>Ga0116218_1001753_pt1 | contig 13090 bp, 13 predicted proteins | sample Sb_taG_2_FD_88966 | JGI IMG/M metagenome (GOLD analysis project Ga0116218, IMG submission 88966) | Peat soil microbial communities from Weissenstadt, Germany - Sb_50d_5_LS metaG | ecosystem: Environmental > Terrestrial > Soil > Wetlands > Peat | place: Germany: Weissenstadt | collected 2010-09-21 | reverse complement strand
TCCAGGATCGAGTACCTGATGCGCGAACTAGTCCCGGAAGATGCCGACCTAAGCTACCCGCCTGAGTTTGTGGTCGAATTCGGAGTTCCGGCCGACAAGATACTGAAAACAACCGCAGAACGCTCGGCCAGCTTGGTCGTCCTGGGCGTGCGCCAGCAGGCAGCATCGGGCACGGATCATCGATGGGAGGTCAGCCACAGAGTGGCATCCGAGGCATACTGCCCTGTTCTTACTTTCCGCGCCCGCTACTTTGAATAAGAGGCCTACATGTCTCAGATGCGGAAAGATGTTTTCACCGGCGGCTGGGTGATCGTGGCCGAGACCGACGCAGTACGACCGTCCGACTTTCACTTCAAGCGGTTCACGCGCGACACGACCTTCTGCCCCTTCTGCGAGACCAATGAGGCCTCGACCCCGCCGGAGATCTTCGCCATCCGGCGGCCCGGCTCGCCACGTAACGGCCCGGGATGGTCGGTGCGGGTCGTGCCCAATTCGCAGCCGCGCTTGAGGATCGAAGGCGATCTGGGGCGGCGCCCAGAAGGTTTTCACGACTTGATGAACGGTGTGGGGGCAGACGAGGTCATCGCCGAAACGCCTCGGCACGACCGCAGCCTACACGAGCTGGAAGCTTCGCAAGTCGCCGACGTCCTCCGGGCCTGGGTAGCTCGCATCGTCGACCTGGAGCAGGATAGGCGGATGCGTTACATCCTGATCTTCAAGAACCATGGCGAAGAGGCTGGCGCTCATACGATCACGCACTCCATCTCGCAATTGATGGCCCTGCCTGTAACCCCGCGCGTGATTAAGACCAAGCTGATTGCTGCCCGCGACTACTACGCCCTGAAAGAACGCTGCATTTATTGCGATGTCTTGCATCAAGAGCTGACGGATCGGCGGCGCCTGGTAGCGGAAAACGACGATTTTGTGGCTCTTGCGCCCTTCGCTTCGAGATCCCCATTTGAGATCGATCTCTTCCCGAAATTTCACAGCAGCGCCTTCAGCCGCATCGATCCGTCGCAAATTGAAAAGCTTGCGAGCGTCCTACGCCACGTTTTGCGGAAATTGGACGACACCCTTGGGGGCGCACCCTACAACTTATCGCTTCAGGACCGGCCCTTCCTGCGCCCGAGAGAGGGCTACTGGAAGACCATCGAAGAGGACTTCCACTGGCATCTCCAGATCTTGCCGCAGATCATCCGCACAACCGGGTTCGAGCGGGCTTCATGGTTCTTCTATAACCCGGTACCGCCGGAAATCGCCGCCCGATGTCTTTCGCCCCTTGAAAGAGAGTTGAGACCGCTGGTTGCGTCGCCAGCTGGCCCATGAATAAGCAACGTCAGGCAGTTTCCATGCCCAGTGAGACGCACAGAGGTAGACTTCACCTGAATTGCGCTTGTCGTTTGCGACTTCGTTCTGTATCAAGCGCAAATACAGGCACTCGAACCGGTGATTTCAATCACTGCGGAGGCGGAGAGTCGGCGTGAAAATAGCGGCGGATCTGAGTCTACAGAGATTCCCTCGTCAGGCAACTTGCGATGGTAATCGCATCTGAATTGAAAGAAAGAATGGTCATCCGCATCGAAGGACAGATTTACGAAGTCCTGGAGGCGGAATCCAAGGCCGGAGCTGCCGAATTGAGCGGCGTGGTCAAGACCAAGCTGCGCAATGTCACCAGCGGCCGGATGTGGGAACCGCATTTCCGCCCGGACGAACGGCTTGAAGACCTCGAACTCGAGCAGCAGACCCTGGAGTTCGTGTTTAGCGATGCCGACAGTTGCACTTTTATGGACCCTGAGAGTTTCGAGCAGATCGAAGTTCCCCGGGCCATTCTGGGAATGGCGGAACAATTCCTGCAACCGAGGATGCAACTGCCGCTGCAGTTCTTCGAAGGCCGGCCGATCACTGCCGTCTTCCCAGACGTAATGGAGGCCCGCGTGGCCAGTACAGCGCCGCCTGCGCACTCGCAACAAGACAGCACTTGGAAGGAAGCAACCCTCGATAACGGCCTGCACATTCGAGTGCCTCTGTTCATTGCTCCTGGCGAAATGCTGCGCGTCGAAGTCAAAACAGGTCGTTATGTCGAACGAGCAAGGGGTGAGCGCAAGCGTAGTGCGTAAGAACTGACCTCCTGAGGCGCTTCGCATTCGGTGCAAAAAGATCGCACCAAGTATTGTGCCCGGCGTCACTGCACTTTGACTCGATTTCACGTAACCTAAAAGTTAAAGGGAATGCCGGGTGTTTCCCATGCCAGCCGACAGCCACCATGTCCTCAGAGTACTAAGGGGTGAGCTACGCTTTCTGGAATCTGGCGGATACCGGCGGCGAACGCCGTGGAGGATAGGCCTGATGTTTGAGGATTCGCCGACGTGTATCAACTATGGCGATCGGTGGCAATCGCGGTCCTGCAAAGAATGCGTGCTGACGAGATTCGTGCCTCCAGGTGAGGCGCGCAGTAAGAAGTTCCCCTGTCAATACATTCCCTTGAACGAGGCGGGAGAAACGGTCGCTTCGCTTTACTCCTACGGCACGCAGGAGGAGCTGGAGGAAGCGGTCGCCCAATGGTTGGGAGCGACCATTGCGTGGCTAGAAAAAGGTCTGGCAAGAGCCGCCTAGCAAGCTCGGGCAGCGCGCGGCACCGGAAAGCGGGCTGACCAAGCCCAGCGACTGCTAGTGGAGGCCGCCGAACGGCGGGGGAGGTGCCATGGCTACGGCTACGCGAGCCATGCCTAGCAGGAACGACGTTGAGCGATTGAATGACAACGTGTGGGAGATTCCGTGCTCCTTCCGCAGTGACATGCGCGTGCCAGCGCGCCTCTATGCCGACGAGGCACTGCTCGACGATGCACTTGGCGATCGCTCGATGGAGCAACTGGTCAACACCGCCACCCTGCCCGGGATCATCAAGTACGCCATTGCCATGCCCGACATCCATCAGGGGTACGGCTTTCCCATCGGCGGAGTAGTAGCAACCAAGCTGCCCGACGGTGTCATCTCGCCCGGGGGCGTGGGCTATGACATCAATTGCGGGGTCCGCCTGCTGGCGTCGGAAGCCTCAGCGCCGGAGGTCTCGCCATTCCTCGCTGAGCTGGCATCGATTCTCTATCGGAACTGTCCCAGCGGAGTGGGAGTCCATGGTGAAATCAAGCTGCAGGACGCCGAACTGGATAAGGTGTTGGTGGAAGGTGCGCGCTGGACAGAAGAGCACGGCTACGCCTGCATGGAGGATTTGCAGCACACGGAGGAGTTTGGCAGCATGCCCGGCGCCGACCCGGAGTACGTTTCTCATAAGGCGCGGGAGCGTGGCCGTAACCAGATTGGCACTCTTGGCGCGGGTAACCACTTCATTGAGGTCGACCGTGTTGCCGAGATTTTTGATGAGACTGCGGCCGAGTGTCTGGGACTGTTCCCCGACCAAGCGGTAGTGCAGATCCACTGCGGCTCGCGCGGCTTCGGCCACCAAGTCTGTGAGGATTATGTCGCCCGCTTTCAGAAGACAGTGCGCGACTACGGCATCGAGCTTCCCGACCGCCAGCTGGTCTGCGCGCCCTTTGAGTCCGAGGAAGGACAGCAGTATTTTCACGCCATGGCCTGCGCAGCCAACTTCGCCTTCGCCAACCGTCAGGTGCTAGCGCACCGCATCCGGCGCTCCTTCGAGCAAGCGCTGGCGGGCAAGGTGCCAAGGTTCGACTTTCACCAGGTCTACGACATCGCCCACAACATGGCCAAGGTCGAGGAGCATGAGGTGGGCGGAACGCACATTCGGTTGTGCGTACACCGTAAAGGCGCAACGCGGGCCTTCGGTCCGGGTTCGCCCGGGTTGCCGGACGACCTGCGCGACGTCGGCCAGCCGGTGCTGATCCCAGGTTCGATGGGGACGGCGTCGTACGTGCTGATCGGCACCCCCGGCTCGATGGAGCAGACCTTCGGCTCCACCTGCCATGGCGCGGGACGGGTGTGGAGCCGCACCCGCGCCGGGAGGACGGTGCGTGGCCAGCAGTTGCGGCAGGAACTGGAGAGCCGCGGTATCGCCGTGCGCACCGGCTCGATGCCAGGGCTGGCGGAAGAAGCGCCGCAGGCCTACAAGGACGTCTCCCGCGTAGTGGACGTGGTCGCGCGTGCGGGCATCGGCAAGAAAGTCGCGCGACTCGAGCCCATTGCCGTGATCAAAGGCTAGTGGCAACAAAAATGAACTGCACCGCCGCTTCGGTCGAATGATGAGGAGTAGGCTACGCTGGTCAGATACGGGTACACCATCCATCGTAAGCACAGGAGAATGCGGCTGCAGAGCGGACCATCGCCTCGGTAAATTCGTGGCTCGAGGCTTGGCCGATGGTTCGTTCAACCTGAGCTCGAACGTGCCAGATGCGATTGTCGCCGGATCCGGCAGGCGAGACCTGCAGCACTAGAAACCCTCTCCGGCTAAGCTCTTGTTCCAGCTGGGAGGCTTGCCGCTGGTTGGGAGCCCGAAAGTTAAATGCGATTTGGCGTTCGCCCCGGAAGTCGATACCGCGCTCAGCCAACCGCCGCTTGAGCTGCAGGTTGCGGGCGTCATGGCGAAGAATGTCGCTGTCGATCTCGGCTTCGACCCTGGCTCGCATGAACATCGCTCCAACTGTTCACAGGTGCCACGCTCCGCGAGATTCCACATTTGGCGCGGATGAAAACTTCAGAACGGTCGGCTTCACCAACCTCTCGAAGTCCGCGTAAGCAAGTCGAATCAACTCCCTATGCGAGCTGGCATTGAACGCGATCTCTTTGTCCTGGGTTAGGCTCTCATCCACAAAAACGGGCATCTGGTACAGATTCCCAAAGGGTGGCATGGCGCCGGTTTCACACTCGGGGAATCTGTCCTTGAACTCCCTTTCCTTGGCCAGGATAACGGTCTTGGCTCTGGTTGCTGCTTGCAATCGGGCAACATCGACGTGGCACGAGGCTGGGAGAACCGCCATGGCCAACCCGTCATCGATTTTCACAATCACCGTCTTTGCCAGCTCTTTGCCCGAGGTGTGGGTAAGCGCCGCGATTCCTTGGGCGGTGTATGCCACCGAGTGAGCAATGGTCACGTACTTGATTTGCTGACTATCGAGAAATTCCTTTAGCTTGTTCGCGGGCATAGCGACCTCCATGCGTTTTGGCAGCACGTACCGAACATGGCCACCGCGCCACAGCCCCGTTGCCGCCGATGCAGATCTTCTGGGCGAGAAGAGGCGCGGAATCACCTGGGTTGCGAAGATCACTCAGCCTACGCCGCCGGAGCCGAGATGCTAACCGGCAGCAGCGTCCTGACGGCTGCCAACAGACCTTCTGCTCCTTCCAATGCATAAACACGGGCATCCGCGAGAATGTCCGTTTCGGCAGAGGCCCCACAGACGAGCAGGACAGGAGTGTGCCACTGCTGCCTTGCTTGGGCTGCCAACTCTTGTTTGTTGGTCTTGGGAAAGCGATGGCCGATTACGACCAAGTCGAATTGCTCCGTTGCGAGCAGTTGCAGGGCTTCCTCGGCGCTGGTGATCGCTGTTACGGCATAGCCGCCCTGCCTCAAAATGGCACACCGGGAATCGGAGACAGTCTTGTCGAAGGAGACACTGAGGACTTTTCGCTCTGGCATAAGGCACCTCCCATAAGGACCAGGCTGTATGTGAAGAGCCGTGTCTTTACGAACAAGAATAGTCCACGGTCGTGGCCATCCGCCACCCGGCTCACGGGCTGTTGTGACTTGGATCCCCACCATGGAGGGCGCGGGATGACCACTTCGGACTCCAGGGAACTTGGTCCTTACACAAAAATGCGGGGGCACGTTCCCCGAGCTCCCGCAAATCGTAACCCCAATACTGCGTTATGAAGCTTTGGGCATTGCTTTCCGCAAGCATGCCTTGGCTTCGTGCAGCACCTTGTCGTAGTCGTCGACGGCAAGTCGCTGCACGCTGATGCGCGCACCCCGTACACCCGCCTCGTGCGCGATCTTCTTAAACTCGACTTGAAGTTCTTCGGCTTGCTTCGGCGTCAGTAGAGTGATGGGGAGAGTGGTGCCGGTGCCGGCTGCTGTGTTGATCTTCACGGAATAGGGGCAGAGAGGCTGGGGTGTTCTTGCTGTCATACCAAACCTCCTTTAGCCGTTGGCGACAGTCAGGTCATGTTGCTCGCTACAAGAAGAGGGGCAAGTTGGCATCCCACCGCTGGTTGAACTCCTTGGTACTCGTGTCATCGCGCATCATCGTTGAGTCTATTCCAGAGCGAGGAAAGCCAACGCGATCGTCCCATTTCGGAACTCCCAGCCGTCCCCCCCAGACGAGATCCGATCGCCGCCCAGTTGGCGGCTTCCGTAGTACCGGCGAAAAGTCTCTTCGATTCACCTTCAATCCTGGTGGGCAAGGACATTCATAACATCAAGGTCGTATTCAATGGCGCCGGAGCTTCGGGCATCGCCTGCGCCGAGCACTATGTCCGCCTGGGCGTGAAGCGCGAGAACATCACGCTGGTAGATACCAAGGGTGTCATCTACGAGGGGCGCTGGGAAGGCATGAATCCGTACAAGGCGCGCTTCGCCCGCAGGACCAACCTGCGGACTCTGGCGGAAGCGGTTGTCGGGTGCGACGTCCTGGTGGGTCTGTCCGTGAAAGGGGCCTTCACCCAGGACATGATCCGTTCCATGGCCGCCAAGCCGATTGTGTTCGCCATGGCCAACCCCGCCCCGGAGATCACCTACGAGGACGCCACGGCCGTATACAAGGATCTGATCATGGCGACCGGCCGTTCCGACTACCCCAACCAGGTGAACAACGTTCTGGGGTTCCCGTTCATCTTCCGCGGGGCACTGGATGTTCACGCCACCGCCATCAACGAAGAAATGAAGGTCGCGGCGACGAAGGCGCTGGCCGAGCTGGCCAAGCAGGATGTGCCCGACTCGGTCTGCCGCGCCTACGATGTCGAGCGACTCAAGTTCGGTCCTGACTACATCATCCCCAAACCCTTTGACACGCGGGTGCTGGTGTGGGAAGCCTCGGCCGTGGCGCAAGCCGCCATGGATTCCGGGGTGGCGCAGGAACCGTTGGACATCGAGCAGTATCGTAAGGATCTGCAGCGCCGCGCGCAAGAAGTAGCAGCGCGTGAACCGGTGCGTCTGCCAGCCCCTGAAGTGGCAGCGGATTAGGTCCCCAAGCCACAAGGCGGCGCGCTCAACCACCGGGAGCGGCGCGCCGCCCCCTCTTGCTCTCGCGGAAGCAGGCCGCAGTCTGTGGCCGAGGCACTGGTTGTCCATTGGCAACCGCTCGAATCCCACCACGAACGACGTCACTGCGATCGGGCGTCCTCGCCAGCGGCTGGATGGCAAGTGGTGAATTCGAGCATCTCGCATACGAATTGGCAGATAGCCAGATGGAGCACCTCGACGCGTAGATGCTCCTGTAAGGGGATCTATTATTTATCCACGCTGATGTGCAACGACTTGAGGAACTTGATGTCCTGGGGGTTGAACCTGGACTCGAACTTGCCGGTCGCCTGGCTCACCGGCTCTTCCTCCCGCTTCCTGAACCCGATCGTGGCGTTTAGGAGTAGGGACACGTCGTAGCCGCCGGCATTGATCTTGGCGATCACCTCGCTAATCCGTTCCGATTCGGTGAGGGATTCGTTGATCGCCTCGCCGAGTTCCTCCGTGAGCCGTTTTAGTCTCTGGTCCACAACTCCTCCTTCCTGCCGGCTACAGGAGGCGATTGTCAGCCACCTTTATTGGAAAATATTCTATCGGCCAGCAGAGACGTGAGTCTGTGACGTCCGTCCACGGCCTAGAGTGACGCCTGTCACTGCAACGGCGCAATACTGCTTGTATCGTTCATAAGAGAAAGGGCGGTGGCCCGCGCCCGCTCGAAAGCCAGCACCTCAGGTGCAAATCGTCGTCCAGGAGCCCAGGGGCGCGCGGATTGGACACGAGTTTCTTCCGTGCGTTGCTTGGCTGCGGGAAGGGTGCCATGGCGCTATCCTCTGCATATCGCGTCCGTGCATTCAAGGCACTCCGAGAACATTCCTTCGAATTTGTCGATCCGAGGCTGCGGAGCGGGCGGCTTGTTCGGGTGCTGCTGTGGACAGCCGCTACAACCGCCCTCTTAGCGTTGGTATTGATCGAGCTGCGTTCGTCTTGGGTCCAGTCCCTGGTTTTCACCGCGATTTCAAATCGCATGACGTTCAAGCCTGCGCTTGGGCCCAGCGGCGCCATCCGATATCCGCGGACCGGTCCTTACGACGAGCGCCTCGGCTATTCGCGCATCCCGGAATTTGTCGAACGAACGAGTCACCAGGGATACGGGATTGAAGCGCAAGCGCGAGACTCCAAGCTGTACCTGACCGCGACCGACTTGGGCGTGTTCCCCATCTACCGGGAGAAGGATCAGGCAGGGCTGCAAATTGTGGATCGAGAGGGGAAGCCCTTCTACGAATTCCGCGACCCCGAGCGGGCCTACCGCGAGTACTCCGAGATCCCCGAAGTCGTCGTCGACACCCTGCTGTTCACGGAAAACCGGGCAATGCTGCACCCGCAGCATCCCAACCGAAATCCCGCGATTGAATGGCCACGCCTGGGACATGCGATCTTTGATTACGGCGTGCACGCTGCGGATCCGCATCACCAAGTGATCGGCGCCAGCACTCTGGCCACGCAACTGGAAAAGATACGGCACTCGCCCAGAGGCAGGACGCGATCGGCAGCCGAGAAGGCGCGGCAAATGCTCTCGGCGTCGCTGCGGGCGTACCAAGACGGGCGCCATACGCTAGTGGCGCAGCAACGAATCGTTCGCGATTACCTTAACTCCCTTCCGCTGGCTGCGGCCCCGGGGCATGGCGAAGTAACCGGGCTTGGTGATGGTTTGGAAATCTGGTACGACAGCGATTTCGGCACCATCAATCAGTTGCTAAAGGCGCCACCAAACGATCTGGACATTGTGCAGCGGCGGCAACAAGCACGCGCGTACCGCCAGGTGGTTTCGCTACTGCTCGCCGCGCGGGCACCATTCCGTTATCTGGTACTTCAGCCGGATGCACTGGCGGAGCAGACAAACCGCTATCTCCGGGTGCTGTGCCAGGTGGGCGTGATCTCCGCCGAACTGCGTGATCTTGCGCTGCGCGAGCGACTAGTCATGCGGGCCAGGCCTCCCGCCGCCACGCCAGATTTCGTGGACCACAAGGCGCGTGACCTGGTTCGCGAGAGGCTACTGCCTCTGCTTGGCTTGGACAGGACCTACGCGCTTGATCGCCTGGACCTCTCCGTCCGCACCACGATCGACGCGGCAGCGCAGCAGAATGTCACGCAATACTTGCGCCGGCTCACCGATCCCAGCCAGGTCGCCAAGCTGCGACAGCATCGGCTGCTTGCCCAAAGCGATCCGCGCTCGGTGATCTACAGCTTCACACTTTATGAGCGTGGTCCCGGGCTGAACCTGTTGCGCGTGCAGGCCGATAATTACAATCAGCCGTTGAATATCAACGAGGGCACGAAGCTGGAACTCGGCTCGACCGCCAAGCTTCGCACCCTGGTCAATTACCTCCAGATCATTGAGCAACTGCATGGGAAATACGGGCACGCTTCGGCTGCAGAGCTGGCCGCTGTGGCCCGGACTCGGGATGACCCCCTGACGGCGTGGGCCGCCGGGTATCTCTTGACCGCCGGCGACAACGGCTTGCAGCCCATGCTCGAGGCCGCTCTCGACCGCCGGTATTCTGCCAGCCCGGCGGAGGGATTCTTCACGGCCGGCGGCTTGCACCACTTCAGGAATTTCGAATCCTCCGACAATAGCCGGATCGTGACCGTCCGGGAGGCATTCGAGCGCTCGGTGAACCTGGTTTTCATCCGCTTGATGCGAGACAGTGAGCGCTACTACATGTCGCGCACGCTACAGCAGGCGCCGGGAGTTCTGTCCGATCCCGCCAATCCGGCGCGGCGCGAGTACCTGGCCCGCTTCGCCGACCGGGAAGGGCGCGTGTTCCTGTCGCCGTTTTACCGCAGATATGCCGGGCTTTCCTCGGACGACGCTCTGCAGAAGCGGGTCCGCAGCATGCATCCCTCAGCGCGTCGTGTGGCTGTGGTCTACCGCTCTGTGCGGCCAGAGGCAAGCCTGCAAGAGTTCACGACTTTTCTGCGGACGTATCTGCCCTCGACGTTTCTGCCCGAGCGGAAGCTTGCAGCCTTGTACGAGAAGTATGCCGTCGACAAGTTCAACCTCGCGGATCGCGGCTATCTGGCGCGCGTGCATCCCCTCGAGCTCTGGTTGCTCCGGTATCTCAGGCAACATCCGGGAGCAACGTTTGCCGAGGCCGTGAACGCGAGCGCGAATGAGCGCCAGCAGGCCTATTCCTGGTTGTTCCGAACCCGCCACAAGAGGGCACAGGATCTGCGCATCCGTATTCTCCTCGAAGAAGACGCCTTCACGGAAATCAGGCGTGCATGGAGCCGGGTCGGATACCCCTTTGAGCGATTGGTCCCATCGTATGCAACCGCAATCGGCGTTTCCGGCGATACGCCCGGAGCGTTAGCCGAACTGATGGGGATTCTTATCAATGATGGAGTGCGTTACCCAGGTACGGCCATTCAGCAGTTGCGCTTCGCCGAAAGCACGCCAATGGAGACCGTGCTGCAGCGGCAGCCCGCGACCGGCGAACGAGTGCTGTCGGGCGAGATCGCCGCACTGGTCCGCCAGGAGCTGATCCGAGTCGTTGAGAACGGAACCGCACGCCGAGCGCACGGCGGTCTCGTAACGAGCGATGGCACGGTCATTCCGCTCGGCGGCAAGACCGGGACAGGCGACAACCGAGTGAAGTTTGTGGGTCCCGGGGGACACCTACTCGAGTCCCGGGTAGCGAACCGAACCGCTGCTCTCGTCTTCATGATTGGCGACCGCTTTTTCGGCACGGTGATGGTATTCGTGCCGGGGCAGGTCGCTAGCGAGTACGAGTTCACCAGTTCGCTTGCTGTGCAGGTCTTCAAGGACCTGCAACCCGCTTTGAAGCAGCTGATGGATCACTAAACAGTTGGCAGCCTCGCGGCGGCACTATGGCGCGAAGCAGCCGCAAAATACGGGAATGGCCCGCGGACTCATAACGAGTGAGGTCTACCATGGTCGGGGAAATTTAGGAGATTCTGGCATTCGCCACCGGCAACCCAAATTGTGACGCGTCTAATTTGGTTACGATAGTCGAACAGTGCCCGTGATCACGGAATTTCGACTGGGCTATTGTCATGGTTCCTCAAATTCGTTGCGGCTTCTGCCAGCACTCCCTTGTTGTCTCCTTGTGGGTTTCACTCATCCTGAGCTGATTTTCTGAGGGCTTGTTCGATGTGTGCTGTCGCAGAGGAAACCCCGTCCCGCACCGTTAAAACGGGACACCGGGCATGACAGAGCACCTGGTGAGGCGTGACCCACGGCAGATGCGCGGATGCCCGCGCGTGGGAAGTATGGTGCGGTCCCATCACAATGAAGTCTGCCCCCAGGTCTTCAGCCACTTTCAGGATGTGTTCCGCCGGTGCGCCGATCTCCACGATGAATTCCCTCTTCACGGAAGGGGTCGTCTCGGGCGGAAGCAGTTGCACAAGACGTTTCATCGCCATCGCTTTCTCTGACTGTGGATACCCCAAATGAACATCGGTGGGCATCTTGAGAACGTGAAGCAAAGTCAGGTGAGCATGCTCCTGCTCTGCCAGCCATAGTGCATACGTAAGCGCTCTCGCTGAACCGGGCAGCAAGTCGGTCGCGTACAGAATTCTCCGCAGCTTCGGTTCCGACACCCATTCCGAGGAGATGTGTGGCCCAACCGTAAGCACGGCGCAAGCCGCGCAGTTAACAATCTCTTCTGCCACCGAGCCAAGCACGAGCTTCTTGATTCCACCGCGGCCATGGGTGCCAAGCACGACTAGCTCAATCTCAAGTCCATCGATCAAGTCTGAAAGCACCTCTGAGACGGAACCTTCCTTGACCAGCTCATAATGCTTGATTCCCTGGAACAGCTTCGACTTTACAAGGTTCGCCATCTTGTTCTCAGCGGAATGCCGGAGACAGAACGGTTCCGGCGGCTGAATATAGTCGGTAATTTCTTCAGGGACCACAGTCACCGTGTACAGTGTGGTGTCGTAACGGCGGCATAAGCCAACACCGTACGTGAGGGCTGTTTCTGAACAAGGCGAAAAATCAGTTGGGAGCAGGATGTTTTGGAGTGAAACGCAGATTGATGTCGCCGGAGAACTCATCGAACACCTCCTTCGAGAACCAAGGAACGCAGCTTAGGCTGGTCTCCGAGCACGTCGATGCCGTGCGCGCCGATGGTGGTAAGCAGGTCGTCCAGATCCTTCGGAGAAGGCGCGTCGCCGTGTCTCAGGCCATTCACCTCATCGTTGGAGACAGCCCTTTTGTTTACCGGCGCCAATGACTTTTCAGCAGCCAAGCGGAATTCCTTTCCAGCGCCGTCCTGCGCGGAACGAAGCGTTGGGTTGTCAGCTGAAAGCAGTGCAGCGGCAACTTCGACATGAAGAGACGGAGGAACGGCGCTACCTACTTTGTATTGTAAGCTTGGTTAGGGTCCGGAAAAAACTGCTCGAACGTCTGGCCGGGCTCGAGATGATTAGCCAGCCAGTCGTGGGGGCCACGCGGGGGATGGAGCCGCCACCCGATGCGCAGCTTAACGGTTCAGGGCGCTTGTTTTGCGCGTGCCCTTGGCGAACTGATTGCACGCGATCTGCAGGTCGCGCAGCTCTCGACAATGTTCATGCCATAGGGTGAGTGCATATGGGCCATCCCTCAGCCAAAGGAGAAACGCGCCCCGCGCTGTCCGGGCTAACAAGGAGCATTTTCTGGACCAAATCGTGATTGATGGTGAAGTGGCCTCTTTCACTTTGACTATTAACGACTTATCTATGAACGGCCGGGAGAAGTCGGGAAAACGATCCGCGCCCATTCCCGCAGCGACCATGAGTTCTCACTCAAGAAATGAGCCAACACGGAGCCACAACGGCCCACAGGATTTTTCTCGCGCCGCCAACCTGTCGGGCGAGGGTAGGATCGCTTCCTACACTGGCCTCGGATACGGTTTTGGAACGCGCTGGGAGTGCCCGATG
>Ga0116218_1001751_pt1 | contig 13096 bp, 14 predicted proteins | sample Sb_taG_2_FD_88966 | JGI IMG/M metagenome (GOLD analysis project Ga0116218, IMG submission 88966) | Peat soil microbial communities from Weissenstadt, Germany - Sb_50d_5_LS metaG | ecosystem: Environmental > Terrestrial > Soil > Wetlands > Peat | place: Germany: Weissenstadt | collected 2010-09-21 | reverse complement strand
GACCTTGTCCGAAGATGACACCCTGGGCGCGACGCGCCACGCGGCGTCCGCGGACCCGGTCATCCGCCGTCCTTTCCACGCTCGTGTTCCCGGTGCTGGGCCTCCGGGTGCGGGGCGCGCTGGGGCGCGGGCCGATCGAGTCAGCGGATTTGCAGTCAGTCCGCAGGACCCCGTCGCCGTACATCAGCCGCACCCCGAAGCGCTCACACCGGATCCCCAGCGCTGAGGCGAGTGTTGCCAACGCCGCTCCGCGGTGGTAAACCGCAGACGTCGAGTGGCTGCTACGCATGCATATGGTGCGCAGCAGGGTCCCAAGAGCAGAAGGGTTAGGCATGTCGTTCAGCGAAGATCCAACGCAGGGCGAGACGGTCGGCGATCCGCCGGGCGAGGATCCGATGGGGTCAGGTACGGCCGGCGCCAAGCCGTCCGAGGACCCGACCCAAGGTGCCACGATCGGCAATCCTCCCGCGGAGGATCCGACCGGAGGCACCGAGATCGGTGAGGAGGAGGACGAGGACCCGACCCAAGGGGCCACCATCGGGGACCCCCCGGGCGAGGATCCCACCGCCTGATCCACCTCCGTCTCTAACGATCGCGCAGGCTGCCGATACCGAGCGACTGATCCTCGGACGCAGGCGCCTGCTCCGCGTCGGACGCCGGTTCGACCCCGTCGGCCTGGGCGGCTCCCGGTTCCGGCGGGTCGTCGAGGAAGTCGACGGTGGGCACGAAGAACAGGTTGCCGGTCACCGCCGTTGAGAAGTCCAGGATCCGGTCGTAGTTGCCGGGCGGGTCCCCGATGAACATGTTGTTCAGCATCTGTTCGATGACGTCAGGGGTGCGGGCGTAGGCGATGTAGTAGGTCCCGAACTCGCGCGCGCCCACTGTGCCGAACGGCATGTTGAGGCGGAAGATCTGCCGCTCCTCGCCGTCGTCACCGACGACCGTGTTCAGCGCCACATGCGAGTTGGTCGGCTTGACGTCGTCGGCCAGCTCGATGTCGCTCAGCTTGGTGCGGCCGATCGCGCGCTCCTGCTCCTCCACCGGCAGTGCATCCCAACTTCGGAGGTCGTGCAAGTACTTCTGAACGACGACGTAGCTGCCCCCGGCGAAGTCCGGGTCCTCGTCCGCGATCAGCGCCGCGTGGAGCGCCGCCGGGCCCGCCGGGTTCTCGGTCCCGTCGACGAATCCGAGCAGGTCGCGCTCGTCAAACGACCTGAAGCCGTGAACCTCGTCGACGACGCGGGCGTAGGCGACGAGCCGATCCATCAGCCGCTGCGCCAGCTCGAAGCACAGGTCGAGGCGGTGGGCGCGGATGTGAAACAGCAGGTCTCCGGGCGTTGTCACGGCGACGTGCTTGTCGCCGGCGATCTCGGCCAACGCGTGGAGGCCGGCGGGACGGGGTGAGCCGAACAGGCGATCCCACAACGCCGAGCCGAGGCCGACCACGCAGCTGAGCTCGCCCTCGGGGATCCGAAAGCCGACCGATCGCACGAGCCCGCTCACATCGGCCAGCAAGTCACGGACGCCGTCATCGCCGCCCGGGTTGACCGTGAGGACGAGGAATATGGCGGCCTCGGTCAGCGGGGCCAGAACGGCTTGGGGCTCGGCATCAGCCATACGGCTCGTATTCTCGCCCTTGGGGCAAGGGCGCGACGGATACGATCGAGAAGTGGCCGAGCTGACGACGTCGCGGCTATTGCTCAGACAGTGGCGGGATGCGGATGTCGAGCCGTTCGCGGCTCTCAACTCCGATCCCGAGGTGATGCGCCACTTTACGGCCGCACTGACGCGTTCCGAGAGCGATGCCTTCGCCGCTTTGGTGGAAGCGACCATTGCGGAGCAAGGCTGGGGCCTGTGGGCGGTCGAAGTTGTGGACGGCCCGCGGTTCATCGGTTTCGTCGGCCTCAACCGGCCATCCTTCGAGGCGCACTTCATGCCCGCGGTCGAGATCGGGTGGCGCCTGGCGCGCCCGTACTGGAGCAACGGATACGCGACCGAGGCTGCCAGCGCCGCGGCTGCGTTCGGCTTCGATGAGCTTCGCCTCGACGAGATCGTCTCGTTCACGGTGCCTGCCAACGAACGGTCGCGGCGGGTCATGGAGCGCCTCGGCATGACCCACGACCCGGCGGAGGACTTCGACCACCCCCGGGTTCCCGAGGGGCCGATAAGGCGCCACGTTCTCTACCGCCTGCCTCGCGAGACCTGGGGAGGGCGCTACTAGGAGTTACCAGCGGTCTTGCCAAGGCTGGTATTGGGCGCTGGGGTGGGGTGGGTGGCTATCGGCGGTGGCGGTGGCGCCTGTCAGGTGCCTTGGTCGCGCCAGCTCGGGCGCGCGCGGACGACTCTGGTCGCGCCAGCTCGGGCGCGCGCGAACGGCCACAATCTCCCTCGCTGGTTCCGAACGGTGGGGTGGCCGCCGGTGGCCGCCATGCGGGCACTTTCCACCACGCCTCCCAAATCCGGGCGCCGCGTGTGCGGTTTTGCTCATTTCGGGGTCGCGCACACGACCCGCGACACCCCCACGCCAGCAGGGGGCTACGGGCCCACAACCTTCGAGCCCAAGCCCTACCGATTTGAGACCGCCGCGGCCCCCCCGCGGCGCAGACCTGCGTCGGTTACTTCGCGTACGGATCCGAGACGTCGGTCGGATCGGGCACCGTCAGACTGTCGGGAACCGTGACCGCGACGGGCGGAGTCACAGTCGAAGGATCGACGGTGGTCGTCGGATCGACCGACCCTGCATTCGCCGGCGCTGGCGCCACCACGACGACGCTGGCCGCAGCCGCGGCCGTGGAGCCGCTGTCGTCGCTGGATGAGTCAGCGAGTGCCGCCGGCGCGAAAGCGAGCATCACGGCGCAAGTGGAGGCGAACGCCAACGCTCGTTTGTGCGGCCAGCGGGGTACGTATGGCATAAGACCTCCTGTCCAGAACCTGATGGAGGTCGGCAGCTGGGCTGTCTCGATGAGACCCCTGGCTTTGCGTCCCCGCCTCACGACGAGTTTGCCCTTGGCGACATATCGGATATCGGTAAAGCCCCTGGTGAGCTTTAAGACCCTGGACCGATATTCGAGTTTTCCGCCGAACAGGCGCGCCCAGGGGCCCCATTACGCTGCGAAACATGGGCTCTGTCGAGGTCAGATTGATGGGGGAGGACGACCTTGAGTCCGCGGAGCACGCCTCGGCGGTTTGTGAGCACTCAGGTCGACGGCTGGCTCGTACGATCGGCGGGACGGGCCACGGCGCCACCGGCCGCCACACTAGGCGCGTACGCGGCCACGAATCCCTGCCGCCAGCTGGGGTAGCGCAGCGTCCACCCGAGCTCGCGCTTGGCCTTGGTGTTCGAGGCGCCGCGCGACTCGGTTCCCATCATCACCCCGCCTTCGCCGGCGAAGATCCTCGCCAGCCAGCGGGGAAAGTGGCGGGGCGGCTTGGCGCCGACCGCCTGTGCCAGCACGGGCACCCACTCGCGGATCGGCGCGGGCTCGTCGTCGACGATGTTGTAGATGCCGGCTACGTCCTGCTCGACCGCGAGCACCGTCGCGGCGGCTGCGTCGTCGAGGTGGATGAATGAGAGCACGCCGGCGCCGCTGCCGACGATCGGGAACTGTCGCTTGCGGATCGGCCTGACCCAGCCGTCGTCGGCGGCGCCGTAGAAGCCCCCGTAGCGAAGCGCGACTCCGCCGGCGTCCGTGACAACGCCATCGAGGTGGCGCATGGCGGCATTGCTTGCGCGCGTGCCCGCCACCGGCGCCGGGTCGAGCGGGTCGTCCTCGGTCTTGACCCAACTGCCCTCGCGCGCGTATCGCATGCTGGCGAAGCTTTGGGCGACGAAGCGGCGCACGCCCGCCTCGCGCGCGGCGGCGAGGAGCGCGTCCGTTCCTTCGGTCCGGAGCCGGTTGGTCGCCGCGAACGTCTTGTCGAGGTTCCTGGAAAAGCGGACGTCCTTGAGCGCGGTCGCCTCGTGGACGATCGCCTCGGGCTTGGCTTCGAGCACGGCCGTGCGTACGGCGCGCGCATCGAGCAGATCGAGTGCGACGGGCTGCGCCCCGAGTGCCCGCAGGCGCTCGGCGCCGGACGCCGATCGGAAGGTGCCGACCACCTCGTGGCCTCGGTCGATCAGCTGGGGAACGAGGCGAATGCCAATTGCACCGCTGGCTCCCGCTACGAAAACTCGCATCATGTGCTCCTTGTTGGTTGGGCTCCTACAGCTATGACCCGTCCCGTCGGAATAACGTGACCGGATGCCCCTGTCACGTTTGGGCCGCCCGAAGGGTCTACTGCGGTGAGACGACCGCACGGGGGGACGTGACCCATGCATGATCAGGATTGGCTCGCGCAGCGCTTCGAGGAGCACCGGACCCGCCTGCGGGCGGTGGCCTACCGGATGCTCGGCTCGCTGAGCGAGGCCGACGACGCGGTCCAAGATGCGTGGCTGCGGCTCAGCCGCGCGGACACCAGCGACGTCGAGAACCTTGGGGCGTGGCTGACGACGGTCGTGGCCCGGGTGTCGTTGAACATGCTCCGCTCGCGCCGTGCCCGCCACGAGGAACCCCTGGGGGTGCACATACCGGAGCCGATCCTCGATCCCGCCGACGGGACGAACCCCGAGCACGAGGCGCTCCTGGGTGACTCGGTTGGCCTTGCGTTACTCGTCGTACTCGAGACGCTCAACCCGGCCGAGCGGCTGGCGTTCGTGCTCCACGACATGTTCGCCGTCCCGTTCGACGAGATCGCGCCGATCGTGGACCGCTCCCCGGACGCAGCCCGGCAGCTCGCCAGCCGAGCCCGGCGGCGCATTCAGGGCGAGCGAGCCGTCCCCGACGCCGACCTGAGCCAACAGCGCGAGGTCGTCAACGCATTCCTGGCCGCGGCTCGCGACCGGGACTTCGATGCGCTCGTTGCCGTGCTCGACCCCGACGTGGTGGTCAGAGCCGATCAGGGGGCCGTGCCCGCCGGCACCTCGCGCGAGGTCCGGGGCGCCGAGGCCGTCGCTCGGCAGGCGCTGATGTACGCGCGTCTGGATCTCGAGACGCGACCGGCGCTGGTCAACGGCGTCGCCGGCGCCATCACCACCCGCAATGGACAGCCGTTCTCGATCGGCGCCTTTACCGTCCGGAACGGGAAGATCGTCGAGATCGACTTCCTGGCCGACCGCGAACGTCTCAGCCAACTCGACCTGACGATGCTCGAGAGCTAGTGTCCCGAGTCCACTAGCCGGCGGGGAGCCGTCTGCGCAGACCATCTCTTCCGGCGGTGGTTATGCCACTGAACCCCTGCCGGGCACGCTCGGTCCACTCCGCCTCCGTGATGGCATCCGGCTCTGCCGGGAGGTAGTGGGTCAGGATAAGTTCGGCGACCCGCGCACGCTCGGCGACGGCTCCGACCTGGGTGACATCGGTGTGGAGTCCCGCCATCCGTTCGAGTGCAGGGCCCGTGAAGCCGTGCTGCTCGAGGTAGTGGAGGTCGGCGACGGAGTGGAGGAGGATGTCGGCTCCTTGTGCCAACGCAATCAGATCCTCGTTGACGGTGGTGTCGCCGGAGAACACCACCGCCCCGTCGCCAGTGTCAAACCGGTAAGCGAGCGCCGGAACCGCGTGGCCGTGCATCACGGCCACGGCGCTTACCCGAACAGCTCTGTCCTCGAAGACGACGACCGGGAGCTGGCCGCCGCCCTCGGCCAGTCGCGGTGCGTGTATGTCTGTGGCCTGGACAAGCACACCGGCGTCCGGCATCGCGGCGTCCAGGGGCATGACGTTCAGGTGGTAGGCATACGCAGCAAGGATGTTGTTCACCAAGTCCGTTGCGCCGGGATCGGGGAGTTCCGGGTGGATCGTGGTTTGGCGATGGAAATTGGCATCGCCGCTCGGCAACTCCGTGGGCCGCGCGGGGCCGTAGACGCGGATCGGGGGCAGAGGTCCGTCCCCGCCCAGTCGCACCCCCCAGGGGTAGATCAGCATGCCGGGCAGATCGCCGGTGTGGTCGGCATGAAGATGGGTCACGAGCACGGCTTCGAGACGCCTGAAGTCGAGCCCAGCGTCGACGAACGCGGACGGTGACCCACGACCGCAGTCGACGATGAAGACTCGGTCGTCGACGATCAGGGCTGACGAGATTCCCGCCCGCCCGGCGACGGGCATCGGTGCGCCAGCCGTTCTGAGCAGGACCAGTTCCGTCGCCATGCGCACACGAATTCTTGCAAGCAGCCGCCGTCGAGCCGGCTTTATACGGACTACCTACACGCGCTGTTCGACCAGGTCCGGTCGGACGGCAACTGCTCCCGGGCTCATGTCTTCCACCTTCTCGGGCCGCTCGTGAACACACGCGGGTGGCGCACGGCGACGAGTGTCTGTGCCAGTGTCTCGATCGGAGTCGGATTCATGTCTTGATCAGCTCCGCTCCTGGTGGTGGGTGTCCCGACCACCGCTCGTGGACTTGGACCGTAGGTCGCCAATGGCCTCCTGAGAAGGTCCAATCGGGTCTTTGCTCTTAGGACCAAGGCGCGGGCCCAAACTCATCGGTCCGGCGGGTCGCGATCTCTACGATGTGTCCCGCTAGTCCAATGGACATCCATCTCGTATTGGATCGAGCAGCGCCGTTGCGGGCCCAGCTCGAACGCGAGCTACGAGAGGCGATTCGCTCCGGTCGTCTGCGAGCCGGGGGAAAGCTGCCGCCCAGCCGGCTGCTTGCCGACGAGCTCGACGTATCGCGGGGGGTCGTCGTCGAGGCGTATTCGCAACTGGTGGCGGAGGGGTACCTGGTTGCCCGCCCGGGGGATGGGACCCGGATCGCCGACGGGCTCGCCCAGCAGCCGCCCGCGGCGCGGGCGTCCCCGGGCGCGGCGCGCGGGATTCGCTATGACCTGCGCAGCGGCATTCCGGACCTGTCGTTCTTTCCGCGTCGAGAGTGGCAGTCAGCGACGGCGACGGCGCTGCGCGAGTTGCCGGATGCCGCATTCACGTACGGGTCACGCCGCGGTCTGCGCCAGCTGCGAATCGCCCTCAGCGACTACCTGGGCCGCGTGCGGGCGGTTGTCGCGGATCCCGAGCGGATGTTCATCGCCGCAGGGGCAGTCCATGGGATGTCGATTCTCTGGCACAGCGTTCGCCAGCGGGGCGCCACGCGGGTCGCGGTTGAGGACCCGACGTGGCCGGCGATCCGGGAGACGATCGCGCAGGCCGGCCTCGAGCCCGTTCCGGTCGCGGTCGACGAACACGGCCTGGGCGTGGCACAGCTCGAGCGCATCGACGTCGACGCGGTCGTCCTCTCGCCCGCGCACCAGTATCCGACAGGCAACGTACTGGCGCCCGCTCGCCGCGCCGAGCTGATCGCCTGGGCCCGACGCCGTGGAAGCCTGATCGTCGAGGACGATTACGACGCCGAGTACCGCTACGACCGCGAGCCGATCGCTTCGCTCCAGGGCCTCGCCCCCGACTGCGTCGTCTACGTCGGCACCTCGAGCAAGACCCTGGCGCCGGCTCTGCGCCTGGGGTGGGTCCTCGTGCCCAGCCATCTCGTGGGCGAGATGGCAGCCCAACACGGAGTCACGTACGCGATGCCGAGCGTGCTCGTGCAGTCGGCCTACGCGACCCTGCTCGAACGCGGCGATATCGATCGCCACCTGCGTCGAACCCGCCGCCGGTATCACGCGCGCCGCAACGCGCTGGGCGAGGCGCTGGCAAAGGAGCTGCCCGAGGCCACGGTCGGTGGCGCCTCAGCTGGCCTTCACCTGATCGCGTGGCTGCCGGACGGGACCGACGAGACTGCGATCACCGACGCGGCCGCCGGCCGTGGCGTGGCGATCCACTCCCTCCACCAGGACTGCTCGGTGACCGCACCGTTTGCTCCCGCCCTGCTGCTCGGCTACGGGCTGATCGTGGAGCCCGCGATTCCCCGCGCCGTGCGCGAGCTGGCTAAAGCGGCCGGTCACTAGCGGGGACCCTGGCGACTCCGCGCCGGAGCGATTGGTCCAGGGATCGACCGCTGGATTGGTCCTTCGCCGGGGGCCCCTGCACCCGTAGGATCGCCACCAGCATCTGGGGTCTCACGGAAGACACCGCGCGTAGCTCAAACCATGGAGGGCCGAACAGCCAAGCGTGTACTGATCATCGGGGCCGGGGGTGTGCTCGGCGTCCTCACCGCCCGGGCGTTTGCCCACGCCGGGTGGGAGGTGCGCGCCGGCGCCCGCCGGCCGGCGCCGGGACGGGTTCACATCGATCTCGACAGCTACGAGTCGGTCGCGGCCACCGTCCGCGAGGACGAGCTCGTGATCAACACCGTTCCTGACACCGCGCTACTGGCCGAACGGTTCGTGCTCGAGTTTGGCGGGACCCTGATCAATACCTCCGCGCTACCGGCCGCGGCCGGCCGCTCGCTGCGCGCTGTGGCCGGCGGCGCGCGTGGCACCGTACTGATGAACGCCGGGCTTGGACCCGGCGTGACGACACTCGTCGCCGCGGATCTGTTGCACCGCCATCCCGACGCGCGCGAGCTCGAGATCGTGTTCACGCTGTCCAGCACGACGCCGCGGGGGCCGGCCAGCGCCGATTTCATCCATCGCGGGCTGACCGCGGTCGCCCGCCACCGGACCACGGTGGTGCCGCTGCCCGCGCCGTTCGGGGAGCGCCACTGCGTCGGGTTCGGCGAGGGGGAGGCGGGTTGGCTCGGAGGTGTCGCCGAGGGCCGGGTCGTCCGTCTCTACATCTGCATCGTCGAGCCGGCGGCGCACGAACGGCTGTTGGAGCTGAACAGCGCCGGCGCCATGACGGGGCTGCCCAGGTCGCTGTTCCGCTTTCGGAAGCTTCCGGCCAATGCGGCCGCCAGCAGTGAACCCGTCGCGCACTGGATCGCCGCCAGCCGCGGGGAACGCCGGCTCAGTGCGCGCACCGTCGAGTGTCGGGGCGACTTCCTGCACGCGGCGCGTAGCACGGTCGTGTTCGCCGATGCGCTGAACGCGCAGGAACGCCACGGCGGATGCTTCGACCCCGAGGAGATCTGCACCCTGAGTGGCCTCGAGTCACAACTGCGAGCTGCCGGCATCACGATCGCCTCGCACGCCGCGGGGGCCGGCGAACGGAGTCGCATGCGCGACGTGCTCACCTGACAGGCGCAAGCGTTTCCGCGTCAGGAGAATCCGCTTCGCTGAGCACCAGACCGACCAGATAGTTCAGTGCGTCTTCGTGGTAGGTGTCGGGGTCGCTGGTCGCGAGCTTTGCCTCGAGCCAGCGCAAGAGAGCTATGTCCAGGTTGTGGTGGTCCATCATCACCAGGACAGTCGGTGCGGGGGCGGTCCGTTCGCCAGGGCCAATACCGAAGCAAGATCCGAGGCCAACTCGATGCCCGCCGCCGACCACGAGCGAACCCGTCGTGCACCGAACATTTGGCCAACATGGGCAGGTTTCGGGAGCTATATGCCGATATAGCCATGTCGACAAAGGCAAACTCGTCGTGAGGCGAGGACGCAAAGCCAGGGGTCTCCCCGAGAGACCGCCCAGCTGCCGACCTCCTGGAAACGAATCCAGACACGGAGGTCTGAATGCCGTACGTCAGCGCTTGGCCGTCCCGGCGGCTGTTGGTCGTCGCAGCTGCGCTCGTCGCGTTTGCTCTCGCACTCCTCGCCGGCGTGTCCGCGGCATCCGCGGACACGAGCGCCTGCCCGATTCCGTCTGCGTCCCAGGTCTTCTCGCAGTTCGGGGACAACGCGTACTACTCGCTCGTTCCCGGCGGAAACTTCGAGGGGGATATGTCGGGGTGGACGCTGAACGGCGCATCCGTGGTCTCCGACAACGAGCCCTGGAACGTCGGTGCCGCCGGCGACTCGCAAGCGCTGAGCATCAGCGCGGGCGGATCCGCGATCTCGCCCGCGTTCTGCGTGAACGACCTGTTCCCGACGTGGCGTTTCTTCGCGCGCGTCGCCGGGGGATTCCCCCGGTGGTCGTGGCTCGCGGTCTCGGTCCAGTGGACCGATCAGAACGGGAACCAGGGCGTCACCCGCGTGGCCACCCTCGGAGGCGACTTCTTCCGGACCTGGCGGCCCACCCCGACGCTGCCGCTCGGCCCGGCCCTCGATGACTCCACGACGATGACCGAGCGTCTGGTGTTCTCCGCCGGGGACGGCGCCGGCTGGCAGATCGACGACGTCTACATCGATCCGTACGCCAAGCGCTGACGGTGCGGCGCCGACGCGACCGGCGTCGGCGCGCCCCGGTCATCATCTGGCGGGATGAGCCCCGATGAGCTCCGCGAGTACTGCCTGTCGTTCTCCGAAGCGCACGAGACGTTTCCGTTTGGCCCGGAGAACTCCGTGTTCAAGGTCGAGGGCAAGATCTTTGCCATGTCCCGGCTCGCCGCGGATCCGCTGCGCGTCAGCCTCAAATGCGACCCTGCGCTGGTCGAGCAGCTGCGCGAGGCCTACGCCGCGGTGCTCCCCGGCTATCACCTGAACAAGCGTCACTGGAACACGGTCCTCGTCGACGGTTCGCTCGCCGATGAGATGCTCCGCGACATGGTCGAGGACTCATACGACCTCGTCGTGAGCAAGCTGCCGCCGGCGCGCCGGCGCGCTCTGGGCTGGCGCGGCGAGAGCTGAGGAGGCCCTGGCGGGGCGCAAAACCGTGACTCATCGGTGAAATTCAGATCAGGGAAGGAACGAGCGCGTCGATCAGATGGGGCCCGGGCTCCTCGATCGCCCGCTGCAGCCGTTGGGCGAACTCCTCACAGGTCCGGACCCGCGACGCGGGCACGCCCATGCCCTCGGCGATCTTCGCGAAGTCCATCTGGGGTGCAGAGAGATCAAGCAGGGCCCTGGCCGCGGGACCGCCGAGCTCGGCGCCCACGCGCTGCATCTCGAGCCGGAGGATCGCGTACGCGCTGTTGTTGAGGATGATCGTGGTGATGTCGGAGTTCTCCCTTGCCTGCGTCCACAGCGAGGAAATCGTGTACATCGCGCTGCCGTCCGATTGGAGGTTGATCACCGGCCGACCGGGCGCGGCGATCGCGGCGCCGGTGGCGACGGGCATCCCCTGTCCGATCGCTCCGCCGGTCAGCGCTAGCACGTCGTGGCGGGGAGCGCCCGCGGTCGCGATCGGAACCAGGGTGCCCGACGTGTTCGACTCATCGGAGATGATCGCCTGCTCGGGAAGCAGGACGCCGAGGACGTCCGCCCAGTTCTGCGGGGTCAGCTCGCCGCTCGGCATCGCCGGACGGCTGGCCGGCGTGAGAGTCGGCTCGGTGCCGGCCGCCACCTCCTCGGCAAGGTCCGCCAGCGCGCCGATCACGTCCTGGGCGCGGTCGGCGAGGGTATGGACCTGGGCGCCCTCCGGCGTGAGGTCGCTCGGCTTGCCCGGATAGGCGAAGAAACTCACGGGTGAGCGGGCGCCGGCGAGGATCAGGTGCCTTACGCCCTCGAGCTGGGCCGTGGCCTGCTCGGCGAAGTAGCCCAGCCGCTCGATTGCCGGCAGTCCGGCGCCGCGCTCCAACCGAGCGGGGAAGGTCTCGACGAACACTTTCGCGCCGGCGGCGTTGGCGATTGCGCTGGCGGCGAGCAGCCCCGCCTCGCGGCAGGCCGGTCCGCCGAGCAGCAGCGCGGCCGGCTTGCCGCTGCGAAGTGCGTCGGCAACGGATCCGATCGTGGCGACGGCCACCGGGTCGCGTGAGCCCGCCGGTGCCGGCTCGGCAATCTGGCCGCCGTCGCCCCAGGAGACGTCGGCGGGCAGGATCAGAGTCGCCACTCGTCCCGGCGGGTCGGTCGCGGCGGCGACCGCGGCCACGCCGTCCGCGCCGAGCTCGGCGGCGCTGTTGCAGCGGCGGACCCAGCCCCGGAGGGACTCCGCCAGCGGTTCGATGTCCGATTCCAGCGGTGCGTCGTACTGCTTGTGGTGGGTGGCGTGGTCGCCGACAACGTTCACGATCGGCGTGTAGGCGCGCCGTGCGTTGTGGAGGCTTGCCATCGCGTTACCGAGCCCAGGTCCGAGGTGAAGGAGCGTGGCGGCGGGCTTCTCGGCGATCCGGCCGTAGCCGTCGGCGGCACCGGCGACCACGCCTTCGAACAACCCGAGCACTCCGCGCATCTCGGGGACGTCGTCGAGCGCGGCCACGAAATGCATCTCGGAGGTGCCGGGGTTGGCGAAGCAGAGCTCGACGCCGGCGCCGGCGAGGCTGCGGATCAGGGACTGCGCACCGTTCATCGTCACTCTCTCCGTTCTGATCAGCCCTTGCGCGCCAGGCGCAGCAGCGCCCGCCGGCGAGCGGGATCCAGACTCGCCATCTGCTGGGCGAAGTGACTGAGCGCCACGTCGCCGTACTCCTCGACCAGATCCTCGACCTCCGCGCCCGCCCGCAACGCCATGTACGTGGCGCGATCGTACGCGGGCGAGTAGTAGTCGGTCTTGCCATCGCGCCGGCGCTCGAGCATGCCCTTCTTGTGGAGACGGGCCAGGATCGTCATGTAGGTCGTGTACGCGCGAGGCTTGCTTGCGCGCCCGTTCAGTGCCTCCATGACGGCGCGCACCGACACCTCACCGCTGGCCCAGACCTCCTCCATGACCTCCGCCTCGAGTTCGTGGAGCCGTGGCGGGGGCGGGCCGGGGTCGCCTTTGATCGTCCGCCGTGGCGCCATCTACGACGCACTGTAGCACTTGCATCACGCTCCTCCCGGCACTCGGAGCACCATGTTCTACGATTGCCCGTAGGAGATGTGATGACAGCGCTGAGACGGCAGGTCCGCACCCCGGCCCCGACGGCATCGTCGCGCGGCGCCGCCGTGCCGGCGCCCCGGTTGGCCACCGCCGCGTCCGTCCGCGTGTCGCGCATCAGCCTGCTGCTAAGCACATGGGGGCTGCTGTCGGCGATCTTCGTAGTCACGCGCGCGCTCGAGTCCTGGCGGGTCACGCCCAATGCCGCCTCGCACCATGTCTCGTTGTTCGGGCACGACCTCACCTACCCGGCGGCAAATGCCGCGGCGATCGTCGTCGTCGTACTGGCGGCCGCCGGACTGATCGTGGCGGCGACCGCGGTGCGCGGGGCCGTCCGCGAGCTCGCCGCTGACCGGCGCTTCTCACGCCGGCTGGCCGCGCTGAATCCACGTCGCCTCCATGAGGCG
>Ga0116218_1001748_pt1 | contig 13105 bp, 16 predicted proteins | sample Sb_taG_2_FD_88966 | JGI IMG/M metagenome (GOLD analysis project Ga0116218, IMG submission 88966) | Peat soil microbial communities from Weissenstadt, Germany - Sb_50d_5_LS metaG | ecosystem: Environmental > Terrestrial > Soil > Wetlands > Peat | place: Germany: Weissenstadt | collected 2010-09-21 | reverse complement strand
GAACCCCTCGACGCCGCGCAACAGCACGCTCGTATGCATCTTGTGGTGCTCGTAGACGTCGAACAGCGCATCGGCCAGGAACCGCTCGCCGCTGCGATCCCGCTCGCTGAAGTACGTCGTCAGCTTGATCCCGGCCTGTCTCACAGCCAGCCTCCGACCAGCCGCCCCAGCGCCACCGCGGCCAGGCCGGCCGCCAGGCTGATCGCGAAGTTCTGGCGCGCGAGGCCGTGCTCGCCGTCCTCGGCGGGGCGGTGGGTCTCGAGCATCCACGTCGAGAACGTGGTGTAGGACCCGACGGTCGCTGTTCCCAGGATCAGCATTGTGTGGGCGGGCGCGTGGAGCCCGGCGAGCAGGCCGAGCAAGAACGATCCTGTCAGGTTGACGACGAGCGTCCCGAGCGGAAACTCGCCGAGCCGGCGCGACTGCACGAGCCCGTCGACGAGGAACCGGGAGATCGAGCCGAGACCTCCGCAGACGGCGACGAGCAGGACGGTGATCACCACGTCAGCCGCCCGCGCCGGACGATCGCTGTGCCCAGCGCGACGCCGACGAAGCCCGCCGCGGCGCTGACCACGACATACAGGACCGCCAGCGCCACGTTGCCGTGCTGGAGCATCTGCAGCAGCTCCAGCTGGAACGTGGAGAACGTGGTCAGCCCGCCACAGACGCCGGTGCCGAGCAACGGCCGCCCATACGCCGTGATCGGAAGCCGCTCCTGCAGGCGCGTGACGAAGTATCCGAGCAGGAAGCAGCCGACGAGATTGACGGCGAACGTCGCCCATGGCCACTGCCCGGCGGGCGTGCCCGCGACCGTGGACAGCCCGGTTCGGATTCCGCCTCCGATGGCGCCGCCGGCGAAGATGGCTGCTAGCTCGCGGCGGTCGGCTCCCATTTGACGGTCAGCGTCGGTGGTTGGGCGACGCGGTCCCACCATCGTTTACTCCTACGTGCGAGTGATTGCTCTTACGTAGGAGCCATTAGCCCGAGGGCGGTTCGGTCACGGGACCCGGGCGAACTCCATCGCCGCTGCACTGCCAAGCAGGACGATCATACCCGGCCCTGGCCGGGCGGCTCGGCTACGCCTTCTCAGCCGCCGAGGCCGCCAAACACCGCGAAGGGTTTGAACGGCGTCGCGTACGGGCTCTCTGAGACGACCTCCGACACGCCGCCCTCCGCCGTGACGACGCACCCCTCCGGCGCCTCGCTCCGAATCCGGTCAGCGAGCGCGTTCGCGCTGTCCTCGTCCGCCGCCCCGACGACCACGAACTGCCACCGGTGCACATTCGGAATTCCCTCTTCGGTGAGTCGCTTGGCGAGCGCCCGGGCGTCGTGGTGGTGTGGACACTTGACGCGCACCTCGAACTCCGCGAAGCCCTGCTTCCCCGAATCCTCCCGCTCTTCGTCCATCAACTCGGCGCGCTCGGCGGCCCGTTCGGCGTCGGTCTGCGGCAAGGGCTTGTCCGGGTCTTCCCACTCCTCCGCTGTCGGGTGCCAGTGCTTGAGCTCGAAGCTCACGGTCAGCTGGTTCTCGTCCGCGACCGATTGGATCGCCTTCTCGGCCTCCTCCGACTGTTCGCGCGTGGCGGCGTAACAGAAGATCTCCGCGCCGTCTCGGGACACGACCACGCGATCGACGAACGACGTCTTCAGACCGTGCTCGCGATCGAAGTTCGCGAGGTGATCGGCCAGCTTGCGGGCCTCCGAGCCGTTGTTAAAGGTCGCGCGCAGCCGCCAGTCGTCGTTCATGGGAGGGACAGTAGTCGATGGGTGGCCTTGACAGACCGCGGATTATTGCCTCGATGGTGGAAGCCGCGGGTGCTACGACGCCAACTGGGCCCGCCTGCGAGGAGTTCTTGCCGAGTGACACCTGCGCATAGACGCTCCCGAAAAAGAAGAATGGGATGACCACGATCGACATGAGGCCGACCACCGCGGTCTCGGTCGCGAACCCCGGTCGCGGAAGATCGCCAATCGGAGCAGCGGGTCCGGCGTCCCGAGCTCCTCGCAGATGAACGCGATCATCGCAGCGCACTGATCACGATGCATGCCCACGTCGCCGGGCTGCTCCATGTTCTTCTTCATCGGACTCGTGATCGCCGCGCAGGTCGGCGGCCGGATCCTCGACAAGCGGGGCGCGAAGCTGGCCGTGGTCTCGGGGTGCGCGGTCGGCGCGGTCGGGTTCTACCTCCTCGCCCACAAGCTCACCGACCTCTCGCTCGGCGCCCAGCGCCTTGACATTGCGATCGCCGGCGCCGGGCTCGGGCTGATTCTCGGTCCGGCGAGCACCGACGCCGTGAACCGCGCGCCGAGCACGAGCTACAGCGAGGTCACCGGGATCACCCAGACGTCTCGCAACTTCGGCGCGAGCCTGGGGCTCGCGATCCTCGGCGCGATCCTCGTCGCCCAGAACAAGACCAACGTCACCAACGCGCTGACCGGTCACGGCGTGCCCCAGTCGGTCGCCCACAAGGTGGCCAACGCGCTCAGCACCAGCGGGGTCGGGAAGTCGAGTAGCTCTGGGCACCCCCTGCCACTCGTGCACGACGTGCAGCTGGCGTTCGCCCGTTCGACCCAGACCGTTTTCTACATCATGGCCGGGGTGATGGCCGCCACGTTCATCATCGCCGTTCGCTCACTGCCGCGGGGGCGGGTCGTCGCGCCGGAGGAGCAGGCGGCCGCGGCGATCGACGAACAGGCTGCGCTCGCCGGCGGGCGCGGCGGTTTGCGCTAGTTCGACGCCCCGCGCCACCGCCCTCTAGGTAGTCGTCTGCCCGGCGCGCGAGGCTAGAAGATCTCGGGAGCCGGGCCCCGTTGCGGCTCGCTGAAGCGGGCGTATGCGTCGGTGGGCGAGGCAGTGGCGTCCGCCACGCCGGCGCCGTGTCGGACCGCCGCGGGCTCGACCGGATAGCGCACGCTTCCCTTCTCGACGCGAGCGCCGACCGCGAGCACGAGCGCGGGCTCGTCGCCTGCCGCGACGATCGTGTGCGGCGTCCGCGATGGGCAGTGGACGAAGTCCCAGCGCTCCAGGGGCCGCTCGTGACCTTCGACGATCAGCAGCGCGCGCCCGCGCAGGACCAGGAAGTCCTCCTGTCCCGCCTCGTGGTGATACATCGACATCGGCTTGCCCGGGTCGAGCCAGTAAAGGCTCACGCCGAGTTCGTCGAAGTGGGCGTCCCCCTCGCCGCCGAACCGACAGACCCAGCGCATGTCGTTGTGCATCCAGCGAGCGTCGCGGACGTTGACCGTGAACCAGCCCGCGGTCTGGGGCACGCCGTTGTCGAGTCTCGCCTCGGTCACCGGCGCGACTCTACGGCGCTCACGCGAGCGATGAGTACGCACCCGGGGCTCACGCGAGCGCTGCGTATGCCGCCGCTTGGATGTCGCGGTGGACCGGCGGCGCATCCGGGGTCTCGAAGAGGCGCTGCGTGAGCACGATCATCGTCAGGTCGTGAGCGGGATCCACCAGCCAGGATGAGCCGAGGCCGCCGTCCCATCCGTAGGCGCCGGTGTCGAGCACCGCTTGGCAGAACGACCACGAGCGGTGTGCGAAGAAGGCGGGCCCGAGTCCGCCGTACGCCTTCTGGGCGTCCGTCAGCTGGTCGGTGGTCATCGCATGGACGGCGTCCCGGGAGAGCACCGGCGCGCCGCCTCCGAGCAGCATCCGCGCGAACGCGAGCAGGTCGTCGACGGTCGAGACGAGCCCGGCGCCGCCGTCGCCGAACGCGGGCGGCCGGCTCCACTTCCCGTCCGGCTGATCCCACACGATCAGCCCCGTTGGAGTGGGCTGGTACGCGGTCGCGACACGGTCGGTGTGTTCGGTCCAGAAACCTGTGTCCTTCATCCCCAGCGGCTCGAACACTCGCGTTCGCAGGACCTCGGCGAACGGCTGCCCCGTGGCGCGTGCCAACAGCACACCGAGCACGGCGGCGCCGGTGTTGTAGAGCCACCGCTCTCCGGGCTGGGCGAGCAGCGGCAACGTCCCGAGGTTGGCGATCCACGTGTCCGGGTCGGGCGGCACCGCGGGATCCGGTGGGCCGATCGTCGACAGATGCAGCTCCCCTTCGGCGACGGCGACAACCGGCCACGGCGTCGCCGACATGAACATCTCCATGACCATCCCGAAGCCGAACGTGAACGTCAGAAGGTCACGGGTTGTGATCGGGCGATAGGCCGGGACGGTCTCGTCGAGCGGCCCGTCCATCCGGCGCAGGACCCGACGGTCGGCGAGCTCGGGGAGGAGCGGGTCGACGGGCTCATCGATTTCGATCAGCCCTTCTTCGATGACCGCGAGCGTGGCCGCGGCGGTGATCGGCTTGGTCGTCGACGCGATCCGGAAGATCGAATCGCGGATCACGGGGCGCCCGCCGATCGTCAGGTTACCCAGCGCCTCGACGTGGACATCGTCGCCGCGCGCCACCAGCGCCACCAGGCCCGGCACCCGCGAGTCCCCAACGTGTCGCTCGGCGACCTCGTGAATCCGCTCAATCCCGGCGCTCGTCAATCCGTCAGCCATCACAGTGCATCTCCTTTTCCATGCCCAGACCGCGCGCGGGTCGGCAATTCATCGGTGACGCGGGTTTATGAGGCCCGGTCGCCCGGCTCGAGAATGTCATGGATCACATCTCGGACCGCTCGTTCGAGCTCGTTCGTCTGGGCATCGCCAAACAGCCCGCCGGCGCCGGCGATCACCGCCGCCACGGCGCCGATCGCCGCCGCCATGCGCACGCGCCTGTCTACCGGGATGTCGGGGTTCGCCAGGAGTTGCCGCGTTCGCTCCTCCGCGTCCTCGTTCTCGGCCTGATGGCGCTCGTTCTCGGAGATCACCTTGAGCGCGTTCCAGTTCCGGACGTGGAGCATGAACAGGTCGGGGTTGTCGAAGATCTGATCGAGGAAGTGGTCGAACACGGCAGGCCACGCCTTCACCTGCTTGTCCACGCTCAGGTTGGCGAGCTGCTCCAGCGATTCGCGACCGATCGCGTGCAGCCGCAGGTGCAGCTCCAGGAAGATGTCCTCCTTGCGCTCGAAGTGGTAGTAGAGCGCCGCCTTAGTCACCCCGAGGCGATCGGCGATGTCGCGCAGTGACGTGTTGTCGTAGCCCTGCTCGTTGAACAGCTCGAGCGCCACGTCGAGGATCCGCTCGCGGGTTGAGCCGCGGGGGCGGCCGCGCCGGCGTGGCGCCGGGTCGGACGCGGGCTCGTCCGTCGACTCGGCCTCCGCCTGGTCCACGGCTAACGCCGGCGCCGCGGGTGCGGACTCTCGGGGCTTGGTCACGTCAAATATCTTACTTGACAACCGGCTAGAAAATTCTCTATGGTGGCCGCCGCTCTCCCTAACCGGTCGACTAGTAAGGAAATCGCATGACGAATATCCCGATGATCGAGGCGGAGGGGCTGACCAAGCGGTTCGGCGCCACGGTCGCGCTCGACGGGCTCGATCTCGAGGCGCCGGCGGGCGCGATCCTTGGCGTTCTCGGCCCGAACGGCGCGGGCAAGACCACGGCGGTTCGCATTCTCACCACGCTGTCGGTGCCCGACAGCGGATCGGCGCGGGTCGCCGGCCACGATGTTGTCCGCGAACCCGCAGCTGTGCAGCGCAAGATCGGCGTCGCGGCCCAGGACGCCACCCTCGACGCCATCCTCACCGGCCGCCAGAACCTCGTGATGATCGGGCGCCTGAGCGGACTGCGCCGGGCCGATGCCCGTTTAACAGCCGACCAGCTGCTCGATCGATTCGACCTCGCGCAAGCCGCCGATCGTATGTTGAAGGAGTACTCCGGCGGGATGCGGCGTCGCCTCGATCTCGCGGCCAGCCTCGTGACGCGCCCGCCGGTGCTGTTCCTCGACGAACCTACGACCGGCCTTGACCCCACGAGCCGGGCGCGGATGTGGGGCGTGATCCGGGAGCTGGTCGCCGATGGCGCCACGTTGTTGCTGACGACCCAGTACCTCGACGAGGCCGACGAGCTCGCGGATCGGATCGTCGTCGTCGACCACGGCCACGCGATCGCAGCGGGCACGGCGGCCGAGCTCAAGGCACAGGTCGGCGGCGCCCGGCTCGACGTCACCCTCAGCCAGGCGGATCCGGCAGCGGCGGACGCGCTCGGGCCGTTCGTCGCCGACGACGTGCACGTCAGCCATGACGGACGCCGCTTACGGGGCCCGGTCGACAATCCCGCCGGCCTGGCGACGATGGTCGTCCGCGCGTTCGACGACGCGGGGATCACCGTCGACGACGTCGATGTCCGCCAACCCTCGCTCGACGACGTGTTCTTCGCGCTCACCGGCCACCCGACCGACGGGGTCGGCGATGACAGCTCCGACCCGCACGACTCACTCCTGGAGGCAGTTCGATGAGCGCTGCAACAATCGATGCAGTCCCGAGGGCATATTTGCCCTCGCGGTCACGTGGGTTCGTGCGACAGGTCCGCGATGTCGCCGTGCTCACGTTCCGCAACCTCGTCCACATCGCCCGCGAGCCCCTGCGCCTGTCGGACGTGACGATCCAGCCCGTCCTGTTCACGTTGCTGTTCGTGTACGTGATCGGCGCCGGCGTGGTCCTGCCCGGCGGCGCCAGCTACACCGACTACGCCATTGCCGGCTTGCTGGCGCTGAACCTGACGACCTCGGCTCTGGGTACCGCCGTGGGGCTGAGCGACGATCTCGGCAGCGGCGTGATCGACCGCTTCCGGACCCTGCCGATGTGGCGGTCGGCGATTCTCGTCGGCCGGTCGGTGGCGGACCTCCTGACCGCAGCTATCTGCACGATGTTCGTCGTGCTGACCGGCCTCGTCGTCGGCTGGCACCCCGACGCCAGCGTGGCGTCGGTGTTCGCCGGGCTCGGCCTGTTCCTGCTGTTCAGCTACGCCATCTCCTGGTTCTGTGCCTGTCTCGGCGCGATCAGTGAGAGCGCCGAGTCCGCGCAGGGGATCGGTCTGGTGATCCTGTTCCCGCTGGCGATCGTCTCCAACGCCCTGGTCCCAACCCAGCACATGCCGGCGCTGCTCAGGACGATCGCCAACTGGAACCCGGTCAGCGCAGTCACGGCCGCCGGTCGTGAGCTGTTCGGCAATCCGAACCCCTCGGCAGCGATCCACACCTGGCCGATGCAGCATCCGGTGCTGGCGACGGTGATCTGGTCGGTGGCGCTGATCTCGGTGTTCGCGCCGCTGGCGGCGCGCCTGTATCGCCGGCGGACGACTGACTGAGGGCGGTGGCGCGATCGCGCATGACTAATCGTGCGCGATCGCCGAAATCCCCGGCGCCGATCCGCGATTTGCGCGCTTGTGCAGGTCCCAGAACCTGCACAGCGCGCCAATGTCGGCGCCAGGGGCGAGCTCTGGCGTGCTGTACGTGAAGAGCTCGCCATGCTCAACACGCCTCGCCTCGGGTTTTTCGACGGAGTTGGCGTGCTATGCAGGTTTTTGATGGGGGTGTGTGATCGCCCGCGCCGGCACAGGCGACGTTGGTCGAGAAACGCAAATATGGCTTGCGTTTCTCGACCAACGTCATGGCGGGCGTCGTCGCACAGGCGCCCGCGCATCCCGCGCCGGCGCGCTCCAGCCCGCCCCTTCCCCAGCAGGTGTTCACCCGCCACCGCCGCCCGGCACCCCTTCCGTCGCCACCGCCCCCCGAGCTGACAGTCAGTGCGCGGCTGTGAACCGCCGGCGCGAATGCCTCGGCGACTCGGCCGCGTTGAGCATGGGCGATCGCGAAGTCTTCCATCGTGAGCCGGCTGCACCCGTCGCCATCGGTCAGCGGCACGTCGCCGCCAACGCGATAGGCGCCAGACCGGCCCGCACCGCTCGGATGCGGTGCGGGCCGGCCATGCTGTTGGTGGTCGGCTATGGGTTGAACGACGTGCTGCCGATCTGGCTCAGCTCGTTGGGCGAGGAGGGCGTGGTCTCGCCGTTGCCGCCGGCGATCGCGTCGCCGATCGCCCCGGAGTTGGTGCTGTTGCTCTGCCCGCCGGAGATCGTCGAGAGCTCGTCGGGCGCGTAGTTGCCGACCCCGCCGAGGATCGCCTCGAACGAGGAGCCGAAGTCGTAGCACTTCGGGTTGGCGGACGGGTTGCCGGAGCCTGCGAGGTTCGAGCAGCCTCCGACAACGGTCGCCTCGTCGTTGGTCGCGGTGTTGTAGTAGCCGCCGAGGATCGCTGAGATCTCGCCTGAAGCGGTGTTCTCACCGCCACCGGTGATTGTCGCCTCGGGGGCCTCGACGTAGTTCGTGTAGCCGCCGCCGACGGTCGCGTTGGTGGATTGCGACGTCGCGACGTTGCCGAGGCCGCCGAGGATCGAGGAGATGATTCCGCCTGAGGCGTTGGCCTGGCCGCCCGCGACGGTCGCCTCGGTGTTGTCGGCCTGGTTCGAGGCGCCGCCGAGGATCGCCTCGGCCTGGTTCGAGCACGGCCCGGTCGGGACTGTGCCGGGACCGGCGATGTTGTCGCAACCGCCAACGATGCTGGCCCACGAATCGGTCGCCTGGTTGTACTGGCCGCCCGTGACCGAGGACTCCGACCCACTGGCCTTGTTGTCGTGTCCGGCCGCCAGCGCCTCCGAACCGCTGACGACGTTGCCGAGGCCCAGGGCGGACGCGTACTGGCCGCTGACCTGGTTGTTGGCGCCGCCGACCAGTTCGCCGTAACCCGACCAACCGTTGTTCAGTCCGACCACGAGATCGTTGGAGCCCGTCTGCTTGTGGTTGTCGGCGTTCTCGGCATACCCGACGATCAGGTTGCCCTCGCCGTTGACCGTTCCATTCGTCGTGCCCGAGCCTGAGACGACCTGCACGTTGACCGTCGAGAACTGCACCGTCGGCTTGCCGCCCACGCCGGCTGACACGTACGTCGGCGCCAGCACCGCCGTCGTCCCCGAACCGCAGGTCGGCGTCCCGGCGGTCCCGCCCGACACGACGGGCTGCCCGGCCGTTGTCGGCACGCACTCCCAACCCGGGGTGACGTTAGCGAATGCGCTCGCCGCGCCCACACCCAGCAGTCCGGCCACAAGAGCGCCTGTAAACGCGGCGCGTCGAGTCCACAACATGGTTCACGTCCTTTCAGAATCCCGGGCCCCGCGGTGCTGTCTGCCCCGGCCAGGCGCCCCTTTTGACCACCAGTAACAAATATCGGCGACCGCGCCAAACCTGCACCAAAAAATCGCCAAACGTTTGGGTCCCTGGCGACCGGCCATTGAGCGACCGGCCAGTAGCGCCGATACGGGACTGTGGCAACGCTCGAAGAACGCAGCCCCCAGTCGGCGCTGACCGCCGACGGCGCCCCGGTGATCGGCGCCCCGCCACTCCGCGCCAGGCTGTATGCGCTGTTCTTCGGGTGGCTCACCCTCGGGGGCAGTGCGGAGGCGCTGGTCCATCACGACCCCGGTGGACTCGTGGCCTCTGTGCTCGTTTTCGGCGGTGCGTGCGCGGTGTTCCTCCGGCGCGCGCTGTCGCCTATCGTGTTACCGGCAATGGCCGACATCGGTGACAGCCAGTTCCACAAGGGGCAGCCGATTTGGGTGATCGAACCCGATGGCTCGCAGCGGGCCGCCGAGTACGTCGGCGAGGGCGAGCTGAGCGCGTGGTTCGGGGGGTTGCCGACCGTGTTTGTCGTTTACGCGGACACGCGTGAGGGCGAGGCGGTCGAGGTCGACCGCGTGATCGCCCGTGAGCCGGACGAGGGCTGATCGTTCACCGGACGACAGTGGTCAACGTGAAGGCGAACTCGCTCCGGCGGTACCCTTAATCGATGGCGAAGGGGTCTGTTCACGGTGATCCGCTCGCGCTTCTGTACACGCTGATCGTTTTCGCGGCGGTGCTGTTCGTCCCCGCGCTGATCAGCCGGTTCTTCTCCTCGCCGGGTCCTCCCCGTTCAGACTCGGATGAAGGAGGAGGTGGCCCGCCGCGACGGCCCGTCCCGCCGAGCCCGCCACCGGGCGGGATTCCGCTTCAGGATGCACAGCCGGCGCGGGCCAGGCTGCGGGACCATCGGCGGCTGGCCCAGCATCTCCCCGCGCGCCAGCGACAGCCCGCGCGACGGCCCGAGCGCAGCCCGGCGCCAACGCCACCGGCGCGTCCGGGGCAGCGCTAGCCAACCTGAGCGCCGATCGACGACCTGCTCGCCGCGATGCGAAAGCTCGGCCACGAGACGTTCGCGCTGGCCGGCCATGACCGCGGACTACTGCGAGGGCGCGACGATCGACCGTCAACTCGACGACGCTGACCGGGGCAAGAAGACGATCGCGTGTCCGGTCCGAGTGCCGTGGGCCCGCGCCGACGAGGTGGCCGAGGAATTCCTCGAATTCTTCGGCTGAGGGCTTACTCGGGCAGCTGCCGCTGGCTGTCCTGGAGCTGGCGGAAGATCTCGCCGTAGCCGCCCTTCATGTCCGCGGGCACGCGCCACACATCGACGGTGCCGAACAGCGACAGGGCCCGGACGTGGACGACGGGCGCGTCGGGGCGGTCGAGTTCGCGGCCCCAGTCGCGCCGGTGACCGAACATGGCGAGTCCGCCGACGCTGACGTTGATGCCTTCGGGCACATACACGTCGACGTTGCCGAACGCGATGAGAACGTTGACGGACGCCTCCGGGGTGTCCAGCTGGGCATCGCGCAGATCGAGATCGACGTCGGAGAAGGCGCCGCCGGCGAACGTCCGGCGGCGCAGCCTCAGCTTTCCCCGCCTGGCGACGTGGCCGAAGAACGCTGTCGTGACCCGGGTCGGCTTCCGGCGGGAGCGGATCGCCGGCACGTTGCCGGCGCCCGGGAGGTCCTCGCCGGCGCGCGCCAGCTCGCAGCCGAGCTGGGCGCCGTACGCCAGCTCGACCCGCTCGGAGAACTCCTCGAGCGTCAGTCGTCCGGCCAGCAGGTGCTCGCGGAGCTGAGTGACGGCATGCTCGCGTTCGGCGTCGGAGACCCGTTCGTTCGGAGCCGTCACGGCGCCACGTCCACTCGCTACGTCGCCATCCGGCCAAGCTCGGCGCGCTCGACGATCTCCTCTGCGATCGCCAGCGAGGACGTCGCCGCCGGCGAGGGAGCGTTGCGCACCCACAGGACCGGTCCGTCGATGCCGAGCCGGAAGTCGTCGACAAGCGTCCCGTCGCGATCGACCGCCTGGGCCCGGACGCCGGCCCGTGCCCGGACCGTGTCACTCGCGGCTAGCTCCGGGACGTACCGCCGCGCCTCTTCGATGAACGCGCGCTTGGACAGCGTGCGGTGGATCTCAGCCATCCCGACTCGCCAGTAGCGGCGGAACAGCCGCGGCGCCCCGGGCCATCCGAGCGCGTCCCAGACGTCGTGGGCTGCGAACGCCGTACGCCTGTACCCCTCGCGCGCGAACGCCAGGATCGCGTTGGGTCCGATCAGGACCGAGCCGTCGATCTTGCGCGTCAGGTGAATGCCGAGGAACGGCAGCGCAGGGTCGGGCACCGGGTAGATCAGCCCGCGGACGAGGTGACGGCGGTCGGGGCGCAGCTGCCAGTACTCCCCGCGGAACGGCATGATCCGCGGCTCCGCGGGCTGGTTCGAGGCGCGGGCCAGGCGGTCGGAGTGAAGCCCGGCGCACACGATCGCCCGGTCCACCTCGATGACCGTGCCATCGACGAGCTCGATCCGGCCCGCCCGTCCGTGGCCGAGAACGCGGGCGACCTCCGTCCTCGTCATGATCGTTGTGCCCGCCGCCCTGGCGTCGTCGGCCATCGCCCGCGCCACCTCGCCGAAGTCGACGATCGCGGTCGCCGGCGAGTGCAACGCGGCGATCCCGGTGGCGCTCGGCTCGATCGTGCGGAGCTCGGAGGCATCCAGGCGCCTCAGACCGGGCACCCCGTTCGCCCGCGCCCGCTCCTCGAGCGCCTCGAACCGCGCCATCTCGCCCTCGTCGGTAGCGATCACGAGCTTGCCGCACTCGTCGTACCGGATCCCGTGCTCGTTGCAGAACGCCTTCAACAGCGACACGCCACGCACGCACAGGCGCGCCTTCAGCGATCCGGGGGCGTAGTAGAGCCCGGCGTGGACGACGCCCGAGTTGTGGGAGGTCTGGTGCTGGGCCAGCTCGGGTTCCTTCTCGAGCACCATGACCTCGGCGTCCGCGACCTCGCGCGTTATCAGCCGAGCGGTGGCCAGCCCGAGGATTCCCCCACCGACGATCGCGACTCGCATCGCCGAAGCCTAAGCGACGTTATCTCAACCGCAGCGTGCGCCGTGTCGATAACGCCGATGCTGGAGCAGTGGATCCGCCCCCGGCTCCGTGCGCTGTGGCGAGCCTTCAGCTGGAACGTCGTCTGCGTGGCGTCGATGCTCGCCGCGCTGCGGGTGCTGAACGTGCGCGACGTGCGCATGTGCCTGCTGGCGGAGTTCGCCGCGCCGTTCATCAGCAGCCTCAGCTCGGGACAGGTCGACGGTGGGTTCGCGCTGCTGGTGGCGGTGGCGTGGCGGGACAGAGATTCGTGGCGCGGGGCGCTCGTCGTCGGGGCGCTGATCGCGGCCAAGCTGTTCGCCATGCCGCTACTGCTCTGGTTGATCGGGACCAGGCGGTTTCGTCTGGCCGCCCTCGCGGCCGGCTCGGCGCGGTCGCGCGTTCACCTGAGGATCCCCGATAAGCGTGGTATGACCACGCTTATTGAGCATCCTCCGCGTGGGGGGCGGGCCTGGTCTGCGCGCACCCTCCGGCGTAGGAGCGCCGGCGCGAGAGCGATCCGAGCGCCCCCGCCCCACGGCCACCGCCGCCCCACCCCCACGCCGTGGCCTCCCATATCAAGCTGGTCCCGGGGATCCTTGTGCTGACCGCGATCTTCGGCGCGATCGTGACCGGCGTCGGCCTGTCCGAGGACCTGAAGAAGGGAATCGTCGACCGGCTGCGCTCGCTTCCCATCGCGCGCTCCGCGGTGCTGGTTGGTGGCTCGTGGGCTGGTGATCGTGTTCGTCCCGTTCGCGGTGTCTCGCTACCCGGCGCTCGAATAGAGTTTCTCGCAGGCGCGACGCTTATGCCGTACGTACCTGTCCTACTCCGCGATCGTCCCCGTTACCTCCAGATCATCCTCGGAGGTGTGATCCCGGCGATCTTCGGAGCGGTCGCGGGGATCCTGATCGGCGTGTCGGCCGGCGCCTACTACGCGTGGG
>Ga0116218_1001740_pt1 | contig 13136 bp, 6 predicted proteins | sample Sb_taG_2_FD_88966 | JGI IMG/M metagenome (GOLD analysis project Ga0116218, IMG submission 88966) | Peat soil microbial communities from Weissenstadt, Germany - Sb_50d_5_LS metaG | ecosystem: Environmental > Terrestrial > Soil > Wetlands > Peat | place: Germany: Weissenstadt | collected 2010-09-21 | reverse complement strand
TTTCTACGCGACAGACTTTTGCGCCTGGGTATTCCATTGCTCATCTACGATATTGTCATTGATCCTTTCGTCGCTTTTATCGCTACGGGATTTCAAGGGTCGTATTGGCATTTCTACGCCAGCTACCTGCTCTCACTCAGAGGCATTGGTCAGGGACCTGTCTGGTTCATCGAGGCACTTCTCTTCTTTACCGTGCTCTACGCGCTCTGGCGCGAGTTCTACAACGAGCGGTCAAAATCCCTCGCTCGAATGACGACAGACGCCCCGTCCGTCGACACTGCCTGCATGCATCGATACCCTACATATAGAGACATGCTTCTGTATATTGTTGGCCTCGCGCTGGTCAACTTTCTTATTCGTCTTTGGCTCCCAATAGGTTGGACATTCCAGCTCTTGAATTTCCAGTTCCCCTTCTTCCCCCAATATATCAGCATGTTCGTCCTGGGTCTTATCGCTCACCGGCGTCGTTGGTTTACCAGGATACCGGACGCGATGGGTAAGGTATGGTTATGGGTTGCGATCATTGAACTCGTACTCTTCCCGGTTGTTGCAATAGCGGGAGGAGCCATCAATCATCTCGAATACTTTGCGGGCGGACTCCATTGGCAAGCATTATTCTACGCTCTCTGGGAAGCCATCATGTGTGTGGCGATGTGCACGGGCCTGCTGGTGCTCTTCCGTAAACGCTTTCACCGTCAGAGGAGCTTCGGGAAATTTCTCTCGGCCAATGCCTACACGGTCTACATTCTTCATCCACTCGTCATTGTAGGTCTTGCATATGGCTTGCACACAGTCGCACTTTACCCGTTGCTCAAATATGGTATCGCCGTCATGATCGCCGTACCGTGCTGTTTCGCGCTGAGCGCTCTCGTTCGCATGATCCCTTATGCGAAGAAGATTCTTTAAGCAGATACCTCAGCAGGGGTTGATTCAGGCTGCTCTCACCTTTGCGAATCAGGGAAGTTGGTGCGCCTATCATTATTCTTGATACGGCAGGGGTAGGTGACCTGATCTACTCCTCGTCCGGAATACCTAGAATTTTGGAGGGATGAAGATGCTCTCAAAAACTACTTTTGCCGCGCAGCCTACGCTTCTGCAGGGATTGTCAGAAGAGGAAGTGCGCCTGCGCAGGGCCAACGGTCAGGGTAACACGGCCAAGCTCCCGACCAGTCGCTCCTATGGGCAAATCCTGCGCGAGAACCTCCTGACCCTGATCAATCTCATCCTGTTCGCGCTCAGCGGTGCCCTGATTCTGCTTGGTCGACCGCTTGATGCGATTACCACAGTGTCCGTCATCTCCTTCAACATGCTGGTGGGCATCGTCCAGGAGGTGCGTGCCAAGCGCGTCCTCGACCGCATCGCCCTGCTGACTCGTCCCACGGCCACCGTGATCCGGGAGGGCCATGAGCAGGCCGTGGATCCAGATGCCCTGGTCGTTGGGGATCTGCTTGTGGTGCGGCCAGGAGATCAGATTGTGGTCGACGGTCGCCTGGTCGGCGAAGGGTGGATCGATATCGACGAATCCCTGCTCACGGGTGAGTCCGACCTGGTGCGTAAGAGCGCTGGCGATTCCGTCTCTTCGGGCAGCTTTTGCGTCAATGGCAGCGCTGTGTATGAAGCCGTGAAGGTGGGAGCTCAGAGCACGGCGTACCAACTGACGGTAGGAGCACGTACTTTTCGCCGGGTGTTGACGCCCCTGCAGCGACAGGTCACCATGGTGATCCGCATCTTGTTGGTCCTGGCCTGTTGCCTGGGCCTGGCTTTGCTCATGACCACGGTGATTAAGCAAACTCCTCTGCTCCAGACTGTGCAGATGGCGGTGGTGATCGCGGGCCTGATTCCCAACGGCTTACTGCTGGCGATCGCTGTTGCCTACGGCCTCGCCGCTGTGCGCTTGGCCGGCAAAGGGGTGCTGATCCAGCAGGCCAACGCCGTCGAGTCTTTGAGCACGGTCACGGTACTCTGCTGTGATAAGACCGGCACGCTGACGGCGAATCGCTTATATGTTCATGCTCTACAGCCTTTTGGCACCGGCGAGGAGAAGTTGGGTGCCTTGCTAGGGGCTTATGCGGCCAGCGTCTCGGCTGTCAATGCCACTATCACGGCCATTGCTGCAGCCTACCCTGCTCAAGCGCAACTGGCCAAGACTGAAGTCCCGTTCTCGTCGGCCACCAAGTGGAGTGCGCTGATTCTGGCTGGGACGCAGAGAGTCTATGTGCTGGGAGCGCCGGAGGTGCTTGAGGCTTTCTTGCGGCCTGAAAGCCGGGTGGGAGAGCAGGCTGCTGCTTGGGCAGAGCAGGGACTGCGGGTCCTGCTCTTTGCATGCTATGAAGAATTCGTTGATCTTTATGATTCCGATCGACAACCTCGCCTGCTGTCTGGCTTGCACCCACTGGGATTGGTGAGCCTTAGTGATGTCCTGCGTCCAGAGGCGCGTCAAACGCTGACAGCGTTCAGCCAGGCAGGGGTACAGTTGAAGGTCATCTCCGGTGACAACCCACAAACCGTCGCGGCCCTGGCCAAGCAAGTGGGGCTGGCTTCTGGCCTCACGTCTGTGTCTGGCCTCGATCTGGCGCAGATGGAACCGGCGGAGTTCGCTCAGGTTGTGCGCGATACCACTGTCTTTGGACGGATCACCCCAAAGCAAAAAGAGCGCATTGTGCAGGAACTGCGTGCGCAAGGGGCCTATGTTGCGATGGTGGGCGATGGCATAAACGATGTGCTCTCTCTCAAACGCGCAAATCTCGGCATCGCCATGCAGAGTGGCAGCCAGATGACCCGCAGCGCCGCCGATCTGGTGCTGTTGGATGACTCGTTCGCGACCCTACCACGCGCGGTGCAAGAAGGCCAGCGCGTGATCAACGGTATGCAACAGATCCTCACGCTCTTTTTGACGCGCGTAACCTTATTCACCCTGTTGATTCTGCTGATTCCAACGTTCCCTTTCAGCCCGCGGCAGTCCTCCCTGATCACGCTACTGACGGTGGGCATCCCCACGGTAGCACTGGCGGCCTGGGCGCATCCGGGCCCGACGCACGGCAAGAAGCTGTTCCTACGCCTCATGCATTTTGTGCTTCCTGCTGTCCTGACGGCAAGCCTCATGACACTGTTCGTCTTCTTGATTGCCGTGGCGCTGGCTGTCTCAAGAGGACTGCCGGAAGCAACGGTCATCGCCACGGCCCGTTCCACCATCACCGTCTTTGCCACCGTATGTGGGATCCTGCTGGTGGTGTTCGTCGCTCCTCCCACACGCTTGTGGGCTCGGGGTACCAGCCCGAGCGGGGATTGGCGACCGGCGATCCTGGCTGCGGTACTGCTGGGCGGGTTAACATTACTCCTTAGTATACCCCTGGGCCGTGCTGCGTTTGAAATTGGAGCGTTGCCGCTGTTCGATGTTGCTACAATTGTGGGTGTGGCGCTGCTCTGGGCGCTCCTGCTACGCTTCATGTGGAGATTCCGGCTGCTTGAGCGCCTGCTCGGTATGGAGGGCGAGGACGGGCCATCATCCCTTCAGGAATAGCTCTTCTTTCACTCCATCACAGATGCTTTTTGCAGGATATGCTTGCACCGAACCTGTTGATCGATCAGTACACCTTTCATAAAGGGGAGTGGCAATGAAGACACGTTTTCAAAACATGGGTCTGCAAGTGCTCATTTTGGCCGGTATGGTTGTCGTGTCCATCTTCTTGAGCCTGCCTTACCAGGTAGATCGCCTCATTAGCCCCCACTTTGCCTGGAGCGTTCGCACGCTGATCTTTCCCTTGAGCTTTGTGGCTGTCGATTACCTGAAAACGCTGCTCTACCCGTTTGGCAGTGTCGGCTCGCTTGCCTTCATGCAGTGTGGCAAATTACCCTTGCTCCAACTCGTTGCTATCAAGTGCTGAATTGAAGCAACCCGAGCTCCCGATAATGTACTGTTCCAGGAACTTGCTGGAGAAAGCAGTTCAGTTCATCAACTCATCGGCTGTGAATTGATCCATTTCGTTTACTTCATTTTGATATCCTACAACAAAATAATGAACTTATTTGGCGCTATTTACAGCTTGAACAAAAAATGATGGGAAAGCTAAAAAGTTCTCTGTAATCAAGCAGCAACAATGCCTATTTTATAGTTGACGTTATAGTACATCTGTGCTATAGTGCGGAGCATCACTTAGATTGAGGTAAGTAGAGAAATAAGATGCGATAGGTGCTTTGAGATGCATACTTATCGTCGCTGACTACGATAAAGGGCTTGTTCAGTTTGGACAAGCCCTTTACAACTTTATTCAGACCCATGGCACTTCTGGTTTCATTCCCACTTCTACTGCCCTCAAACAAACAAGTTACAACGATTTAGATCAGGCTATCAGTAATCAGGGAATATGCTCAGTATGCAGTACACACGTAAACCTGGAAAATATTGGGATAATTTTGCCAATGTCGAGACAGAACTTCTTGCTTTCATTGAGGAGCATGGAACCTCGGGTATCATGCCTATCGAGACAGAACTTCTTCGCGCAGGAAGAGGAGACCTCGCGAAGGCAATCAGGAAGCATAAAGGCATAGAGACGGTTGCTCAAAGGTTGGGACTACAGCTTCCATCTCACAAACGTAAACGACGTGGATACTGGAAAGATTTCGCCAACGTTACAACCGAACTCCAGTATTTTATTACAGAAAGCGGCGTGCCAGGTGTAATGCCGACGCAGGACGATTTGACACAGGCCGGTCTGACTAGCCTTACTAACGCAATTGACCACCACGGAGGTATGTATGCTGTTGCAGAGCGGTTAGGATTACGCCTCTCTCATACTCGACATCCCGATGGTTATTGGGACGATTTTGCGAATATTGAACGTGAGCTTTTAACTTTCGTCAGCGAGCACGGCACTCCTGGCGTGATGCCCTCCCGAAATGATTTGCGTCAAGCAGGCCTTCACGATCTCAATGGAGCTTTAGAGAAACACGGGGGCACAGCAGCAGTCGCCAAGCGTCTCAACCTCAAACCGAAGTTCAAACCAATGGGACATTGGGACGACTTTGCGAATGTCGAAAGAACCCTTTCTGCTTATATAACAGAGTACGGCACTCCTGGTGTGATGCCCTCTCTCTCTGAATTGCAGAGAGCTAAACAGAGTGGTCTGGTCAATGCTATCAGGAAGCATGGAGGTATTTACGCTGTTGCAGAGCGGTTGGGACTTCAGCTTCCGTCTACGGCGAAGCCCCCTAGCTATTGGGATAACATTGAGCATATTAAGCTCGCCATTTGTGAGTTTAACGAAATGCGTGGAATGCCCGGCGTGATGCCAACTGGCGGTGAACTGAAAAAGGCAGGGAGAACGGATCTTGCTAGCGCCATTACCAACTACGGAGGCTTCCCAGCTTTAGCGGAACAAATCGGTTTACTTTACACTTATACAGCGAAGCCGGACCGTTATTGGGAAGATTTCGCCAATGTGCAACAGGAGATCCTCGACTTCAACCAGGCCCAGGGAATATCGGGCAGAATGCCGACAACAATCGAGCTACGCGATGCAGGTAAACATAGCCTTACAGCAGCCATCAATGCTCATGGGGGTTTTTCCTCGGTAGCAAAGCAGTTAAAACTCACTACTACTACAAAGCCAAATGGTTATTGGGATGATTTTGCCAATCTGGAACAGGAACTTCTCGCCTTTATTCAAGAGCAGGGAAAACAGGGAGTTATGCCGACTCACCAAGAATTCTCGGTAGCCAAACGGTCAGATCTTGTTTTCGCAATTCATAAACATGGCGGCGTGGCAACAGTGAGAGAGCGCTTAGGGTTGCGCACTCCACCTAAACGTCCAGGCCCTTGGGATGATTTCTCTCGCGTTGAGCAAGAATTGTACACATTTATAGATACCCAGGGAATTGCTGGAGTTATGCCAACACGGGAGCAGTTAAAGCAGTCGGGAAGAAGTGATCTTATCGCTGCAATTGATACACATGGCGGCAGTTTTAGTGTAGCTCAACGACTTCAACTCCAGCTTACTTCGGGGAATAAACCGAATGGATACTGGGATGATTTTTCCCATATAGAAGAAGCTGTTAAATCCTTCCTCATCACCTCATCTACTCCTGAAACAATGCCAACACTAGCACAGTTAAAACAAGCCGGACAAGGAGACCTTGTAACTGCAATTGCAAAGCACGGAGGTGTCGGAGCGGTTGCCCAACGTTTAGGGTTACAACTAAGCTCTTTTAGCCGCCCCAATGGATATTGGAATGACTTCTCACATATTGAGCAAGAACTCCGATCTTTTATTGAAGAGCAGGGGAATATCGGGGTTATGCCCACCGGGGCGCAATTAGAAGATGCGGGATACGGAAATCTCCTTCACGGGATCGCCAAACACGGAGGATTGTTAGCCGTTGCCCAACGTTTAGGGCTAAAAGTTTCATCGAATGCCAAGCCATACGGATATTGGAATGATTTTGCCCATCTTGAGCGAGAGCTTCACCAGCACATTCAAGAACGGGGGATCCTTGGAGTCATGCCGACTCAGAGTGAACTTCATCAAGCTCACCGCCAGGATCTGATCAATGCTATTAGGCGATTTCATGGTGGCTTCGTAGCTGTTGCGAAGCGATTGGGACTGCAACAGCGTGTATCTAGCAAGCAGCCAGGGTATTGGACAGACTTTGCCAATGTAGAGCAGGAGTTGAGGACGTGGATTGCTGAACATGGTTTACCAGGAACAATGCCAACACAGCAAGTGCTGCGTCAAGCTGGTCAAACAGGCCTTTCTACTGCCATTACAAAGCATGGCGGTTCTCTCGCAGTTGCGCAGCGATTAGGATTAATTTACACATACACTTCCAAACCTGCTGGCTATTGGAATGATTTCAGTCATATCGAACAAGCCGTGAATGCTTTCATCGTAGAGCACGGAACCGCTGGAGTCATGCCAACACGAGGTGAACTGCGAGATGCGGGATGGCATGACCTTGAAATCGCACTAGGAAAACATGGAGGAAGTGCAGCTGTTGCAGAGCGGATGGGGCTTCAACTATCTTATATAAAAAGGGCAATGGGCTACTGGAAAGATTTCGCGAATGTTGAGCGGGAGCTTTTAGAGTTTATTAATTCCAAAGGAACAATAGGAAAGATGCCGTCATCAGAGGAACTCCATGCCGCAAGGCTTTCTGGACTCTCTGATGCCATTATAAAACATGGTGGGTTCGCCGCTGTTGCAACACGCTTAGGATTGACCTATAACGCGACTAAGCCAAATGGCTATTGGAACGATTTTGCCAATGTTGAGCATGAACTTTTGTCCTTTATCCACGCTTCTGGAATAGATGGAACTATGCCAACAGCTGAAGAACTGCGTCAAGCTGGTCTATCTACCCTGGCAGCGGCAATACGTAAGTATGGAGGATTTTCAACTGTTGCAAGCCGTTTAGGATTAACGTATACCTCACATAAGCCAGATGGTTATTGGCAAGACTTCACCAATGTCGAGCGTGATCTTTTAGCGTTTGTCCAATCAGAGGGAAAGCCAGGTAAAATGCCCACATATGAGGCATTGGAGCGTGCTGGCTTGAATAGTTTAGCGATAGCTATTGGCAAATTCGGTGGCGCATCAGTTGTTGCTCGTTGCCTTTGTCTTGAGTATGATGGCCCAGAACGCATTACTGCTGAGGTGGCTAGCCATGTAGAGCGGTTAGCTCGCTCTATTCAACCACTTGCCGAGTCCAACCTCTTGAGCGGAGCACAAGTCATGATCATTCAGCGGCGTGCTGGCATGCTTGACTATCGCAATTCACGTATTACGCGGCTCAATGCCAGCCTCGCTCATGGAAACCATGATGCTATCGAGCTAGCTTTAACGCAACTGAGAAAAGCTCCGGAAGAAGAAGCGGCAGACGCCTTAGAGAATGAAGAGACGATTCAGCAGGATCTGGCAGAGGCGGAACTGGAATCCGTCGTGGGAAGTGATCTGCCAATCGAGGAAGAGAGTCCACTTTTGCCTGCTGGCCAAACTGATACCGTACCCGATCTTCACCAAGAACAAGTGGCTATTCGGGGGCTTACGGCCCTTGGTGCTATCCGGCTTCCACTCGACGAGGTTCTTGAGCTTCTTTCCTCCAAAATTCTCTGGGAAGCTTTCTACAAGCGACTCTATATCTGGTATGGATCGCTGCATAGTACACAAACGGTGACCACCGATGATGTACAAGCAGCTATTTTGAGCGCGTATGCAGGGCAGATGGACAACGAATTGGTTATCCAGGCGGCAGCAAAGTTCACTCAGGAAGTGGAACGAGCCGTCAATCTTGCTACGAGGCTTGTCCAATATGGGTGGACAGGGCCGCATTTGCGCTTGCATCAAGCGGATGCAGCTCGCCGGATGGCAGACATCTTGATAAAAAAAGAGCACTCAGCATTTCTTCTGGATGCCGACGATCCAGGAATGGGAAAATCTGCCTCATTTCTTGCGGCAGTCGCAGTTTCAGGAATTCGCCGCGTCGTCTTACTTGCTCCTAAAACGGTGGCAGATGATACCTGGGCTGATACCCGTGGCGAAATCCGTACATGTCTGAGCCACGCCTCCATTGTGAGAGGGCTTAGAGAAACACTGGACGCCGCCACTTCATCCTCTGCAGTATCCCCAACTTTCTTCGTCCTTCACTATGAAGAGCTACTCAACGATGAAATGGTAGATCGCCTTATCAAGGAGGAATTCGACTGCCTTTGCATTGACGAAGTGCATTTTGTAAAGCAGCGTGGGGGCCAAAAAGAGACCTACCGACGAGAAGCGCTGGAAAAGATACGAGCAGCGGCTCAGAGTTCTATCGGTCTCACCGGCACGCCCCTTGTCAACGAACTGGCCGAACCCTTGTCCCTTTTGCAGATACTGAGCAATAACGATCCCCAGTTTCATTACACGCGGCTCAATAACCGCCGCATGAGCGACATCGCCGACGTGTTTGAAGTGGTACTACCACATATTGTGCGGCGTCGAAAAAAAGATGTCCTACTCCACTTGCCTGTCTGTGATGTGCGGCCAGTTGAAATTCCATTACAAGAACAAGACGATCTTCTGGAACAGACGCACATCATCGAGAAGTGGCCAGGATCACAAGCGAACAATGCACTTGCTGAACTGCGGAAGATAGCGCTGGAGGCCAAGCTCCCGTTTATTCGCAAAAGTGCGAGATCAGCCCAAAAACTGCTCGTCCTAACCTACCTCCGAGATGAGGTGGCAGAAGCCATATATGACGACCTGTACGATTTCTTTCCAGGGCAAGTCGGCCAGATCAATGGCACTATTCCAAAAGAGCAGCGAAAAGAGATTCTCGATGCTTTTCGTACTTCAGATGGATTACGTATCCTGGTAGGAACGATTGGAACCATTGGCGTGGGTTTAACCCTCTTTGATCCGGCTCATGAGCAGATGGCTCATGAGATTATTGTTGCTGATCTTCCCTATACAGCGGCTGAGTTCGATCAAGGCATTGCCCGCCTGCATCGTGAGGGACAAAAACACCGTGTCGTTGTGGATGTCCTGCTCACGACAACAAACGAGCTTTTGCATGATGGGTCACCGCTGCGTACTATTGACCAACGCATCTGGGATCTTATCCTCGGCAAACGTGAACTCTCTGATGTTGCTATCGATGGTATGTACGCAGCAACCGATGCAGCAACAAAGGTGCGAAAAGCGCTGCATCGCTGGCTCAAACAAATCAGAGAGACTGGCATTGAGCCATTAGTTGCCAAGCCTCGGTCTGCGGAGCTGAGTGCTGCTCAGAAGTGGCGCGGGGAGATTGCTCGCCTTCGGGGGATGAGCGCGGCCAAAGCCGATGAACTCTTTGCCAGCGCTGCGTATACCAGTGCATTTCTGGACCACTTGCGCACTTCTTCGACTTCCCAGTTGGCGTATCAGTGGCTGCGTGCCAAACTCGAGTACCTGCTTCGCCCAGACTTATGCATCGTTGATATGGGATGTGGCCTCAATCCATTTGCCACACTTCCGTGCCAAGTGATAGGACTAGATCGTCATGGACTGCCAGGCCAGGTCAAAGGGAAAATGGAGCAGCCGCCGTTGCCTGATGCCTCTGCTGATGTTTTGATCTATAGCCTTTCTCTGTATGGAACTGCTGATGATTTGCGAGCCTATTTTACTCATGCAAGACGCATTTTACGAGGAGGTGGACATCTTTTTATTGTCGAGCCAGAATCGACATTCACATCAGAAGGGCAAAGGCGTTTCATCAGTGATCTACAGCAGTTTGGATTCGAGCAAGTAGGAAAAGTGAGAGAAATACGTAGTGAGAATGGAATAGTGCTCAAAGGTATGCATTTTACTTTGACAGGAGACGTAGGAAAACCTGAGGAAACGACCTTCGAGAGAAAGTAAATCCGTCCCCTTTTGATAGTGGTGCCAGTTAAACTTAGCGAAATAGTGAATATGGCATGGATGTGAATGGCATTTTTCTTCAGATTGCTGAGAATGTTCTTACTATCCTGTTCGAGTTCATTACTCAATCAGAGCCAGTTTCCGTTTCCAAATAGATTTACTCAAAATTGGCTCGATAACTCCATCCATATGGAACATTAAGAACGTTACGATATAGAAGTTCCCCTAATATGATGTTCTCGGCTTCAAGACTTCTGATACAGGGTTACAAGCCACTCACTATTACAACAATGAGAGCGTGCGATCTCTCTGAAGGTAGCTCGACTTTGCACATTTCCAAACAATTGCCCGTGAGGAGATCGTGAATGCTCTTGACGTGGAGGTGAGTCTCATCTGGTATGCTCTATGAGAAGCCCGACCGCCCTCGAGGCAATGTCCCAGTGGCGTCAGATAACTACGTCAATCGGCAATACACGTATAACGTCTTGACTGTCAGTACAGTATGGTATAATGTGCAGAGCTGAGGCACATGATATCGGAAAGGATACGGTTCCGGTGCCAACTCAGGAAGACCGCCTAGCGGCGCTCGAGCGGAAAGTAGCGATGCTTGAACTGCTCCGCTCACAAGATGAAAGAAAAGCAGAAGAGGCTCTCCCTCCTGCACAGGCACGCACCATGAAAGAGATCAACGAACATCTCACCATTCTGGTTGGGGTCACGTCCAGCCAGGGCGGGGATATCAAGATCATCAAAGCGGATACGAGCAGTATCAAAGATCGCCTCGACCGACTGGAAGCACAGCCCCATACACAAAGCGGACGGTTTGACCACGTAGAAGCGTTACTGACGCAAATCCTGGCTCGTCTTCCAGCGAAATCCTAATCCTCTCGCTTTGACACAACATGCTTGCTTCAAAGCCGGAGTGGGAAGCAGAACAGTTCCAAGAATAAATACCCTGGTACTCGATTGTCCCCGCTGACAGCGCGATCTCTGGCATGCGTTCACCTCTCTACCTTCATAGGCACATCTCTGTGAGCGTCTGGTGCTCCCGTTTTCAAACCTTCCTGACCTCTTGCCATTCGTTCATGCGGTCGAATTACCCATATCTACAGTTGCAAACATCGCGAACCATGATAGATTTCTGCTGTTTGGCGCATACGGCCTTGGCCCGGCGAGCCGCTATCGGCAGTCTGATTGCGGACGCCCAAGGTCGGTGATGAGACGGGAAAGTACGTTCGCGTTGCTCGGCAGAGAGAAGTGGTCGATGCCCGGGTTGTCGGTGAGACTGAAATGGAAGCAGGGCATCGCCTTCCACGCGAGCACAGCGTTGTTGGTGATATCCTCCTGGTTTATGTCACCGTTGCGTGTGAAGAAGACTGGCGAGGCACCCAGGAGTTGACCAACTGAGAGGTTCTGGAGCTGGAGCCCAACGACGGTCTGGATGCCAGAGCCCTTCTCAGCATAAACGTCGACGTACGGGAAGTGCTCGGGATCGGCGAATTTGACGAAACCAATGTAGTAGTCTGCAATCTCCTCCGCTTGCGGGAGTCGTGCATCCTTGAAAAGCTGGCTATAGTCCTGGGGTGTGTAGGTGCGGCCAGTGGAGGAATCCTTGACCACAATCTCGCGGTTGCCGAAGATTTGCGGATCGGCGGCGCTCATGTACGAGGAGGGCGAGCTAAGATACATGCGCGCGCTACTCACTGCGTTCGCTTTCGTGGTCGGATACGAGAAGTCAATAATGTTGAGACCCGTGAAGAAGATCGAGTAGAGGCTACCCTGGCCGGGGAAGTTCCCGGCAATGGGGGTGAACCCGTGGATGTACGTGTCCTTCCAGGCTCGCGTCATATGAGTCAGGAAATACTGGGCGTAGAGCGGACCGTTCGAGTGGCCAATGAGATGCACGGGGCGATCGCCGTTTTGCCGGTAGGTGTCCTCGATCAGATTCTTCGTTCGCTCGAGGAAGCCTCCCATATCGGGCGTGAGGCGGGCATCGTATCCGGCTACACGTATGTTGACATTGCGCACGTAGCCTGCCGCCTCGAGGGTCTGGTACATTGTCTCGTAGAAGGGAGCGCTCTGCGTCATTCCATAATCGATGATCTGGACGGTCACGCCACGCTGGTTGGAGAAGCGCAGCGGCATCGGCTTCCCCGGATTCGCGTCGTAGCGAAGCGTGAGCAGCTTGTCGCGGCACACTTGAGAGAACGTGATGCTGGGATGAGTGTTTTCGAACCAGTCCTCAAAGGAACCAGAGCGCGGGCAGTCGGGCGCCACCACCTGATTGTGGACCGTCACCAGGAGCTTCGTGAAATGGAAGGCAGGGAAGAGGACGACCGGGGTAAGTTCGGTGTTTCTAGACGCCGATGCAGACGCGCTTGCCGCGGTCAGGAGGAGAGAAACGATGGTGACCGCAACCGCGACCCCCATCGTGACAACGCTTAACACTCTACTGGACTTGCTCATGATCATACCCTCCTGTTTCGTCTCGAAGGCCGGCTCCCGGCGGAGTCTACCACATCACGCTGACGGGTGCATGTACGTGCTTACTTCCCATTCTTGGCAGCAGACAAACCCGGACTGCCGAACGTCTCATGCATCGATTCAGCCTGAACGCCACGTTGCGATTTACCCCAATAGCGTAACACACGTGTGTATTGGGAGCAAGTCAAGGGGTGACTGGGGGTGCGTTTCATTTTTTTGCACATAGCTCTGCTGTAGCACCAGGGGTGGCAGGAGGACGTCGGAGAAAGGGTTTGCGCCAGG
>Ga0116218_1001739_pt1 | contig 13164 bp, 10 predicted proteins | sample Sb_taG_2_FD_88966 | JGI IMG/M metagenome (GOLD analysis project Ga0116218, IMG submission 88966) | Peat soil microbial communities from Weissenstadt, Germany - Sb_50d_5_LS metaG | ecosystem: Environmental > Terrestrial > Soil > Wetlands > Peat | place: Germany: Weissenstadt | collected 2010-09-21 | reverse complement strand
GAGGCAGGCACCGACATGAGGACAATCGGCACCGAGGAGCACTTCGTTACCGACGAGGTCGTGGCGGCGTGGAGCCGGCTCGACGCAGCCGCGCGCGATGACTCTCGGGCCGGCGTCCCTCCTGGGGAGCTGGGCGAGCGGCTCCGCGAGGTCGGAGAGCGCCGGATCGCCGCGATGGACGAAGCGGGTCTGGACATCCAGGTGATCTCACTCACCTCGCCCGGCCTCCACAACCTTCCGGCCGACGAGGCCAGCCGCCTACAGATCGAGACGAACGACCACATCGCCGAGCTCGTGAACGCCCACCCCGAACGGTTCCAGGGCTTCGCTACCCTCGCCACCCCCGCGCCCGCCGCAGCTGAGCAAGAGCTCGAGCGCGCGGTCACCAAGCTCGGCCTCAACGGTGCCCTCCTCTTCGGCCGCACCGGTGAGCGCAACCTCGATCATCCCGACAACTGGTCAATCTTCGAGATCGCTGCGTCGCTCCGCGCCCCGCTGTACATCCACCCGCAGGTCCCGCAACCGCGAGTTCGGGCTGCGCTGTATTCGGGCTTCGAGGACGCCATCGACAACGCGTTCGCCACCTACGGCATCGGCTGGCACTACGAGTCCGGCGTGCAGTTCCTCCGGCTCGCGCTCGCCGGCGTGTTCGACCGCTTCCCCGACCTCCAAGTGCTCCTCGGCCACTGGGGCGAGGTCGTCCTGTTCTATCTCGACCGGGCCGACGGGCTGGCCATGCAGGCCAAGCTCCCCCAGCCGTTCTCGGAGTACGTTCGCCGCAACGCCTACATCACAGCCGGCGGGGTCTACAGCCAGCGCTACCTGCGGTGGACGGTCGAAGTGGTTGGCGTGGAGCGCATCCTGTTCGCGACCGACTACCCGTATCGGCCCGGCCCCGACGGCGGCGTCGAGCACTTCCTCCAGACCGCAGGGCTCGATCAAGCCAACCAGGAACGGATCGCCGCCGGCAACTGGGATGCGCTCGTGGCGGGCATCCGGCGCTGAGCATCGCCTCCGAACCGTGACCCTCCACGCGTCGGCCAGCAGCGCCCGCATGCTGCGCGCACAGAGGTTCTACGCGTGCGCCGCTGGCCCCCCTACTACTGCTGCCCAGCAGCCTCGGACGTGTCCGCGCTGCGAGGACCTTTCACGTGACCCGGCCGAAGGGGCCCGAGACGGTGCCGGATGATCCCGTAGGCGATCACACCGCCGGTCAGGGGCACGAGCAACCCGATCGCCTGATGCAGGAGCACGGCGGCCACCGCTGTGTTTGCGTTCACGCCGTACACGATGAGCATCCCGGCCATGCCGCCAATCGTGCCCACGGCGGCGGGCAGGGGGATCGACCCACCGAGGGCGCCGATTATGTACGCCATGATGACGACGGGGATGCTGGGTACCGGGTGAGCGTGGACGGCCAGGAAGGCGCTCCACAGCATCAGGACGTCGAACCCGAGATAGGCCATGATCCCGAGCACGGCCCTCCGGGAACCACGGTGAAGGAGCAGCCGCTGGGTGTCCTGCACCGCGTCCGCCAACGTGGTGACCGCGGCGGCGACCTTGCGGTGCTTGGCCTGCAGCCGCCCGGCGTCCGTCTTGGCACGGCGGGCGATGAGAAGCGCGGCAGCAATCCCGGCTACCGCCAGCGCCGCCGGGAGCAGCGTCAGCAAGAGGTTGGCTTCGCCGGAGAGGATGCGAGTCGCGAGCCCGACGCCGAAGATGACGAGAGCCAGCGCATCGACGGCGGTGTTGAGAAAGCTGAGGTTGAACTGGCGCTCGGCGATCAGCTTCGTCGGCATCCCGAAGCGGTGCAGGATCACGGCTCCGACCCCCATTCCGCCCCAAGATGCCCCGGGCACGACCAAGCCGCCTCCGAGCTGCGCCCAGGCGACGTCTTCGTCCATGCGGCGGCCCCGCCCGCCGCGCCCCAGCACCTTCTGCGGGTCGACGATCGCGCTCCAGGCCACGACGAACCCGGTTTCGGACAGAATCTCGAGGCCGATCGCCGCCGCCGCCCACTCCCACGAGACACGTTCGAGACTGTGCAGCGCATCCGTGAGCGCTGGAATCACCTTGAGCACGACGTAGGCCACCAGCAGGTAGCCCGCGAGCTTCAGGGCGCGGCCCTTCAGGTGATGCGCGACATCTCTCAGCGCGCGGCGGGCGGGATGCCCCGACGCGGCCTCCTCCTCGCCGGCCTGTACCGGGCCGATGCCCATCAGCCTGACGCCGGGACGCCGGCGTTTGCGTTGTCGGGATCCTCGAACTCGAGCGCGAGCGCGGACCAGGCGAAGTCCTCGGCGCCCATGCCCCGGCCGTCATGCGGATCGTAGAACTCGCGCAGTCCCTCTCGGGACACCGCGGCGGTGATCGCCCGGGCCAGCGTGGCGGCCTGCTCCTCGTAGCCGAGACGCACGAGGCCACGCCACAATAGCCACGCGCTGTTTACCCAAGTCGGCCCCCGCCAATATCGTCGCAGGCCATCGAAGTGCTCCTTGAGCGAGAAGGACGGCTCATCGAGCGAGACGGAGGTCGGCGGGACGGCCGTCCAGAACCGGTGCCCGTCGAGCAGGTACTCCACGAGCCGGTGTCCGATCGGCTCGGGAAGATCGGGCAGCGCGAGCGGGGAGAGCGCCGCCCAGGTGAGGGGAATCCGCTCCTCGATCGACGGCGCCACCACCGGAAGGAACAGCCCGCTCGCCTCGTCGTGGCACCGGTCGATCAGCGCCGGCGTGATCGACGGAAGCCCGAGCGCCAGGCGCGAGAGCCCGTGGATGACGTTCGTCATCACCTCGCAGACGACCGGATCGCCGTCGGCCCGCACAGCATCGATGCGGAACCCGCGCGCGCGGTTGCGCCTAACCAGCTCGACGAAGCCCGGTAGGCCCTGGGCGCGGTCGCGCCAGATGGGGTCGAACTGAGGTGAGGCATCAAGGCCCGACTCGTCCGGCTGCAGGATCCACAGCAGCCCATCACCCTCCAAATCTCGCTGGGCCGTAACCGCCTGATGGTGAGCGACGATCCGGGGCTCGCGCGCCGGATCGCCGACAGCGATCGACCAGGCGAGCGCCAGCGCCGGCGGCTGGATCGTCGCAGTCATCGCGTCGCTGCGATGGATCACGTTATAGAACAGCTCCCGCGGGCCGCTGACCGGATGCTCCCAGAAGATCGTGTGACCGATGAACCCGTCTGGGCGCGCCGCGGCGAGCAGCGTCTCCAGCTCGGCCCGGGAACTCGCCCGGTCGAAATGACGCCAGGCAATCGCAGCAAAACAGGAGTCCCAGTACCACTGCCAGCGGTAGCGGCCGGGACTGGGGCGTGTGTACGCAAACGGCGTGCCGTCGCGCTCGCCCACCGTCCAGCTCGCCTCGAGCACCTGCCGGCAGCGCTGCCGAAGGCCGGTCACGTGTGGGAGCTTTGCAAACCGGGCGCGCGCGGGCCCTAGTGTCGCGATTCATACATTCCGCGACACCGAGAGACGTCACTGGCGGATGGATGGCGAGGACGCAGGAGGCAGCCGGACGACTCGGGGGCGGCCCGGTCGTTGGCGAGGCTGGATGCCGAGCGGGCCGACCCCGAGGCAGCAGCGCTGCGCGAGCCGACGAGGACGAAGCCAGACGCCGCCAGGGGCGGCTCGAATGGCGTCCAATTTATGAATCGGGGCACTAGAACCCATGAGCGCCGCGAACGTCGAACGCGCTCGCCGCGGCTTTGAGGCCGTAGCCAGCGGAGACCTCGATACCGTCCGCGAGTTTCTAGACCCCGACGTGAAGTGGCACGGTGGCGATCCCAGCGCCGAGGGCGCCTGTCACAGCAGCGACGACGTGATCGACTTCATCGGGCAGGCCCGCCAGCGCGGTGCCGTCGGCGAGCTGGTCGACGTGATCGATTGCGGCGAGCGCGTCGTCGTCGTGATGCGACCGGGGCCGCCCGGCCGAGCCGGGACCCAGCTACGGGCGAACCTGACCACGTTCCGCGATGGCAAGGCGATCGAGATGGTGGCTTTCGAGAGCCCGGAGGCCGCGCTTGCCGTCGCGGACGCCCAGGCCAAACCGTCGCCGGCGTAGAGCGGAGAGGGCGGGATTCGAACCCGCGATGGAGCGTGAACCCCATACTCGCTTAGCAGGCGAGTGCCTTCAGCCACTCGGCCACCTCTCCGTAGGCGTGCAGGCAGTGTAGAGGAGCTTCTTCGCCCGGCGAGACCCGTCTTTCGCAGCTACGATCGGCCCACGCAGGCCACGGAGGGGTGGCAGAGCGGTCGAATGCGCTGGTCTTGAAAACCAGAGTCCGTGCAAGCGGACCGCGGGTTCGAATCCCGCCCCCTCCGCTTTCGCAGGACCCCTCGATTCCGGCCGCAAGATTGGATAGGGTTTGCGCTAAGTGGTTGACGGGGCAATAACAACCGCTCCTCCAATGGGGGCCGTGGGCGTGGCGGCACCGCCGGTCGAGCGTCCTGATTTTGAGATCGTTCCGCGCGTCGGGCTGATCCTGGCCGGGTTCGCGATGGTGATCCTGGTCGTCGCGATCGCGGTCAACAAGCTGTGGCCGCTCGAGTTCCTGCACGTCGCCGGCGGGGCGGCGTGGACGATCATCGACCTGTTTCTCGGGCTCGTGCTCGGACCGATCATCGGCAAGATGTCGATCCCGGCGCGGATCGAGTTCACGACCAAGCTGATGCCGAAGATGGTCGTGATCATGCCGGTCGTGGTGACGCTCACGCTCGCCGCCGGATGGCAGCTGGCGACGGCGCTCGGTACGAACCTGACCTTCCACCCCGACCACGGCTGGGTCGTGGCGAGCATGATCGTCGTCGGCGTGATGGCCGTGATCGCGCTCGGCCTGCTCGAACCGGCCAACATCGCCGTGCTGATCGAGCTCAAGAAGCCCCGCCCCAACCCCGAGGTGATCGAGAAGCTCATGAAGCGCTTCGTCTACGCGGCCGGGGTCCTCGGGGTGATGCAGATCGCCACTCTGGTGATCATGACCAAGCTGGGGAGCGCGTGACCGAGCGCAAGCTGCCCCCGGTTACGCAGATGGGGATGGGCTCGCTGGCGCTGATCGTTATCGGCGGCATCTATCTCTCGGCGCACCTTCCCCGGCACGTGCCGCTCGCGCCGGCGGTGATACTGCTCGCCCTCTCGGCGCTGCTGGTGGCCTGGAATCTGTTCTCGCTGACGCGGGTCCCCGACTTCCCCTGGAGCCGGTTCTTCGCTGTCGCCAAGTGGTCGCTGCTCGCGTACTCGGTGATCTCTGCCCTGATCCTGTACGCGTTCCTCCAGGATCACCTCAGCGGTGGGCCGCTCGTCGTCCTCACCCTGTCGCTCGTCATCTTCGCGGTCAACGTGCCGATCCTGATCGGGTTCACCGTGGCGCGCTACTACGACCCCGCAGACGAGCAGGTAAACATCGTCCGGGGCTGACCGTCCGCCGTGTGGCCACCGGAGGCGATCGGTTTCCTCCGTGAACTGGAGGACAACAACGATCGCGAGTGGTTCCGCGCGAACCGAGGTCGGTACGACTCCGAGTTGGTGGCGCCGGCGCGTGCCCTGGCCGAGAAGCTCAGCAAACTGGGCGAGCCGCACTTCTTCCGGCCCTATCGCGACACCCGCTTTCGCCCGGGTCCCCCTATCAAGGAGCAGCTCGGCGTCGGGATCGGGCACGCCGGCGCCGGCGGCTTCTACTTCGAACTCTCGCTCGACGGGCTGTTCGTCGCTGCCGGGATGTACCAACCGGCGACGGACCAGCTCGAGCGGTTCCGGGCCGTGGTCGCGGACGAGCGCCGTTCCAAGGGCTTCGAGCGCGCCCTCGGCAAGGCAGAGGCGGCCGGCCTTCAGCTGGCCCAGCCCGAGCTCAAACGCGCGCCGAAGGGGTACACGCCGGACCATCCCCGGATCGAGCGCCTCCGGCTGAAGCGGGTCATCGTCTCCCAGCGTCACGAGCTGGCGCCGTGGCTGCACACCGCCGAGTGCGACGAGCGGGTCGTCGCCGAGCTGTCCGCGGCTCGGCCGCTGGTCACCTGGCTGGCGGAAACTGTCGGCCCCTCGACCCGCCCGCGTGGACACTGAAGCACGTCTAGAATCGACCGGCACGCGCCCGTAGCTCAGCTGGATAGAGCGTCGGTCTACGGAAGCTCACACCTTCTCGCTTTCGGCTCGAAAACACCCCGTAAACACTGAGGTTCTAGCTCCCAGCGGAAGCGGGCGATTCGGTCGCAACGCTCAAATGGCACATAAGGGCACAAATTCGCTAGGCTTCTGCCCATGGGGAGACCGCTCAGCGGGCGGCTCGAGGCCCAGTCCCTGAAGGACGGCGAGACGGTCGCCTGGGTGGCTCGCTTCCGCGCCTACGGGCAGCCGCGAAAGCTCACGATCGGCCATAACCCGCCATGGCCTGAGACCCGCGCTCGGGAGGAGCTCGACAACATCATCTTCCAGGTCAAGCGCGGCGTCTGGGTGCCGCCGGAGAGCAGGCCCACGCCACCGGCGCCCGGCATCACCGCGCCCAAGCTGAGCATCGCTCAGCTCTCGCACGCCTACCTGGAGCACCGCGAGACGCTCGGCAAGGGCAACAAGGCCGGGCAGCAGAAGGAGTTGCTCGAGCAGCACGTGATCCCGGACTGGGGCGACCGATCACCCGAGCACGCCACGCCCGAGAACGTGCGCCGCTGGGTCGCGGCGAAGGTTCGCCATTCACAGGATCTGCAGGACTTGTGGGACCACGGCAGGCGGGTCGACGGGCACGCTCGACGCCTGCCCCGCCCCTACGGTCCGCGTCGGCTTAACCGCGCGGTCAACGCCCTGTACGCGGTGCTCGACTATGCCCACGTCTTCCACGACGCCCCGAAGATGACCGACAAGCTGCGCCAGTCCGGGCTTCTGCTGGAGGTGCCAGGTCCCGTCAAGGCGCACTTCACGATCGACCAGGTGGCCCTGATCATTGAGGCCGCGGGGGTGTTGGACGCTCGCGCCTTCCCCGGGCACAAGCACGTCGGACGCCAGGCGCTCGTGGCCACATTGCTTCTTTCGGGACTCCGGATCGACGAGGCGTGTTCGCTGCTGATTGGTGGCGTGCGTCGGAGCGAGCACATCCTCAACATCCCTGATGCCAAGACTCCGACGGGAGTGCGCGAGGTCAACGTCGTCTATGGCCTTCGACCGGTCCTGTACGCGCACCTGGACGACTTCCGCTCGGCGGCGCCCGGCGACTCACCGGTGTTCGCGACCCGCAACAACACCCCGCAGGGCCCGAACAACATGCGCGAGGACGTGTGGTACGGGGCGCTCCGGCTCGCCCAGGAACTCGCGAAGAAGCGCAGACTTACCGACAACTGGCCGGCGAAGCTGAACCCGCACGTCACGCGCAGGACGTTCATCACGCACCTGTTCGAGATCGGCGAGAGCCCGCCCTACGTGCAAAAGCAGGTCGGGCACGCCGACTCGGCGCTCACGCTCGAGGTCTACGCCGATGTCAGCTCGCGCCGAGGTCCGGTGCCCAAGCTCAGCCACGACCTCTACGGGACCGACCGCACACGCCGGGTCGAGCCGTAGCCTGCTACCAGTCGATGACGGCCTGGCCCCTGGCAGGCAGGGATGGTGCGCTCCCGCGGCGGCGAGGGTCGTGGTGCAGGCGTTCGAGCGCCGCGATCGCGGCGCCTCGCTGGTGGAGATCCAGGCGTTGCTGGCCGAGAATGGGATCGAGCGCGCGCTCTCTGGTGTGGCCTGGATGTTGCGCTCGCGGATGTACCTGGGGGAGGTCCACTTCGGCGAGCTCCACAACCCGCAGGCTCATGAGGCGATCGTCAAGGATCGCAGGCTGTTTGAGCGGGTGCAGCGGCGGACGGTCTCGCGCGGGCGCCAAGCCAAGTCGGACCGGCTGCTGGCCCGCCTGGGAGTGCTGCGGTGAGGGACGTGCGCCTCGCGGAGGGTGATCAACTCCGACAGCGGCAGCTACCGGTGCGGCGACACGAGCGCGAACCGGTGCCGGCGACGAGCGGCGGTCAAGGCCGACCGCGTCGAGGGGATGGTGCTGGACGCCGTCCGGGCGTACTCGGCCACGGCCGACGCGCCCCGACGCGCGTCGCGCAAGCGGCAGATCCGCGAGGCGGACGAGGCGATCGAACGCGCCAACGCGGATCTCGATGACACGATCCGGCAGCTCGGCGGGCTTGGATTGTTGGGCCGGCCCGCGAGCCAGGAGACCTTGGAGAAACTGACCACGGCGCTCGATGACGCGCACCCCGTCCGGGCGCGACTCGGCGATGGGGGCGAGAGCAACGTCATCGGTCCTGACGACATCGACAAGCTGTGCGAACCCGCGAAGCGGTTAGCGGCGTGGCGACGGCTGATCACCGACACCGTCGAGTCGGTTACCGTCGCGCCGGCGATGACCGCGGATGGGCGCGCCAGCCGCCTCTGGGACCCTCGCCGGATCGACATCAGGTTCCTGCGCCAGCATCCATAAGCAAGCCGCCCGCGGCGACCTCTCGCGCGTCCGTCGACACCCTCCGGTCGTACGATTCGCACAACCCTTTCGACCGTCGCGGAGTCGGACGTCGTCGTCGGGCACGATTTCCGCAACCGCGAGAACCAGCAGCTCGAGACCGGCGTCACCGGCGGTGCGAGATTCGTCCGTCGGGGAGGCGCGACGCCGCGAGCCCGCGGTCGTCTGTGAGTAGCCGTCGGTTGTACGGAGCCCACAATTCAGGGATCGCCGGCGGTCACGGCCACGCGGTCGACGCGACTAATCGCAACCTCGGCGCGACTATCGCAACCGCGACTATCGCAACCGTGGCATTGCGATCACGCCGGCTCGGCGGGTCGCGTGAGTGCTCGCCGTCGAGAGGGATCACCCCGCCCGGCGTGCCGGGACGATCGGATTTGTGACGGAGCGATCGTCCGGCGGCTGCACGCCGGGCTCCTCCTTCTGGGCGAACGCAGCAGTCCGGTGCCGGCGGAACTCACGCTCGCATCCACGCGATAGCGACAGCGGCGCGAATTCGCTGGACGCCGGGGAGGGAGCTAGCAAGCGTGTGCCGCCGCGTAGGCGAGTGCTCGACGTCGACCGGCGCACCCCCTCTGTTGCTTCGCCTGACGGAGGAGCACTCGCCGAAGGCCCCGGGTCGTCGGCGGTTGGAACTCGTCCAACTGAGCAGCGAGCCCGCGATCGCGTGACGCTGGCGCAGCCCCTGATGAAGCAGCGTTCTCGACGCGGGCAGGATTGCGCCCGCTGGTCTTGCTCAGATGCAGCGTTGCCGTCGGGAGTAGTGCAACTCGATCAAAGCGACGCGTCCTGAGGCCGTTGGTCCCTGGCCTAACGCGGCGACGGTCGCGGCGCCCGGCGGGAGACTCCGGAGGGCGATCACGTTGTTAGCGCGGATGCTCCTACTGGTCGCTCCGCAAGATCTCCGCATGGGGCCGAGGTGCGCAGGCAGGACCGTAGGTCCCTTGTCGCCGGGTCGGCTCGGTGGTCCTTCTCGGCTCATCGCTGCGTTCACGGCGCGACTTTTCCCACGCCGAAGAACTGGCGCGGGCAACCGCTGATCTCCTACCAGGTGATCATCAGCCTGATCGCTCGCACGACGACCAGCACGGCTCGAGATCCACGCCCGCCTCGACGAAAACGACTACCCCAAGGTCGACGTCACCGATGCCGAGCTTGCCGCGGTCAACCTCACCCGCCATTCGCCACGGCGAATCGAACGACTCAATCAACCCATCACCTAATTCATAAGTGGTGCAAGGCCGCGAAGCCCTTAGGTTGGGATTCGCGTGAAGTGGACTGGCGGCTCAGGCGGCGGCTAGGGGAGTCCCCTACAGACCGGCGGCCTGGAACTGCCACTTCCATTCGGTGCGTTTGATCGGGTCGCTGAAATCGCCCGTCACTTTGGTGGCCTGGTCATTCGTCCTCGGGAAGGACCCGGTCGCGGCCGTATCCAGATCGTCGAACGCCTCAGGAACCGTCCTGCTGAAGACTATGCAATTGACCGGCACCGTGTATGGGGTGGAGGCCGTATCGACGAGTGCGTCGTAGTAGCTGAAATTGCCTGCGATGTGCAGAAAGCCTCCCCATGGGGCCTTGCTGTCTGTCGACAACCCGGTCCCCGAGCACAAGCCGCCCGCGTACAACATGGTGCTGCTGATCGATCCCATCGGGCTGTACACGTACACCGCTTTGGAATGGTCGTAGTAGGAGAACTCGAAGTGGAAGGAGCTCTGGGAAGAGGTCGTTCTCGTGCCTTCGCCGGGCACCGTGACGATGGTGTCGAAATACGGCACGTCCCACTGTCGGGCGATCACCTCGAAGTGCTCCCCCTTGAAGAAGTTGTTGTCGTCGTCGGACTCCTTGAACTTGTTCGTGAAGTTGGCGACGGCACCGAGCTGGGCGTGACCGAGCGTCGGCCTGGTGCCGACCATGTCCACGATGAAGTACCTCGAGTGGATCGAGCGCTTCAACCTCGGGACATGGATCTTCAGCTGATGGTGTTTCCTGGCGCTGTCCTGGTAGAAGACGTCAAGAATCGATGGAGGCGCGGCGACGCGACCCTGGTTCCTGATCCCAACGCGGACCTGGATCGGCTCCATCACCCCGTCGGTACCGACGACTGCGTAGGCCGGATCGCCAAAGTTCGCCACCAGCGAGGTGATCTTTAGGTCCGGCCTCGGGCGATGACGCCTCGCGGCGGCCGTCGCCGCTACCGGCCCCGCCAGCATGACGACCGCTAACAGCAACGCTGCGACCGAGCCTCCGGCCACTCGAGCGGTTCGAGTGCCCCATCGGACGCCCGCGTATCCACCAGCTCCACGGCAAGCGCGGCTTCGGTTACGACTCCTCATAACGCGACTCCCCAGTCGGTGATCAGCAGGAGGGTATTACGTCGCGTCTCGTGTGTGTGCTTTTGTTGGTAGCCGAGGACCAACTCTCGGGCGTCTGACCGGACTCGGATAACAGCCTGAGCACGGGATGGAGCCAAATCGCCCCGAATGGAGAATGCGGGATTGGCCTACTTGCACCGGCGTCCTTGCCTCGATCCGGGCAAGGCGAGACTGCTGGTCTGGAACAGATCCGCGCGTCTGGGTCAGATCGCGGATCGGCGCCGGCAATGCACCCGAGTTCGTTCCAATGCGGTAATCTCTGGAGGTCAAGATCGATGCCTTGTGACTTCTGCTCCGCTGCGAAGGAGCAGTCTGTTCAGTGGCGGGGCAAGCTTCTGTTGTTCGGTTGCGGCTGAAGAGATCGCTGCCGTGGGGCGATCGCGTCAGGCGCCGGCGGGATCGTGGGTGAAGGTCAGTTCCGGCTTGGGTGGTGTCTTCCCGCGCCAGCGCTTTCGCGTCGCCCCTGCGAGGTGGTGAGCGAGCGCTCGGGCGAGAGCGGGGAGCGTCTGCGTAGTTGTGGGCAGCAGCGTACGTGGTGTTGTGCGGTTGGGGCTCCGGGGTCGGGTGCGTACGGTGTGGCTATGCGTATGCCTGACGGGTCGCGGTTTTGTTTGGGGTGGGGTGTTCGCCGGGGAGGGTTCGGGCGGGCTGGCCTGGGCGTGGTGGCGGCCGTGTTGGGGTGGCTGTGTTTGCTGGTGGCGGTGGCGGGGGCCGCGGTGCCGAGCTCGGTGCCGAGTTCGACGTGGGTGACGAACGGTCCGGTCTCGGCGGTGGTGGCGGCGGGCGATCGTGTGTACATCGGTGGCGAGTTCACGTATGTCGGGCCGAACACCGGGTCGGGCGTGCTCTTGGATCGCAGGCGCGGGTCGCCGGTGGCGCCGTTTGCGAAGGTCAACGGGAGCGTGCTCGCGGTGGTCTCCGACGGAGCGGGGGGCTACTACGTCGGCGGTTGGTTTGACAGGGTGGGAGGTGTCCCGCGCGCGAACCTGGCGCATATCGACGCCGACGGCAGCGTCGATCCGGCCTGGAACCCCAACCCCAACTACGACGGCGGTGTGGATGCGTTGGCGCTGTCGGGCTCGACGGTGTATGTCGGCGGCTTCTTCTCCTCGATCGGCGGTCGGGCGCGCCGCGGCATCGCGACGGTGGATGCCCACACTGGTCGCGTGAGCGCGTGGAACCCAAACGCCAACAACAGTGTGGGCGCGTTGGCGGTGTCGGGCTCGACCGTCTACGCCGCCGGTGACTTCACCTCGATCGGCGGCCAGGCGCGCCACAACATCGCCGCGCTCGACGCCGGCAGCGGCCGCGCGAGCGCCTGGAACCCCAACGCCAACGGCCCCGTGAACGCGTTGGCGGTGTCGGGCTCGACGATCTACGTCGGCGGCTACTTCACCTCGATCGGCGGCCGGGCGCGCCACAACATCGCCGCGCTCGATGCCCGCAGCGGCCGCGCGAGCGCCTGGAACCCCAGCGCCAACGGCCCGAGCGCCTGGAACCGCAACGCCAACGGCCGCTACGCGCACGTGGTCGCGTTGGCGGTGTCGGGCTCGACCGTCTACGTCGGCGGCTACTTCACCTCGATCGGCGGCCGTCGCCGCCACAACATCGCCGCGCTCGATGCCCGCAGCGGCCGCGCGAGCGCCTGGAATCCCAACCCCAACAGCCGCTACGCCGGCGTGGTCGCGTTGGCGGTGTCGGGCTCGACGATCTACGCCGGCGGTGAGTTCACCTCGATCGGCAGCCGGGCCCGCCACAACATCGCAGCGCTCGATGCCCGCAGCGGCCGCGCGGGCGCCTGGAACCCCAACCCCAACAATGGTGTGGACGCGTTGGCGCTGTCGCGCTCGACGATCTACGCCGGCGGCGCCTTCACCTCGGTCGGCGGCCGGGCGCGCCACGGCATCGCCGCGCTCGATGCCCGCAGCGGTCGCGCGAGCGCCTGGAACCCCAACCCCAACAACGGCCGCTACGCCCAAGTGGATGCGTTGGCGGTGTCGGGCTCGACCGTCTACGCCGCGGGCTACTTCACCTCGATCGGCGGCCGCCGCCGCCACGACATCGCCGCGCTCGATGCCCGCACCGGTCGCGCGAGCGCCTGGAACCCCAACCCCAACGGCCGGTACGCCCACGTGGATGCGTTGGCGGTGTCGGGCTCGACGATCTACGCCGCCGGTGAGTTCACCAAGATCGGCGGCCAGGCCCGCAACAACATCGCCGCGCTCGATGCCCGCAGCAGCCGCCCGAGCGCCTGGAACCCCAACGCCAACGGCCCCGTGAGCGCGTTGGCGGT
>Ga0116218_1001738_pt1 | contig 13170 bp, 11 predicted proteins | sample Sb_taG_2_FD_88966 | JGI IMG/M metagenome (GOLD analysis project Ga0116218, IMG submission 88966) | Peat soil microbial communities from Weissenstadt, Germany - Sb_50d_5_LS metaG | ecosystem: Environmental > Terrestrial > Soil > Wetlands > Peat | place: Germany: Weissenstadt | collected 2010-09-21 | reverse complement strand
AGTCCGGCAACCCCGACGCCGAAGCCGTGCTCAGCGAGCCAGACGTATCGATCGACTGATCTGCATCACGTTCTAGATGTTCAGGAGGAGAACATGGCAGCTGAAGACGGCCAGCCTGAGCCCGTCACGGCAGGCCCGGCCGCGGACGGCCTGATGGGCGACGCAGAACTCATCGAGCAGGCGCAGCAGCTCGGGCAACAGCACCGCGCCGCCGGGATCGCCCCGTTCGGCGACGCCGGCTACGTGTTCGGGGATGAGGGCAGCGCCCGGCTGCTCGGCGCACTGGGCGTGACCTCCCCCACCACGGACGACAACGCCCCCGGGCGGTTCCGCGTGGTGAACACCTACTGCGACGCCCTCGACGCCCGCGAGGCCGGCGATATCGAGCCCGGCTCATGACGGTTTCCCAGCAGCCTGGGCACCGCCCTGGCGTTCTCACAGCGTCCGGACCGAATACGGCCAGCCGATCCGTTCCGCGATCACCGTCGACGGCATGTCCGGGACCGTCCGCAGCAGCTCCCGGATCCGCGGCTCGAACTCATCGGCCACCGACCCCGCCGCTATCCGCGCATACCGCGGCGGCCCATCCGACCGCAGCGCCGCGCGGACCGTGTTCCGGGAGACCTTCATGACCCGGGCGATCTGCTTGATCGGCAGCCCCTCCGCCTTACGCAGCCGGCGGATCTCTGCCCAGTCCTCCACTGAAATCACCTGCTTCCTCCCTGGCTCGGCTCGAGCCAGGCTCTCGGGAAGAAGGGTCAAAATTCGGATGCCACGCTGGGGTCAGTATTCAGCTTCCGTCGACACATCTGGGCGAGCGCGCCCCGATCCCTTACCTCAAAAAGCAGGCGGAGGCGCCGGGGGCGCGGCTGGAAGGACCGACGAGGGCCGACGCCATGCTGCTCGCTCCTGAGATCGGAGTAGCGGTCATCTTCGAAGCGAAAGTGCTCTCCGATATCTCGACTCACGTCACGTTCGACCTCGCGCGCAACCAGCTCGCCCGCAGCATCGACGTCATGCTGGAAGTGAACTCGGCGCTGCCTGCCCCGTTGAGCCTCCGCAAACCAGAGCGGACTTTCCTGGTGCCGTTGACACCCGCGCTCACGCAGCCCGGACGAGCCGGGGACGCGATCAGCAAGAGCAGGCTCTACGGCTGGCTCATGCCGGCTTACAAGGACCCGCGCAGCTCCTTGCTCCGCCACCTACCCCACCGCGACAGCTCCGAGTTGGCCGGAGCCGCCGAACGATTGGGGTGGGCGAGCTGGGAAGACTGCCACTCCGTGGCCCCGGGTGCCTGCTCGTGGCTTACAGCCACCCCGGGCACCGGGTGACGATGCGACCAAATTCGATCCCATCCATCCCATGGCCCCTTCGCGGCATGAGAGCGCGCTGTGCGGGTACCGTATCCGCCGTCTGAATTGCGGTCCTGCTGACTGTCCTTGGCCGTTCATACAAGGGGGTTGGCTCGCGGTGCGGAGGGAGACGCGGAATTGTCCTCGCCAGCGGCGGATAGCCAGGGAAAACCAGGCGAACGCCCGTTCCCGGACCGGCCCGAAGGAACGGACTCCCTGCCCCAGATTGATCATTTCCTCGTGCTCATGATGGAGAACCACTCCTACGACAACTACCTGGGCATGCTCGGGCGGGGACCGGGCGATCAGCCGCGGGGAGACGGTTTCACCATCGGCGCCGATGGTCAGCCCACGGCGGCCAATCCGGCGTCCGGCGGCGCTATCCAGCACGCCTTCCGCATGCCGACCACGTGCCAGCTGCAAGGCCAGCCGAACCAGGAATGGGAGCAGGCCCATATCCAGTTCGGTGACGGCCGCAACGACGGTTTCGTGACCTCGAAAAGCGGACCGGTCGCCATGGGCTACTGGACCGGCCAGGACCTGCCCTGGGCCTACTCGCTGGCCGCCACGTTCCCCCTGGCGGACCGCTGGTTCGCCCCGGTGCTCGGCCAGACCCAGCCGAACCGGCGCTACCTGACGGCGGCCACCTCGGCGGGCATGGTCGATGACATCCTGCCGGAGAACCTCATCCCCCCGCCCGCGGGGACCATCTTCGACCGGCTGGACGCCCACACGATCCCGTGGCGGAACTACCACGCCAGCTTCCCGCCGACCAGCTACCTGTTCCTCGGCGACGCCATCCGCGACCACGCCAGCGTGGTCCCGGTCGCGCAGTTCTTCGCCGACGCGAAATCGGGCAACCCGCCCGGCTTCGCGATCATCGACCCGGACTTCGGCCGCAACTCGGAGGAGAACCCGCAGAACATCGTGCACGGCGAGGTCTTCGCCGCCTCGGTGGTCCAGGCCATGATGGCCTCCCCGGCCTGGCCGCGCACCCTGCTGGTGTGGACCTTCGATGAGGGCGGCGGCTACTACGACCACGTGCCGCCCCCGCCAGCCGCCGCCCCGGACGACATCCCGCCCCTCCCGCCGGCCCGCCACTACGACGGGTTCGCCCGGTACGGATTCCGCGTGCCCGCAGTCGTAATCTCCCCGTGGAGCCGTCCCGGCCACGTGACCAGCGTGGTGCACGACCACACCTCGATCCTGGCCATGATCGAGCGCAAATGGAACCTTCCGCCGCTGACCCGCCGTGACGCAGCCGCCGCCGACCTGTCCGACTTCCTGGACCTGACCCGGCCCGCCTTCGGCGACCCGCCCCGGCTGGCCGAGCCGCTCGCCGGGCCCGCCCAGACCGCCTGCGAGACCAGCGGCCCCGGCCGGATCCCCCGCCCGGATCAGTGACAACAAGCTAGCGAAACCAGCACCATGCCAGGCCCGGCGGACCCGGTCCGCGGCATGAGAGTGAGACCTGAGTTGGGCCATGATTTGAACGTGGCTGGTACTGCCGGGCCGCTGACCTGCTGGTTTGCAGTTCGTGAGAGCTGAATTCGCGCACTAGGCGGGGCCGTGAAATGGCCCGAGCCCGCGATCCGGCTTGGATCACGAGGCTCCGCTAGAAAAGGTCGCTATCACGGCTTCCGGCGTGATAATGGCAGCATGGATGAGGGATCGTCCGAGCCAGACATTCTTGAACAGGAGAGCAGGCTACGGCTGCCTCGTCTGCCTTCGCCTGGCTGGCGTCCCTCGCGGGGCGCCAGCATCCTGGCGGCCGTGACTCTGGCCATCGGACTGGCCGCCGGCTACGCGGCCGGCCACAGCCAGGCACCAGGCACCGCCGCCGCGCCCCAGAAGCCCGCCGCGCCGGCCGGTCAAGCCCGGGGGGGCGCCGCCTCCGAGACCATCATCGCGGTGGCGCCCCCAGCCTCAATCGGGTTCTTCCCGGCCCTGACGGAGGATCCGGGCACCTGCTCGGTACAGGCCGGGCGCGACCTCGAACTCGGCATCCCGATCACGAACCAGTCCGGGGAGACGGTCCTGCTTGAGTCGGTCAAGCCGGTGGCCCCCGTGTCCGGCATGCTCAAGGTGCTGTCCTGGCGCTGGGATCCCTGCGGCTTTGACAACGACGGACTCGTCCCGGATACGGTCGCGCTCGGCTCCGGCGAGACCACCTGGGTCACCGCTGTCGTCCAGCCCCTGGTCGCGTGCCCGGGCCCCGCTCCCTTGCAGTTCCAGGTCACCTACTCCATCAACAGCCAGAAAAGCACTTCCAGCCTGCCCGGCTTCCCCGACCTGAGCGCCGTCCACTACAGCGGCTGCCCAAACCCCGCCACCTAGCACACGCCCCAGTCCGTCCGCCTCGCTGTCCCAAATCTTCAGCCCCATGTACTGACTTGCGCACTAGGACGACCCAACTCGGGGAAGCTTGGTGACGGTGACGGGGGAACGACGGGAGGGTGAGTTGCTCATTTGTTTCTATAATGCCAGCCTCGTCGGGTGATCTTGCCCTATGCCTGCGCCGAGCGCGCTCCACGCGGCATGAGAGTAAGCGAGGTTAGGCGACGTTGTTATGCGGAATATGCAGCTGGCCAGACCTTGCAGGGTGCCTTCCTGTCCGCGTCGTTCCTTGAATGGCATCGCTTTCTGGTGACCTTGGCATGAGCGTTGGCCGGGTAGTCTTGGCTCGCTGACGCTCAGCTACCAGCCGTGCGGTGATGTCCCGGCTCGCTGACAATCTTCGCGACCTTGGCTGGTGGCCGACGCTTGCGGCATGTTGCCGTGTTCCGCAGCCGGTCATTGCGGGTAGGCACGGTCGACAACCGCCAATAAGAGGCGTCGCCATCCGCGCGGACCGTGCCACTCAGTCCGGGCGCCCGCACAACGGCGTGAATGCCGGTACGGGTCCTGAGCAAGTACTCATCACCCTGCGTTGCTCTGGCCGCGCTGCCGGATAAGCGTTTGACTGTACGAGTGAATGCTGCAGCGCACACCTTCGTCGTGCAGGCCGACCTGACGAGGCTTGCCTGTGACGTTGTCCTGGTTCCGACTGATGTCTTGCTCAACGTGACGCCTCACTGGAAGAGCCTTGGCCAGCCTCGCAAGCCGCCTGGCTGGAACAACTTGGGCGTCCGAGTCACGAGCGCAACCTGCGATCCCAGCCACGGGCAAAGCCGCTTTGTGCAGTGGGTCAACACCGGGAGCCACCCGTCGCTCGCGGACGTGGAGTGGCTGATCGAAGGGGTCCGGCAGGCACTCGACGCCGCTGGAGACACCGTGCACGACAAGCCAATCCTGAATGCCCGGGTTCGTCCGCTCGTGGGCCTACCATTGTTCGGCACTGGCGCTGGCGGGTATGACGCGGTTCGCGGCGAAGTACTGGACGCGATCCTCACCGAATGCGAGGCCGCAGCTGGGCGCCACGGGTACGACGTCGTCATTGCGTGCTGGCACCGCTCGGATTACGCAGCGTTTCAGGCCCGGCGCCTCGGCTGCGGTACTGATTCCCCGGCTCTGCCTGACCGGCTGATGACCGAGGCAAGGCGGCTCGGTGACCTCGCCAGGACCGGTCAGCTTGCCCTATTCCTCGGTGCCGGCATCAGCCAGCCCGCCGGGCTGCCGTCGTGGGCCGAGCTGATCCAACGGCTCGCGGAAGATTCACCCTCGTATGCCAACCGGTCAGAGGAACTTCAGCAGATCCCGGCCATAGATGCGGCTCGCCTTCTCGAGAAAGACCTCGGGAAACAGTTCCGTGTCAGTCTGCGCCGTGAGCTGAGCCGGCCTCTGCACGCCGTCGGCCATGCCCTGCTGGCGTCACTACGCACGGCTGAAGCCATCACGACCAATTTCGACGCGCTGTACGAACAGGCGTGCGCCGCGACGTTCGACGACCGCCCACGCAAACTGCCCTGGCAGAAAGCCGAGCCGGGCCAGGCCTGGTTGCTCAAGATGCACGGGGAACGTCGACCACGGGCACCTGGTGATCAGCCGGGATGAGTACCTAGCCTACGACGCACTATGGCGGCCGCTGGCGAGCATGGTCCAGGCCGCGATGATGACCCGCCACATCCTATTCGTTGGCTACTCCCTTTCCGACGAGAATTTCGTCCGGCTGGGGCGTGACGTCAGCCTGCTCCTCGGCCGGATGAAACTCGATCGGGTGGTAGGAACCGTCCTGCCCCTGCGCCACGAGGCCATGCTCAAAGCACTGTGGGGAGAAGACCTGCAGATCGTGGCGATGGCAACGCCCGAAACGGCACTTTCCGCCGCGGCTAGGCTTCTCGACATCTTCCTCGACCGGGTGGCGATGAACGCAGCGTCGGAAGAGCATTCCTATCTACTGGACCCGCGCTACAAGGCTCTCATCGACAACCCCGACTCACTCGTCATCAAGAACCTGATCGAACTTGGACACGCCGTTAACAAAGAGCACGCCAACCGCTGGCGTGACGTCGCACTACTCCTCAAGCGCTACGGCTACCGCTCCTGACACGCTCGGGCAGCGTTGGCTTCGATGGAGAGATGCTTCCTGGTGTCGCCGATTCTGTCGGCGGGCCGGCCCGGTTGCGTACATGTGACGGCGCAGACAACCGTGTCTGGGAGCGCATAGGCTCAGGCGGCATCAACGCCTCGCGGCAGATGAGGGTGTAACGCGAACTGTCCGCAGCAGAGCCGTTCGCGGCGACCTGGCGGTGGGACTAACTGCTATGGGCGCGTCAGGTCCTGCCGATCGATACTGTCGATGATGACGATGCGAGCAGAGCCCGCAAAGCAGCGGCACGAGCTGTGCCCATATGAATCAGGCTAATGAACCCTATCGGAAGGGTGCCGACAGGCTGGAGGACGGATGGCTCTTGATGAGGAATATCTCAAGCATCTGTTGGAGCTCGAGTACGAGCACTCGCAAAGAGCCATTGATAAATTCGACGAATATCGCGCCCGCTTGAAGGGCTGGATGATCACTGCTGCCGCGGGAATCGCCGCTGTAGCATTTAGTGCGCACAATTCATCAATCTTCTGGGCCGGCGCGTTAATGATAATCTTCTTCGGTCTCTCCGAAATGTACTATATCGACATTCAAGAAGATGCGATAGCTCGGAATCGTGAGCTGGAGAGACTGCTCGACGCTCTACTCAAATCTGGAGTCAACCAAGACCATGAAGCGTACCAGTTCGGACTGGGGAAGGTCTTCGGTGGTGGCCGGATGCTAAAACTAAAGAATGTCCTCCCCTGGATGCTCTACAGGACTTTCAATCCATTTCTCTACGGGGGCCTTTTTAGTCTCATGATTGTGGCTGCCCTCGTTGTCCCACCATCTGGCAAGTGATTTCGGCCTCAGGGCCGGAGTCCCCTGGCCGCTCCGAGCAATCATGCCCGCGTACTCACCGGCTGACATGCCGAGGATGCCACAAACCGCCCGGCGGGTGGAGCGCCAGAACAACGCCAGTAGCCAAGCCGCGCACGACGCCGGAAATCGGCATTCGGTACGCTCCCCACACGGGACGACAAGACCGAATGGACGATTGCTGCCGCCGTTGGCTACATCCAGGCCAGCGCATAAGCATGCGACGAGGCAAAGCCACAACGCCCGCTATTCGGCATGACCGCGCACCGAGTGAACGCCAGAGAGCGCTGTCCGCGGTACCGCCCGGCCGTAGGGCGCTGTCGTCCGTCAGCGCGACTACAAGACTGCGCGCGGCTCGCTAGGAAGCGCGTCGTATCACGCTGTGTCAGCCTGGTTCTCGATCACGGCGTGGCCGGGCGAGTCCCTGGTGTATCTGCCCTTGAGAGTGCATACTCATGCAAAATACTCGTCACTTGGGGAACTGATGCAAAGCCCTTCACAAGACGCCCGGACTGAAGCGAATAACGAGCTACGCGAATGGGGCCTCGCGGATGTCATCGTGCTGGCTGTCACGGCCATATTCCTGTTCGTTGTCGTGTTCTGGGCGGCCCTTGCCGAGCCGCCGCTCAGCGGGACCAGTGTCGTCACCGTGCTCAGCTTGCTCTTCGTAATCCTCGCTAACCTCAGCCTCGGCGCGCTCGCGAGCGGTGCCGTGATCGAACTCCGCCATCCGGCCTGGAGCCGCTTCCGTGACGTCGATCACGTGTTCACTTACGTTGCGCTCGGCGCGCTTGTGCTGGTCGACGCCGGGTCCGCCTGGTGGCTGTTCTCGTCCGATTCAGGCGGACGCACCCGCTGGCTCTTTCTCGCCGTTGCGCTGGTCTGCATTGCCGCGGGCGCGTTGTGGGCATGGCCGGCCATGCTCTCCCCGCACCGCGATCGCAGATCCTCGCGGGCGCTCTGGCCGCAGCGTGCCGATGACGCCAAGCCGGATGAGCCATGGCCTCTGTTCACCCCGCTGTCGGCCTTGGTGGGGGCCGCCCTCGGAGTGGTCGTCGCCGCCGCCTATCTGGGCATCTCGGCCTGGCACGAGAACGCGGATGTGCCGGCCGCTCATCCGATGCCAGCCAGTCTTACCGGCATTCACGGCAGCTACGCCGCCGTCGGAGATTCTTATTCGGCCGGGGAAGGACTGCCGACGTTCGCGCCAGGCACCGCGACCACGCAGTGCGACCGCTCGGTGAGCTTCGCCTACCCGGATCTGCTCGTCAGGCTGCTGCGAGCCGATGGTTACCGGGCATCTTTCAGCTTCACGGCGTGCTCGGGTGCCCTGGTGCGCGATGTTGTCAATCTCGCCCATCGGCCAGGCGGGCTTGTCCCCCCGCAGGTCACAGGGCAGGTCCAACCCTCGGTAGGGCTTGTCACCCTCACCATCGGCGGAAACAACGCGATCTTTTCCAAGATCGTCTTGGCCTGCCTGACCTCAGGAAATTGCCTGGAGCAGGAATTCCCGCCACCGGGGGTCAACGAGGCTACCGCCACGCAGGTCCGGCCCGGGGAGCTGTTGACGCAGTGTGGTCCGGCGACCACCGAGGAGATCGGCAACGAAGATGCTGCGCTCTTCGCGACCTTGCGGCGAGACTTCCCGAATGCCCGCATCGTCGTCATCGGATATCCATACCTGTTCCCGAGCCAATCAGCGCCCGGCTTCCCGTTCTTCCCGCCGATGTGCGCGAGCATCTTGAACCGTCTGAGCGCCCGCGAACGCGCCGGAATCCGGACCTTGCAAGACGAGTTCAACAACCGCACCTACGAGGAAGCTGTTGTCTCCGGGATCGAGTTCGTGTCCCCGGTAGCGATCTGGGACGGTCATGAGCCGTGCGGAGCGAACGGCCAGTACACGAACTCGGTAAAACCCTACCTCAACTTCCCCAACCCTATCAACGGCGGATCTTTTCACCCCAACGCGGCAGGGCAGCAAACCCTCGCCGCCTTGGTGGCCTGTTACCTGGACCAGTATCCCGAGCCTCCGGACCCGTTCTCACCGGGCGCCTCGCGCATTCGTATTCTCCCCCCGCAACTGGTAAGCCCGGCACAGCTCCACATGCTTCCCCCTCCCGGCCTGACATCGGTGCCCGGCTCCCGTTCCATCCCCGGATGCTGAAACACGAATGGGTCTCTCTCCCCCCCGAGGTGGTGCCTAGATTCATACACCGAGCTGCATTGTCATGAGTCCGCTGCACTGACCATGCAACGGGTAATTTCGTACGGATCGGATTTACGACTAATAACACGGGCCAGACGACCTATGCAAGGAATCAAAGTATTAGGGTGATAGCGCCTTTCGTGCAGGCATTATGCCGGGACTTTACTTCAAAGTGCCCTGCCGGATGAAGCAGATGTGAGGGCATCCGCTCATCAGCATGTGAGTGAGACGCCAGAGTCCTGGCAAGCCGGTGACGGCCCGAACTCTACTTTCCGGTCGCGGCTTTGAACGTGGCCACCAGCTCGGCGGGCACCCGGCCGCGGTCCTTCACCTCGATGCCCTGCGCCTTAGCCCACTCGCGGACTTCGGTGCTATCCACGCCACCCCCTGGCGCCCTGTGCCCAGCCCGGGCTGGGCGCCGGGCGCCGCCCCCGGCCCGGCGCGCCGCCCGCACATACCGCGCCAGCGCATCCCGCAACGCCTGAGCGTGCTCGGCGTTCAAGTCGATCTCATATTCAGTGCCGTCCAGCCCGAAGCGGACAGTGCCCTCCGCCTCGCTGCCATCAAGGTCGTCGATGAACAAGGTCTGTATCTTCTGGGCCACAGCTGCCTCCTTTCCTCATCGACCTCACCGGCTAGGTCAGCCGAAGCTCACGAGCGCAACTATTGCGAGGTGTGAGCGCTCACAAGTCTGCCCTCAGGCCGTCGCACCGGACAGGCGATCAAGTGTAACTATTCGGAAGTCCTGTGGTCCGATTCACGTTTGCCCTGGTAGGAGCGGTTCAGCCTGCTACCAGCCACACGATTTCCGAATACGTACGATCAAGTACCGATTAGATCACTACCGGAGGCGAGGAGGAGCGGTAGCGGCTCGCCGCCACGTGGCGCGAGTCTGGCCATGCCTCGCGACAGCGGCGACTGGCACGCCAGGCCTGCAGGACCGTTCCGGCTTGTCACCTGGTAAGGGACAACCAGGTGCGAACGACGGACGTTCAAGCCTCTGCTCTGCTCATACCCGAGGTTCTCGCATTTCAAGATGTACTTTGATAGGTGTGCTCGAATAGTCGGACGGATCCTACCCGCGGCCGGTCGAGTCGGTCCGAAAAATGCTGATCCTAAGGGGCACCTCGAGGGGCAAAATGCTGCTCGACAGCGCTGATTTCCGCTTGTCGCCGCTGGCTTGTGCTAGCGTATTTCCTGGTCAAGCGCTGTACCAGGACCGAATGAACCGCTCGTCGGTCCATGGTAAGGAAGAGCTCTGCGGGAGGGCTGCGGACTCGAGCCTGGCGAATACCGGGTGAAGTCCGCTGGCAGGTAACGTCGCTGTAGGCGGGAAATGGACGGGAGCGGTCTGCGGGACCGCGCGCTCGGTCATGACTATCAAGTCTCCCGTCAACAGCCGCAGAGGACCCCTGTCCCTACTACAGCCCGCGTGACTGTCAGGAAATCGATCCTTACTTAAAGAACCAGCCCATGAGCCGGACAGATCTTCATTTCGATCAGCCATATCTTGCTACTTCGTACGGTGGCACCTTCTCGCGGCCGTGGTCATGACTGCCGCTGGTTGATCGTGGCGCGCGGGTCGCCGTACACACTGTAAGCGAGCCAGGTGGGGTCATCGGTCTGGCGGGCCGCCACCTGGCGGGCCCGCATCACGGCTTCTCCGAGTGTGGATCCAGCCTGGAGCTGGCCGTAGAGTTCCTGGGCGAACTCGCGCGCGATCCCGTCGGATACAGCCCATAGCGGTCCGATGAACGCGGCGGCCCCAGCCTCGAGGAACTTGCTGGCCCAGCCATCGAGCCGATTGTATGTCGCGGTGTGCCCGGCACTGCGACAAACGTTCATAAAGACGGTCGGCGCGGACGTGGCAAGTACCCGGCCGATCGCCGCCGTCGTAAGCAGCGTGGGAGTGAACTGCTGGTTGCCGAGCGTGATCGACGAGCCGTTGGCTGGGTCGACGCGTTCGTGGCAGGCAAAGTGAAGCAGGCCGAAATCGCCGCTGCCGATAAGGTCAAGCAGCGGCGTGAGTGCTGAGATAGCCGCCGCCGACGGCTGGCCTGGGTCGAGCAGCCGCCCCATGGCGTCGATCTCGTCCCAGGCCCCGGGCGGTGAGCCATCCGGGAGCACGAATCGGGCCGGCCGGAGGCTAAGCCTGCGGGCCGGCCGTCGTGCAAAGATGGCGCGCATCACGGGAAACTGCTCGACGAGGAACCCGGCATCATGGCCAGGATCGATCGGGTACAGCAGCTCCCAAGGCACGGCGTCCCTGTCGGATAGAATCGTCAGTTGCCGTATTCGGTGCTGGCGGTCCCAGAATTGCTCGCGTAGCCGCGAGGGAATGAGCTCGCGCCAGAGCGTGGCCCCGGCGTTGACCAAGTAGTTCCGTACCTCGCCGGCTGAATAGCCACCACGGCCTTTGGAGATTATGTCCAGGCCGTCGACCAGTCGCTCCACGTACGGGCCTGGATCGTATGCTAGGTTGCTCGTCACCTCGTCGGGGTTGTCCTCGTCCCGGAACTCGAAGCGGTAGGCATTCTGTGTCGGGTCGTAGCGCACTACCAGGCTTACCGCACCCTCGGTGGGTTCGGTGCTTATCTCAGCGGATACATCCCGGCTCGTGCTGGGTCGGCGGTCGCGTTCGGCTGTGATCTCAACGTGCTGCTCGCCTAGATAATTGCCGCCGAGCCAGGCCGTGACGGACACTGATCGCGGTCCCGGCGCGGGGGCGCGCAGTTCGAACATGACGGGCTCGGAATCCCCGTCGGCCGACAGGTGCATGGTCTGGCGCTGATTATCAAGCAGCCGCAGCCCCGGAGCGTGCACGACAAGGAGTACATCCTGGCCTTCTGGTGGCACGTCGAAGGGCTTAATCCCGGCGTCGCTTGGGCCCGCGGTCAGAACAATGCTGGCGAGCAGGCTGAACGGCTGGCCCACCGGAATGCTCTCCGGGCATTGGGCTTTCAGGTAATGCCGCCTAGCCCGGGGAACGGCGGTCTCTCGCAGGTGGAGGTCTGCGGAGCCGTATTCGGCGGCAACGTCCGGGCTCCTTGTATCGGGAGTCTCGGCCTGCGTTACGCCAGTATCGGCCGAGTCGCTGTGGTTACGGGCCCCCTCGGGTTTCCTACCGGCCACGTCGGCGTCCGATATCCGGGATACGGCTAGCGACGCCGCCACCAGACGGTCCGCGATGTCCTTCGTGCTGTCCGCCACCAGCACCGGCACGCTCGGGTCCCCGATGAACCGGTCGAGCGCCGCGGACTGGGCATCGCGGCCGATCGCGATGGAGAGTCGCAGTGCGGCCTGGCCCGCCGGCTGGGCCATCAAGGTGGCCAGGCCGGCCTCGAACCCGCCCGGCGGGTCGGTGGGCAGCCCGTCGGTAATCAGCAGTAGGGCTGGCCGCAGCGCGTGGCGCTCGATCCTGCTGGGCGCGAGCGCCTCGGCCGCCATCGCGAACGCGGGTCCCATGTTGGTCCGCCCTCGGGTCACCGGCTGGAGCGGCTTCCAGCGCAGCCCGGTCACCGGCTGGGGGTCTGGGATGTGCCAGCGCGGCTTGGTGGCGAACGCGATCGCCCGGATGAGCACCTGGGCCTGCTCCTGGTCCCGCTCCCAGGCCGCGAGATGCGGCATCATGTCGGCGATTGCGTAGTTCAGCGCCTGGATCTTCTCGCCCTTCATGCTGCCCGAGCAGTCCGCCAGTATGATGAAGTGCAACGGACGCCGGGGGATGCCACCTTCCCCGGTTCGGGAAGCCGTCTTCCCGGAAACTCGCGGGGATGTGTCGCTGAGGCCTTTGCCGGATTGAAGCCGGACAGCAACTTGCAACGACTGTTCCAGCTCGCGGCGGTAGGCGTCGGGCCGTCTGTCGGCCAGGTCGCGGCGGATGGTGACGGCTTCCTCGATCGCGGCCAGGGCCTCTTCCCGCCGGCCCAGATCGGCCAGCTCGACCGAAAGGCTGTGCAGCGAGGCGGCCAGGTCGGGCATGGACGTATCCGGGCGCGCCGCGGCCAGCTCGCGGAGGATCTCGACGGCTTCCTGGGTGGCCGTCAGCGCGTCGGCGGGGCGGCCCAGCTCGGAGAACCGTACGCCGAGGTTGTTCAGCGACATGGCAAGGTCGGGCAGGAACGTATCCGGGCGCGCCGCGGCCAGGTCGCGGCGGATGGTGACGGCTTCCTCGATCGCGGCCAGGGCCTCTTCCCGCCGGCCCAGATCGGCCAGCTCGACCGAAAGGCTGTGCAGCGAGGCGGCCAGGTCGGGCCGGTCCAGTTGCTCCT
>Ga0116218_1001730_pt1 | contig 13206 bp, 7 predicted proteins | sample Sb_taG_2_FD_88966 | JGI IMG/M metagenome (GOLD analysis project Ga0116218, IMG submission 88966) | Peat soil microbial communities from Weissenstadt, Germany - Sb_50d_5_LS metaG | ecosystem: Environmental > Terrestrial > Soil > Wetlands > Peat | place: Germany: Weissenstadt | collected 2010-09-21 | reverse complement strand
TCCACCGTGAAGCTTTCCGTGATTCGCCGCGCTAAAGTTGAGCCGGAGCAGATTGATTTGGTACTGGCGAAAATTCCCGAGCCGAAGATTCTCGAAGAGCGATATGAAGGCGATGTCGCTTACCTGCGGCTGCCGGCGCTCGATGCCGGAACGGTCGCTCGCCTGCGCGACAAGCTGGTGCAGCTTGAATCCAAGGGCGCGCACAAGCTGGTCCTCGATTTGCGCGATTGCGCCATCGGCGAGCCGGCCGACGGAGTCAGCGCCGCTCAGCTGTTTCTTCCTTCCGGCACGATTGCGTCGCTGAAGGGGCAGACTGTCTCCGAGCAAACTTTCACCGCTGATGCCACCAAGCAGGTTTGGAAAGCGCCGGTGGCTTTATTGATTTCAAATGGCACTGCGGGCGCCGCGGAAGTTCTGGCGGCCGCGCTCTCTGACAATCATCGCGGAGAGACGATTGGCGATCGCACTTTCGGGACCGCTTCCTGGCAGCGCGTCATTCAGCTCGATGACGGCTCGGCGCTCATTCTCACTATCGCGAACTACTACACTCCGGCTGGAAAATCGATTCCCGCCGAAGGCGTCACGCCGACCGTGCAGGAAACTGCGGACGACGTTGCGGCGCTGAACGATTTGCAACAGACGACTTCTCCGCCGCCGGGACAAGTGGCTTCGCAGGATGATCCGCTGCTGAAGAAAGCGATTCAAATCGTCCAGGCGGGCGGCGTAGCCAAGAAGGCCGCGTAGTCACGTCGTGTCTCGCGCGCGGCTCCCCAGCGATTCTGGCGAGCCGCGAGCTACTTCAACTGATCCGCGACGGTTTCGTAGGGGCGCGGCTTGCTGCGCCCGCCCGGCGTCAAACCTTCTATCAACATCGACAGAAAATCCGCCGCGTGCGCCACGCCGATTTCGTCGATCCTATCGTTGCGTCCTGATTCCATGCATCGCTCTCGCTCTGATTTTGGCTGGATGCTGGAAAAAACGCCTCTCCGCAAATGAAATTCACGCGGTCTCGAAGGAATTGGCGGACGCCGCCAGGAACATAGCCGGAAAGCAATCAGAAATCGTAGTTCGCCCCGAGATGGACAATCTCCCCGGCGGCCAAAGCTACTTCGCCGACGATCAGATCTTCATCATCCTCGACGATCTCAATAAAGAAGCTGCGGTACAGACGGCACTCGACGCCGTAGCCCGCCGCCATCACCTCACGCACGGCTCAGAGACGGCCACGAACGGCGGCGGCGCTCGATTCGAATACTCCCGCGGCGACCAGCGTACTCATATTATCCATATCTTCGAGCACGTCACCGCCGCCGCGCCGCATCCATCGAATCTGCCCGCGAGCGCGCCGCGCCTCGCCATCATCATCGATGATCTCGGCCACGATCTTCCGCCCGTGCGCGAAATCCTCCAGCTCCCGTACCCGCTCACGCTTTCCGTGATCCCCGGCCTTCCCAATTCCGCCGAAGTGGCCAATGACGCGCACAGCCATGGCGACGAAGTTCTGCTCCATCTTCCGATGCAGGCGATTGAAGCCGACGCGAAAACAGAACCGGTCGAATTGCGCGTGGGAATGAATTCAAATCAGGTGGATCAAATTTTAAGCACGATGCTGGAGACTGTTCCTCATGCCGCGGGCGTGAATAATCATCAAGGCTCGCGCGCCACTGCCGATCCTGCGCTGATGAACGCGCTGATGGAGTCGCTCCAGCACCGCGGGCTTTTTTTCGTGGATAGCCGCACCACGAAGGAAACGGTCGCCTACGACACCGCCGAGAAAGACGGCGTCCGCGCCGCTTTCCGCAATGCGCAATTCCTGGACGACACGCCCACGCAAGCCGCGATCGTCGCGCAGCTCAATCGGGCCATCGCCGACGCAAAGCGCAAAGGCTGGGCCGTCACGATCGGCCATCCACATCCAGCCACACTCGCAGTCCTACGCGAACAACTTCCGCAAATAGAATCGAAAGGAATAAAGCTGGTGTTCGTTTCGGAAGTAGTGAAGTAACGTCCGCTCGCGTTTAATCCAGAATTTCCGCCGCGATCCCCAAAACCTGCTCGGCAATCGCCGGCGCTGAAGTTAACCCCGGCGATTCAATCCCCATCAATTCGATCACCGCGGGAATATCCGGATCCCGCTCAATAATGAAATCCGCAATCCCATGCCCGCCGGGCGGCACCAGCTTCGCGCGAATTCCTGAGTAACCCGGCACCAAATCCGCAGCCTCCAATTCCGGCACCATCATCTTCGCCCCGCGCGCAAAATCCTCCACCGGTTCGCGGTCCCGCTCGTAGTCATTCTTGTCCTCGACGTATCGCGCCGTCGGCCCCAGCAGCACCGTTCCCCATAGCGTCTTCGTCAAATGCACGCCGAGACTCAATCCATCCGCATGCGGCAGCGGATAAACCAGCCCGCGAATCAAATCCGCTTTCCCGCGCACCACTTCGCAATATTCCCCACGCACGGGATAAATGCGATGCTTGGCCATCGACGATCCCAGCATCGCCGCCACTTCGTCCGCAAAAAGCCCCGCGGCGTTCACCAGGCAGCGCGCCTCAATCTCTCCCGCTTCGCTCGTCACGCGCACGCGCCCGCCCGCCGGCTCGAGCTTTTCCACCTTCGCGTGCGTGACAATGTTCGCGCCTTGATCCGTGGCCAAGCGAGCGTAAGCCTTCACCAGTTCCTCGCTCGATACAATCCCAGTCGAAGGCACCACCATCGCATGATCGCCCTCAACGTGCGGCTCCCGCGCGCGAATTCCCGCGCGATCCACGATCGACAATCCCTCGACGCCGTTCTTCCGCGCATTTTCCATCAAAGCCGAAAGCGCCGGCGCTTCCTTCGCCGACGCTGCCACAATCAATTTCCCCGTATTGCGGTGCGGCACGCCATGCGCCGCGCAAAATTCGTAGGTCAAAATGTTCCCGCGCACGCAATGCCGCGCCTTCAAAGAGCCCGGCGGATAATAAAGTCCCGCATGAATCACGCCGCTATTCCGCGTGCTAGCTCCCATCCCAATCTTCGGCAGCGCCTCGAGCACAAACAGGTCGTCCCAACGCGCCGATAGCACCCGCGCAATCGCGCACCCGACGACACCACCGCCAATAATGACGACGTTAGCCTGCTCCATATTTCAATTATCGCGGAAAGTTATTCGCCTGAAGGAAATTTCGTGTGCGCAGTTGCCTTTCTCTTCGTAGGGGCGCGGCTTGCAGCGCCCGCTGTCGCGCCATGCAATGCACAACTTCTATCCGCGTGCGCGACTCACGATTCACTCCGTCGTCGCCCTAATAATCTCCCCCCATGGCATCAAAATATCCGGCGCAAGGCACCAGCTCCGCCTTCGTCCCATCATGCACCGCGTAATGATGCTGGCTTCCATCGGGTCTGATACCCCAAAGCGAAGCCCCGCCATGCTCCCCATCCTTATTCAACGCATAAAACAACAAATGAAATTTCTTCAGCCGCGCCTTATCGATCGCATAATTCCGCACCACGCGATCCACGGCCTCAAGGCAAGCATCCTTCGGCGATTTCCCACGCCGCATCGCCTCCACAATCGTGTGCCCGCCAGAAATCTTGATATTCTCCTCGCCGCGCCCCGTCGAGCCGCCTCCTCCAACATCACCATCCACAAAGAGCCCAGCCCCAATCACCGGCGAATCTCCCACGCGTCCAGGAATTTTCCACGCCATTCCCGAAGTCGTAGTAGTCCCCGAAATTTCGCCCTTGGCATTCACCGCCAAACAATTGATTGTTCCGGTAGGCGGATGGGCCACAACTTCCTCTATATGCGCCGCCCAAGCCTGCCGCTCCGGCGTATCCAATAGCTCCGCCATCTTCTCTTTCCACTCCGGGCTATCCAATCCGGGCCGCCAATTTTCCGAGGCCGCAGCCTTCCAAGCCAACCACGCCAGCCGCGATCGGTCCGTCAGCAAATTCATCGTCGGAAATCCCTCGGCAGCAGCAAATCGCAGCGCCCCTTCGCCCACGATGAACACATGATTGGTCTTTTCCATCACCGCCTTCGCCACCAAGGAAGGATTCTTCACCTTCTGTAAAGAAGCCACCGCCCCAGCCCGCCGCGTCGGCCCATGCATCACGCTGGCGTCCAGCTCCACCACGCCTTCCTCATTCGGCAATCCGCCATAGCCCACGGAATCATCCTCAGGATCGTCCTCAACTTTCGTCACCACCGCCAACGCCGCATCCAGCGTATCGCCGCCAGCCTTAAGCACCGCCATTCCGTCGTCCAGATGCTTCACTCCATTCGCCGCAGAAATAATGATCGGCCGCGCCTTCGCCGCAACACTTTGAACAGCCGCATCTCCCACGCCAGGCGCCGCCCCAAACAATCTCCGCCCACTCGCGGCCAATCCGCCGATCGCACTAGCCACAACGAATTTTCGCCGCGTCCAATCATTCATCATCGCCTCCACACAAAACATCGCACGCGGCGCAGCATAAATCGCGCCGCGCAACTCAGCAAGAGCAGATTCGCCTTGATTGATTTATCTTCCGACCGTAGAAGAATTACTTTTTCGGAGAGCCCGCCGTCGGCCCCGAACCCGCGGGCACCGGAGTCACCGCCGCCGCATCCCCAGCCGGCGCCGCCACAACCGCCCCGGCTCCCGGCCGCCCTTGCAGCATCTCAATCACCGCCTGATACAAGCGGGTCCGCAAATCATGCCGCTCGCTAGCCCGCGTAATATATCGCACCGTAATTTCAATCCCAGAACTCGTCGGCCGCACGCTTACCGCAGGCTCCGCCGAAAATGCCTGCAACCCTCGCGAGGAAGTAACCCGCTTCCATTCTTCCTCGGCAACCCGCGCATTCGCCGAAGTCTCCGCCGCCACCATTTTCTGGATCGCCTGCGCAATCGGCGCCGGATCTTCGCTTGAAGCAATAAAAACCTGCAACTCATCCCACAACCACTGCCCCGAAGTAGAAAAATTAAAATAGTGCCCCTCGACCGCATAACTATTCACAAAAGAAACGCGCCGCCCGGTCGGGTGCCCCGCATCAGTCCAATTCCCAGTCTCGAGCAACACGGTATGCAACAATCCAATCTCGACGACCTCGCCTCCCACTCCCTCAATCTCCACCCAATCGCCAAGCTGAATTCCATTCTTCCCCATCAACACAAACCAACCCAAAAATCCGACGATGAAATCTTTCAGCACCACAGTCAATCCCGCGCCGGCCAGCGCCAGAACCGTGGCAAGCTGCGTAGGCAGCCCAAACACAATCAACAAAATCACCAACAGCGCCGCAGCCTGCACTCCGATCTGCACCACTGTGCTGATCGTCCGCAATCGCCGCCGCTCCACCGGAAGCTGCGAGAAATACCGGCTCACGTACGAATCCCCGATCACCGTCAGCACGCCGATGATCAAGATGATGACCACCGATACCAGCACTTCGTGCAGCGCCGTCCGCTCGCGCACTTCCACGAGCTGAGTCCATTTTCCGTAAGTCCCATCCAGATCTTTCGCGGCCTGAATCCGCCGATCGATCTGCGCGATCGCTTTCTGATCGTCGGCCAGCTGCGCCAGCGTCGTCATTGCCGCGGAGGTGTCTCCCTGATCCTGTGCCGGCGCCGTCCGCAGTTCTGGTTTTTTTGCAGTCTCGCTCGCTAGTTGAGCTTCGAGTGTGTCGTGGCTCTTCGCGAGATCTTGTTCCAGACGCACCACGTCCTGCTGCACCGCCTCGATTTGCCGCCGCTTCGAATGCAATCTCCACCACGCGCGCGTTTCCGCCACCAGATTGAGCGAATTGGTTTCACTGCCGGACATCGCGGCCGCGGCCCCGGCTTTGTCGAGCGCGTCCTTCGTATCCTTCGTCGAAGCGTCGTGCTGATCCTTCATGTGCTGCAGCAGCGATTGCTTGTCGCCGCCTGCGTTTACCAGTTCCTGCTTGGCGCTGGCGAGATCGTCGTCGTCGAGTTCGAGCTGCCCCTGCAGCAGATCGAGCTGCTCCTGGAGTTTGTCCTGCGCGTCGCCTTTAGCGGCAGCCGTGGCTTTCGTCAGCTTTTCGTTCTCGTCTTCCTCGACGTCAATCCGCGATTGCAGCGCATCAATGCGCGCGTTGAGTTTTTTGATCGCTGGTGTCGGCGTAGGCGGATGCTTGATGGCGGTCTGCAGTGCGCCATCGAACGCCAGGTCTACTTCCTGATCCGCGACGCGCAGCGCCTGCTGCACCAGCGCCAGCTCTTCCGGCGTATTCGCCAGCGGCGCAAGCTTTTGCGCGTTTTGCAGCGGCTTCTGATCGACGAGCGCCGCAGCAGCCAGTTCCGCCTTCGTCGCCGCATCTTCCGGCGGAGCGGCGGGCGAGCGCCAGTCGCTCGTCCAGAAAACGCCCACAGCTGCCGCGATCAGTACGATCAGCAGCGCCGCCAGCGCGATCTGTGTCCCTTTTCCCATCGTGCCTTCAGTATCCCCGGAAAATTCTAATTGCTGCGTTAGTGCATCGCCGCAATCTCAAGCAGAACAATCTGACCGGTCCAAGCGTTGCATTGGAAACCGCCGAAAATCGGCGAGGGCGAGAACCAAATTCTAGCACAAGCCGAAGGTTTGGTAGCGCCGGCGTCCCCGCCGGCATCCGGCGACCTAAGAATCTGCCATAGGCAACCGTCACGCGCGGATCACAAAACCGGAATTAGTTTCGCGCTGAGTCCGCTCACAGTCGCTGCACTCGCCGACATTCGCGCTCGCAAGATGCCGGCGGGGACGCCAGCGCTACTTACGGCTTGAATCCCACACTCTTCCGCAATTCCGCGCAATCGTACGCCACGCCACCCGTGATCACCGTCTTCACATTCCGGATGTTGTGAATATTTTCGAGCGGATTGCCATCCACAAGAATCAAATCCGCGCGTTTCCCCGCTTCAATCGTCCCCAGTTCGCCATCGACCTTCATCACCCGCGCCGGAACAATCGTCGCCGCTTGAATCGCCTCCATCGGTGTGAATCCCGCTTCCACGTAAAGCTCCATCTCGCGATACAGGCTGTACCCCGGCACCGACTGATCCGTCCCCGCAACAATCGGAATCCCCGCCTTGTGCAGCGCCCCTACAATCGCCACATACTTCGAAAATGTCTTTCGAATAGTCTCGCGATACTCCGGCGGAACTCCTCCGCCGGCAAACTGCACCGCAAGCTCCGGCGCAACTTTTGCAACTCCCGGCTCGAGGCTCGCCAGCGTTATATCCGGTCCCACGATGAATCCTTCGAACACCACAAGCGTCGGATCGATCACCGTTCCATGCGATTTCAGAAATGCAATCGCGTGCTGCGCTTCGGGCGAGTTCAAATCGATATTCCCCACGGCCTCTAGGCGATCGACTCGCTTCGCGTCCGCCGGCAACTTTTTGATCATGATATTCGCGACATACTGCACATGATTGATCTGATCCATCCCCGCTTCTACGCCCTGATATGCGTCTACGCCCTCGGGGATGTGGCCCGTCACCGTCATTCCCAGGCGATGCGCCTCGGCGGTGATCGCAGAGATGCTCGCCAATTTCACCGAGCTGTAAATCTTGATCTGCTGAAATCCGAGATCGTGGTAGCGGTCCACCCATTCCTTGGCTTGCTCCGCATTGTTCACGCGCTCGACGCCCAGCGCCAGCGGCCCATCGCCGTCCACGACCCCTGCCGCCAGAATGCGCGGGCCCAGACCGCGGCCGTTGGCAATCGCATCGCGCACCGCGGTGATGAATTCCAGTTCATTGCCGACATCGCGCACCGTCGTCGCGCCCGCCGCCAGATAAATCGGCCCCCATTCCACCTGCTCGAAATGCGCATGCATGTCCCACAGGCCGGGAAGAATTGTTTTCCCGGCGGCATCAATAATCTTCGCTCGCTTCGGAAATTTGACTTGCGCGCGCGGGCCGGCCGCAATGATTTTCCCGTTCTCGATCACGACTGTCGCATTCGCGAGCGGCGGCTTTCCCGTGCCGTCAATCAACGTTCCATTCACCACCGCGATCAAATCGCCGCGCACTCCGGAAATTCCCTTAGCCATTTCCGCGAGCGCCGCCATCTCGCCGGCTCCGGCTCGCGCCACAAACGTTCCGAGCGCCGGTTCGTAGCCCTCGCGAATGGCTTCGAAGTGATCGAACTCCGCATCCACGCTGATTTCGGCGATGAGTTGCAGCTTGGCATCGAACCAAAGCGTCTCGCGTCCCCAGATCACGCCTTCAATCGTGATGCGCTGAAGCTGCTCGGTCTTATCGCCAATCTTGATCTCATCACTTCCGCGCGCCTCGATCTTCACTTCGCCGGTTGGGAACGTCCTCAGTTTCGCGGGCGATCCATGCGCCTTCCAGTACTGCACCAGAAGCATCTGCATCGTCGCGGGCGCATATCCGGCGATGGTGAAGAATTTCTCGGGGCGCGCCTCCTCTCGCCACGCTTTGCCCTCGCGCACACGAATTTTCTCGGTGCCGGCCTCGACTCCCTCGTCGATCGACGCTGTTCGCGCATTTCGCCCGCTGATCTCGAATTCCGTGGGAGTCAAATCATTCTGGGACGTGAAGTGGGCTTGTAGCGGCACTGGTGACCCGCGATCCGTAAATTCGAAGCTGATCGAGAAATTCCGGCCGCCCGCCGCCGCGGTCTCCACATAAGTTTCCTCACCGATCGCCTGCTCGAATTTGTGCAAACGGAACTTCGCCGTATTCTCAGCACCCGCGTCCTGCGGCGAGGCGTGCGAGCCCGCCCCACGCCACGCCCGCGAACCCGGCTCCGCTCCCAACGGCCGCGCCGTCGGCCCCACCAGCCAGCACAAAGCGATCGCCAGCAAAATCCAAACATTTCGTCGCACCGATGCTCTCAATTTATTTTCCCCTCGATCCAATTTTCCCAAGCCACGCTGCACCGCAAGCTCGCCCGCCAGAATATGCCAATTTGCGCACCGCCAAACGTCTTTTCATTGCCAACGCAATTTATCTCCTCGCAGGCACGACCTCGCCGCGATGCCGTCAAGATAGAGGGTTTTGGTGGCAGCCCCCGCATTCATGCGGGGGAGGAGCGCTTCAGCGCTCCGAAAAAGCGCTCTCTTTAACGATGCGCTTTAGCGCTGGGCCTTTTAGGCAACCCACCTGCAACCACGTTCCATTGCGTCCTCCTTCGAGATCAAAACACAACCAGCCGGAAGCCGCAGTTGCTCCGCAACCCCGCGAAAGCCTTGATTTCGCTGCAACGGCGCGTCAGTATGTGTCGCCCTGTCACGCAAACTATTTTCGCGGAGCCATCTTAAGAAATGAATCGCGTCGTAATCACCATTGCAGCAATCCTTGCCGGATTTTGCATCCCGAACTTCGCCGCACCATCCAGAAGCGCAGCTTCCTCGCGGATCAGGAACGTCGTAGCTCAAAATCCTGCGCCCGCCGCCGAGACTGCCTACACCATGAAGATTCAATTCGGCGTGCGCATCAAAATGCGCGACGGCGTCGAGCTTTCCGCCGACGTCTATCGCCCCGATTCTCCCGGAAAATTCCCCGCCATCGTTCGACGAACGCCGTACGTCAAGGCCGGCGGCGGCGCGCGCGCCATCGATCGCATGCGCAAATACGTCTCGCGGGGTTACGTCTTCGTTTACGAGGACGTACGTGGCCGCGGCGATTCCGACGGCACCTTCGTTCCCTATCGCGCCGATGGACAGGACGGCTACGACACCATCGAATGGTGCGCCGCGCAACCGTGGTCTGACGGAAAAGTCGGAACGTACGGCGGTTCCTATGAAGGCGCGAATCAGTGGCTCACTGCCGTGCAGCAGCCGCCGCATCTCACCACCATGATCGCGCTCGTTTCGCCCTCCGATCCCTTCGTCGAATCGCCCACGGGAATTCCGATTCCGCAGGACATCAGCTGGTATTTTTTCACTGCAGGCCACGTGCTGCAGAATATCGATGCCGTTGACTGGAATCGCGTCTACGAGCATCTGCCGCTCGTTGAGCTCGACGAAGTGGCGGGCCGCCGCGATCAAAATTGGAAAGATCTTTTCGATCACCCCACGCTCGACGCCTGGTGGGAGCCGCTGCGCTATCAGAATAAATTCGAGCGCGTCCGCGTTCCCGTGCTGCACATTTCCGGCTGGTATGACGACGAGCAAGTCGGCACGCCGCTGAATTACATCGGCATGACCACCAAGGGCGCGACGCCGGAAATTCGCAAGAATCAAAAGCTGCTGATGGGCGCGTGGCCGCACGCCGTCAATTCCACGAGCAAGCTCGGCGATGTGGATTTCGGCGCGGCCGACGTCATCGATCTCGATGCTTACATGCTGCGCTGGTACGACTACTGGCTGAAGGGCAAGGACACCGGAATCATGGCCGAGCCGCCGGTGCGGATTTTCGTGATGGGCTCGAACGAATGGACCAACGAGAGCGAATGGCCGATGGCGCGCACGCAGTGGACGACTTTTTACGTTCACAGCGCGGGCCGCGCCAACACGCTTTCCGGCGACGGCGCGCTTTCGACCACCGAGCCCGCGGCCGAGCCGCCCGATGGCTATCGCTACGATCCCAAAAACCCGACTCCTTTCATCACCGCGCCTTCGTTCGCGCAAATCGGCGGGCCGGATGATTACCGCTCGGTCGAGGCGCGCGACGATGTGCTCGTTTATTCCAGCGAGCCGATGAAGAGCGACACAGAAGTTTGCGGCCCGATTCGCGCCGAGCTTTACGCCTCCTCGAACGCGCCGGATACCGACTTCATGGTGAAGCTGATTGATGTCTGGACCGACGGCTATGCCGAGCGCTTGAGCGACGGCATGGTGCGCGCGCGCTATCGCGACGGCATGGAATCGGCCTCGCCCATCGAGCCGGGGAAAATCTATCGCTACTCGGTGGACGTCTGGAACACGTGCGAGATGTTCAAGGTCGGGCATCGCATCCGCGTGGAGATTGCCTCGAGCGGCGTGCCGAAATTTGATCGCAACCCGAACACCGGCGAGCCGCTGGGCAAGACGACGCGCATGCAATCCGCCGATCAGAAAATCTTTCACGACCGCGAGCATCCGACGCATCTGATTTTGCCGATTGTTCTGCCGCGTCCGGCTGCCGCGAAATAATTTCGATCGCTTCCGAAGAAGGGGACGAACCGTGCGCCGACTGATTTTGATTTCTGCTGCGATCCTGCTCTCGACTTTCATCGCCGCTTCTCAAGAACAGCAACAACCTGCACCGCAAGAGGCGCCGCAACAGCAGGCGCCGGCGCAGAAGCCGGGAACAGCGCGGCCGAAGATCGGCGTGCACGTGGTGGGAAAGGCTACGATTGCTCCCAAGAAAGCTGAAGATCCGCTGCTCGCGCCGAAGATTGATCCCGATTCGCCGGAAGCGAAAGCGGTCGCGGCCATGTTTAGCGTTCACGAATTTTCGCAAACAGCGATTTCGCCCGACGGCAAGCAGGTCGCGTGGGTCGAATCGCTGACGGAAAAGAATGGAGCGCCGTCGCCGAATTCCGCGATCTATGTTGCGGACGTGAAGGATCCGAAGGCCGCGCGGCAGATCACGGCGGGCGCCGCCGGCACGGCGCATGCGGAGAGCGATGTCGCGTGGTCGCCCGATAGCAAGCGGATTGCATTTCTTTCGGACGCTGCGAAAGCCGGGCAGTCGCAGCTCTATGTTGCCAGCGCGGCGGGCGGCGCGGCGCGGCGTTTGACGCAGCTCAAGGGATTTCTCGCTGCGCCGGGCTGGTCGCCCGACGGAAAAACGATTGCGCTGCTTTTCACCGAGAACGCCACGCGCGCTGCGGGACCGCTCGTTGCCGAAACGCCGGATGAAGGCGTGGTCGGCCAGGAAATTCACGAGCAGCGCCTGACTCTGGTGGACGCGGCGAAGGGAACGGTGCGGCAGATTTCGCCCGCCGACATGTATGTTTACGAATTCGACTGGTCGCCGGACGGCACGCGATTCATCACCACTGCCGCGCACGGCAATGGCGATGACAACTGGTATGTCGCGGGGCTTTACACCGTGGATTTGGTGACGGGCGAGACCAAATTGTTCTATCAGCCGAAGATGCAGATTGCCGTGCCGCACTGGTCGCCGGGCGGCGAGACGATTGCGTTTATCGGCGGATTGATGAGCGATGAGATTTCCGTGGGCGGCGATGTTTATCTTATGCCCGCGGCCGGCGGCGAGCCGCGCGATATGACGCCGAACATCAATGCGACGCCGAGCTCGCTTGCGTGGATCAATGGCGGGCGGCAAATTTTGATTACCGTTTACGTGGACGGGCGGACCGGCGTGGCGCTGCTCGATCTGACAGCGCAGACGATCAGCGTGGTCTGGACTGACGTCGAGACGATTTCTTCGGGTTGGTTCGGCGCGGGCATGTCGGTGGCGAATGACGGCGTGACGACCGCGGTGATTCGCCAATCGTTCGTGCGCCCGCCGGAAGTTTGGGCCGGCGCGATTGGCGATTGGAAGCCGATCACTTCGCGCAATGCGGGGCTCGATCCGGCATGGGGCCCGGCGCAGAGCATTCATTGGACCAGCGACAATTTCAAAGTGCAGGGTTGGCTGCACTATCCGCTGGATGTGGATACTTCGCTGAAGCATCCGCTGGTTGTTGCGGTGCATGGCGGGCCGGCGGCGATGGTTTCGCCAGTGTGGCCAGTGCAGTGGAATTATGAAATTGCGCTTGCGGCGGCGGGATTTTTTGTGCTGGAGCCGAATCCGCGCGGAAGTTATGGCTCGGGCGAGGAATTCACGCGCGCGAACGTGAAGGATTTCGGCTATGGCGATTTTCGCGACATCCTCGCGGGCGTCACGGAATCGCTCGCGGCGGCGCCGATTGACAACAACCGCGTGGGGATCACCGGCTGGAGCTACGGCGGCTACATGACCATGTGGGCCGTGACGCAGACGGACCGGTTCCGCGCGGCGGTGGCGGGCGCGGGGGTCTCGAATCTTCAGAGCTACTACGGCGAGAATTCGATTGACCAGTGGATGATTCCGTATTTTGGCGCGCCGGTTTACGACGATCCCGCGGTGTATGCGAAGAGCTCGCCGATTACTTTTATCAAGAAGGCCAAGACGCCGACTTTGATTGTCGTTGGCGATCGCGACGGGGAATGCCCGCCGCCGCAATCGTATGAGTTCTGGCATGCGTTGCAGGCGAATCATGCGCCGACGCAATTTGTCATCTATCCGAATGAGGGGCATTTGTTTGTTAATCCGGAGCACAATCGCGACGTG
>Ga0116218_1001728_pt1 | contig 13214 bp, 23 predicted proteins | sample Sb_taG_2_FD_88966 | JGI IMG/M metagenome (GOLD analysis project Ga0116218, IMG submission 88966) | Peat soil microbial communities from Weissenstadt, Germany - Sb_50d_5_LS metaG | ecosystem: Environmental > Terrestrial > Soil > Wetlands > Peat | place: Germany: Weissenstadt | collected 2010-09-21 | reverse complement strand
TTGCAAACCGCACTTTCGAAGCACTGAGGCGAATTCAATGAAACTAGGAATTTTTCGAGAGTCGAAGTCACAAGTTGCCTTGCCTCTGGCGTGATATTCATTTATTTTTCCCCACCTTTCCAATGTCCATTCGTGCAGATAAAAGAGGCCCGCGCAACGTCTTCCATCGCTCTTTGTCCGAACCATAGGAGCGGCGAGCATTGAGCGGGAGTCCATTTTCCGGGTTGATTTTGTCCGCGTTCCTACTCGGATTCTGCCACCAAACAATACGGAGCTTAAAACCCTTGGGGTCCGCGAGGTCCGGTGATCTTAATTTTGCTTCGATTGCTTGCTGTAAAACTTTCTTGCTGAGCCGAATGCCTTTCGGTTTCCGCACCGTAGCCGCAATCTGAACCGCGAGCGGGTCTTCGGAAGACGTGCGAACGATGAAAGTTTCTCCCTGGGGAGAAACCGCCTCATTCGTTGTGGTAGTCCGCGCTCGATTCCCAATCTTCCGTTTCGTATTCTTCGGCACGTTCGTATTCCTCGTAAAATTCTTCCAGGTTTTCTATCTGTTTCTCTCCAGTGATCTTGAAAGTGTATTGTTTGCCTCTATGTGAAAAGCGGCCAAGGGTATCGCGCCTGTAAACAATCCTCACTTCGGAAAAAGGATTATCCCTCGCAAGTTGAGCGCGATACCGCTCGGCCAGTTCCCGGCTTCGGTGAATCCCGCGAATCGTTTGACTCGCCATTTAGGACGGCTTTCTTTTTCTCCCTTTTGGTTTTTCCAAATATTGACGCAATAGATAGGAGATGGACTCAAGCTCTCCCGCGATGGCGTTGAGTTGACGAAAGACTAAGCGCGCACCCGATCCAGCTTCAGCATAAACTCCCCGCTCCGAATCGAGATCGTTCTTTACATCGGAATATTTCATGGGCGTAGCACGTGAATGTGGAACGTAACCATGTCGGATGCTTGGCCCACGTCTTTCGACCCAAGGCATTCGATGTCAACCACATCTCCGGGTTGAAGTTTGCCCGCTCCGCTGGCGGTTACGGCCATTTCGAAGCCTTTCATGTTTCCGACGGCCACTACTTCCGTGGCAAAGTCCGCATCACGCGGTGGATTCACTTGGTCCGCCGTGATCATGATCGGTTTCCCGACGTGGAAAGAAACGCATTTGCCATTGCGCGTGTCGAAATCCCCTAGGACTTTGAGTCCCTTGAGGATAACTCCTTCCCTCCAAAATTTCGCCCCTAAAATTGGAGCGATGGTATTCGATCTTCCGTCAAAGACTTGTCCCATGATGTGCTCTCCTAGTTTGAATCTCGGGCCGTTCGCCTGTGACCAGACACGCGGCCCGGAGCTTGACTTCATAATTCTTTGCCCTTGGTGAAAAATTCCGTATAGTTTTTGATGAGGGCCAGGTGACGCTCGTTCGCTTCTTTCAATCCTTCGCGGCGGGCTGCCGCTTTGACTAGCGCGCGCAAGTGTCGGTGAGCGCGAAAGCCTAGATCGTTTTGCTCTTTTATGAGCAGGGCGAAAGTGGCAATCGAGTCCGCGATCTTCGGGGGGATCACAACGCGGAGCTTCGCGGGAATCTTGATCGTGAAAGGCAAGGGTTTTTTCTGAGCGTAACCGTTCTGCTTTATGAAATCGTGAATCTCCTGGACGGTAGAAGTTTTGTAACCATACTTAATGATTAAAAACCGTGAAGCGAAACCGCCGCTTGTTATGTGCTGTTTAACTTTAGAACGCTGCATGTCTTCGGGCGGGATCGCGGTTATCAGTCCAAGTTGAACGCCTTTGATCTCTTCTCCCGAGAAAGGATTTTGTTTCATGCGTTCCCCGGTGAGTTGGGAGATCAATCTGATGGTCAAGTCCACGGTCGAAGATTTGTGACCGAAGAGGGAAAGCATATCGCCCAACAAAACATGGGTGAGCTTTTCATTTTTGCAGATCACGCCCAGGTTCCGGGCAGTCAAATCTCCCACGAAGAGGGCTTGCTCGCATTCGATCAATTCCAGCATACTGGTTTTTCCGCCGCCCGCCGCTCCGACGATAATGGCCGATACGGGACGCTCGTCGTCTAATTGTCCGCTCCAAATAAGGAGATGCAAAAAATCCAAGAGAATTTGCAATCCTATCAATTGTTCATTCATACAACTTTGAAATGGAGCTTTTTCCCTTCCCGGAACCCTCCGTATATATATGGGGTACCCGAGGATTCGCCATGATGCCGACAGGGAATGTCAAGTACTTTCTCACTTTTTCGTTACCCCTATAAAGAGAATGAAAGGGGTGTTCGGCAGTACCATTTGGCTCCATTCCGCGAGGGTCTTATATATCGGCAAATAGCTCCATGTCAAATCTTATTTATTGACGCCACTGGCGCGGGTGTTAGGCTCCAGGGAGTGAAGACGAAAGCCAAATCGAAGGCTGCGGGAGAGGTTGAAACCGCAAAACCCGCTCCAGCAACGGGAGTCGCGCCAATCCCTTCCGAGTCGAGCGTGGACGCAACCGCCAATCGTAAAACTTTCGCGGTTTACGTTGACGCGAACGGAAAAATAGAAGTAGACCGCTTGCAAGAGCGCACGAAAGCGCAATTGCGATCCCTCTTTCAAGATTCGTCGTTGCCCGGAAAGCTAGGCATCGCTTCCGCCGCCGTCCCTGCCCCGCAATTCGTTTCAACCGAAATGGTATCGGCTTTTTACGATACCCTTGGAAACATTGAAAGTTTGATCGGGCAGAAAGTTTTCAAAGTTTCATCGGACATTGCGAGCAAGGCTTTCACGTTCGATGCTGAGAAGAAAAAATCACTCACTCCGCTCACCGTCAAAGTTGCGAATAAGTACGCTTGGGAATGGCTCCAAAAATACGGAGACGAAATTATGCTGCTCTCCGTATTCGTTGGAGTGACGCTTTCTCAAGTTGCGGTTTTGAAAACTTTGCAAGCGGGCGGAAAGGTTTCCGAAAAATCTATCGCCTATTCCGCGCCAACTCCCGAAGCGAAAACGGTTGAGGTGGCTCCAGTTCCAGCGAAGGGCGCAAATGGAAGCGTGGCAACTTCTGCGAAAACCGAATCAACTGATTCCGTGGAAATCGCGCTAGAAGAAACGGAACGGGTGCAATGATTACGCTGGTGATCGGAAGAAGGGTGCAAGGCAAAACTACCCTTGCTTATCATCTCGGACGCAAGAAACCGACGTTAGTGATTTTTGATCCTCGGGGCACGTTTTCCAATTCGGAAATATCCGAGATCGAAATATACGAGCGTTTGGATTTGGATTCACAGATCGTCGTGCATCCGGAGGGAAAGGTTTCCGATTCTTTCATTAACGTTTGTGAGGCGGTCAAGGATTGGATTCGAGACAATCCAGGCGAGCCGCTCGCGTTTCTTGTGGATGAAGCGCGATTCATTGATTCACCTTCGGGAGTCCCTGAGTCCTTCGATTGGATTATTCGTTTTAGTGACCCGAAGATCGTTGACGTGCTTTTGACGGCACACCGTCCCTCTGATATTTCGGTGGACATTCGCGCCATTGCGGATTACTGGTGCATCTTCCGAACCACTCAAGAGCACGATCTAAAGGTGATCGCGGAGCGTTGCGGCGGCGAAGTCGCGGATGCGGTTAGAATGCTTGGAGATCGGGAGTTTGTCGTTTGGAATGACGGCCTTGCAAAAATGCACGTCAACCGCGAACCTAATTCATGGTACGTTGCTTTGAATTCCCCGGAAACTTCGGAGCCGGGAGAACGTCCTCAATTTTCCGAAGCAAGAGGGTAAATGTCCACGTCAATACCAATCGCAATACCGAAAGTCACGGCGGAGCAAGTCGCTCAATTCCGCGCTCAAGCGAATGTGTACCTGGCGGCCATGCAAGCCCCCGATTATCTATCGGAAGCGGCGGAACATCTTTTTACCGCGATGGATCGTTGGGTTAAAGAGCAAGAGGCGGTGAAGTCGGCTTCAATCCAAGGCGAGAAGGTCTAATATGCCGGACCCGATTCTTGACCCGCCGCCATCCGATCCGCCAAAGAAGGACAAGCGTGTGTGCGGATTTTGTGAATCCATGCTCGCGGAAAATGGGGATGTGCTTCGCATGTCTGACCGCGCCAAAGAGTTCGGTAAGCTGGAACGCAAGCATGAAGACTTGAATCAAGAGCATGTGAAACTACAGGGCGAGCTTGAAACAGCCCAAAAAACAATCGCGCAGTTGCGGGCGGAAAAAGCGGCCCCCGCGAAAAAATCTTTTCGGTTGTTCGGCGGTTAACTTCATGGAAAGGAGCACGCAATGGACTCTCCACTGATGGGGTTCGGGTTCGCGGTGCTGGCATTTTTGCTCGCGCTGGTTCTCTCCCCGTTCGTAACTAAGCTCACTGGCACAGCGGGCCTGATCTAACTTTCAGCGCCGGGGAAATTCGCGGTCATGTTGACGCTTTTACTTTTGATGAAAGGGGGAAACGTCATGCACTGGGCTTTGCATTTGCTTTTGCTCGCGCTCGCGGGACTGGTCGCTCTGGTTCTGGATTCGTTTCTAGGCACAAGCTCTTGGCTGAAATCCATCGCGGCCTCGACAGGTCTTTGATTTTTGCACGGCTGTAAAAATCTCCGCTCAACGGCGGATTAACTGAGGCGGTGTCTCGTGGCACAGCAGTACACGCAACAGCAATTGGCTCAAATCATCGGGAGAAACCAGGGACCGGAGTTTTTTTTCCAGCAGGCGGTTACGCTGCTAACATCTCCGATTCTCTCCAAGAATCTTAACTTGACTCGGCCCTTGAACGCATTGCACATGATCTTGCGAATGCGCGTGGTAATCGCGGGGCACGATTATGATTCCGTGGCGGCGGAAGCTCCGCAGAATTTTTTGCAGCGGCTCCGCATCACAGGGACGCACGCGAAATTCGGTTCTCTGGTTCCGGTTGATATGAGCGGCGCAAGCATTTTCTCGCTGACCCGCTTAACCCGGAACTACGCTTCGAGTTTGTACATTAACGGAACGCGTCAACCGGACCCTAGCACTCCGTTCCAGCAAGTCGGACCGACTTTCGGAAATATCGGCACTTATGATATTGAGTGCCACTATTTTCTTCCAGTAATACCGATTCTCTCCGTTGCTGTGAAAAATTCCGGCGTGCCGTATATGTGGCAACCGTCCGATTGGTCGGATACGATTCAGTTGCAACCGTTTTTCGGGGATGCAACTTCGTTTGGAGTACCGGACGCGGCGACGACGGTCGCATTTTCCAGCTTCGGCAGTGGAACCGGAAGTCCGCAACTGTTTTTCTTCACTAACTATGAAATCCTGGGTCCGCTCGCAAATCAAATCTCGGCGGCGGTCGTGATCCGTTCCTCGCAATTCATCACGAATCAACTCTCCGCCGTGTCTTCGACTCCCACGCAGCTAATCAATTTGCAAAAACAGAAAACCACGAATATCTTCATTAAGACCGGGACTTTGGTTGTTCCGACCAGCGGCGGAGTCACTGTCTTCGCCACGCTTGCGGATAACATCTTGGAACAAACTCAACCCATTGTGGATAACAAACCGATTCGGAATAACTTTCTTAATTCGGCCATGAAAGAGTACATTGCAAAAGCCTTTGACACCGTGACCATGCAAGGCTATTTGGCTTTCTCTTTCGTGGATTCACAGAATCCGTTGACGTTTTACCGTGGCGATCTGGTCCCTGCGGGGTCGACGTTTGCCGTTAATTCCCAAATTCTCAATTCTCCGTCCAACGTCGCGGCGGAGATCATTCAGGAGCAAGTCTACGGCAATCCTCGCGCTGGTGTGGCATCGAGCGCGACTGCGGGTAGTTCTGGAGCATCAGGAGCGGCGGCGGCAAGCTCTTAAGTTCCAGCAGGCGGGGCGGGGGAGTCGCAAGACTCCCCTCGTTCCAATAAAAGTTCGGTCAGGAGAGAAACGTTATGTCTTCGGCGGCGGGGTTAACGACTGACGTAGAGAGTTTCATTAACGACGCTTCAGCACAAGCGGCGTCGTGGTACACAGCTTTTAATCCAACAACTCCGGTAGTAGTTCCGGGTTCCATAGGGACCGTCCAAGCGCAACAACAAGCAACGGCGCAAGCGGCCCTGACCGCCACGAATCCTGTGCTCTCGGGGATTCTTGCCAATCCCGGATTTTTATTGATCGTGATAGGCGGTTTGGTTTTGGTCGCTCTTTGGATTTTCTACGGGAGAAAGTAAGCAGTCATGGCAACTCCAATTCCAGCGGGGAGTGTTTCAACTGTTCAAATATCGGCGGAATCTAGCTGGCCTTCTTCGCCAAGCACGGATATTGCTGATATTTTGATCGTGTTGGGCGGGTCCGGTTTGCAATCAGTCGGTTCCCCTGTGATCTCTAGCTCAAGTTTACTTGCGGAAGCTGGAGAATACATCGGCGCTCCTGTAGATTATCAGGCTACTTTGCAATTGAATAATTTTTATGTGTCGGATAGTGATGCTCTTGCAGGGATGGTCAATGCAGCTTTCGATCAAATTGATACAGGGGCATCCGTTTATTCTGCGGCGGTCACTCAAGTAACGCCTCCAAGCGGTACGGCGGCTTCCACAGGACAACCCGGAAATGTTTCCACTGGGGTTGGCGCACCCGGAACGGGGATTGCGGCAGGCATAGGAAATACAATCAGCAATGCGGTTTCTGGTTTAACAAGCGGAGTGTGGGCCATCCTTATCGGAATTGCCGTGATCGTGATTCTGGTTTTGGTGCTCGCGGCCTATGGCCCAAACGTGAAAGATATTGCAGGAGCGGCGGCGGTTGCTGCTATCTAATGTCTAGTGCTGGAATCATTGGCGGAGCGGTTGTTATCCTGGGCGGGGCGGCGGTGCTGTATGCGGTTCTGTCAGGGGAAGCTAGCGGACCGGACGCGCAACCGCCGACGATCCCCGCGATCACGCCGACCGCCAACGAACAAGGTCTAGCAAAAGCAATTGCTTTTGCGGAAGGGTTTTGGGATGTCAACTCTAATCCTTTGTCAAGTAGTATACCCTATCGGGCAAATAATCCAGGTGATCTGGTCATTCCCGGTTGGCCGGGAAATACATTAGGAGCAGGGATCGCAGTTCTCTCCAGCATGGCGGACGGATGGAATCGCCTTTACTACCAGCTTGCCTTGATCGTTTCTGGAAATTCGGAAAACTTTTCTCTTAATGATACAATTCTGGGCATGGCGGAAACTTGGACCGATACAGACCCGGAAGATTGGGCGGCGAACGTGATTTATTTTGCGAATTTGAATTACGGTCTTTCGTTGACCGTCAACACTCCGCTTTCGCAGGTGATTCCATGAAATTCTTTGTTGCGGGAGTGATCGCGGCTTTGTTGCTTTTGTTTTTAGACCGCAATAGATTTTTGGCGGCGGGCGGAGCGAGCGTGAGCGCAGTCCTTCCCAATTCTCCTGCGAGCGCCGGAGCTTCGATCATGCAACCATCCGCGAATGCCCCAGCGCCTAGCGCGGCAAATTCGAGTTGTTTAGGCGGGTGTGGCGGCAGCGAGCAAGATAGCTCTCCCGTGATCGTGTCCGCCGTGCAAATCGTTCCGCAAGCTCCGCCGCCGACATCGGACGCGGTTTCCCTGTCTTCATCTCCCGCGCAACCGTCACTGGAGTTAAGGGGACCGGGAATTTGGGGTGGGGCGCAAAATACTTTGGTGCGAAGCAATATCACTTTCGTTGCTGATTAGGGGGACAGTATGAAACCCGGAATATTGATTGCCCTTGCTGCCGTGGTTGTCGGAGTGGTTTTAGTCTTCACTTCGAAAGGCGGCGGAGCGATCTTAACCAGTCCGACCGGGGGGGTTCCGAATGTCGCGTCAACGGTCAAAGCAAGTACGGCGGCGAGTCCTAGCCTTTTGTCTCTTTTATTGCCTGGGATTACTCAGGCTCCATCGGTGATTGCTAAAGCAGCGACTCCGACAAGTGCCCCAGGAGCCAGCACTAGCGCGACTCCCGCGCCCAACAACGTGGCGGTTACGGATGTGCCGATAGACGCGAGCGATGTCACATCGTACGGAGGGACTGCTTCGAGCTTGAGTCAATATCAGAATCTTCCGGTGACTGGAACCATCTCCAGTCCATCCACGGTATCGTCAAATCAAACGGCGGCTCAGATCGCGGCGGATGAAACTGATCCTTACGCGGTGCCGCTTGTGAGCGCGTCTTTCACGGATTCGCTAGTCGAACCAGATGTAACGGTGCCTGGAATCATAGACCCTTCCACGCTTTCCGTGGAAGACAGTTCAGACGAAATTGATTCGGACTTGTACGATCTGTCCGGGATTGGATTAGCTTAACGTGAGCGGGACACACGCTCTTTTGTTTTTTTTCCTCGGCCTGATGGCCGGATTCTTGATCTTTTTCGCGTGGGTGAAGATCGCCACGCAAGGCACAACGGGAGTCTGACGTGTCAACGATTGACAATTACACTGTCGAACAATGGTTGACGCAGTACGGATTCTCCTATAATAGCAACGATCCTTTTGCTGACGTATATCAAGTCGTTGCTTTACGGAATATGCCTTCGAGTGTCCCGAATCCTCCCGGCCAACAAAATACCGCCAATCTAATCGAAGCGTGTTTACGTGCTCGCGCTTTTTTGGATAAGGACGGCAATGGAAAAGTTTGCGGACTTCCGGGCGGGACTTCGGGCCAAACGCAAATCACTCCGTCCCCGGTTTCAACGGGATTACAGTTGGGAGTTGCGGGGGCGACTTCGACGGTTTCCATTTTGGGAGCCGCTGCGCCTGGGTTATTGAGCGTTGGAGTTTCGGCGGGATTGGGAGTGGCAACCGCGGGGATTGGTTTAATTCTTGGTCCTCTTATTAGCTTAATAAACGCAAAAGCGGAAAGGCAAGAACAAGAGGATAATGTCCTCTGCAATGTTTCAACCGCTTTCAATTCCAGTCTTCCGAATCTGGATTCGTACGTCAGATCTGGCGGAATCTCCGTCACGGATGCGGTTGGAAGCCTAACCACGGTGCTTCAACAGTTGATCCAACAGATCGAGGGTTTGGAGCAGAAGAATTGCAACGCGGCCTGTGTCTACGAGACAGTACTGAAGGCACATCTTGATTTTGCCGCCAATATATACTATCCCGCAATTTCCGGGCAGTCTCAGGTTCCGAATGCTCCAGCGAGTGCGCCTGCCGTCGCGAGCGCTGGTAGCCTCGCTGCGGTCACTCCGAGTCCCGTTGCTGCGGTTGTGGTAGAACCTGGGACGGCGGTAGGGTCCGGCCTCTCTCCGACCGTGATTCTATTCTTGGTCGCCGTAGTGGTAGTGATCGCGGTAGTGAGCGGGCGCGTTACGCTGACAAAATAAGAGGCGGACATGGGACAAGTTACCGAGATCGCCAATTCGAGAATCATTCAAGCGTCGTTTCAATTGACCGCCGCGCAAAACTCCGTGAGCGTTGATCTCCAAGGTCCGGTGCGGCCCGGTGAAACTTTCGCACTCAATGCCGCGACTCTGAATTATCGTGACCCGAACGCTTTTGTATCCTTTGGAAGCAGTTTCGGATTCGGTTGGGGGCTTTCCATCGTTCCGCAGAATCAGGCGGCGATCAATGACCCGGCGGATGCGGCAGTCGCGCAAATTGATCTCCCAGGACGCGGGATTATCCTTCCGGGAGATTACTATTCGGAAACGGCAGTCGGCGCGGCTTGGCTCCTGCAATTCGTTTTGAAAACGAGCTTGATTACCATTCCGTATGGTTACAATCTCCGTGCTTTCCTAGGGACTCCTAACTACAACGGAGGGACGCAACAGTATGGAATTGGCGGAGTCCTGAGCCTGTCCGCGATGATTCGGGACATCATGGAGTGCCAATGAGCGCGACGGGTGGAATAGCGCAATTCGTTCCGGCTCCGCCATCTTTGTTGATAGCGCGTGTGTTGATCTCTTCGCCGCAAATATTGAATGCGAGCGCAGTTCCGATTACGATTGTTCCCGCCCCCGGACCGGGCAAGCTGTTGATTCCCATTACGGCATTGTTCTCTTATCGTTTCGGTACTATTGTTTATGCTGGCGGGGGAAACGAAATGGTGACTTGGGCGGCGGATTTTCCGCTGTTCCTAAACACTCCGTTCGTAAGTCCGGGGATTTTAGGTTCAGCCGCAAGTTACGCTCAAGCATTGTGGCCGATCCAACAGAACGATCTTGGTGTCGGTCCGTACGTGAACGAATCTTTGGTCTTCGGAACGACTGTTGCACAGGTTAACGGAGATGGCGAATTGTTGTTGGAATTGGCGTACTCGATTTTTGAAACTTAGGAGAAACAGGAAATGCAAAACAATTTCTCCGCGCTGCTAAAAGCGGCCTTGCTTGCGGGTCCGGGGATTGCGATCACGGACGGCGCAACAGGCGGAGTTGAACTTGCCGCAAATGGAAGTGGGGGGGTGGCTGTTCTTGGTTTGAACCAATTCACTTTCGATGGTCTACAAATCAACAACAGTGGAGCTACTCCGCTTATTTTAGTTCCGGCTCCTGGGATCGGGAAGATTATTATTCCGATTTTAACTGTAATGAAAGTAAAACCAGGGAGTATCGGATGGTCCAGTTCTTTGACTGGGAACGTAGATTGGTTAAATGATTTTCCTTTTTTAACGATGGGACAGTTTGATTATCAGTTAGGAGCGTATCAGGGAATAAATTGGAGCGTAAATCAAAATGTCATCTTCGGACTAAATACGCCGACAGTTCTCCCTCTAGTTTTACCTGGCAACTTTGAAAATCAGGCGCTCATTCTAGGTTCCCAAAATGACGAATCCGATTCTGGGGCGGTTGATAATGTAACATTAGCTACCGCTGGTGTCGGTTACGCAATTGGGGACACTGGATACCTTGCTGACGGAGCGAGCGACCAAAATGCGACTTACCAAGTATTGACTGTTGACGTTGGTACGGGAGTAGCCACATTTTTAATCACAGCTCCAGGGACTGGCTACAATGTTTTTGACAATCCAATCAATTGCGTTAATGGTGGAGCGCAACCGGGAACGGGACACGGTTTTCAAGTAAACGTAAATTCCATTTTGCTGCCAAATGGAACCGTTGATTTTTCGGTGTTGTATCTAACATTGAGCGTTTAAAACTTTTTCAAGGAGAGAAACATTATGGGTGGAGCGTTCCAATCTCAAGTGCAATCCGTTCTAGCATCCGCGTTGCAAAAGAGAGTTGCGGTAGTCACTACGACTCCGGTTACTCTCGGAACCAACGAGCCGACCGTCTACTTTTTTAATGGAGCGGCGGCGGACACGATCAATCTCGCGGCTCCAGTTGCGGGCGGTCCCGGAACTGGCGACGATGGCAAGGAATTGACTTTCATTACGATCACGGCGCATGCGCACGTTGTCAAGGCAGCCTCGGCGGGCACGATCAACGGGGCGGACCAGACGGCCACGTCATCGGCGGCGGCGGGGAATATTTTGAAGCTCGTTGCGTTCAACGGCGGCTGGTGGGTCGAAAGCAATCTGAACTTTACGCTTTCCTGACCAAGAGGTAAGAGCACACCAAATTAAAACTGGCTCTCTTCTGGGAAAAGGAAAACGGCGGGTCCGGGGCGAAAGGGAAACCTAGACCCGCCGTTTCTGTTACGCTGTTACGCTTTAGGATCTCCCTCTCCTTTCTTCGCGTCCAGCTTGTGGAAGGCTTTGTGAATCTTCGAGCAATCATAACCGCGCTTGAGTTTGCCATTCACTCGCATTGGTTTTGAATTTAAACCAAAGCGAGACAGGAGGTCCGCAAGGTTGTGGTTCGATAAACCATCTCCCCGAAATTTTCTCCACGGTGCGAGCGGCATCCATTTCAAAAGTCCGATCAGGGTTTCTGAATGAATTTTCCCGTTCGGCTTTCCGCATATTAAATGGCAATCCCGCAAAAGTTTTTCCGCGTATTCGTCGTTTTCGGCTTGGGTGTCGAACATATCCAAAGTGGAATAGCGTCTTTTTTCGGACATTTTTGCGGAACACAGGTCAACGGCGAGCACTTGCAATCTGCCAAGAATGTTTGGGGTCAAAATTCGTGCGGCAGAGAAAAGCGGACGCCAAATTTCCTCATCTCTATCCGTGAGAAAAGAAGCTCGCTCGCAATCGTATTGAGCTTTGATTCGCTCCTTGATTCCTTCGGAGCGGAGTATTTCGAGCAATTGATCTTTCAGTATTGCAGCCGCAGCGGAAGCTAGATCGAAGGAAAACCGCTTGCGGGGTTCCGCCCGTTTCATGTTCACGATAATAGAACGGTCTTTGAGCGTGTCGTATACGTCCCCGATCAAAATAAAAGCCTTGGGACAGTACGTTTTATAATTGATAACGGATTCGCCGCTCACCCTGGGAATGGTTTGCCCTTTGCGGTAGCCCACATTGAGCAAGGCCCGCATGGTGCTGGCGGATTCACTGGAAAGCAGTTCCGCCTCATCGAAATAGATCGTTGGCGGGACTGTGCCATCAATCGGAGTGATGATTCGAAACAGTGCGGCGGGAGTAATCCCCGCAGAGTTTTGGGAATTGTGGGAGATCAAGGAAAGCATTTCAGCGGCGCGGGTCTTTCCGCTCCTTTTGGTGTAGCTGGTGATTACCAGATAAGGGAATGCATCGAACGATTCGAAAATGTGAGTCATGGAAACCCACAGGGCCAGCGCGAGCGGCATCCCTTGATCTTCAAAGACAAGGTAATCGGATAAAAAATCCGCGATGCGTTCAATTAAACTTTCGTGCATGTGTCCGCGCTTCCCGTCGGCGTTCGATTCGCGTTCCGATGAATTGTGAGAGTTTGAAAACAAGGTAACTGACGATAGCTCCGCACGCCCATCCTAACCCTACTCCCTGAAGGAATATCCTCATTGTTTTATTTTCCTTTCAATTGACGATACGAGAATCGCCAGAAGAATCACGGCCAGACACCACGCTAGGAATTGGTGCATTGACGTACTCCCTTCCCTGGAATCCTTCCAGGAGTTTGTAGAATAGAAACCACGCAAGAACCAGAATCCCGGTCCCGAATAAAAGCAGAAACCAGGGGAGCGCGATCAAGGCTCCAATGGCGGAAGCGAATCCCGCTCCCATGAAAAGATACTGACCGCTCCGAACGGCGAGCGATTTGTCAACGCGGCTTAATGCTTTGGTTCGGGTCCACATAGTCGCCTTCCCTTTCTGCGTTCGGATTGAAACGCGGTTTAGGATAAAGATAGATGTCGAGATCGCGGGAATAGGCGAA
>Ga0116218_1001719_pt1 | contig 13259 bp, 14 predicted proteins | sample Sb_taG_2_FD_88966 | JGI IMG/M metagenome (GOLD analysis project Ga0116218, IMG submission 88966) | Peat soil microbial communities from Weissenstadt, Germany - Sb_50d_5_LS metaG | ecosystem: Environmental > Terrestrial > Soil > Wetlands > Peat | place: Germany: Weissenstadt | collected 2010-09-21 | reverse complement strand
TGCAGCCTGATTGAAGTCCAAACTGTCTGGAATGGGAATCACATTCACCGCCGGAACTGCAATCAACTCACAGTTGCCGCCGTCTACCCCATTGCCGAGCGCGGTGAATTCGCGGCACTGATTCTGCACTCCGGCGACGCACTTGGCGCAGCGATTGCAGAAATGCATGGGCGCCAGCAACACGCGCTGTCCGGCTCTGAATCCGGTGATGTACTCGCCAACTTCAACGATCTCGCCCGCGATGTCGCTCCCCAGAATGTGCGGCAAGTTCACGCCGGGAAGCCCTTTGCGCACCCAGAGATCCAGATGGTTCAGGGCGCAAGCCTTGACCCGGACTAAAACCTGGTCTTTGCGTGGTTTGGGATCGGGGACGTCTTCGTAACGAAGAACTTCCGGACCGCCGAACTCGTGGATGCGAACGGCTTTCATGGGAGCGGAATCCTCCTCGGGTGAACAACAAACGTAGCACAAGTAGAGATGGTGGAGGGCTGAAGACGCGGTTGCGCTGAACAACTCATCGTTGACTTGGCTGGTGGAAAACCCAATAATCAAGCTTGAGATGGACATCTACGAAGAGATCGTCAAGTTGCGGCAGGAGGGCCGCCGGGGCGCGGTGGCAACCATCGTCAACGTGCGCGGCTCCATACCCTCATTCGAGACCGCGAAGATGCTGGTGCGGGACGACGGTTCCATCGCGGGCACCATTGGCGGAGGCTGCGTTGAGGCCGAGGTCTGGCAGGCCGCCCGCGAGGTCATGGAAACTGAGAAGCCCCGCAGCCTGACATTCAACCTGAATCAAGATCCCAAGTACGACGCCGGCTTAGTCTGTGGCGGGACGCTCGACATTTTTATCGAGCCCGTGTTGCCTCCAGCATTACTTTATGTTTTCGGTGCAGGTCATGTTTCTGTAAACCTTTACAAAGTTGCAAAGAATGCCGGATTTGACGTGACCGTGGTCGACGACCGCGCAACCTATGCCAACCGTGAGCGTTTTCCCGAAGCCAAGGAAGTAATCGCGGAGGACTTCGAGCAGGCCATGGCCCGGCTGTCTCCGAACGAATCGTCGTACATTGTGATCGTCACTCGCGGCCACCGCGACGACATGCGCGTACTGCGCTGGGCTGTGCAAACGCAGGCGCGGTATATCGGCATGATTGGATCCAAGCGAAAGACGATCACCATCTTCCGCGAGCTGGTGAAAGAAGGCATCCCCGCGCAACTTTTCGAGCGCGTACATGCACCCGTGGGTCTGGACATCGGAGCAATTACGCCGGAGGAAATTGCCGTCGCCATTACTGCGGAATTGATTGCCGTCCGCCGTCGTGCCGAGCGGGCGCTGCCGCACATGAGCTGGTTTAAGTCGCATCAAGTTGCCACGGACACAAGTGTCTCCCACCAAGAGACTGAGGAGTCTTAACCGCACAGAAAATCTAGGGGCATTCCGCCGAGGGACGTGAAGGTCCCTTGTCTTTCTCAGCGTTATCTGCGTCCTCTGCGGTCAACTGTTTCTGACTCGGCACTGACTTCCCCCGCTCTTTCTGCTATCTTCCACTCATGAGCCGAGCGCCCAGCTTGTGTGCTGTGATCCTTGCCGCTGGCGAATCCACGCGCATGGGTACCGACAAAGCACTGCTGCCCTGGCCCCCGACCGCTTCCGGGGTTGCGCCTACCGGGCAGACGTTTCTCTCCGCCGCCATCGAGGCTCTCGGCCCCTTCAGCGAGATGGTGATTGTGGTCGCGGGAAACAATGAGCCCAATCTCGCTCCCATCGTTTATGCCAACGGCGGGTCGATGGTGCGAAATCCAGCGCCCGAACGCGGCCAGTTCAGCTCCTTGCAGGTGGGCCTGCAGGAGGTTTTGAACCACGGCCGGGATGCAGCTATGGTCACGTTGGTGGATCGGCCGCCTGCGACTGCCCCTACCTTGCAGGCATTGTGCAGCGCGTTTACCACGGCTGCGATGGGCAAATGGGCGGTCGTGCCTGAATACCGCGGCCAACACGGGCATCCCATCCTGGTGGATCGCAACATGATCGAAGCATTCTTGAAGGCTCCGGCTACCATGACGGCACGGGATCTGGAGCACCAGAATCGGCAACATATCGAATATGTCGGGGTAGACGATCCTTTTGTTACCTTGAATGTGGATACGCCGGAAGAATATGCGGCGCTAATTTCAGCTTTGCCTCAACCGAAGTGATCTCGGTAAGAAACGGATTTGCCGGTGAACCCAAGCAAAACTCTCAAAGCTGCTGATTTTGTCGACTCCGTTCTGTGCCTTCAGCCCCGGCTCGCCGTTTTCGACTGCGACGGCACCTTGTGGGCGGGCGATGCTGGTGAGGGGTTTTTCGACTGGGAACTGCAGCAGGGCGTGGTCTCTGATGAAATCATACGCTGGGCGCGTCCGCGCTATGCCAATTACAAAGCTGGCCAGGTCAGCGAAGACGATATGTGTGGCGAGATGGTGACCATGCACCGCGGGCTGACCGAAGCCGAAGTGCAGCGAGCCGCAAATCGGTTTTTCGATGAGAACTTCGTCACGCAGATTTTCCCCGAGATGCGCGACGTGGTGCGCCGGTTGCAGGAGTCAGGTTGCGATGTTTGGGCGGTCTCTTCCACCAACGAGTGGGTCATTCGGGCGGGAATGCAGCACTTTGATATTCCGGAAGACCGAATCCTCGCGGCGTACGCGCAGATTAACCACGGACGCATCACCGACCGCCTGGTGCGCGTGCCGACGGGCGAAGGTAAACCGCGGGCGATCCGGGAGGTTGTCCGGAAGGATCCAGATGCCGCGTTTGGCAATTCCCACTGGGATCGAGAGATGCTTGCCATGGCGCGCCATGGGTTCGCCGTGAATCCGAATCCTGATCTGGAGGGGACAGCACGGGAGCGCGGCTGGACCGTTTATTGGCCGGACAGCGTTAGCCGAGGCAGAGAATAACTGGCTTCTTGGGGCGGCGACTTTTTTACTTTCTGGCATTTCAGGATGACATGGCATTCCACGAATTCACCGCTCCCTCAAGATCTGTCATCCTGAGCGAAGTTGTCGTGCGCGAAGCGCACGACAACGCAGTCGAAGGATCCCGAGAATGCTGGTTGTCGCCGTTGTTGCCTCAGGGAGTTCTCTCATGATCGAATCGTGAGAATACCTTGCAGCCGTAATTCTACCCGGACAGTTAAGGGGTCCTTCGACTTCGTGAGTGCTGCACTTCGCGCAGCGCTCACTTCGCTCAGGATGACAAAAAAGAAGAAAGCTATGCGGTATCTATGTCGGCGAACTGTCCTGCCGCCCAGATTGAAGTCGATCAATAAAGAAATCAAGAACAACCCGGCACGGTCCGCGAGAATCCGTGGCTAGATTTTGATTTCTTTCAAAATCAGCTGCAGGGCATCCATTGCCAAGTGGCTGGCGTGCGCGGAAGCCTCTGGCAGGCCACCGACGGCCTGCACCACCTCCTCACGTCTCAGCTTGCGGGCTCCCTCCAGCGTTCTTCCCTGCACCAGCTCCGTGAGCGCCGAGCCGCACGCCATTGCGGGTACACATCCCTTGGCCCGAAACCGAAGCTCCGCGATGCGGCCGTTTGTAACCTTCATAGTCAACTGCAAGATATCGCCGCACGCAGGATTTTCCACTTGAGCCGCCGCGTCCGGATTGGTGACTTCGCCAGGGTTGCGCGGGTGCTCGAAGTGATCGAGAAGCTGGGGAGAATACATCGAGAGAATTGTAACGTGCTCGCCGACTGAGACATGGCAAGGCATGAATCCTGGTAGTGTCTGAACGCAAATTTCAGGCACAACCTGAATCCTTGTAACATGAAAGCCATCCATGTCTTCCGACCACACTCCGCGGCGTGTGGTTTCTTTGCAGCCGAGCGCGACCGTAATTCTTTCGGCGGTTGGCAAGCTTGACCGCATCGTCGCATGCACCAGATATTGTGCCGACGTGTGCCCAGAGATCGGCCAAAACGGGGTGACCATTGTGGCCGACTCCTGGACCGCCAACACCGGCGAGATCCTTGCCGCCCAGCCTGACTTGGTCATCGCTGCGGTTCCCTATCAGGAGAAGGCCGTAACGGAAATCCTGAAAGCCGGTGCGCGCTTTCTGGGCCTGGCGCCGAAGACATTGCCCGACATCTACGCCGACATTGCGACCATCGCCGGAATCATGGCTGCATCGGATCGCGGGGAGCAAGTAATCGGGGAAATGCAGCGGGAAATCGACATCGTCCGCCGGGCGACTAATCATAAAACCCGTCTCCGGGTCTTCTGTGAGGAATGGGGTAAGCCGCTGATCGCATCGCAACCCTGGGTGGCGGAGCTGGTTGACGCTGCTGGGGGCGTGTTCGTCGGAACACCGGGTGCAACAACCTCCGCAGAAGCAGTTCTGGCGAAAAACCCTGATGTGATTGTGGCCGCACGGTGCGGAGCAGGCGAGCGCGTTCCACTGGCTAAAATCGTACGCGATCGAAACTGGGAGCTTATGCCGGCTGTCAAAGACGGCCGAGTTTATTGCATCCGAGACGAATTCCTGAATACTCCGGCACCCACGCTCATTCACGGCCTGCGCGCACTGGCTGCCGCCATTCATCCCGAGGACTTTCCACAAGCTCCCGGTCTAAGATGCATTACTAGCGTACCTGTGCAGGGTCAGTGAAGTTTGGGTTAAGATTCCTTCACAATGCCCGCCGCTTCAAGAACTGAAGAAGTAAAAAGGGAACTGGAGCAACTGGTGCTGGGCGGCAAGTCCGCGCCGGATTTCATGTCCCAGGTCGTGAAGCTGCTGCACCAACGCATGTTGAAGTACAACTGGGTGGGCTTTTATATGTTGGAGACGACGCAGTCCGGGGAACCGCCGATGCTGGTTCTAGGCGCGTTCGAAGGGGCAATGACGCCGCATACCCGCATCGCCTTGCATCAGGGAATCTGCGGTGCGGCGGCCTCCAGCGGCAAAACTGTTATTGTCGATGACGTCAGCAAGGATCCTCGCTATCTGGCCTGCTCGCTCGAAACTAAATCGGAGATCGTGGTTCCGGTGTTCGTCAAGGGCAAGGTGGTGGGCGAACTCGATATTGACAGCCACTTCCACGCTGCATTCAAAGACGAAGACCGCGAGTTGGTTGAATACTGCGCCGAGTTGGTTGGAAGTCGCCTGGAAGAGTTCCCGGCATGAAAGTCGAAATCGCCGCCGACTATTTTCGGACCTAACGCGAATTAGTTCAGTGCTTGCCGCAACACCATTGCCTCTGGAAGGTCGGCTCACCGATGAAGCAAGTCGTCGCAGCATTGATCTTCAAAGATGGCAAGGTGCTTGTGTGCCAGCGCACTCGCCATCAGAGCATGCCCCTGAAGTGGGAGTTCCCCGGCGGTAAGATCGAAGAAGGCGAGCAACCGCGCGATGCGCTGCGCCGCGAACTAGAAGAGGAACTCGGCATCGAGGCCAAGATCGGCGAAGAGATAGCGCGCATTCGCCATGAGTATCCGAACCGAAGTCTGGTGGAATTGCGATTCTATGCCGTGCATGAGTATCGCGGAGAGATTGAGAACAAGATTTTCCGCGAGCTGCGCTGGGCAGAGCGGAAGGAATTGCCAGCGTACGATTTTCTGGAGGCGGATCGCGAATTGGTGCAGAACCTGGCCAGCGGAAAAATTCCGTAACTCCGATTCTTGAAGTTTCTTGCAAATTGCCCTCATCCCGACCGCAGCCAAGCGCAGCGTAGAGAGGTGAGGCGACCTCCTTTGGGTGTAGCCGCAACGGAAAAAGCAGAGCCCTCGACTCCGCGTCGCGATTCGCAAGCGAATCACGCCTGGTCAAAACCTCTGTCATCCTGAGCGAAGTGGTCGTTGGCGAAGCGAACGACCACGCAGTCGAAGGACCCCTGCGCGCTCGATCCTCCCAAGCGGCCGCAGGGAATTCTCCCCGTACCCTCGAATGAACGATGCGGTCAATTCGCGATGCCTCTGTTGCATGATGCGAATTCCCGTCGACTTTCGCGGCAGCGCAAGCCTCATCGCGATCCTTCGACTACGTGGCGGCTTCGCTTCGCGAAGCCGCCACTCCGCTCAGCATGACAACAGTTGGAAGAAACTAAGGGATCGGAAAAGCACCGGAGGCGAACATCCGCCCGCCTGCGATCGTGCTTCTATTCACTGCGAGCTGCTGTCGCGGCGTTTTAGCTTGGGATGGTCATCCTCGTCACTGGGCGTGCCGTTGTCGCTGGCGCCGTGCGAGGCGCGCCGCAAGACCGGGCCCTTGTCGTGACCACTGTCAATCTTGTGGCGATTCTCTATTTGGGCAAGTCTGGTTTTCACATCCTCGAACTCGGACGTGTCGATCTTGTACTCTGGCTCCGGCGGCAACAACGTATTGATCTCCTGCTGCGTTTTCTCGATACGGTCCGGGGTCTGGGGATGAGTGTCAAAGGCCTTTGCCAGCGTGCCGGGCTTTTCCTTCTCCAGAGCTTTTACCTTTTCAAAGAAAGCAGTCAGCGCCTGAGGATCGTAACCTGCTTTGTACATGTACTCGATGCCGAGGAAGTCCGCCTCCGACTCGAAACCGCGTGAGAACTTCAGGAAACCGATGGGCAGTGCCAGTCCAGCCAGGCTTTGAGCCGCGTATCCGATTCCGCCGCCAATAAAGATCAACGGGATAGAAGCCAGGTTCATCAGTTGTCCGCGGGTATTCTGCCGGGCCAGATGACAGGCCGCCACATGCGCGATTTCGTGTGACATCACGCCAGCCAACTCGGCTTCATTATCTGCCGCCAGGATCAACCCGGAATCTACATAGAAAAAACCGCCGGGCAGGGCGAAAGCGTTGATGTCATCGGTATCAATCACTTTGATGGTGAAAGGCACCTGCGCGTCGGAGTTCCTCACCAGGTTCTGTCCCAGGCGGTTGACGTACTCCGTGATGACGGGATCGCTCACCAGTTTGGTGGTAGATTCTACCTGCTGGGCATATTGCCGGCCCATTTCAATCTGCTTTTCCAGGCTGTACCAGTTGCCCAGTCCGCGATCGCAGCCCACTTTCCGGTTGCCAATCGCGTCAATGTCACGAAGGCTCCCATCGTGATAGGTCTTTGCCGGCTTAGGGGGCGGCGCGGTAGGGGCTGCAGCGGGAGTCTCTGATGCGGCGGAGTTCGGCGAAGCACTGTCCCCGGCCGCTGCCAAAATGCTGGATAGAAGCAGGATACCAAGGGCGAAAATGGTAAAACGACGCAGCATGAACCCCACCAGCCGACCCCTCTAATCATGACACAGTTAGGGGTCAACGGCTCAACAAAAGTTTGCTAAACCGCCGAAAAGGCCGCCGGTTGCCTGCTTTCGGGTTCCGCTAAGCCCTTCCCTGGGATAGACTTCGCATCGCTCACGCTTCCCTGCCTTAGCCACCCCCCGAGCGCAGGGTCCAGATGTAGGCGATGCTGAGCAGGGTCATGATCACCGTGGTCCCCCACGCGATCGCGTCGTAGAGCCGGGAGTTGACATATTCGCCCATCAGCTCTTTCTTGTTGACCAGCAGCAGCATGAAGATCAGGACCGGTGGAATCGCGATCCCATTCACCACCTGGGAAAGAATCGAGATCTTGACCAGCGGCAGGTCAGGGAAAAGAATTACGCCCGCGCCGGCTACGATCAAGACGGTATAGAGCCAGTAAAAGACTGGTGCTTCGCTGAATTTTTTCCCCACCCCAGACTCGAATCCCAAGCCTTCGCAAACCGTGTAAGCCGTCGAGAGCGGGAGAATCGATGCGGCAAACAGCGAAGCGTTGAACAGGCCCATCGCAAAGAGGATGTAAGCATAGTCTCCAGCCAAGGGGCGCAGGGCTTGGGCAGCGTCCTTGGCATCAGAAATATTGTGGTAGCCGTGCACGTAAAGGGTGGCCGCACAGGCCACGATGATGAACCAAGCCACGATATCGGTAAAAATGCAGCCCGAGATTACGTCGAGCTGGGACGCTTTGTACTGGCGCTTGGTCACACCCTTTTCGACGATCGAGGACTGCAGATAGAACTGCATCCAGGGGGCAATCGTGGTTCCCACGACGCCAATCGCCATGTACAGATAACCCGGTAGGAAGAATGCAGCCTTAGGCGGTGGCTTCACCGTTAGAATCAGGGCTTCAACCCAGGCGGGTTTGGCGAAGAATCCGGCGAAAATGTAAGTCACATAAAAGAACGAAGCGACCAGAAACACTTTTTCCACGCTCTTGTACTGGCCTTTGACCACGATCAGCCACACGATCACGGCGCAAACGGGAACCGTGATGTACTTGGAAAGCCCGAACAACTCCAGGCTGCCGGCAATGCCGGCAAATTCTCCCACCACGTTGCCGAAGTTGATGATCAGAATACCGATCATCATGAAGAAGGTAATGCGGAGCCCGAACTCCTCGCGGATCAGGTCGCTCAATCCTTTGCCGGTGACCGCGCCCATGCGAGCGCTGATTTCCTGGACCACGATGAGAGCGATGGTGATCGGAATCAGGGTCCAAAGCAGCAGGTGTCCGAACTGTGCGCCGGCAGCCGAGTAGGTGTAGATGCCATTAGCATCGTTGTCGACGTTCGCGGTAATAAAGCCCGGGCCGACTACGGCGAAGAAGAGCAGAATCCGGGTCTTCCAGCGTCTCAGAAATCTCATGGGCACAGTTCGCGGACATAGATAGCAAAAACGGCACGGCGATCAAACAGGATAAACGCACAGAAGGAATCTGAACAGGAGGAAAGTCACAAGAACGCGGATTAAGCTATCCTCGGACATATCCCTCGATGATATGGCAGCAGTTGCGAGGCGTTTTGCGTCCGGAATGATCGATTTTCGCTGCGCGGTGATTCCGCCGGCAACGGCGCTACAACAAATCAGGAGTGCGAACCCATGAGACGAAGTAACTTCGCATTGCGGCTGCAACCCTCTTTACTCGACGAGTTGCGCAAGGCTGCCGAGGCGGAAGGCGTAGCTCTCAACCAGCTCATCAACATCGCCGTGGCGGAAAAGGTTTCTGCCTTGCGCTCCGAAGATTATTTCCGGGAAAGAGGTCGTCGTGTCGATCGAGCCGAAACCCTGCGGATTCTCGAGCGCGCGGGAAAAGGAAATCTCCCGCTGACGGGCGATGAGCTTCCAGCGGAATGGCCAAAGAAGCCAGGCCGGAAAGCCGCGAATGGGAGGGATTCAGTCAGCAAGCGCGGGCAAAAGAAAAAGACCGCTGCTAAGTAGCGCTGGCAGACCCAGTGTCGGGCGCAATGGGCGCCCGCTGCTAACGACGAACGACCACCGACGGTTTTACAGCTTGGCCCGCAGCACGCTGATCACATCGTCCGAGGTGATGACCCCGGTCAGCTTTCTGGTATCGTCCACTACGGGTAGAGTGAGTAGATTGTACTTATCGAACAGTTCGGCCACTACTTTGTCATCCGCTCCGGCCAGGCAGGAGATCAACGGCTCCTGGGTAAGCGAAAGCAAAGGCGTCTCGGACCCGGCCAGCACCAGTTTTGCCAGAGGCACGGCGCCCGCCAGCGTGCCGCGCGAGTCTACCAGATAAATCGTGCTTACGGCTTCGATGCCGCCTTCAAATCCCCGTAAAGCTTCCACCGCGTCATGGGCGGTCGCGGCCAAGCCCAGCGCCAGGTACTCGGTGTTCATGCGGCCGGCAGCCGTGGTCTCCTTAAACTCCAAGAGTCCGGATACTTCCTCGCGCTCTTCCGGGGCCATTTCCAACAGAATTTCCGAGGTGCGCTCCTCGGGCAGGTCGGCCAGTAAATCCGCGGCGGCGTCTGGATCCATCTCTTCCACAATGTCGGCCGCCCGGTCGGAATCGAGCGACTCCACAATGGCCTTCTGTACCTTTGGTTCGATCTCTTCCAGAGCCTCCGCCGCGACGTCCTCGTCGAGCGTCTCAAACACCGCTTCGCGCTCGTCAGGCGCTAGCTCCTCCACGATGTCGGCAATGTCGGCAGGATGCAGGCGGGCCAGGCGTTCGTGAGAGATTTTCAGCTTGACCCGCCGGGCCGGGTCAGTTTCAATCAGGTCCACAAACTCCCACGGAATGGTGCGCGGAGGAATCTGGCGCAGCAATGCCCGCAATGCCGCCACCGGGACTATGCCCTTCAGCAAGCGGCGAATCGCGCCCCGGGCGCCAACATCCACCGAGCCGATCTTGAGCACAGGATGGTTGTTACTCGTGTCCTCGTGCAAATCCACATCGTTGACGCGAACAACTTTGCGTCCGTTGATGTCGATGATCTGCTGGTCGAGCAGGTCTCGCGCCAGCAGAAACAGGCCTTCCGCTCCGTTGGACGCTGCCCAGGTGGAAGCCGCTGTGGCCGCGCGAAAACCGCCATTGATAGACGCGACAGCGGTGAACGGCAAGATGCGGTCGCCGGCTTTGGTCCGGACAATGATCACCGCAACCCGAGCGCGGTCCTCCTGCGGGGCCAATGCCATTTCGTGCACACGCCCGCAGCGGTCTCCGGCCGTATCGAATACGGGCAAGCCCAGCAATTCGGTAAGTGCGAGCGTAGCCATTGATTCCGTGCCGTTCTGAGAATACTCGGGTATTCCACCAGAATCCAGAAGGCTTTCATCGGCTGTTTTACCGGATGACTTGAGCAGATTTAGGTCACGAATCTCGGGCGAGATGCCCGCTAAGGGAGCCTGCTGTGTTAGACTTACGCAGCTTTCTTTCCCTCTCTGCAATTTCTCGATGGAGGTATACCTCATGATGCAACTAAATGTGCGGCCGCTCTTAACATGGTTAACGGCCGTGACTGTGATCATGGCGGCATTGACCAGTCCCGCTCGGGCGGGCGACCAGGAGAACGTCTTGTACACCTTCACCGGCGACGCTAACAGGTGGCCGAGCGGCAGCCTGCTTTTCGATGCGTCTGGCAACCTTTATGGCACAACTTATGCTGATGAGGTCTTTCAACTGGTCCCGGCGGGTGGTTCGTGGACATACAACACTCTGTACGACTTTAGCACTGGAGGCGAGGACAACACCTGGGGGTTGACCTTCGACAGCGCCGGGGATCTGTATGGCACGACATGGCGCGATGGCTCAACCGACTACGGGGTAGTGTTCGAATTGCTTCCATCCAAGAGCGGGACGTGGAGGAAAAAAGTAATCCGCGGCTTCAAGGGAACGGCCGGCGGTTCGAATGCCCCCTCGGGCAACGTAATTTTTGATAAGGCCGGGAACCTGTATGGTGTTGCAGTCGTTTCCAACGTCGGAATTGTCTTCAAGTTGACTCCCCGCAAGCGGGGCCAATGGAAGGAGGAGATCCTCCGCGCATTCGGAAGCCAGGGGATCAACGCAGGGCTCGTATTCGATTCGACCGGCAACCTCTATGGCACAACAAGCGCCGGCGGGGCTTACGGGGCGGGCACAGTCTTCAAGTTATCTTTGGTCAAAGGAAAGTGGACAGAGCAAGTGCTATATGACTTTACCGGTGGCAGCGATGGGTCGAACCCGGACTCAGGCGTATTGCTCGATGCGGCAGGAAACCTCTATGGCACCACGAGTTACGGCGGCACAGATGGGGGAGGGGTGGTCTTCGAGCTCACGCCGGGCCAAAACGGGAAGTGGTCCGAGAGTGTAGTTGAGAACTTCCACTACCATCCCTACAGCCTAATCGCTGACACATCCGGAAACCTGTACGGGACGGCCGGGGAACTGGTGTTTGAGCTTCAGCATCTGAAGGATGGCCAGTGGCGCGAGGATGTGCTCTACAGGTTCACTGGCGCAGATGCCCACGCGGGTCCGCAAGGCTTGGTCTTCGACAGCGCCGGTAATCTCTATGGGGCGACCTGGGCGGGCGGCGTCTATGGGAGCGGCACTATCTACGAGTTGACGCCCTAACAACATGAATGAAGAACAGGCGTCTCAAAATCCCAAACGGCTGGGCCGGGATTCGGTGGGGCCGTTGGCGCCATAACGCCGCTTGAACCGTTGCACCTACCGTGGACTCAGCCGCAGCAGACGGGCTTCGTCTACGCTCAGCCGATCGCCGGATGCATTCTCGATGACTTTCAGGCGTTGCAGTTCTTTCTGACTCGATGTCACCGCCCCGATAGGGTGACAAAGTCTGGTTGCAGTTAGGGCGTGACATTTATCTTGGCATCTGCACCCCTTGGTCAGCCCTTGGTCATCGCGTTGACATTTGTGTAGGGGAAAGGCGAAACTACCGATTCGCTAACCGGGAGCATGGTTGGCGGATGTTCCGGGTCGACGAGCTTGATCACAAACTGTTTGCCATGACCGAACTGCGGGCCTCCTACACGCTGGATTCGACGCTGGAGACCGTCGACAACGCCGAGCAAACCGCCAGCCGGATCGCCGCCGAAGCCGGATTCGACGAAGACGAGATCATGCAAATCTCGATGGCGGTGCGCGAAGCAGCCGTGAACGCCGTACTGCATGGCAATGCGTACGATCCGGGAAAGAAAGTCAGATTGGAGTTCGAGAGGACCGGCCACGACCTGGTGATCACGATTCGTGATCAGGGTAAAGGGTGGGACCTGGCCAAGATTCCCGATCCCTTGGCGCCTGAGAATCTTTTGAAGACTTCAGGCCGGGGAATTTTTCTCATCCGCTCGTTTATGGACGAGGTGCAAATCCACCCCTCCCAAACGGGCACCGAAATCAAACTCGTTAAGCACGTCCGCGGATCATCCGCAGGCGCTAAGGAGGCTTCCCAGTGACTATGAAGACCAGTACTCGTCAGGTAGACGGTGTAACCATCGTGGATTGCAGCGGCCGCATCACCCTGGGTGAAGGCAGTGTGATTCTGCGGGACACAGTGCGCGACCTGCTCTCCAAGGGCCAGAAGAAAATTCTGCTCAACCTGGGCGAGGTCACCTACATTGATAGCTCGGGCATTGGCGAACTAGTCAGTGCTTTCACCACCGTACGGAACCAGGGCGGCGACCTCAAACTGCTGAACCTGACCAAAAAAGTGCACGACCTGCTGCAGATCACCAAGCTTTACACCGTCTTTGACGTGAAAGACGACGAAGCGGCAGGGGTCAAGGCATTCAAGTAACACTGCTCCACTTTCCTGTTGGCGGCGAGGGCCATCGGCAACGAGACCGGCCCTTCTCTCGCCTTTTTCTGTTTTGGGAAAATTCTGACTTTTTTCACTCCGCTCTTGACTCGCATTCGCCCCGCCCGCTTTACACTGATCGCAGGACGCGGCTTTGGGAAACGAAAAACCTAAAGCCTTGTCATTCCGAAGAGCATGGCGACGAGGAATCTGCAGTTTTCT
>Ga0116218_1001715_pt1 | contig 13291 bp, 13 predicted proteins | sample Sb_taG_2_FD_88966 | JGI IMG/M metagenome (GOLD analysis project Ga0116218, IMG submission 88966) | Peat soil microbial communities from Weissenstadt, Germany - Sb_50d_5_LS metaG | ecosystem: Environmental > Terrestrial > Soil > Wetlands > Peat | place: Germany: Weissenstadt | collected 2010-09-21 | reverse complement strand
GAACGCGCAGTACGGATTGTATGCTTTGTTGAAGTCCAGTGTCGTCTTGCCGCCCTGCGGCGTAGGCGCCTCCAGGAACCGGCCTCCGCCGTAGGTCTCCTTCCCGGATGTCTGGTCCCGGAACATCACGAACAGACCACCACTCGTTTCGAAGGTCTTCAGGCGCATCGTCTGCCCCGCAAGTTGGAAAATCACATCCCCACCCGCCGTGAAGGTCTGGCTGTCGCCGGAGGTAAATGGCACCGTCGTCGTTTCCTTTTGCTCATAAGGACTGAACTGTGCCTCGACTCGATACGCGGTATCGACAGGGAACCACGTGGACCCCTTGAACTCGCGCAACAATGTGCTCTTGGAATCCTGAAGCAGCAGATAGAAGTCCTCGCCGACGGGCCGGATGGCAAACAGAAAATCGCCCACGCCAACTCGGTCGGAGGGCTCCGGGCTCTTGGCCACGTGAACGTCCGCCGCCCCATTCATGGGCTTGCCGTTAATCGTGACCGGAACTCCGGCGGATACTTCGAAGCGAAACTCCCTGCCGCGCCGCGTGAGTCTCCCGATCTGCCGCGGTGCCCGCTCCGGAAAAAGGATAGTCGAGGCCGGATCGCTTCCCAGCGTGGCTACGCCTTCAGCCACCTGAAACCGTCCCACCAATCGGAGCGGACTCCTGTCGGATCGCATGAATGCGTCGCTCTCCTGCCTCGATTTCTGGATTTCTGCGACATACGCGTCTTCGGCCGCGGAAGCCGCACATGTAGCCAGCAGCAAGAAAGCCAAGCCGGTCTTTAACACGCGCGCCATGGCCCAAACTTTTAGAGCGTGTTTCAGCCTGCCCGGCTTTTACGGCACGGTCGTGCTCGTTGCCGGCGAGGTCCCCTGCTTGTTCGTCAGAGTTACGCTCACGCTTGCAATGCCGCTGGCGCTCCCGCTGATCGTGAATGGCTGCGCGAAGGTGAACTGGCTGCCGTACTGCGTCGATGATGTGCCGTTGTACCACGTGGTGAAAATTTGGTCGACGGTGATGGTTGCCGTCGAGCCCTGCAACGTGGTCCCGGATGCAGCCTGGAACGTGAACGTCGCGCTCACCATCTCACGAGTGTTCGAGAATCCCGTCACATCCACCTCGATGCCGCCGGAAGTGCTGCTGACCGTGACCTTCGTGATCACGGGCGCCTGAGGTCCAATGGTGATGACCTGCGTCGGCGCCGGCTGCGGCGTCACGTCCTGTCCGTCGGCCAGGGAGAAGTGCAGGGTGAGCGTAATCGTGCCGGACACGGTTCCCGTACCCAGAGAGATCGTCGCCGCCGAGAAGACCGCCGTCGTCTGGCCCGCCGGAATCGTGAAAGTGACACTGCGTCCGCCCGTTGAAAATTGAATCGACGGATCGTCCACGTTCCCAGCCGCTGGCGTAAAGGTCAGGGTAATGGTTCCCGTAAGGTCCGTGGGATAGGGCTGGGCAAGCTGTACCGATACCGTCGGCTGCTGCGCTGGCGGCGCCGTGGTGCCTACCCCGCTCACGGTTGGGTTCTTAACCGGTGGAGCGGTGATCGTCAATTGATACGCCTGCGTCACTTTCGTCTGCTTGGAATCGGTCACGCTTACCCCAAAACTAAATGCGCCCGCCGCGGTAGGTATACCGCTGAGCAGGCCCGATGAGCTAAGTCCAATCCCGGGCGCCGCTCCCGATCCGATACTGAACACGTATCCGCCTGCCCCTCCCGTCGCTGTCAACTGTTGCGAATATGCGGTGCCCAGCACTCCCGGCTTAAGTCCAGTGGGTGCAATCGTGATGGGGGGAGGCGCAATCACGAGCGTGTAGCTTTGGCTCGCTGTGTGGTTCGCGCTGTCCGCCGCGATGATCGTAAAGGTGAAACTGCCCCGTGCCGTGGGCGTACCGCTCAGTACACTCGCCGGAGTGGTCGAGGTTGGGTTGAGCGAGAGCCCAGCCGGCAGTGCGCTGCTCGTAGCCACGCTGAAGCTGTACGGCCCCGTAGTCGGCGTCACATTGATTTGCTCGGAATAAGCCACTCCAACCGTGCCTGGCGGCAACGGCGACGGCGTGGTGATGGAGAACACGCTGGCGATGGTGATCGTGAAAGTTGCCGACGTCGTCTGGCCGCTAAAGTCGGTCAACGTTAGGGTGAACGTGTAATTTCCCGCCTGCGTGGGTATCCCGGTCAGTGACCCCCCGCTACCGACCTGGAGTCCGGGGGGTGGGGTGCCCGACGTGGTCGTCCAGACGTACGGAATCTCGCCGCCCTGCGCACGCAAAGGAATCGAGTATGGAACTCCCACCGTACCGTTCGGCAATGGCGAGGTTGTGGTGATCAGTAGCTGACTTGGCGCAGCCACCACAATGGTGAACGTCGCGCCGGTGGCCTGTGGTGCACTCGACGAACTGTCGTTGACTGTGACGTCAAAAGTGTAGGAACCGATCTGCGTCGGCATCCCGGTGATCTGGCCGGAGCTGCTGAGTGTCAGGCCGGGAGGCAGGCTTCCGCTCGCTGTAGCCGCGGGTCTCGCCCGTCCACGCCGGGATCGCGCGGTCGGTTGCTGGTGCGACGAGCCGCCGCTGAACGTTCCCAGGGACCAGGTGTACGGCGGCACCCCGCCGGTCGCCTGGAGCTGCTGCATGTACTGAATCCCCACAACGCCCTGCGCCAGGCTGCTCGTCGTTACGGCAAGCACACCAGCGATCTGGATGGTGTACGACTGAGTGGCAGTTTGTGGGCCAGCGCCCACAACCGGCACCGATGCTTGAACCGTAAAGCTGTAAACTCCAACTGCCGTCGGCGTTCCCGTAACGTCGGCGAAGGTCGTTCCAGGCATCAAACCGACTCCGGGGGGCGGCGCACCCGCAATGATCGTCCAGGTAGCCGTATTAGTGCTGTTGATCGAAATACCGGCGAAATAGGATTGACTGAGAACACCGTCCGGCAGCGACGTGGGAGAGATAACGAGCTGCGAAAACGCCGGATGTGCCAGCGCCACAAGCACTGCTGCGCACCCGAGGAAACGTAAGGTTCCTCGCGCGCGGTTCACTGTAGACTGCTCCCCAGTTCAGCCGGCACGAACAACACACGAGGTTCTGTTCCCCCGGCGTCCAGCATCCACATCGGCCGGCTCGACATTTCCGTGAGCCGAAACGTGTCGTTGCCCGCGAGCCGGTCCAGGCCACTGGGTGTGCAGGCGCAAGCAATCGAGCGGGTTGCCGTCTCGGCCTTCAGATCAATGATCGATATCGTTCCCGATTTCGCGTTCGCCACGTACACCCTGCTGCCATCGTGCGAAACTGCCACCGCCACCGGCGTGGCGATGCCGTCCTTCGGTCCCGCGATGACATCCGCCTCAATCCCCGCTCCGATTCCGCGAACCCGATGGATTTGATTTTGCCCGCTATCCGCGATGAACGCCGTCCCCGCGGCCGGAATGGTGATGGCCGCAACATGGCCCAGCTCCGCCAGCAAAGGTATTTCCCCACCTGCCGCAGACTGAAATACTTTATCGCCTGCCCCAGCCAGCACCGTGTGGCCGTCATCAGCTATCGCGATCGCCGTGAGAGTCTGGCCTGCAGACAGGTAGAGCTCCGAGCTGACCTTAGGCGCTGCCGGGAGGCCGGTCACCACCTCGATCCGATTTCCAGCCTTGTAATAAAGAGCCGCGGCCTTCCCGCCCGCGCTGATCACAATATGGTCGGCGCCGCGGTCCGCTCCCTGAACCATCACCGGAGTTAAGGGTGAGTGGCCCATCGCAAATACCATGGCCTGGTTCTGTTCGCCCCCAACCGCCAGCACATAATCTTCGAGCGGCGAAATCGCGACTCTTCGCACCTCAACACCCAGCGCCAGTGGCTGTCCCAGCACCGCCGCGCCGGGAATCCCTAGGATTGGCCTCAACTCTCCCTTCGTGGAATCAAAAACGAATCCCAGTTCCGGGCCTTGGATGGTGGCTCCCGCGACGATGGCCGGGAATAAGAGTGATGCGACAGCAAACCAGCGATTTCGGGTATTCATAATACTTTCCTCCTAGTGGGGCGCGCCCACCGTACCAGTACCAGGCGTAATAGTAGTAGTTGTTGTAGTGGGGCTAACGGGTGTGGAACTACTGCCCCCGCCACGCGTTGCAGCTATTGCCGCGCCCGCCGCGGCTGCTCCGGCGATTGCCAGTATCGTAATCAACTTGATCGAGATCCCACCCGCTGCTGCTCCAGCCGCAGCGGCTGCAACGACATTGGTCTGGGAGATCGTGGTGTTCCCAGTCTTTCCTTGGAACGACGCCGAGACCCGCATGTTGTACTGCCCCTGCACGTTATTCGGATGGAATCCATGAGCAACCGCGCGGCCTTGCGCGTCGGTCGTCACCGTCAACATATGGGAACCATTGGCAAAAGTGCCGCTGGCACCTTGGTCCGGGAGTAAGAAAACGACCGCCGCGCCCGCCACGGGCTTATGGTTCTCGTCTTCAACCTGAACGATGGGCTCGCGGGCGGTTCGCTGGCGAATGTTGTTGGTAGCGCCGTCGCCTTCGACAATTACCAGGTTGAGCTGGCCCGCACCAGCCTCTTGGGCCACGGCTGGAACTGCTAAAGTCTGTAGAATCAACAGACAAGATAAGCCGACGGCCAGTAGGCGCATATCCGGCGGACCTCCTTTTCTTCCGACCGATCAGGCTGCTATCTTATAGAAGAACAGGCAGTATTGCAACCGGTGGCGATTCTGCCAACGGGCGGGGAGGCTTCGCATGAAACTGAGTTGGGTGAGCTTGCTCACTTTTTGCGGCATCGGAACTTTCCTAGTCGCTCAGGAAGATGCGGGTAAGAAATTCACGGCACGCGAACTGTTCTACGCCGCCGTCGATTCTCCAGCACCCACCCCGCACAAAGCCGCAAAGCCCGCCGCGAAACCGAAACACACACCAGCTCAAGACCAGACATCGGCTCAGCAACCCTCCGTTCCGGTCGTGGCGGCGGCCTATAAGCCGCAAGGGCCTCACCCGGCGCTAGGGCTCCGATACACGCTTCTCCAAAAAACCAGCGATGGACAGGCGGAATCGGACGCCGACACCGTCTTTCATGCCGGAGATCACATCCATTTGGCAGTTGAGACCAACGATGACGGCTACCTGTACGTGGTCAACCGCGGATCGAGCGGCACCTGGAAGGTGCTATTCCCCTCCGCGGAGATCAAAAATGGCGACAACCATATTCAGAGGCACACGCGCTACGAAATTCCTTCCGGCTATGCGTTCGTATTCGATGAGCAGAAAGGCGAAGAGAAGTTGTTCATCGTGCTCTCGCGACAGCCGGAGCCCGATCTCGAAGGCCTGATCTATTCGCTGGGTCAAAAAAGCAACACGCCCACGGAAGCTCAGAAACCAAAGATGCTGCTGGCCAGCGCATCCTTCGGCGATGACGTGATCGGGAAGCTGCGCAACGCCTACGCACGAGATCTGATTGTGGAGAAGGTGGATGACGAGCAGGCAGGGCCGAAGAAAGAGAAGGCAGTGTACGCGGTGAATCCATCCGGCACCGCAGACTCGCGCGTGGTGGCGGACGTCACCTTGAGGCACCAATAGTCATGGCTTGGAGTGGGCAACCGTGCATCTGGGCTCTTATGGTTGCCTGCACCAGTCTGCCGCTCGTCGCCCAGTCCTCATCGCAACAAGGACCGTATCGCATGGAGATCGTGCTGGAGCGGCGTGAGGCGGGCGCGTGGCATGCTGTCGATCCAGGGTTGGTGCTGGAGCAGAACGATCGCGTGCGTTTTCGCTTTCACACCAATTTCGACGGTTACCTGTATGTGATGAATCAGAGCACCTCCGGCACGTATGCCATGCTTTTTCCGAGCCAGGAAACGGGCCGGGACAATCGCATCACAGCCGGCAAGGATTACCTGGTACCGGCGACACAGACACTTTTTCGGATCGCGGGGCCGCCGGGGCACGAGATTGTCTATTGGATGGTGACACCGGCGGAATTGCGGACCGAGGAGGAACAACAGAAATACGTCCCGTTGCCGCCTCCGCCTCCCAAAGAGAAGCAGGCGCCCGCAAACATGACGCCGCGCTGCGACGACGCACTGTTTCGCGCGCGCGGCGATTGCATCGACTCCTCGGCCGGACCGAAGAACGTAACCAGCCGCGAGCTGCTCCCGGACAATCTGGCGCAGGTTCCCTCCGGCGGATCGAGCGGCCTCATGTTTCTTCGCAAGCAGAATACCGCGGTGGTTTCCTCGCCGGTTCCCTTGAAAGGACCCGTGATCTATGAGTTCCATCTGGCGCACAAATAGGCGGGGCAGGCGGTTCGCCTGCCTGTTGGCCCTGGCCCAGCTCGCGGCCGCTCAGCAACCCGCTGATAAGACGCAGCGGGATCTACGCATTGAGAAAGATACCGCGCCGGCACCGGTTTCCGGCCAGCCACAGTCAGTGCATATTCCGCGAAGTTACGCGCTGGTGGTCGGCATTGCGAACTATCAGAATCTGCCCGCGGCGAAGCAGCTCCAGTTTCCGGAGCGCGATGCGGAATCCGTTTACTCGATCCTCATCAGCACGGAAGGGGGGAATTTCCACGCGGAGAATGTGCACAAACTGATCGGTGCCAAAGCTACTCTCACCGCGCTCCGCCACGAACTGGAAGAGTGGCTGCCGTCCGTGACCAAAGATGACGACCGCGTACTCATTTACTTCGCGGGTCACGGCTTCGTCTCCAGCGGCAAGGCATATCTTGCGCCTTACGACATCGACCTCAATAACATCGTTTCCACCGCGTATCCTATGGATACACTCGGCCGAGACATCGGCGTAAAGATCAAGGGTAAGTGGAAGGTGCTGCTGACAGACTCGTGCCATTCCGGAGCCATCAATCCCGACGCCGATGTTCAACTTATCAACGGCACCCTGGGCAACTTGAATAAGTCCCTGTTTTCGCTCACCGCGAGCCGCGATCGGGAGCGCTCGTTTGAGAGTAAAGACTGGGGCGGCGGTCACGGCATCTTCACCTATTACGTGGTGAAAGGGCTCGAGGGTGCGGCCGATGAATCAGGCGATGGCATCGTTACCGCGGACGAACTCGCCGAGTATGTCCATCGGAACGTGCGTGAAGCCACAGGCGGGCGGCAGAATCCCACCTCCGATCGGGGCAGCTTCGACACCAACATGATGCTCTCCTACGTGCCGTCAAACGTAAAGCCGGGCGCACCACCGCCGGCCAAGTTTGGAACGCTGGTGGTTGAAGCGAATATGAGCGACGTCGAGGTTTTTGTGGACGGTAAGTCGGTTGGAGTGTTTACTAAGGGGACACCAATAACACTCCCTGGACTGGTTCCTGGCTCCCATACAATCAAGGGCGTCAAAATGGGTTACGAGCCGGATGGGCCACGCGAGGAGACAGTCTATCCCGGCCAGGAGACTACAGTCAGCATCAAGATACTGATTGCGAAGCGGCGAAGCAAGGCCGCCCTCGATGCGGTGGACGAAGGGCTGAAATACTACAGCAAGGGATTTGCAGAAAATTACAAGAAGGCCGCGACCTACTTCGAAGAGGCGCTGCAAATCGATCCGACTTACAGCCAGGCCGCGCTTTACTTAGGCCGGACTTACAATGCATTGTTCGAGGAAGATAAAGCCGAGCAATATTTCCGTAAGGCGATAGAGATCGATCCTGATTACGTGGAGGCGCACTCCAGCTTCGCCGGCATGCTAATGGACACCGGCAACACCGATGAAGCTGTTCGCCAGCTCAATACCGCGGTGCAGCGCGATCCGAATCACGGGATGTCCTGGTATCTGCTGGCGGAAGCCTACCGGCTGAAGGAAGCGTATCCTCAGTCGATGGAAGCCGCGCGCAAAGCGATTCAGCTAACTCCAAACAAGGCCGAAGCGCACTTCTGGCTCGCGGAAAGCCTGCGCATGAGCAACCAATACGGCCAGGCGGAGGCGGAGTACCTGCAATATCTTAAACTCAGCGATTTCGACAGTAAATTGGGCGGTCAGTTGAATTACTACGTGCTCGGCTCACTGATGGGCATGGGAAAGAGAAAACGCGCTGCCCAGCAGGATATCTGGAAGGATCTGCGCAGCCTCGCCTACTTCGGACTGTGCGATGCGGAGCTGATGCAATCGCACTTCGATCCAGCGATTGCGTATTGCCAGAAGTCGCTGAGTTACTCATCCGACGATCCGTATGCTCACTTCGATTTGGGAATGGCATTTGCGAAGAAAGGACAGCAAAACGGAATTGTCGAAATGCTGCCCGCCGCCCGGCAACACTTCGCTACCATGCTGGCCTTGAATTCCGATCTGGCTCAGGCGGATCTCGCGCGCAAAAATATCGCGAGTATTGACGCGTTCCTGAAGAACCGGTAAGCGCGCCACATGCCACAGTGGGACGCCGCGCAGTATCTCAAGTTCGGCAACGAACGCACACAGCCGGCGATCGACCTCATGCAGCGCATCGAGCTGCCGAATCCATCGAGGATCATGGACCTGGGATGCGGCCCCGGCAACAGCACAGAAGTGCTGCGAGCCCGGTGGCCGGAGGCTGCCATTTTCGGTTTAGACAACTCGCCCCAGATGATCGCTGCAGCCAAGCAGGCGTACCCGGAGGGCAACTGGCTGGTAGGCGACGCGGCGGCGTGGAAAGCAGACCAGCCATTCGACCTGGTTTTCGCCAACGCCATGCTGCACTGGCTTCCGGACCATGCGAGAGTCTGCCGGAGCTGGATGGAGCAGGTAGCCCCGGGTGGAGCGCTGGCCGTTCAACAGCCCGCACACTACGATGGCGCGATGCGGAGGGAAATCATGGAGGTTTCTCAAGACCCGGCGTGGAGCGATCGCATGGAGGCAGCCCGGTCGGCCATCAAGTGTGAGCCGCCCTCGTTTTACTACGACGTGTTGCGGCCAATAGCTTCGCGTGTGAGCGTGTGGGAGACGACTTACTATCACATCCTGTCGGCGCCTGAAGGAGTGCTGGAGTGGTTCGGCGGCACGGGCTTGCGGCCGTTCCTGGAAGCGCTGGCTTCGGATGAAGAGCGGGCTCGCTTCGAAGCGATGCTGCTCAAGAAATACTCGGCGTCGTACCCGCGGCGGGCAAGTGGCGAGGTGCTGTTTCCGTTCCGCAGGCTGTTTTTTGTGGCGTACCGGTAGAGACGCAACCTGGACAGGCAGGAATGCCTATCCTACTTCTTAAGCCACCTTCCGCGGCACGATGCGCTTCAAATCGCGCGTGAGCTTTCTCATCGCCTTCCGCACGTCATAAAACGCCTGAGCGTTCATCCAGAACTCGGCGGAAGTGCCAAAATACCGCGCGAGGCGGACAGCAGTATCGGCGGTGATACCACGCTTTTCGAGCACGATGTCGTTGATGCGGGGTGCAGGAACGTGGACCTCCTTGGCTAGCCGGTAAGGGGTCAACGCGAGAGGTTTCAGGAATTCCTCGCGCAGGATTTCGCCCGGATGGATGTTCCAAAGCGGCCGCCTACGGCGCCCCTTAGTGGTAGTCAACAAGTTCGACGTCATACGCTTCACTCTCACGCCATACAAAACAAATCCGCCATTGGTCGTTCACACGAATGCTGTACTGTCCCGCCCGATCACCGCGAAGCGATTCAAGGTGATTGCCGGGTGGCACTCGCAAGTCCTCAAGACGCGTTGCGAAATGAATCTGTGCCAACTTGCGCCTCGCTGTGCGGCTAAGACCCGGACCCAAGCGCCGATTGTAACCATTCCGCCAAAGCTCTTCGGTCACGCGGTCTTTGAAACTGCCGATCATGATTATAACGCTAAACGTTATTAATAGTGCTCGTTATATCAGAAATTCTCCGAGACCATCAATTTGGTCTTCACCACCGGCATTTCACACCTGGTCTCCACCTTCTTGGCAGATCCGTACTCCGCCTCACACCGTCTTTACATTTCTTTTCATGAAGGCCAGATGAACACGGCAACTACTCGGGGCGCCCCTACGTTTTCACCAGCAGGAGGCTGATATGAAACGAGCACTTGCGTTCCTGTTGCTGGCTTTCTGCTTGACGGGTTGTGCTGTGCGCACGGGGTATTATCGCGATCCTTACTGGAGGGACCACGACGGCTACCGCTATCACGACCGGGATGATCGGTGGCACGATCGCGATGATCGCCGCTAACCGGGAATGGAGGCGGCGTCGCTCAAGTTACTGCACCGCCTCCACGCCCTTCGTCGTCACGAAATACTTCACCAGCATGTTCGACTTCTCCCAGGCCGGCATTGTGCCCGGTGCTTTCAGATAATCGGAAAACTGATCCGTCACCTGTGCGAAGTGCGCTTCGTGTCCCACGCGGAAACGGTTCGGGATCGTGACATGCATGTATTCAGTTGAATCCTCGATCGCTACTCCCGGATATCTTGCTTGCAACGCCTCGATCTTCTTCCTCAGACCCACGAGTACATCGGCATGCTTTCCGGCCTCCGGCACGACATATAACTCCGGTATGTAGCGCTCCGCTTTGTCCTGCCGGATCTCGACTCGTGCCCTGCCTCCGCGGAACGAGGCTTCGTAAGAGTCACCTGTCCCGGCGGGCGCTTCCCAGTTCCAGAGGATATCCAGATTCACGTGCACACCACGCACCGTGTAGTGGACCGAGTTATTGCAGAAGTAATCGAGGCTGCCATTCTTCACGTGCGGAGCTAGGTATTTTGGAAATTCGGGCTCACCAGTGACGCGTTGGAAGTCCGCTTGAGGAATGACCGTTGGCCAGCGGCGAGCGCCGAGGATGCGAATGTCATTTCGATAGTCGATGGTCTGCCGGGGGAATGCCGTCCACTGGACCAGATCGACTACGTGGGTCCCGACATCCGCCAAACCCTCGCCCGTCTCCGCGATATCGAAGAACCATGCCGGCCGCCGCAGTGCCACTCCGGCCACCTCCTTCATCAGATGATGCACGCTGCGCGCTGTGATGGCGGGAGCCGAATCGCTCCCGGTTTCGAGCTTGCCGAAGAGCTCCTCGTCGTTCACCAGTTCCCGCTGCAAAATCGAAGTGACCTCGTAGCGTTCGGTCATGATGTCATAGGCAACCAGTCCTTTCGATTCGGCTTCGTCGAGAGCGCGCTCGAGTTTGGGGAGGTCGGCGGAGCGGATGATCCACGGCTTGTCGACGAGTACGCTCAAGCCCGCTTCCACCGACGCCAAGACGCGATCGATTTTGGGCCTGTTTCGGCCGCTCATGATGACGACGTTGCCGGGCCGCTCGCGAAGCATGCGCTCGAAGAAGTCGCGACCTGTGTGCAGTTCGATCTCCCAGACAGTGGGACTCTCATGGCGCGAGTTGAACAGCGTGATGCGTTGGAGGTAGTCGAGTACGTCAGGCTCGAGCGGCGCATAGACCGAGACTTGTTTCGCGAGCCACGGATACATCTCCTTCTGAACCAGGGAGGCGTGGAAGTGGCCGGGGTCAAGCACAATCAGTCTGGCTTGTTGCATTTGTTCAGCTCCGGGGAGTGACAAGGTGGAAGAAAGGGTGAGTGCGAAAACAAGGATTCGGCATGTCATGGAAAGTTCCATTGTCCGTCAAATTTAGTAGATGAGGGCAGAATCTCAACGAACGCGAATCTGCGTGGCTGACACGACCGTCAGCCGATTTCGCAGATCCATCTCGAGGAGCTGAGAGAATCTTGATCGCGCGAATTCGAGGACAGCCCGCCGGCCGACGGAGTCTGGACGAAACAGAACAATGCCTGCGTGCGATCCGACCGGAAAACGGCTTAGGTTTGCTATTCCTTTGTCCAATGTAAGAAGGACGCGACCCTCACGAAGCGCAATCGAGATCAGCGCCGAGTCGTCGGTTCCAGCCAGGCCCTCAGAGGCAACCGTGTCTGCCTCGTGGCCGAGAGTATGTAAGTCTACAGCTAACTCAGCCGGCAGATTCTCGTCGATCTTGAATCTCATCTGTCCCGCAGGGGGACCAGCATCTCTTCACGTGCCAGCTCGGCCGCATATGCGAGAGCGGCATCAATATGCAGCGGCCCGAGTGACGGATAGCTACGTAGAATGTCTTCGCGCGTGGCGCCTTCCGCCAAGCTATCCAGAATGACAGTCACCGGAACACGCGTACCCTTGGCACAGAGCTGGCCACCACAGATCGCCGGATCGCTTACGAGATGCTCGTGCCAGCTCATCATCCTGCTGTTAGTGTAACCGAGAGCGGTCTTCGAAGCGTACTGTTGTCATTCCAATGCAAAGCTCTGTCCCCAGCCCGGTAGCACGGTCTCGACGCCGAACTCATGCTGGATAGCGGTCTGCAAGGCCTCGGCGCCCTCAGGCTCGCCGTGCACAAGGAATACCTTTTTCAGCGTTCCCGCGAGTGGTTTCATCCACGTGAGCAGCTCGCCCTGATCGGCGTGGGCGCTTAGGGCTTGCAGGCTTTCGATCGAAGCACGGACGCGGATGGGCTCGCCGAACACCTTGACTTCTGGCCACCCATCGAGCAGCTTCCGTCCCAGCGTATCCGCGGCCTGATAACCGGTGATGAGCACAGTTGTGCGGGGATTCTCGAGGTTGTTGCGCAGGTGATGCAGAATGCGTCCCGCCTCACACATGCCCGAGGGCGAAATGATGATGCACGGACCATTCAGACTGTTCAACTTTTTGGATTCGCTGGCTTCCTGGATGTAAGTCAGGCGCTTGAATCCGAACGGATCGTTGCCGTTGGTCAAGAACTGGCGGGTCTGGTCGTTGAAGCACTCCGGATGTTTGCGGAAGACCTCGGTCACAGCGACGGCCAGCGGGCTATCCACGAACATTGGAATGTTGGGCACGCGATTTTCGTCCGACAGCTCGTGCAGTAATAGCGCCAGTTGTTGCGCGCGTCCCACGGCGAAGGCGGGCACGATGAGCTTGCCGCCGTGCGCGGCAGTGCGATTCACGACTTCGGCCAGCTTGTCCTTGACCAACCCCTCCTCTTCGTGCGAGCGGCCGCCGTAAGTGCTTTCCATAATGAGGTATTCGGCCGCGGGCGGGGGATCCGGATTGCGAATGATGGGTAGGCTCGGGCGGCCCAGATCCCCCGAAAACAAGAGGCGAACCTCACGGCCGTTTTCGGTCGAGCGCAACAAAATCGTGGAGGACCCCAGAATGTGACCGGCGTCGTGAGCCTCATAGGCGAGCTTCGGGCTCAACTGCTTCGGCGTGTAGTAAGGAACCGGCTGGAACAGTGGCAGAGTTTGCTGGGCATCCTCGGTGGTGTAAAGCGGTTCGATCTCGTCCTCGCCACGATACTGCCGCCGCTTGTTCAAAAACTCAACGTCCTTCTCTTGAATGTG
>Ga0116218_1001714_pt1 | contig 13302 bp, 13 predicted proteins | sample Sb_taG_2_FD_88966 | JGI IMG/M metagenome (GOLD analysis project Ga0116218, IMG submission 88966) | Peat soil microbial communities from Weissenstadt, Germany - Sb_50d_5_LS metaG | ecosystem: Environmental > Terrestrial > Soil > Wetlands > Peat | place: Germany: Weissenstadt | collected 2010-09-21 | reverse complement strand
AGGTACTGGTGATCCGGCTATCGATGCGGTTCCGCTTGCCGATTGCCTCATCTCAGACATCTTTGACAATGCTACTCACAAATATATCGACCAACGAGGTACAGTACGACCTGATAACCGTGAGCAATTCTGTGACATCGGAGCATACGAATCCTCAGGTTGAGTGACATATGTGTTACAGTGAGGACGAGTATCTTCATGTGATTTTATTCCAATTTTGTGGATATTCCGTTGTGATTGTCACACCTATCTCGTAGAAGCTCAGCAATGTTGAGTGTAGAGTCACGCTTATCGCCACGGATTTCTGGCAGCTTTTTTCAAAAATATTTGGCGAAACCTTGCTTATCCCTACATTCTGCACTTTCAGCCAGGGAGATTATAGATTTTCTCATAAAGTGATCCCAAAAGAACTAAGATCAGTCGATGATGTAAAATACACTTGCTCCGAAAGGAGGGCAAAAGGTTCTCAATTTGGGGAGCATTTAGGGCATATAATGGAACTACCGACAATACTATTCGACATCATTGCCCAACGTTACAAAGGAGTACATGAGACATGCCAACCCTGGAACTGGAGACCATGCGTTGTGTCGTGGATGGCCCGCTTGGCAGGCTGCATCTCAACCGACCGGAGGCGTTGAATGCCGCCAACTGGGCCTGGGTGCGTAACCTCGTTCAAGCCGTGGATTTCCTGAAAGAACACGCGGAGGCACGCGTCGTGATTGTGAGCGGCGAGGGGCGCTCATTTTGCAGCGGCCTGGATGTGAAAGAGCTTTCCGAGGGAAACCTCAGCCTGGAATGGTTTGATGTGTGGGAGCAGGGCGTTAGCGCTCTGGCGAACCTACCGACCATCACGATTGCCGCCATCCAGGGCTACTGCCTGGGTGGTGGCTTGCAGCTGGCGGTGGCCTGTGATCTGCTGGTTGCCTCGACCGATGCCGTCTTCAGCATCCCGGCCGTCAAAGAGGGCGTGGTGGCCGACCTGGGGCCGATGCGCCTGGCACGTTTGATAGGAGCGAGCAAAGCCAAATATTTATGCCTGCTGGGGCGGCGCTTCTCGGCAAAGGAAGGGTTGGAGATGGGTATCCTTCACGAGGTGGTCGAACCGAGCGAGCTGCAACGGCACGCGCTCAACCTGGCGCAGGAACTGTTGGGGACACCCTTTACCGCGCTCAAGCACACCAAACGGCAGATCAACGCGGCCTTTGAACTCGACCTGCCCTCACTCACGCGTGAGATGGTCGCGGCGCAGGATGAGTGCTTGCGCTCGCCGGAGCAGGCTGCTGTGATGGAAGCCTACCGGAAGACGCTGGCTGAGCGTAGGAGGCAGAAAGAAGGTGCTCGATGAAGCGACAGGGATATCTCTGGAATCCAGAAGCGGAGACGATTCCTTGCCAGGAACGGGCCGCGCTGCAAGGGGAGAGCCTTCGGAAGCAGGTCGAGCGAGCGGACGCGCGCGTGCCGTTCTATCGACAGGCGTTCAAGGAGCACGGCGTACACCCGCGAGACATCCAGGCTATTGAGGATATCGAACGGCTGCCCTTCACGATGAAGGAGGACTTCCGCACCACCTATCCCTACGGATTGTTCGCCGTGCCGCTGAGCGAGGTGATACGGCTGCATGCTTCGAGCGGCACGACGGGGAAGCCGGTGGTAGGGGGCTATACACGCGCAGATTTGGCGATGTGGGGCGAGGTGATGGCACGCACCTTCGCCGCGGGCGGCGTCACCGCCAACGACGTATTCCAGAATTTCTACGGCTACGGACTGTTCACGGGCGGCCTGGGCGCACACATCGGCGCGGAAGTAATCGGTGCGACAGTCATTCCCATGAGCGGAGGACTGACGCGCCGCCAGCTCCTGCTCATGGAGGACCTAGGCGCGACCGTGATCGCCGGAACGCCTTCTTACACGCTGGTGGTGGCGGAGACCGCTGCAGAAGAGGGCATCGATCTGCGCTCCCGTATGAAGGTAAGCGTGGGCTTCTTCGGCGCGGAGCCGTGGACGGAGGGCATGCGGCGCGAGATCGAGGAGCGCTTCGGGCTGGAAGCCTTCGATATCTATGGCCTGACCGAGGTGATTGGCCCCGGCGTGGCCGCCGAGTGCCAGCAGCACGACGGCTTGCATGTCAACGAGGACCATTTCTACCCGGAGATCGTCGACCCTGAGACCGGCGTGCAGCTTCCCGATGGCGAGGTGGGCGAGCTTGTGCTGACCTGCCTGACGCGCGAGGTGCTGCCTCTCTTGCGCTATCGCACGCGCGACCGCGTGGCGCTGATGCGCGAACCCTGTGCCTGTGGCCGCACATCGGTGCGCATGATGCGTGTGAAGGGGCGCACCGACGATATGCTGATCGTGCGGGGCGTGAACGTCTTCCCAACGCAGATCGAGCAGGTACTGCTGGCGTGTCCCGGCCTGACCAGCAACTATCAAATACTGGTTGACCGGCAGCGCGACCAGCTCGACGAGATTGAGGTACGCGTCGAGGCCAATAGCGATCTGCTCAGGCAGGGCGGCTCGGCCATTGGCACAATCCAGGCCGATGTGACCGAAGAACTGCACCAGGTGCTGGGGCTGCACGTGCATGTGCTGGTGGTTGAGCCGCACCACCTGCCGCGCAGCGAGGGCAAAGTGAAGCGCGTGGTGGATCGCCGTCAGCTTACGTGATGCGCTGCTATCCCAGGTTCAGCATATTTCTGACAATAAGCCCACCTGGTACACTTGTAAGATCTCACAGTTAGTGAGACTGAGTGAGCATTATGAGCACAAAATCAGTAGTTATCTGGTACGACTGATCTTTTTGTCAGTTTCGCACCGATAGGCCTACTCGCCAAAATTCGCGCCAATTAATGTGTCTTTTGTCTTGTTTCATACCTCATTCTATCAGGTTTAGCAAGCTATGCTGTGGGTCAATACATGGCCATTTAGCGTGTGGTAAGAAAGAGAGCCAGCGGCTCGATAAGGACAAAAGATAACCCACATAAGCTGATTATGGCTCCGATGACTCCCAGTTGCTTTTCGCCCAGGCGATGTACTTTCCAGGTAATGTACTGCGAACTGCCGCAAACAAGACTTGCTGGTACTGCTCCAATCAACAAATCGACAACATAGAAAAGAAGGTATTCCCCTAAGCCGAACTGAAGAATGTAGAGAACTGCCCAGAGAATGATGGACAGACCTCCGACAATATACCAAAATAGCAGTGCTCTGATGAAGTCTGTCAAAGAAAAGAAGGAAGGGAGAGGTTCATCTTTCTGCAGAAGTGCCTTCTCTTCTTCTGAGTCATCTGAAAGGGTGAGATGAGGACTCTGGCCGTATCTGCGCCAAAAACCAGCACCGGCAACACCCATCAGGACATAGAACAATAAATCTGGAATTTCGTAGTACACCTCGTTGATTGGAATATGAAATACTACGTACTCATCAATACTAAAGAAGATCAATGCAAAGAGAAACCCTATCAGGCCATCTCTCCACTGAAACCTTTTGACTGTCCTACTATGAGTAGGAAAGACTATCAATGCTCCCTGGAGGATTCCTATCATGAGTGTATAGACGATAATATCACCTATCTGCTGGCTTGGGTCAACAATATGAGGAGGTAGGTGAGTTGCCCTGAGGGCTTGTTGAAACAAGAAGAGCATAGCAGGAGCAAAGATTGCCAAAACCAGGATACTTACCACAAAATGGGTGAAAAGGATGAGTAACCCTTTGAGTATTCCTCGTGGCTTGCCGAGCAAATCATAGGAGAGATAGAGAAAACCTAATAATACTAATGAGTGACCAAGAAAAGTGACGCCAGATAATATATGCTCAGAGAGGAACCATTGCAAGAGAGAAGTGCTCGTTCCTTGTACTACCGTATCCATAATGCGCCTCGATATCTGCTACTCATGTGCATTGCTCGTATAGAAGACAAGCTTACGGCAACTCCAGCATTTTTGCAACTGATTCCGATTTCTAGGGAAATAGAGCAGAGTACTCTATCCTGTTCGCCTCCTATACAGAAATGAAAGCATAACTCAGCAAGTGCGATATCCATACCGAGTCAGGGTACTATGAATGAGTGCAGAAAAGCACCTCATAGTCAGTCCCCTATGCGTTCTGCTCTCCAACTGCGTTCCCTTCACTTTTCACGTGCTCAGACGCAGTGGTGGATGGTTGTAACCATCCAGGTTGGGGATTCCAACCGATGGCCAGCACGTGTGGTGATCTGTCAGTTTCCAATGCAACGACACTGACGGATGCATTGTCGATCCATAGGGAGCGCGCCCGTCCTGCCTCCAGACCGAGGTAATGAGCGAGTAGCACTTTGATGACATCAGCGTGTGTGACGAACGCAGGGAGAGGACCCGTTGCATCTTTCTTCAGCCAGTGTTCAATGGCAGTCACGACACGCTGCTCGAGCTCAGGAAAAGTCTCCACATCCTCAGGTGCTACCATGGGATCACGCACAAAGGCCCTCCATGCGGGGTCACTTTGAAAGAGGGCATCGCGATTCTGCCCTGACCAGTGGCCTAGCTCGATGTCCATCAGGTCGGGTTCACGTTGAATGGTGAGCGCTCGTCCCTGTACCAGGTACTCAGCCGTCTCAACGGCACGCGCCAAAGGACTGCTGATGATGGTACTGATCGGGAGCATCGTCAAGGCGCTTGCCAGACGTTGTGCCTGCGCTCGCCCCTCCCCAGTCAATTCAATCCTTGACAATTGTCCAGGTAGGCGATGCTCGACGTTCCAGGTCGATTCTCCATGTCGAATAAGTAGCAGCAAGTGTTTCATTTCAGTCTTATTTTTTCGTTCCATTCATCCAAAAATTGTAGCGCTAAAGTTGAAGAGCTTCGGGTTGGACACGTCGACACCAGTGCGCCACTGCCTCGACCAACTGGCTGATCTCTTCACGCGTACCCTCGTCACGCAGGTTCACCTGCTCGTCAAATAGTTTGGAGGCCTGTGGTACCAGTATCTGGGGGTCAGGTACCACGATAGCTCCAATGCGTCCGAGCACTCCTCGCAGGATTGCCTGCGCGTTCGCCGATCCCGATCTGCCCAGGACAGCGCCCATAACGGCCACCGGCTTGTTTCGCAGGACGCTGCGACCTGTTGGTCGCGACGCCCAGTCGATTGCGTTCGCAAGTATTCCCGGTACCGAGCCATTGTACTCAGGAGTAGCGATCAGGAGGGCGTTTGATGCGCGAATGGCATCCTTGAACCTGCGAACCGGCTCGGGGTCTCCGGCAGCCTCAACATCCTCGTTGAAAAAAGGCAACGTACCAATGTCGAAGAAGTGTACCTCTACCCAATCAGGCGCAACCTCCTGCGCGGCGCGCAGCAGCCCTTGATTATAGGAACCCTGCCGTAAACTGCCCGCTATAGCGAGGATTCTAAATAATTTCTTGTCCATAGTAGATCACCTCTTTCGTGCTATGCTCTTATCTGGCTCGAAGTTCCACAAATTTTCTTTCTGATCATGACACCTGCCTGCGATCAACGTTCACCCCACTATTCTGAGAAAAGAGTAGCCCATGGAGACGAAGGCTCCTCAGTACGAGGACAGAATGCGATCTGCCAGCAGGCCCAGGCAACTGAGATTAGGGAAACCCGGACCCTGGGCGATCCCCGCCAGCATGGGCAGGTGTAATTTAGAGATGAAACCGCTTTTCCGTTCCGGTTAATTGGTATCGGGACACTTTTGCAGTTCAAGTTCGATCGTATTGAGCGTCGTTTGGAGATTCATGATAATAGTGGCTGTCTCAATTGGATTGACGACACCCTCTTGTTCCTCTTCCCGAAGGTTTTCTTTCAGTATCCTCAACTCCTCAATAAGACGACCGTGTAACTCGCGTAATTGTTGGCATGTAGTATTGTTGTCGTTCATGCTATTCAACTCTCTTTCCCAAGTTCTTCTGACCAGAAATACGTCTGGTTTAATGCGTACAGGTTATGATCATTGGAGCCTATGTAGACGACGCCATTTGCCACCGCTGGTGAGGATACGATTCCGCCCGCTGTGATGTAGCTCCACAATTTCTCGCCAGCTTGAGCGCTCAGTGCATAGAATGTATGGTCCTGTGAGCCGATATAGACAATCCCCTCTGCCACCGTTGGCGACGAATCGATGATGCCGCCGGTTGTGTAGTCCCAGTATTCCTCACCCGTGATGGCGTCCAGGGCATAGAGCCGGTGGTCATGCGAGCCAACGTAGACGATGCCGCTGGCAACTGCTGGAGTGGAGTCAATGTGATCGCCAGCACGGTAGGTCCACAACAGCTCACCTGTGATAGCATCCAGGGCGTAGAGCAGGTGATCACGCGAGCCAACATACACGATGCCCTCTGCCACTGTTGGAGAGGATTGAATAGCTCCTCCTGTCTCGTAGCTCCAGCGCTCAACCCCGTCGTACGCATCCAGGGCATAGAACTTGTGGTCCTGTGAACCGACGTAGACGGTACTCTCCGCCACAGCTGGCGAGGAGTCAATTGGCCCGCCAGTCGTGTAGCTCCACAAAACTTCACCGGTGTTCACATCAAACGCGTAGATGCGGTGATCTTGTGAACCGACGAAGACCATGCCATGTGCTACTGCGGGCGAAGAGAGGATCCTCCCATCAGTGTTGTAGCTCCACAGCCTGCCTCCTGTGCTGGCTGCGAGGGCATAGATCGCGTGGTCCTCCGAGCCGAAGTAGACCATCTCGTCGACGACAATGGGTGAAGAAAAGACGCCATCACCGGTGAGGTAGTTCCACAATTCCTCACCGCTGAGCACATCTATTGCATACACACGATGATCATGCGAGCCAACATAGAGCATCCCATCGACCACCGCGGGCGATGACTCGATGCTCCCACCGGTCGTGTAGCTCCACAGCAGTTCACTCAGAAAGGCATACACATTTCCATCCTGTGAGCTAGTATAGAGCATCCCGTTGGCAACTGCCGGCGAGGAGACAAGCGCGCCGCCGGTTGTGTAGCTCCACAGCTTCTCGCCTGTCAAGGCGGCAAGAGCGTAGATGGAGCGATCCTGCGAAGCGACATAGACCACTTCGTCAGCAACCAGCGGTGAAGAATCGATGGCTCCTCCGGTCGTGAAGCTCCACCGTTTGCTTCCCGTCCTGGCGTCCAAGGCTAAGAGTGCTCCATGATGGGACCCAATGAAGACCATTCCATTGGCAACGGAAGGTGAAGAGAGGACTATCTTTCCTGTCTGATAACTCCACAACTTTTCACCTGTGCCAGCATCCAGGGCATAGAGCAGGTGGTCCTGCGATCCAATGTAAACGACCCCATCGGCAACGGCTGGGGAGGAACTGATTCTGTCCCCTGTGGTATAGCTCCAGATCCTGGCACCTGTAGTGGCATCCAGAGCATACACGTTATGGTCCCACGAGCCGACGTAGACGATCCCGTCGGCGACGGCTGGAGAGGATTGAATACCCTCCGAAGTCTCGAAACTCCACAATCTATCGCCAGTATCAGCATTCAAGGCGTAAAGCGTGTGGTCAGTCGAACCTACATAGACGACTCCATCAGCGATAGCAGGGGAGGACTCAATAGCATTGCCCGTGGCGTAGCTCCACAACAGCGTACCCGTTCTGCCTTCAAGGGCATAGAGTATTGCATCAAATGAGCCTGCATACACGACATCATCAACAACGGTTGGTGTTGCGTAGATAGCCCCTCCTGTTTTGTAGCTCCAGAGTTTCTTACCCGTTCTGGCATCGAGAGCATACAGATGATGATCTCGCGAACCGGTATACACGACCCCACTGGCAACTATTGGAGATGACTCAATGGCATCTCCAGTTTTAAAGGACCAGGCTCTTTTCAAGCTTGCTACATTTGCTGGATAGATCACAGTATTATGAGGAGTGTTCTGTACCATCCTGACCTCCTTTTACTTCACATGAGATAGTATAGTATCTAATGTCTAGAGTTAGTTTACCCTACTTTTTAGTGTTATGAAATGTCATCCTCTAGTTGCATTAATCGCCACACACGGGAGGAATAACTCTATGACTGACTGCGAACAGCTAGCAGGTGAATTGAAACTGTTGGAGGAACTGCTGAAGCAGACGTCCACCGAGCACAAGCGGCAGGAAATTATTGACAGAATCGACCAGATCAAAGCAGAACAGCAAAAACATGGCAGTCTAGAGGTAGCGAACTCACAGTAGGTTGAGCGCTGCTACATTTCCTGAACCATGGAAGCCTTTTTCCTAAACGATTGGTTGAGCCCCAGTAATGCTGGTGATATCCGCGTGCTTCCACGATCCCTGAAGCGGTGTGTGACAGTGGCTATTATCTTACTTAGTTCTTCAAACCTGTTCCATTTTTAAGAACGGATGTGCCAGGTAGCCAATAGAGTAACCTTTAGTGTGAGGGATCAGCAATTGCCAACTGCTGTGCCATCGCCGCTGCAAGTGCTTGCAGTCCGGTAGCGGGCCGCACCATCACCTCAAAGTCGCTGATCTGGCCTGCATCGTTAAACTGGATGATATCCACGCCTTTCAAGCTCATTGTGCCAACACGGGCGCTAAATTCGAGAACGACTGCATTGTCGCCAACGAACTGACGGTGATAGGCAAAATCCTCCAAAACGCGCGCGGCGCTGCTCAGATAGAGTATGGCCGTGTCTCTGCCCGATTTTGGCTTCCATAAGACAGGCGAGCGGAAGATCACGTCATCTGCCAAAGCCTCAGACAAGGCTTGTATATCTTGTTCGCCGACAAATTTGTGCCATTTTGCAAGCCCTTCGGGTAACATATCCATCATCGTGCTTTTTCTCCTTTCGCACTCTCTTGCAATATATGCTCTGCACTCTAAGATCGTCACGCTTTGATTATACCTGTTCCACATGGCTCAGGCGCACCTGTAGTTCGTTGACAAGTTTGTAGGTATCCTCATGCAGGCGATCCTCGACGACTTTTCCCCAGCGGAGACGTAAAAATTGCATGGCCTCGTTTCGGTAGTCGCTTCCATCGCTGCGGGGAGCGGTAATTGAGAGCCGCGTTGCTACCAGAGTATTCCAGGGCCATCCCTGGACGATCACCTGATGAATGCTAAACTGGATTCCTGGAAAATAGGAGTAGAGAAGCTGAAACCACGCTCTCACGTCTCCGATTCCGCTGCGTTCTCCTCCTAATGGAGCAGGGCCGGCGAAGGAGAAGACCACCCGTGGATGGAACTGGCGCAACACTTGCTCATAATCGCCTGCACTCAAAGCACGAAAACCGATGCGAACGTTGCGACGTACGATGGCTTTATACATGCATTCACCTCATGTGGCACACAACAGTTTTTATTTCTAAAAATATGCACTTTGTTGCATATTTCTTATTAGAGTATAATCTACTATGCAACAAAGTGCAAGGGGAATGGTTATGGCATTATCTCACGCGATGCTCGCGACAATGTTGAGCGGTCCGGTCAGTGGGTATAAGCTGACCAAACGCTTCAACGCGGCGATTGGCTATTTCTGGCAGGCCACGCACCAGCAAATCTATCGCGAACTGGCGTCATTGGAAGAACTTGGTTATGTGGAAAGAATCCCATCTTCATCACTCTCAACTGAAAAACTGTATGCACTCACGATTGAAGGGCGTAATGCGCTCGTTGAGTGGATCATGCAGCCTTCTGAACCTGGCGTGCTGCGTGAAGATCTGCTGCTCAAGGTACGTGCGGGGTCTCTCGTATCACGGGATGTACTACTGGCGGAACTTCACCGCCGCCGGGCGCTTCATGCTGAGCGGTTAGTAGTCTATCGTGAGATACAGAAGCGTGATTTTCCTGATCCGCAGCACCTGTCCTATGAGCAGCGTCTCCTCTATCTGCCGCTGCTGCGCGGGTTGATGTTTGAAACAGACAATGTCGCCTGGTGTGATACTGCCATCGATCTCCTCCGGTTTTGATGCTACTCCCGCTGACGCTGATGAAACCGCGCCTTTTCAACAACGCTATAAGACATCTCGTCTCCCGTCAGCTTTACCTCTTCATGCATGCAGATGCGCCTTTTTATCTAAAATGTGGGCACAGCGTTGATGAGGTGAATATGGCTGTGTTGCGAAAAAAATCAAGATGCGGTAAACTCAACGGTATACTCAGAGCCGAGAGGAACCGATTTCATGGATACCTCCACCCCATTCAAATGGCGTCACTTCCAATCCGAGATTATTTTGCTCTGCGTGCGCTAGTACCTTCGCTATCCGCTCAGCTATCGAGACCTGGAGGAGATGATGCTCAGGCAGCCAAAGGCTTTTTCTCCAAAAAACTGGCTGCAACTCATATTGTTCCTTCTCGTGTGATCACTGTCGATAAAAACGCGGCGTACCCCAAAGTTTTCAACCAGTTACAAGAAGAAGGGATCCTCCCCAAAACCTGTGTATTCCGTTAGAACAAGTATCTCAATAACCTCGTCGAGCTAGATCATCGCTTTGTGAAACGGCTGGTTAAGCTAGGGATGGGCTTCTTTTCGTTCGAGACTGCGTGGTAAACCTTGCAAGGATATGAAGCGATAAACATGCTTCGGAAAGGTCAGATCCGTGGTGTAGAAAAGGGAAATAGCATGAAGCAAGCGGCATTCATCGCCAGACTGTTTGGAGTGGCGGCCTAAGTTGAACATGACAGTGAGATTTTTACGCCTCCAACTTTCCTCTCAGATTTTTGCAACACAACCATATTTATTGTAGCGGGCCCAATATATTTGATAATTTACAATCCTGCTGTAGGATTTCGTACATCCTGAGGCTAGAGAGGTCGAAAACTGGCCATTTTACAAATATGTTGAGATTATGCGCCGTACATCTTGAGACCACCCTTCCAGTAGAACTTACTTGTTGAGACTGTCTTACTTGCTGCTTCTGGTGTTTTTCCGTACATCTTGAGTTTGCCCTACAAAAAGAGAAGAGCCAGAGAACGGATATACAAATTTGTTATAAATCAAACCATAGCTAATATTTCACTTTTTTCAAAAAGGCGTGCCAAGCAGCCAGTACAGGGATATACATGAAGCTCATAGCCCTTTAATCTTTCAATTATTTAATTGTTGCCTGAGTTCTGCGAAGCTGCTACCTGTGTGATTCTCTCACAGATTCGAACCAATTTCTCGTTCCGCTGAGCCGGATTGAGTGTATCCAATGGATGAGATGGATCATTTACTGCTTGGTAATCTGCAATCTCGGTGATCTTATACATGCTAGCGCTAACAGCTATCCAGAGGATAATAAGACCCTCTTCTTCTGCAGCCTTTAGAAGGGGAGGTAGTTCACGTTTTGCGATAAAGTCTGAGGCAAGAAAGTTTGGAGTAACAAGCAGCACCGCCACCTTCGCAGAGGCGAGAGCTTTATTTATCTCTTCTTGCCACTTAGTACCTGGTTCGATTTGGGTATCTTCCCAGGTTTTGATCATCCCATTTCTTACAAGAGGTGTCAGCATAGTTTGAAGCTTTTCCAACCATTTTTTATCTTTATGGCTGTAGCTGATAAAGATGTGTTCACGTGCCTTTGGCATGTCAGTCACTCCTTGAAGTGTTTGGTTTGAGAAAGTTGCTAGTGATTCCTCACTAGAAGTCAACTGGTCCATCACAAAGGCGTGATGAATGGGAGAACGCCAAGTAAGTTTGCGATGATGAAGGCGGAGAAAACCTTTCCAGAACGCCTCCATCCAAGGTGATTCTATTCTTGGGATTTGTGGGCATTCATAATCGGGGATGCAATCCGGTGCGTTGTTTGTATCTTCTGCCAAGCTCTTCAGAGCCTTCTTCGAAGCCTCAGGTAAAGAATCCCAGTAGTTTTCTAGCGACCCAAAGAAAGGAGACAGGTCGCCAGGGATATCCGACATTTCAATGGCCTTTTTTACAAGCAAGGGAACTCCATCTGTTAGATTTCTCATACGCACCGCCGCTTCTATATCTCCAGATTGGTCAAGAGCTGCCAGTTCGCTAGAAGAAAGGCCTTCCAGAAAAACACGCTTGGCGATGTTAAAAGGAAAGATATTAGCATTCGTCCTCTGCGAGCAAAGAATCCAGAGGCGAATATCACCTGCTGCTAGAAAACGCAAATTCTTCCCTGGCTGATTTCGCATGTTCCGTTGCCCGTGATAATCACGCAGCATGAGCAGAAGATATCTCAAAGACTCCTCTGGAGCTTGAGCTAATGATTGCAAGACAATTACTAAAGGGTTGGCAGTAGTTTTCTTACCTAAAGTATCCAGAGCGATACTTAGTTGAAATTTTGCAGGCTTTTTATTAAATTTGCTTATCTCTTGTAATACCTCGTTGCTCAGTACTCCTTCAGGAGGGACAGCCATGATAGCAGCTTTCAAACGTTCCAGAAAAAGCTCATTAAAATTATCTTCACTCCAGTGACCCTCTGGTAGCGGAATTGAGATAAACTTCATACCTGAAATAGGTGCTCTTTTGTTCACTAATGTGCTAATGAACGTATGGATTCCTGATCCGCGCTGTCCCAGGAGAGCAACATAGTCTTTTTTAAGGAGTTCGCATATTCTGGTTACCAATTCTTGCCGATTAAACATGTCAACCATGGTTCATCGTTCCCTTTTACCTTTCTCAAACTGCGAATCAAGGAATGCATTCGTATTCCCTGAACGAGCCTTAATGGCCTTATACAGGTATTCTGACAAAAATTGGTATCGACCTTTCTTAAAGTCTTCAAGTATACCGAATCTCAATAGAAAACTTAGCAGTTGATCCAATCGATCCCATGTGAGCTTGACGCCGTATTCAGAAAATATATGGATAATATTCTGTCTGGTTGATTCTGTAAGGCGTGCAGTAATAAGCATTACAGCCATAGAATCCCAAGTTTGGGCATATTCGTAGTAGTCAAATACCATATTCAGATAGTCAGGATCTTCTTCGATTTTTTTGAGTGCTGAGTCCGGAACAACTGGGCTCGGAACAAGTGAATCTCTACTAATATGAATTTTGATGAGGAGGCGTCTACAGAATTCTTGGATAAGTACTGCTACACCGGCAGTTCCCTTGAAAATTCGTTGTGCTTGTCGGTTGCTCACAGTGAAGCCGATATCTCCTATAGGTTCTTGGATGAGATTGAAAGCAGCGCTCTCATCCAACCCTTTCAGGGTAATTTCTTCGGCAAAATTTCGAAAGGGCCCATGTTCAAGCGTAGTAGCTTCACGTAACTGATTATGGCCTGCTAGGTAAAATTTGCAATAGCCATCATTCTGTAGGGCTCGGATCTCACGGCCCAAATCAAGGACGACTTTAGCGTCTTGTTCGAGCAGTGTATCTACCTCGTCCAAAAGTAACACTAAGCGCTTACCCTCT
>Ga0116218_1001713_pt1 | contig 13303 bp, 14 predicted proteins | sample Sb_taG_2_FD_88966 | JGI IMG/M metagenome (GOLD analysis project Ga0116218, IMG submission 88966) | Peat soil microbial communities from Weissenstadt, Germany - Sb_50d_5_LS metaG | ecosystem: Environmental > Terrestrial > Soil > Wetlands > Peat | place: Germany: Weissenstadt | collected 2010-09-21 | reverse complement strand
TCAAAGGGCTTCTTGGGGGCAAGAAAGCGGTGATGGCACTCATTCATCGTCTCCTGGTCATCATCTCTCACCTCTTTCAAGGTCGAGAACTCTACCTCCACACCTTTTTCAGAAGAATTAGTTTCGACCCTCTCAAGAAGAGCAGTTCAGGTTCCTTGACGGTGCTTGGCTTGAGTTATATGTCTATCAAGAAGCAAAGTCTTTAGAGTTTTTTGACGATATTCAGTGGAGCAAAGAGATTATCGACAACGATCCAGAGCGAAAGGCCAAATTTCCTTTGCAATACAAAGAGTTAGATATATCATTCACATATAAAGCTCAGTTGATTGAGGTAGAGTGCAAGACAGGTAAAGAAGGGTTAGAGTCGAAAACATTAGATGAGATTGTAACCGTTGCAGACTTGGTTGGAAGAGGATTTGTTATAAAGTTTTTAGTTACAAGTCATGGCCTACTTGGTCCCATGGATGCAAATCAGCAATCTTCATATGAGGACTTCCAAGAAAAAGCGAAAAGAAAGGGCGTCTACGTTGTAACACAAGAAAAACTATCTCAAGTTGGCTCCATATTAAAAGAGCAAGTTGAAACGCAAAAGAACGCAAAGTAATAAATATAGAGTCAAGGTACTTGGAAATGCTCATCCTTAACTTCACCCATCAACTCACCAATGAACAGCGAGTCCAAATCGAAACACTCGCTCATATTTCAATTGAAGAAGTACGCGTCATCCCAGTCCAGATTAACCAGGAAGAGCCACTCGAACCACAAATCAGCTCAATTGTAGACGATACCGGTTTATCTTCAGAAGAATGGCAGACACTCCCTCTACTGATCATTCCACCAGGATACGCACTCGCAGCTTTCGTATTACTAGCTGAACTCCACGGGCGCATCGGCCACTTCCCCTCACTCGTACGCCTGCGTCCAAAACCCGGTCCAATCACAACCTATGAAGTTGCTGAACTCCTCAATTACAATCCATTCGTGAGGCCTCACGCAGACGTCGGTAAATACAAAGAAGTCATACAACTCCTCAACTTGCAAACAATTCGGGACGCAGCGCGCAAATCCAGCGACACTTCCACCACACCCGCCAAACACATTACACAAATCTCTTGAGTCGCCCTAAATAGCGTGATGAACTCGTGACGCCACCCCCCATAAAAGTGAGCACATTGTGACGCACATAGCGTATGCTTTACATAGGAACAAAGAGTTCTGAAATGAGCGCATGACTGAAGAAAGAGAGGCGCTATCATGATCGCAGAGAGAGAAATCGTAGACATAAAGCCTGTTGAAAAGGCACCCACCTCCGTAGAAGAGAGACCAGCTATTGCCGTGAGCCTGCCACAACCAAAGTGGTCTGACAAATTATTCATAGCAAGTAACATTTGTCTGCTCGCTGGCTTGCTTGTCATGGCCATAGCCCTGATGTTGCCAGCAGGAATGTTAAGCACCGTGTTGGTTACATTCCCCATGAGCGTAACACTCAGCCTGGCCCTACTTGTCACAGAAGTATCGCTTTTCGTCGTAGGTGCAATATTGTTCGTCTGGGGCTTTGTCTGGCCCAGAATCAAATGAACATCGAGTGCCAGAAACCTCTGACGTAGGGACGGGTGTGGTGTGGATTCGGGGTGGGCCTTTAGACTTAGCTGGCTAATGACATTCCTGGTTGAATGGTGTGTCACATATGCCTTTTCCCTGATGAGCTGAGAGGGTAGTATACCCTCTTAGCTGGCTTTTTAGGGGCTTTCGTGTATAGTAGGGCATCCCCTTGCCTCATTGATTCCAACGCATCCATTCAGGAATCCGCACAGATGAGCCAGAACACGATGGGAATGAAGGTTTCCGCTTGCCTTGTCATCCTGAGCGTGAGATCCTTCGCTCACGCTCAGGATGACAATCGAGTGCTTTCGATTCAAGTCGCTTTCAGGCAAAATTTATCAGACTCTGGATCGAATTTGTTGGAATCAATGCCCCTCGCGGGTGTCCGGTCTCACATCTATTCACCTCTCGCGGGTATCCAGCTTGCTAGTGGCAATATCACAACATAATCACACTCGATCATTCGACTAATAATTGGCCTTGTGGACTCTTGCTTTTGTATTCATTCCAGATTATAGTTTCTTACATGGTGTACTACCTCAACAATTAAATAACAGTAGTATACTTGTCTTCGCCTCTGGGGAGAGGTTGCAAAAATGTATTCAAGAATCTGATTAGGAGGTATTCTATGCTCAAGGGTACGCATATCTACCGGCGTTTAGTTGTGCCTGGTGCACTCGTCGTATTAATGTTATTTGCCTTCGCGCCAGCTGCGCTTGCGACAACTAACCATAGTACACAGCCAAATTGGTCCAGCGGTCTAAAGCAGAATTACCTGGCATTGGGTGATTCGCTTGCCTACGGTTATCAACCTAATTGCCAAAAAACACCTTGCGTCCATGGTTACGTCAACGATCTTTTTCAAGTATTACACCAGAAAGGTGTCAAAAACTTTCTCAATCTCGGTTGTCCTGGTGAAACAAGCAGCAGCTTGATCAACGGTGGCTGTCCTAACGGACCTGCACTTCCCTACACACAATTGGGTGCCGCTCTAGCCTATCTGACGGCAAACGCTGGAAAAGTGGGTCTCGTCACTCTCGATATCGGAGCAAATGATGTCTTATCTGATACTGATCCGAGCTCATGCACGGTGAACGTACACCAATTTTACACTGATGTTGCGACGCTTGATGCAAATCTGACACAGGTTATATTGCCACAGTTGAGGGCAGCTCTGAAAGTCAATGGTAGGGTCACAGGTAAAATTGTAATGATGAACTACTATGACCCACTTCAAAATCTCTGCCCGAATTCTGTGAAATATTCCCAAACACTAAACAGGCATCTTGCCAACGATGTTCATAGGTTTGGCACCATCGTCGATGTATTCCATGCCTTTGGTGGCTCAAAGACGCCAAATCCAAATATCTGCACCTTGACCTGGATGTGTACAGTGGGAGATATTCATGCTACGAACAAAGGCTACTGGGTCATAGCTGACACCTTTGCGGATGCTATCCTGTAAAAGTCGAATATGATCACTGGCCGATTCACTGTTAACTGAAACTTCCTCTGAGGCGCATTGAGGGTTGATTGAATATATCAATCAACCCTCAATGCGCCATAAACCTCTACAACAACCAACTCATCTTCCTTTAATCGCACTCTACCGACCCAAAAGCTGATCAATTTGTGCTGACAAAGCCCTTTAACGTAATATCTATTCACTAAAAAAGTGACTACCCAGGAATTACAAGCTCTTCAATAAACTACCGCTCAAAATGAGCGCTATTTGAGCGCTATTTTCGATAAAAAATAGAGCGAATGATTACCAGTTGTAAATCATAAATCAGCCGCTACCCTTGCTTCGAATACACCACAAACAAAATAATCCCCGTCACGATCAAAATTAGGCCCAGGCCTCCTAATACAAACACAAAAGGATTTGTTCCGCCTCCGCCACCAATATTGCCCCCGGTTCCCGGTGTAGGCGTCGGCGTTGGAGCAATTGTAGCTGTTGGTGATGGTGAAGGAGAAGGCGTAGGGGAAGGTGTTGGTGATGGTGAAGGAGAAGGTGTTGGCGAGGGAGTTGGCGAGGGAGTTGGTGACGGTGTAGGAGAAGGTGTTGGCGAGGGAGTTGGAGAGGGTGTGGGAGTAACAGGTGGCGTGGATGTTACACTGGAAGTAGGTGCCAAATTCGGGCCTATGTAAACATGTGCACCATACACATTAGTAGGATTACCACCCATCACGACGCTCGCAATTCCCCAAAAAAAGCACACACAACAAACCAGTAAAATCAGACCTCTTGAAAGTCTTGTTAACACTATACAACTCCCGAAAATGTAGGGGCACCTCTCCTCCTTTCGACTTGCCTGACTACGAAGTAGTAGACGCGCTAGCGTCGTTGGCAAGGCGGGTAAGTGCCAGCGGGTGCCTATCTATGAACCCGAACCTTGATAGTTCCGATAGAATATTCTTACTGCCCCTCAACATGGTTTCAACAATACAAACGTTGGGAAGTCGAAACTTGTAACGTACAATCTATCGTTCCTGCATTCATTGCGTGCTACTGTTATGGCTTCGTTGTCGCAAGGCTTCATACAGAGCAATGCTACCAGCAACGGCGGCATTCAAAGATGAGATGTGGCCGTGCATTGGAAGTTTAATCAGTAAATCACAATGCTCTCGTACTAACCTGCTGATACCCTTTCCCTCGTTTCCCACCACAAGCGCCAGTGGGCCAGTAAGATCAGCCTTGTCGTACTCCATTTTCGTCTCACTATCTAACCCGATCACCCAGATGTTCTTCTTTTTGAGAAAATCAATTACATGTGTCAGGTTAGTTTCTCTAGCTATCAACAGGTGTTCGCTAGCACCCGCGGAGGTTTTAACCACAGTAGCATTGACTTCAGCCGCGTGATGTTCCGGAATAATCACGCCGTGCATACCGACCGCCTCTGCGCTACGCAGAAGAGATCCAAGATTATTAACATCCTGGATAGCATCTAGTATCAACAAAAACGGATCTTCGTTTTTCTCCTCCGCAAGCGCTAAAATTTGATCAATCGTCGCATACTTTCGCTGTTCAACCACCGCCAGGCAGCCTTGATGAACCGCCCCCTGGCTAAGTTGTTCTAATCGTTGTCGCGGCACCGTCTCAATTGGAATTCGCCGTCGTTCAGCCTCATTTAAAATAGCAGCTATAGCAGGCGCATCACGCTGACCATCCGCAATTAAAATGCGCTGCACCTGCCTTGTCGAACGCAATGTTTCTAAAATAGGATTACGACCCCAAACATAATCAGGCATATACTTCTAAAATCCTTTGGAAAAAATAAGATTCAATCGGCGTAGTGCGCATGTCCAGACAGAGTATAGCACACCTGGGAAGCCCCATGAGCACCCGCTTGTCTTGTCATCCTGAGCGTGAGCGAAGGATCTCAGTGCCCATCGCGAGAGATTCTTCGCTCACGCTCAGAATGACAAGGATGAGCTCAGGATGACACAGGAGAGACGATTCGTCTCTCCTCGCTTAGTGAGCTGAAGGGGCAATATGTTGGAATCAATGCCCTCGCGTTCACCCAGTCCCCCGCAAAGTTAAAATCTTCATATCCAATCGTCCATACTAATGCTAGCAATTCACACCAATCTGGCTATTCTTATCAGGCTACATTGGGCATGAAATAGAATCGTGGGATAATAGAAAGTAGAACGTAGGAGCGTACTGAATTGCATCAGTCTGGAGAGACAAACCTCAAAGATCGAGGCATATCATGATTTGTATTCAATGCGGATCATCCAATCCCGATTACGCTACATTTTGTGGCAAGTGTGGCGGGCAGCTTATGAAACAATCACATATTCCTTCACCCAGTCCCGAGAGACCCATATACAACACAGTGTCCAAACCAATGCCAGTAATGGTGCTCATTGGTAGTATCATACTGGTTGTCCTTCTACTTAGCGTATTACAACTAACAGGCAGCGATTGGGCAGAGGGAGCGATGCGTGTAGCAATAGTAGCTGGTATCCTTGCCCTTGGTGTACTACTCATAACAGTTATTCGTCTGATCCTGAATAAGGCTTCAAAGTCGCATCCCGCGCGTTTGATCCAATTTATCAGCACAATACTGGTTATCTCGCTGCTCTCATTACTCTGTCTGGTTGGCCTTACACAACAATCCGCCATCCATAATTTGCAGGCACACTCCTGGGAAGCACAACAGCAGTGGCAATCTGCCATCAATCAGTACCAGTCATCAGGTGAAGGTGCTCCTACCTCTGAGGACATCACCAGAGTTTATAATCTCTGGGGTGAGCAATTCACTTCACATCAGCACTACATAGAAGCCCTTACAAAATATAACATTGTACTAACCTATTATGGTTCGGCAAGAACAGGTGTCGCTCGCGCCCAAACCGATGCAATTACAGCCTATTTCGCCTGGGGGCAGCAGGCCTCACAGCAGCATGATTATATGGCTGCAACCAACCACTACGATGCTCTGCTCCTTTTACCATATTGCGCCGCCACCTGCCGGTCGCAGGCCAATGCCCTCGATGCTACAGCCTACTACAACCTGGCTGAGAGCCAGCTTGTAGCCAAAAATTATTCCGATGCAATCAGCAGCTTCCATCTTCTGGTTTCACGCTTTGCCAATTCAATAGAAGCACATAAGGTTCACAGGGATTACGCAACAGCGTTGCTGGGAGAGGGTAAGCAGCAACTCAATGGAGCCGCATGTTCCAGTGCCATTCCTACATATCAACAACTATCGGCTCAATTCGCAGACACGCCAGAGGGACAACAAGCTGCCAGTGCATTAAGAGCTAACCAGCCAGTCAAAGGACATTTCAGTAGTGCTATTCCGAATCCATCTCTCACACCCGTCGCTGCCCTTATACAAGGCCTGAACCATAATATGTCTGATAGCCTGTTTTTCCAATTACTCAGTACAGCCCCAACTGCATCAATCCAGAGCAATGGTAATTTTATTTTCAGTCCTCTGCCCCAGGGTAGCTATGGTCTTGCGTGGGGTACGAATCAGGGCAACGGAGCTAAACACTTCCTCTTTGCATACTACCCTGATGGTACGTCGTACTACGTTGCCAAAGTCGGTCCGCTATGTCCCTACGATTTCGGCGACCTTAATGAAACTATCCCAACTTCTTAGACTTCGCAGCTATGCGAGAATTGTTCAGCTCTTCTTCCTGAAATAGCCCAAATAGTTCTCGTACCGGTGCAAAGCTTCTTCGGTGATGAGTGGTTGCTCCATATTCCCGTAGTGCAGTCAGGTGTTCTTCTGTACCATAACCCTTGTGTTGTGCAAATCCATAAGCTGGAAAGAGCGCATGCAATTCTACCATCATGCGGTCTCGGGTCACTTTCGCGATGATCGACGCCGCTGCTATAGAAAGGCATAGCGCATCACCCTTAATGATCGATCGCTGTAGAAGTTCAATATCAGGCAAATGTATTGCGTCAAGTAGTAATGCCTGTGGTGGAGTTGTCAGTTGGGCTATTGCATCGCGCATAGCATATTTCGTAGCCTGCAAAATGTTGCGCTCATCGATCATTTCGACAGAGCCAATACCAACGCCAACCGCCAGCGCATGCTGCATAACAACCTCGAAAAGCCGTTCCCGTTCCTTTGCCGTCAACTGCTTCGAATCACGCACTCCAGCAAAGCATTCCAGGCACACATCGGGGTCAAAGCGAAATGGGGAACGGTCTCCAAGGGGTAAAATAACAGCAGCAGCTACAACAGGGCCTGCAAGCGAGCCTCGCCCTGCCTCATCAACACCGGCAATAAAAGAATAGCCCTGACTGAGCAGGGCTATTTCTTCTTCTAAAGTTGGTAATTGTTTACTATTCGTTGGTGCTCTCATTGCTGCTAGTAATCGGAGTTTCATTTACTACAGTTGAGATCTTAGCCTTCTCAGCCCTGGCGGCTTCCTTAGCGGCAATCTGCTTGCTCGTCATTGGGCGCAACTCTTTCAAACGAGCAGCCTTACCTGTCAAGCCTCGCAAATAGTAGAGTTGCTTGCGACGTACACGAGCATGACGTATGACTTCAATCTTCTCGATACGAGGGGAGTTGATCAGGAATGTACGTTCGACGCCAACGCCATGTGTTGTTCGGCGAACTGTAAAATTTCGGTTTACACCGCCACCTCGCAGGCGCATAACTACACCTTCAAACGGCTGTAAGCGTTCGCGATTCCCTTCAACAACTTTTACTTGCAGGCGCACAGTGTCGCCTGATTTAATCTCTGGTATATCTTTACGTAACTCGGCGCTATCAACTGCTAGCAGCAGCGCCCGTCCGGCGGGCTTGGTTACGACTTGTTTGTCAGCCATCTCCTACAATCTCCTATGCGCGTCGTGCTCAGCCCGTGATAAAAAGAGGAAGCAGAGCCTTAGCCGCGAGAACCTATCTTGCGTTGAGCTGCTTCATCAGTCGCGATTTGCGGCGAGCAGCATTATTTCGATGAATAACACCCTTTTTGGCGGCGCGGTCCAGTTCGCTCACAGCAACGCGAATAGCTTCTTCAGCATTCTCATCTAGTGCGAGAGCGTGGCGGGCTTTGGTTATTTGTGTTTTAACAAGTGATTTAACGCTGCGATTGTGCAAGCGGCGCTTTTGTTCCTGGCGCATGCGCTTCTGTGCAGCGGCATTATTGGGCATGTAAGTATTATTCCTCCCCGAATCATCTGCCCCTTCACACGGGCTGATCTACAAAAAATGCCGACGGTTCGTCGGACGAGTGCCCCTGGATTATAGCAGAAACGTCTTTACTATGTCAAACATTCTAGTACATGATCACCGGGGTTCCCCAGCCAATTTGCGGATACAACCACGCTACATCATTAGGATTCATGTTAATGCAGCCGTGGCTTCCATTGTCATTGAATGATGTAGTGCCACTTGAATCACTATGTGGGAAATTCATTCCAGGCCCGTAGTCTGCCCTCCACCAGCTATCATGGAAGAAGTAGCCACCAGCATGATACTCCATTGCATATTGAATAGGAGTGGGTGGATACCAGAAAGCTGAACCTGGTGGCTCAGTCGATTTGAATTCTGTTGGATGTTGACGCAGAATAATGCTCCAGAATCCGGGTACCGATGGCCTCAGATATTGCCCGGAGACAATTAAGAATGACCTGATCAGCTTCCCGTTATTATAGTAGCGGAGCGTCTGCTCAATCAGCGAGACGACGAGAACTTGACCAGAAGTAGGACCATAGACATTATAGTGTTTCATCAAGTTAATATCGGTAGCGTGTGGTTGATCCCACGGAGTTTTATCGCTGTAATCGGCCTCCATCGCTCTTAAATGTAAGAAGTCATTGTTGATTAAATCGATGGCCGACTGGTAATCGTCGATAGTTTGCGAGGACTGTACAGCAGCGGCGGCATCCGAACCAATTCCCTGGACGTCATATTCGTAATCCAGATTATAAACACCGCCATCATACGCATCATGGTATTGATGTGAATTGCCCCATTTCGAGACCTCTTGTTGAAACTGTTTCAGCAAGTATGTAGCCTGACCCTGCACCAGCGGGAATTGGATGGAATTCGTATCACTGTCGATTTGTGCCGAAACTTTTAAATAGTCACTGATACTCCTGGCTTGTGCTAAAGATGCCTGGTCACTAGCAAGGCGTTGTTGGAATGGAGCGGCATTTTGACCATACTTTTTGAGTTGTGCAATCTGCGCGCTGAACTCTCTCAATTTAGCCGCACCAACGAATGGAATGGCCTGCGTTGAGAAAACAGTTGTTTCTTGCAATTGCGTATTTACCTGGTCGATCAGCTGCGAGTAGTCTGCAGGGGTAGTGGCATTGCGGAAGGTCTGCAAGTCTTCCTGCTGCTCCTGCTTCAGTGCAGTAACATCCAGGTGTGATGCCTGCAATTGCTGAGTAACCTTTTGTAGTGATGTCAATGCAGCATAAGCAGGGCCCATCAGATGAAGCGCTTGTGTAGAACTTTTGGCATCAGTGCTGATTTGAATATAATCTTTAGGAAATTGCGCTCGGGATAGTTGTGTTTGATAGTCTGTAAGCTGCTTTGCAAAAGTCTTGGCCTCGACAAAATTCTGCGCTTGACGTTCTGCTAGCGCATTCTCAAGTGTCTGAAGATCTTGACTGGCTTTGTAATCAAACTGTTGAGTAGTCTGTGAAACCAGCCCGTTTACCTCGACCGTTAGTGTCGCATAACGTTGTGCTACGTTGGAATAATATTCATTCACTGGTTGATCATTAAATAGACCAATTGGGGCATTGGTTTGCGTCAGTTGATTTTCCTGGGTGATGATGGGCTGCAACATAGAAGCAGGTACACCAATGCTCTGGGCATGAATAATAGCGTTATCGAGTTCAACCTTGTTCAGGCTTTCTTGTTGTTGTAATTGAGGATTGCTGTTACAGGCGCTAAGAAGCATCGCCAGGAGTATTCCTAATGAGAAAATAAGCATACCCTTGCTGATACTCCGCCGGGCAAAGCGGGGATCTCGCATTGAATTTTAGCCTCCGATTATTCATAGCATATACATATTTATTAGATATTAGATATGTGAAGAATAATACTTACATGCATTCAGAAACGCTCCTATCGGATCTAGAAAGATGCCGCAGCATCTTTCTCATCTGAATGAAAGGAAGTATAAGAGATTGCACATAACCCTATATAATACATCGGTTATTAACAACAAACGTAACAATGAATCTCTTTTGGTGATGATGCGAAAGGCTCGCCTATACCAGGAACTAATGGTTTAGACGACCCTTTCGCACTATAACATTTCCGCGGGTTTGCTCTTACCTCAATGTCTGTTCGAGATCCCCGATAACGTCCTCTATATCCTCGATTCCAACTGAAAGGCGCAGCAACGTATCAGTCAGGCCGCGAGACTCACGAATTTCTTTCGGAATCGAGCCATGTGTCATTGATGCCGGATGGCATACCAGCGACTCCACACCGCCAAGGCTTTCGGCCAGAGCGAATACTTTGAAGCGGCGCACCAGTTGGACGATATCAGTGTATGTACCCTTGTACTGGAAGGAAACCATGCCTCCGAATCCACTCATCTGACGTTTAGCAAGCTCATGATCGGGATGGGAGGACAATCCAGGAAAATATACCTTTTCAATTCGTGGGTGTTCCGCAAGAAATTTCGCTACACTACGAGCATTCTCTTCATGCTGGCGCATGCGTACAGCAAGTGTTTTAATGCCACGCAACGTTAACCACGAATCAAAAGGCGAGGGTACACCTCCGGCTGCATTTTGGTAAAACTTGATCGACTCATACACTTCTTCATCATTTAAAACAATCGCTCCACCAATCACATCGCTATGCCCGTTGATATACTTTGTGGTACTATGTACAACAATATCCGCGCCTAGCTTCAATGGTTGCTGGAAATAGGGGCTTGCGAACGTGTTGTCGACAACAACCAGTAGATTGTGACGATGTGCCATTTCCGCAATAGCCCGTATATCCACTATTCCAAGTAACGGGTTAGTAGGAGTCTCAAGCCAGATCAATTTCGTATTTGGTCGTATCGCCTGTTCGAAAGCATCGAGGCTGCCACCGGCTGGTACATAGCTGGCTTCAACAGAGTAGCGACGCAAAACTCGCTCAAAAATACGGTAGGTGCCGCCGTACAAATCATCGCAGGAGACGATGTGATCACTTGAATTGAGTAAGCTGAGAATGGCGCTTTCAGCGGCCATACCAGACGCAAAAGCGAGACCGTACGTTCCTCCCTCGAGCGCAGCCATACATGCTTCTAAGGCTTTGCGCGTTGGGTTGCCAGTGCGAGAATATTCAAATCCTTTATGCTCGCCAAGACCTTCTTGAACATAGGTAGCGGTCTGAAAGATTGGAGTCATGATCGCACCAGTGGATGGATCAGGCTCCTGTCCCGCGTGAATAGCTTTAGTCGCAAATTTCATATAAACACTCCTTATACCAGAACAATTGAATGCATGAAGTATCATTACAGAAGCGACTATATCACTTTTACTCTTGAAGGGCAACGCGCCAGGGTCCTCAATTGTCCAACTTTCTTTCGTTTTTAAACGTATATATGTCAGTATATTAAAAAATATATACATATTTCCTGAAATGTATTGAACGGTTAGCTATTGCTTTATTTATTGCATCGAGGATCCCGTATAATGATAACTCCCCAGAAACAACATAGTATACAAACAAGCTCAACAAAACTTGCCATAGGTGTACTACTTGTACACGGTTTGAATGGTAATACAGGTGATATGGCGGAGTTAGAAGAAATTTTGCAGAAACAAGGCATCATTACCAAAAATATGCTTCTACCGGGTCATGGCAGCAAAGTGAAAGATATGCTGTCCATTGGTTGGGAAGAGTGGGCGCAAGCGGTACATGATGAATTAAGCCTGCTCAAAGAATTATGTGATGTTGTATTTCTGGTAGGGCACTCTCTGGGTGGCGCGCTTGTATTACATGTTGCGGCTCACGAAGAAGTAGCGGGAGTTGTACCAATTTGTGCCCCTTTACATTTGCACTCCTGGTTAAAACCCGCAGTGAGTATTGGAAAATATCTCCTGCCATTAGTGCCAACATTACGTGAAGATGTGCGTGATCCAGAAGCTCGACGTCGCTATACACGTGATGTCTATCGCTGGACGCCTTTGCATCCAGTCGAAAGTATGGTGCGCTATCTTCCGCAATTACGCACGGAATTACAACAAATAACTGCACCATCGCTAATTATCACTTCCTTGCATGACCATGTTGTGCCTGCACGCGACGGGAGAGAGATTTATAAACTCATTGGCTCTCGTGAAAAATATTTAGTCACACTTCACCACTCGTACCACGTTGTTATGAAGGATCATGATCGCGAAGAGGTATTCGATAAAACATTGGCATTTGTATTGCATCAAGCTAAAAATGCCAATCCACACAAACATCAATCAGCTACAAGTCAAACTGCTTGAATACTAAAGGCTTTCAGCTGATTGCGATTTCGTGTATACTCATGATTAACCACTAAGTAAGCAAGGGGATAAGATAAGCAACTTGGCTCAACAAGTGACTGATCCACCAAAAAAACGATTGCGACGCATCTCACAACCATTGCCTGATGCACATGTAGGCCAACGATTTACTAAAGCAGGGATATTTTCCTTGCTTATTCTCATTGGCTTATTATTACTTTTATTTTCTGGGCAACTCCTTGTGAATATCCTACAAGTAAGCAGCAGTCATGCAAGGGCTGTTACTGTAATTACTCACTCGACTCAAATTCCGAAAAGTAAAAGCAGCACCATTCTGACACCGACATCCACACCAGATCTCGATGCCGCATCTCCCATCTTTACACCAGGGAATGCTTCGCTAGCCCCTCTCCAGTTGCCTACTGGCTATGCAGTGATTTATCAGGAAGCAAATGGCCTCTATATTGTTTCTGGTTCAGATAATGTCTCTCACAAGATCCCTGCGAGTGGTTATATTTACAGTGAAGCAGTGCCTCCGATACTTATGCCCTCCGGTCAACTTCTGTATAGCGGTAATGGCATTTGGATGATAGATCCTTTCGAAGGAACTGCTGTCCAAATCGCGAACCTGACCCCTGGACAGGTAATAACCTCAATGGCATTAAGCAAAGATGGCGCTAACATTGCATGGAGTACCGAGCCTTTGGACGGTACTGGAAATTCCATCATATATGCTGGACCCCTGGCGGCTCCTACAATGGT
>Ga0116218_1001711_pt1 | contig 13318 bp, 10 predicted proteins | sample Sb_taG_2_FD_88966 | JGI IMG/M metagenome (GOLD analysis project Ga0116218, IMG submission 88966) | Peat soil microbial communities from Weissenstadt, Germany - Sb_50d_5_LS metaG | ecosystem: Environmental > Terrestrial > Soil > Wetlands > Peat | place: Germany: Weissenstadt | collected 2010-09-21 | reverse complement strand
TCGGCCAGCTGCAGTCCCCACGGCGGTACGTTGCCAGGGCTGCCGACTAGCAGCGCGAGGCCGCCGGTCACCGCGAGCTTGGTGACACCGTGCGACCAGGGGAGAACCAGGCACAGCACGGTCGGGGCCGCGGCCTGGGTATCGGCCCAGCACGGATCGTAGATCTCGTTTCCGGCGAAACATCGGTAGGCGAGGCTGATCGCCTCTGACGCCGGTGCGCAGCTAGCGCCGCCTGCGGTCCTGGTCACCTGCAGGCCCGCGGCCAGACCCCCCTGGGAGTCGATGGCGCTGACATAGACCTTCTGCGTAGCCGCCAGCGCGGCCCGCAGGTGCAGGTTGATCAGGGTGCTCGCGCCGCCGGTGAGCAGGCTGTGCACGACGTCGGCGGTGCCGCCCCAGCCCAGTTGCAGGACGGGCCACAAGGTCACGACCCAGCCGAGGGCGCGGAGTTTGCTGCCGACCGAGGCGAGCTCGCGGCTGGCGGCCGCCTGGTCTTGCTGGCTGGCGGCGTCGCCGACCAGGCTCCGCGCAGCGGCTCGTGTCGTGTCCCGGTCGGTCAGATTCGAGAGCGCTTCGTTGATCACGCAGGTCATGGCCGAGCCGAACGTGGCGGTGGACAGCGGGTTGTGCACTGACAAGGTGCCGTAGTCGACCGCGCCTGAGCATTTGGTCACCAGGTACAGGGTGGTCATGCCGGTGGCGTCGGCCGCCAGCCCGCTGAGCGCGTCGACGATGTCGCCGATCAGCGAGTACGCCAGGCTCCAGTAGCTGGCCGTGACCTGGAAGGACAGGTTCTCGTCCGCGGCGGGCCTGCGGTACCCGGCGGTCAGCGTCGCGCCGGCCGGCAGCAGCGCCATCAGATTGGGGTCCTGGTGGATGACGTGGCCCCAGACCCAGGACCGGACGGCCCAGGGCTGGTCCTGGACCCAGGTGTAGTCGGCGCCGGCCGGGATGTCGACTTCCAGGGCGGTGCCGCGGTTGGACTTGATCTGCACCTCGGCCCGCACGGCGTGGCTGGCGGCGTCCACGCTGGGGATCAGGCAGGTGTGCGCCTCGTCGGTCTGCCGGGAGACGCTGGCCCATGCCGGGCCGCCGCCCGCGCAGGCGATCGGCGCTGTCCGGCCGCCGATCAGCGACGCCAGCCGGTCGCCGAGCCAGTGCATCCAGGCGGCCGGGTTCAGCCAGGCGGGCAGGTGCGGAGAGAAGGCCTGCACCCGCACCGTCATCCGCCCGGCGCTGACCGCGGCGACCGCCAGGCTCCACGTCCCGTCCGGCAGCCGGTGCGCGACCACCGGGACATCACCCGGCGCAGGCCTGCCGGTGACGTCGAAGGTGATAGTCAATGGCCGGGACAGCCTGACGCCGAAGAACGCGACATCGATGCCGGTCCCGGCCGCGGCCAGGCTGCCCCCGTATGGCAGCGCGGCGCGCACCGCCGAGACCGTCACCGTGCCGCTGCCCAGGAACGACCCCGCGGGCCCGGTGATGGTCGCCACCCCAGGAACCGTCACCCGCAGTGGCCGGGACGGCGATACCGCGACCGTGACCGAACGGACACCAGCCGGACGCGACCCGCCGCTGCAGCCAGCCATCCCCGCCGCCACCAGGACACCGGCAATCGGCAATACCCACCATGACAGCCCGCGACGGTGCCCACGGCCGCCAATATTCGGGGGTCGGTTCATCCGCACTACGGCCGTGATGAGTGAGGTGTCCACGGACCCTTAGACGCCGGACGCCACCTGGCGGAGTACAGCCCTACGGTTCGTCCGATACGTGCACGTGAACCGTCATCCGGCGGACCGGGGTCTCGGCCCCGCGCGCCAGGACCAGTTCTACCTGAGCTTCTCCTTCGGCGAGAGCCTTGAAAACGGATCTCCTGATGCCGCCTCCGCCGGTCAGGCTTGATTCAGGCCGAACAAATTCTCGGGCGACCATGTTGATCGCTGGGGGAACATCGGCGACGCGCCACAGATACCCGGTCGTCGGATTCTCGTTGTTCGGCCGGGGCGGATCGCTTGATCTGATGTCTAATGCTCGGCGAGCATGGGGCGTGTGGAAGAGGACACGATCGAACTGCTGAGGGATCTGGTCGCGATCGACTCGCAGAACCCCTCCCTGGTGCCCGGCGCGGCTGGGGAGAGCCAGATCGCCGCCTATGTCGCTGCCTGGGCCAGATCAGCCGACCTGACCAGCGAGACGCTCGAGGCGGTCCCCGGCCGTCCCAGCGTGCTCGTCCGCAGCCAATCGGGCGGAACCGGCCGGTCGCTGCTGCTGTGCGGCCACACCGACACGGTCGGAATCGGCCAGATGACCGACCCGCTCACCCCTGTCATCGACGGCGACCGGCTCTACGGACGCGGCGCCTACGACATGAAGGCGGGCCTGGCCGCCGCCCTGATCGCCTGCCGCGAGGCATCCCGGCTTGAGCTTCCCGGCGAGGTGATCGTGGCCGCCGTCGCCGACGAGGAGCATTCCAGCATCGGCGTCCAGGAAGTCTTGCGGCACACCGGCGCCGATGCCGCGATCGTCACCGAGCCGACTGAGCTCGCCGTCGCCACCGCCCACCGGGGCTTCGTCTGGATCGAGATCACCGTCGTCGGCGTGGCGGCCCACGGTTCCAGGCCCGAGCTCGGCAAGGACGCGATCCTGGAGACCGGGCCCATCCTGGTGGCCTTGTCCGAACTCAACGAGCAGCTCAGCGGACGCCAGCACCCCCGTCTCGGCCGCGGGTTCGTGCACGGCTCGATCATCAGCGGGGGGCGCGAGGAGTCGACGATCCCCGACCGCTGCACGCTCACCGTGGAGCGCCGCACTCTGCCCGGCGAGACCGTGCAGGACGTCGAGCGCGAGATCGCCGAGCTGCTGGCCAGCTGCCGCGTCGCCGATCCCGAGCTCCAGGCCTCCAGCCGCACCACGCTGGCACGGCCGCCCTTCGAGATAGCCGACGACCAGCACATCGTCCGGACCGTCGCCGGAGCGGCGGCCAGCACACTCGGCAAGCCTGCCCAGCTAACCGGGGTCAGCTACTGGGCTGATGCATCCCTGATCGCCGGCGCCGGCATACCCACCGTCTTGTTCGGGCCAGACGGCGACGGGGCGCACGCCACCGTCGAGTGGGTCAGCTTGCCCGGCACGGTCGCCTGCGCCAGGACTCTCACCGCGGTGGCCGAAGACTTCTGCCGGTAACCAAGCATGCAGTACCCCGCATGAGTCCAGCGGAGCGCTGCGGCGGCTGGAAGCGAGCTAAGCCGGCCACCTCAAACGCCAGCCGATGAATGCACGCCAGGTACATACCCGGCTCGCAGCAGCGCCACGGTCGAGCGCGGCGTAAGGACCGTCACCAGCTCGTTCGGTCTAGCCCTGCGCTCGGCATACCCGCTAGGCGTCCACCGCAGCAGCTGGTCCCCGCGCAGCAGCCACGCCACATCGCCCTGCCCGATAAACGTGCCAGCGGGCAGGTCCTCGCACCACGCCTGGAAGGTCCTCTTCCCGCCGCCGCGGAGCCGCCGGTCGGCTTGCAGCGTCCGGTCCATATCGTCGGCGCCTGCCTGCGCACTGACCACATCGCGCCAGTAGGACTGGAACGTCTGGTACGCCTGATGACGGCACTCGCAACATGGTCTGTGCCCTGCGGCAAGAGCCGTCACTTCATCAAGGAAGAACAGCTCCGTATACCGATGCGGCTTCATGATGGTCCGGCGGATGTCCTTGAATTCCAGGACGCAGGTCAGCCAGCGTCGGACCTGGGCGGTCCGCACGATCTGCTTCTGGTCGTCGTGCAGTATGCCGCGGTTGCCGAGCAGCGTGCCACGCTCTGGGGTCGCGATGATATCGCCGAATGGCGTGACGCGATTTTGCAGTGGAATGGATAGCTCCTGGCCGGCCGCCGCTCCGCTGTGTCGATGAGTTTACCGCCGGGTGTTGATCCCCGGGAAGCGCTCCGGGCCGCCATAGTCACGGCGTCCGCTCACCAGCGGCGTGCTGCTGACATGACGGGCCGGGTCATCTACCTCGTCAAGGTACAGCCCGACGGCCTCCGCGAGGTTGGCCAGGGCGTCGTCGATCGTTTGACCCTGGCTGGCGACGTCGACTTCCAGGCACTGCGCGACGTACCAGTCCTCTTCCCTGTGTACGGCTGCGGTCAGAGTTTGAGAAGCAGACATAGAGGTGAGCGTAGCCGGGGCACAGTGACCGCTGCGCAGGCAACGACCCGAGAGAACGGAATCACCCCAGCATTCAATATCGATGCAGCCAGCGGTAGGCGACGCACTGGCGTCGCTTGTCCCCTTTGCTGCAGGGAAGGGACGTTTGACCCTGCCCGGCTGCGAGCACGTCCGCAACGCTGTGATCGAGCCGAATCTGGAGCCGTGATGACGGATGAGATGATCCGCACCGCGTACGGGGAGATGCCCGTCTACGTGGCCGTTCCCGCGACCGCGGGTCCCTGGCCGGGCGTGGTCGTTGTGCATGACTTCGCCGGCATGGGCCAGGACCTGCGCAACCAGGCTGACTGGCTGGCGGGCGAGGGGTACCTAGCCGCGGCGCCCGACTTGTACTACTGGGGCAGTCGGCTCCGCTGTCTGTGGACGATCATGCGCGAGATGGGGGCGGGCCGGGGACGGACCTTCGACGACATCGAGAGCGTACGAGACCGGCTCTCGCGCGATGGCCAGTGCACGGGGAAGATCGGGGTGATCGGGTTCTGCATGGGCGGGGCCTACGCGGTGGCACTGGCCCCGGCACATGGCTTCTCGGCTTCGAGCGTCAACTACGGCGGCTGTCCCAAGAACGCCGAGCAGGCCCTGGCCGGTGCCTGCCCGATCGTCGGCAGCTTCGGTGGCAAGGACCGCTCGCCGATGGGCCGCAGCGCCGCGCCGCGGCTGGACCGGGCCCTCGCCGCGCTGGGCGTGGACCGTGACGTCAAGGTGTATCCCGACGCCGGCCACGGATTCATCAACGATCCCGACCCGGCGGACGCGACGCCGTTTCTGATCTTCCTGGCCAAAATCTCGGGAACCCGTTATCACGAAGCGTCTGCACAGGACGCCCGCCGCCGCATCGCCGCCTTCTTCGACAGGCACCTGAAGAACGTGACCGCAACTGGCCAGAGCGCTTCGCAATGACCGTCGCTGAGGCTGCTTATTGATAGCTGCGGGCGGCGTCGGCTGCGGACGGAGTTGACTGCCCAACGGTTCGGCGCATCCGGGGATAGGCTTGCGGATCGTGGTCTCGGCGCCGGACATACCTGGGCATAGGGTCGCTGGTGTCCTTGGCACGGGCGGTTTCGCCACCGTCTACCGGAGCTGGCAGGTCGCGGTGGGCCGCGAGGTTGCCGTCAAGGTCGACAACCGGGTGCTGCTCGGCGATCGTGACCGGCGGCGGTTCCTGCGCGAGGTGACCGCTGCGGGGAGGCTGTCCGGGCATCCGCACGTCATCGACGTCTACGACGCGGGAACGCTCAGCGACGGGCGGCCCTACCTGGTGATGGAGCTGTGCCCGTCCGGCTCACTTGATGATGTGCTGCGCAGGCACGGACCGATGAGTGCGGCGCAGGTGTGTGACATCGGCATCAGGATCGCCGACGCGCTCGCCGCCGCGCACGCGGCCGGCGTGCTGCACCGCGACATCAAGCCGGCGAACATCCTGATCAACCGTTACGGCATGGTCGGCCTGTCAGACTTCGGGCTGGCCTCGATCGTGGCGGCGGGAGCTGAGCAGTCGTCGACCCGCGGCGCGCTTACTCCCGCTTATGCCCCGCCCGAAAGCTTCCGGTGCGAGGAACCAGCCGTGGCCGCCGACCTTTACTCCCTCGCCGCCACCTTGTACACGTTGCTCACCGGGCGTCCGCCGCGCTTTCCGGCGGATTCCAGATCCCCGGGCCTCGCGGCGATCATGATGCTGCACGACGAGCCGGTCGAGGATGTCCCGGGCGCGCCACCGGAGCTGATGGCCCTGCTGCGCCAGGGCCTCGCGGCCGATCCGGCAGCGCGGCCGGTCAGCGCGGCAGCGCTGCGGGACGCTCTCGCCGCGATTGGCAGGCGGTCAGCCGCGCCGTCACCCCAGGCTGTCGCTCAGTCCGGGCCGCAGGCGCGGCGAGCCGGGCCAACCGCGGAGCCACGCGGAAACCTAGTGCGATCGAGCCGGCCAGGCATCCCGGCCGCAGTGACCTCGGCCAGAGCCGGAGGGACTCCGGCCGGGCGGGCGCCGACCAGCGAAGCTGCGGGCCGAGGAGCTCACGCCGCAGCGCCGACGCGACGGACGCGGGTGGCGCGACCCGTTGCACTGATCGCCGGCATGATCGTGATCATCGCCGCTGCCGCGATCATCGGCGCGCGCGTTCTCTCGCCCGCAGGCAAGGCAGCCGAGGCACCGGACGGATCCTCCTCGCGCCCTCCAGCCGCTGGGTCCGTACCAGGCGTCTTCGGGATCCCGACGGTCATCAGCGGATGCCCGGCGGCGGTGCCGGACGTAGGGGCACGGTGCCCGCAAGCCCCGGAGTGCTGGAACGGGCTGGTGGAGATTACCGGGAACGTCACCGCGAGCAGTCTGCCCTGTGCGCGACCGCACGTCTGGGAGACATTCGCGATCGCCATCCTGCCCTCCGACGCGTCAACCTACGACGAGAACATCGTCGCGGCGAACCCGGCGGTGCGCGCTGTGTGCTCTATGTCAGTGCTGCTCAGGTCACGGCAGGGCCGGGCGCGTCAGATCCCAGCCAGCTCGTGGGAGATCACCGTGATGCCACCGGACGAAGCAGCGTTCAGCAGCGGTGCCCGCGCCTACCGCTGCCTAGCCCATCCGCTGCCCGGCCCTGATCCAAGCACGTCGGAGTTCGGAAGGTAAGCCGATGCCGCGCCGGATGACCGTCGCTGACGCTGCTTATTGATAGCTGCGGACGGCGTCGGCGACGCGCGCCAGGAACTGGCGCCCGAAGGGCCCGTCGCCAGCCACGGTGACCACGGCCAGGTAGCCGAAGAGCCGCCATAGTTCGCGCCGCTCCGTGAAGCCGTGGTCGACCGGCCTGATGTCACGGTAAGCGTCGAGAACGTCATCGGGCACGGCATCGAAGTAGTCGAGCAAGGCCAGGTCGATCTCAGGATGCCCGAAATACGGGGCCGGATCGATGACCACCGCGCCGTCCGGGGTGCTGATGAAGTTGTGCTGCTGCGCGTCACCGTGGAGCAGCGAAGGGACAGGCTCGGGACCGCACAGCGAAGGCAGCCGCCGGACGACCCGCTCCACCTGCGCGGCGAGGTCGCTCGGGAGGTGCCCCGAGTCGACAGCCGAGCGCAGCCGCGGGACCAGCCGGCGCTCGGCGTAGAAGTCGGTCCACCGATTCGACCGGACTGGACGGTTGTCCTGACGAAAGGGACCGAAGAAACCAATCGTCTGATCGAGGCCGTAACTCTCGTCATGCACCCGATGCAGCGCAGCCAGCGTTCGCCCGATCGATCGCCAGTCCGCACCCGACCGCGCCTGCGGTGCCCGCTCCGGCAGCGCCTCGGACAGCAGCAGCGAACCGGAAGACACCGCGACGACACCAGCCGCGATCGGTGTCGGGATCGCGATCGCCGCCAGGTCCCGCAGCAGGTTCAGCCCGCTGAGCTCAGCCGCGAACTGCTCGCCCGCATTCGCCGCCACGCCGAGCTTGGCGAACACCGAGAACGGATCGCCATGAAACACCCCGGATGGGTGCGACGCCAGGTCGTTCAGGTCGGTGAAAGTGCGGTAAACCCACGGCTTGCCGCGATGTGCCGACGCGGCATGCTCGATCGCACGGACGACCGAATCCGCCAGCAGTGGATGGACCATGCTGTCAGCCACGACTCACCAGCCTGACATGCCTGAGTCCGTACTCACCGAACTGGCCGCAGGCTCGGCCCGACTGCGGGACCGGCTGGCGCACCGCGGCAGAACGTCATGAAATGCCTGGGCGACATGGGAATCGCATGCGCGGGCAGGCGGCGAGTTAGGGTAGGAGGTAGCCATTCAGAACACGACGAACCGATACAACAGCGAGGATTTCTGTGACTGACGACCGGTCCATGCCGGGCTCCGAAGAACCCGCCGACGTCGCCAGGACGGCGATCGACACGACGGTGCCGCACTCTGCCCGGATCTGGAACTACTGGCTGGGCGGTAAGGACAACTACGAGGTCGACCGCGTAGCTGGTGACCAGTTCCGCCAGGTATTCCCGGCCATCGTGGACAATGCCCAGGCGTCCAGGAATTACCTGGCTCGGGCGATCCGCTATCTGGCCGGGGAGGCTGGGGTCCGGCAATTCCTCGACATCGGAACCGGCCTGCCGACCGCGGACAACACCCACGAGGTCGCTCAGCGGGTAGCCCCCGCCGCCCGGATCGTCTACGCCGACAACGACCCGCTCGTGCTGACACACGCTCGCGCGCTGCTGACCAGCACACCGGAGGGTGCCACCGCCTATATCAACGCCGATCTTCGCGACCCAGAAAAAATCGTGGCAGAAGCCACCCAAACCCTCGATTTCAGCAAGCCAATCGCGCTCATCCTGAACGGCATCCTGGGGCACCTCGCGGACATCGGCGAGGCCCGGTCGATCGTGCGCCAGCTGATGGATGCCCTGCCGTCCGGCAGCTACCTGTCCATCGCGGATGGCACCAGCGCCCTCGCGGGTGATCCGGCGCAGGAGGCACAGCAGGACTACAACGAGAGCGGCGCGATCCCTTATGTCCTGCGTACCCCGGCGGAGATCGCCAGCTTCTTTGATGGTCTGGAGATGGTGGAGCCCGGAGTGGTCTCCTGCCCGCGGTGGCGGCCCGAAGATACCCAGTCCGGCCTGCCCGCGGAGGTAGACACGTTCTGCGGCATGGGGAGGAAGCCCTAGGCAGGTGCGGGAGCGTTCTGCTGGCGGCCTGCCCCGCCTGACCTGGAAACAGGTGTGTGCCCGGCGGCTGGCACGGCACGGCCTGCTCGCTCCGTCGGCTGAGCCGCTAGCCGGAATCGTGGCCGCAGTCTGCGGCGCTCACGCGCAGGTCATGTCCGCTGCGGAATTGGCTGTCGGCCTGCGCGGTGCCGGAATCACCCGCGCAGACGTGCGCCGCGCGCTGTGGCAGGACCACACGCTGGTCAAGACATTCGGCCCGCGGGGCACCGTGCATCTGCTGCCGGCCAGCGACCTGCCGATGTGGTGCGGAGCACTGGGCGGCCTGCCGGCCAGCTCCGGTCTGCCGGAGGACGCCCGCCTGGACACCGCCCAGCGGGAGGCCGTCGTCGCCGCGATCGCCGCTGCCTTGGCCGGTGCCGAGCTCACCGGCGACGAGCTGGATGACGCCGTCCGATCCGCCTGCGGCAGCTGGGCCGGCGACCTGGTCGTGCCGGCGTTTTCAGGCTACTGGCCACGGTGGCGGCAGGCGATGGGCGCGGCGGCGAACGCCGGCCTGCTTTGCTTCGGCCCGCCCCGTGGCCGCCTGGTCACCTACACCAGCCCTCGCCGCTGGCTGCCGGGCTTCCGGCCCGCTCCGGCACGGCTGGCGCTGAGCCAGCTCCTGCACGCCTACCTGCACGCGTACGGACCGGTCACGGCCGCGCAGTTCGCCCAGTGGCTGGCCGCGCCGCGCCGCCTCGCGCAGGAATTGCTGACGGCGAACGCGGCACAGCTGCAGGAGGTGGAACTAGACGGCGACCGGGTCTGGGTGAACGCAGGTGATGCGGCAGCCGACCCCTGGCCGGCCCGCGGCGTCCGGCTGCTGCCCTACTTCGACCCGTACCTCGTCGGGTCGCACCCACGCTGGCGACTGTTCCCCGGCTGGGCCGCTGACCGGGCGTTTTCTCGCGGGCAGGCGGGCACCTTTCCGGTGCTGCTCGTCGACGGTGCGGTGGCGGGGATCTGGCACCAGCGCCGGGCCGGGCAGCGACTGCACATCACCGTCGAGCCGCTGCGGCCGCTCGGCGCGAGGCACCGCAGCGAGCTTGAGTCCGAAGCCGACCGCGTCGGCAAGGTACTCGACGCGAAGCCCGACCTCACGCTGGGCCTGGTCACCGCCCGGGCGCACCTGTAGCGAAGACCGGAATGGATCATTGAGATTGGCCCGAACGCGGTCCGATGGCATAAAGAGCCTGGTCCTGAGCTCTTCCCGAGGTTCTGAGTCGGAGCTACAGTACATCAGGGAACGCGTCCCCTGACTGCGCACAGTGATAAGTCGATATCGGATCGGAGTATTTCAGAAGGGGGTAGAAATTTGCCCTGCAACCCTTTGCATAAGGCGCGGCGCAAGGTTCGGCCCCTTCTCCGGCGCCTAGGGCACCTTCGGTGCGAGGGTTTGGATGTTAGTCCTGAGTTTGACCGCGGGTGAGGCGTGCGGCTGGCTGGCGGGCGTGCCGGAGGCCGGCCTGGCTGGTGAGTGCGGGCCGTGAGGGGATGTCAGGCTGCGGTTGGGACGCGTGCCCTGGCGATGTGGTCGGCGGCGAGCCGGTCGAGGGTGCTGAGCGCGGCGGCGAGTTCGGGCGGCGCGTCTGGCCGGTCGGGTGCCATGAGCGGGCGCAGGACTGTGGTCGTAGACCTTGGTGTAGAAGTGGGCGAACAGCAGTCCGTCGCGGGTCAGGATGTAGCGGTTGCGCCCGGGGACGCGGGTGATCAGGCCGTTGCGGGCCAGCCGCGATAGGTCGTAGCTGGCCTGGTTCATGCTGTAGGGACGGTTCAGCAGGCCGGTCATCGAGCCGCGGAGGGTCTTGCTGGTGATGCCGGTGACCGTGAACAGCATGGCGGCGATGGCGCCGGCCAGGGCCTGGACTCGAAGGTCGCCGAACCGCAGTGCGGGCGCCTTCCTGCCGCCGTCGGTGGCGGAGGGCCTGCTTCGCCGTGAGCCCTACCGCGAGCCGAACCAGCGCCAGCGAGCGGAGTACCGGCTGACTCCCAAGGGCCTGGATCTCTACCCGGTGTTGGCCGCCCGCAATGAATGGGGCTCGGCGTGCTACGCGGATCCACAAGGATCGCCGCTTGCCTTCCGGCACCGCGATTGCGGCGCTGAGGTCACGGTCGTGCTGCGTTGCGCTGACGAGCATGACATCCGGCAGCCGCGCGATGTCCTCCCGGCTCCGGGTCCTGGCGCCCGCCGGCTGCCAAAGCCGAGCGGGCAGTCCGTCGACCGCTAACTGATGCGGCGACGGTGCGTGGACGGCTGACCAACCGAGCGCACGTGATGTACCAGGGGAAAGCCAAGTCTGCTCAATCGTTTACGTGACCAATGGATTTCCGATGATCCGACTCGGGTAATCGGAATGTGACGCTGAGTAGTGATCCAGATACGGTCTGCCAGACAGGGGACCGGGCTGGTCATGGTAGTAGGGGAGACGTCCGTGTGGGGTAAGAGGCGGCCAGTCGGTGACGCGGCTGCACGGCAGGAGGCCGAGGCTTTGCCATCGCAGGACGACGTCCTGGTGCGATCGGGCGGGTCCAGCGCCACGCGGGCAGGCATGGTGCTGGCCATTGCGGCCGGAGTCGGAGTAGTGGCTGGGATTACCGGGCTGGCTCTGGTATCGACCTCCCCGTCTGGCGCATCTGGCCAGTCGAACGCCCAGGGATACAACATGGCGCATGTCGCGGCCGGACGAGGTGGATCCAGCCACACCGAGCCCGGCCCGGCGACATCGGCTGAGCTGCGCGTTGTCTCGGTGACTCCGTCCGGTGGCTCGGTCGACGTGAGCGGGGTCAATCCGCTGCAGGTCGTGTTCTCCGCACCGCTGGCCGCTCACGGCGCATCGCCGGTGCTTATGCCTGGCGTCCCGGGGCAGTGGCAGCTCTCCGGCAACAGCTTCACCTTCACTCCGGCCATTCCGATGGCCCCGTCGACCAGCTTCACGCTCCGGATTCCGGCCGGGTCGGCCGGGGTCAAGTCCGCGGCCGGCGGCCTGCTAGCTAAGCCGGTCACCGTTTATTTCAAGACGGCTGCCTATTCGCAGCTCAGGCTCGCTGAGCTGCTCAGTCAGCTCGGCTACCTGCCGATGTCGTGGCAGTCGACGGCTGGCGGCCGTCTCGTCGGAGACGCGTCAGGCAGCGCTCTGGCCGGGCAGCAGATAATGGCGTACAGCCCGCCGCCGGGATCGTTCAGCTGGAGCGCCGGCTACCCGTCGCTGCTGCGCAGCCTGTGGCAGCCAGGGCCGTCCAACCCGCTGATCCGGGGAGCGGTGATGGCCTTCCAGGCCCAGCACAGACTGAACATCGACGGAGTAGCCAGCCGGAAGTTCTGGCACGCCCTGTTCATCGCGGCTGACGCCGGGCAGCGCAATACGGTCGGGTACACCTACGCGATAGCGAGTAAGGGATCTCCGGAGACCCTGACCATCTGGCACGACGGGAAGAAAGTGTTCCGCAGCCTCGCCAACACCGGCATTCCGGTCGCTCCCACGGCTTCAGGAACCTATCCGGTGTTCTTGCGGTACCGGTACCAGATCATGCAGGGCACTAACCCCGACGGAAGCCACTACGCGGATCCCGTGTCGTTCGTGTCGTACTTCGACGGCGGCGAGGCGGTGCACTACTTCCCCCGCGGGTCGTACGGATCTCCGCAGAGCCTGGGTTGCGTCGAGCTTCCTTACGACGCCGCCCAGCGGGCTTGGCCCTATCTCACCTACGGCAGCCTGGTGACGGTCACCAACTGATGCCATTTTCGGCTGCGGGAGGCCGCCAGCCGACGGCGTCAAGATCCTCAGGACCGGACTAGTCCGACACCAGGCGCCCGACCGACGGCGCCAGAATCAGCAAGGTCGGGCGGGTTCGACGCCAGTTGTCGGGCCGCTCCGTCGCTGGCTGCGTCGTGCGGCCTGCACTAGATTGTTCCGCATTCTCTGCTGAATCTTCATCTGATCCGCGAGCCGATTGCGTCGTGTGGTATCTAGACTCGCAGCCGAGGAAGAGGTGGTACAGATCGGGGCACACAGCAAGCGGCCGGGCCAGCAGGGCCAGCCCGCAGAGAACACCAGCGGACCGGCGGAGTCTCTCGTAGATCATCTGTACGGCCAGCCGGGCGAGGTCGGCCAGGTAATACCGGCCGAGTCAGCTCCGACGGTCGGTCCGTCAGGGTCAGTCGATCCGGTTCAGTCGGCCAACGACAACGTCGGTGACACGGGGGCTGCCGAGTCGACCAGGCCGCTGAGCCGGTTGGGCAAGGGCAGCGTCCCAGGGTCGGTCTGGCCTGCCGCGCCGCTGAGCCCGTCCGGATCGCTCAGCCCGTCCGGATCGCTCAGCCCGTCCGGATCGCTCAGCCCGTCCGGATCGCTCAGCCCGTCCGGATCGCTCAGCCCGTCCGGATCGCTCAGCCCGTCCGGATCGCTCAGCCC
>Ga0116218_1001702_pt1 | contig 13356 bp, 16 predicted proteins | sample Sb_taG_2_FD_88966 | JGI IMG/M metagenome (GOLD analysis project Ga0116218, IMG submission 88966) | Peat soil microbial communities from Weissenstadt, Germany - Sb_50d_5_LS metaG | ecosystem: Environmental > Terrestrial > Soil > Wetlands > Peat | place: Germany: Weissenstadt | collected 2010-09-21 | reverse complement strand
GACGTGCTGGCCCGCTACGCCCGAGCCCTCACCGCCACAAGCAGCAAGCTCGTCATCGTCTCGGCCAGCGACCGCATCCAAGAACAGCTCCGCGTCACCGGGATCACCCACCTGATCGGACCCGGGAACATCTACACCGGCGATGAGCGGATAGGCGCCACCCTCAAGCGCGCCTACGCAGATGCAGAGAAGTGGATAGAAGAAAACCAGCTTGCCGACGGAACCAGCCAGCAGTGAATAGCCGGATTACCGGTGTGGTGAATCTGACGGCCGACGCGGCCGCGTGTGGTCTTCGGCCAGCTGGCCGCTGTTCCGGTAGTCAGCTCACGCCGCATCCGCAGCCGTCCTGGTAGCGCCAGGAGACTGCCGCAGTCCGGTCCGCAGGATGTCCACGCTGAGCAGCAGGATCCATGCGGGGAACAGCAGCTCCACCCACAGCGTCAGGCCCACGCTGACCAGCAGGACCACGCCGACGGCAATGCCGAGCAGCCCGATCCACCTGGGACCGATCTTGGTCCGGAGCATGATAGTCGCGGCGCTCATGGTGAAGACCGCGGCCATCCGCATCGCGTACAAGTGCAGCAAGAGCGAGGTGATCTGGCGGCCCACAGCCAGCGCGTCCGGGCCGGGCGTCGCCGCCGATCCGGCTGCCATCTCCGCGAGCAGTCCCCCGGCGAAGGCAGCCCCGTCGAACAGCATGGCGACGAACAGCAGGCCGCTGCCGAGAAATACGGATGCGAAGAACCGGTCCTCCAGCTGCCCAATCCGGTCTCGCACGACGCCGATGAACCACAAGAAGGCCATACCGGCGAATGGCACTAGGTTCAGCGCGATCGCGATGGTGGCGCGGCTCGTCGGATCTGCCAGCCATGCCCCGGCCTTCGTGGGATCGGAAGGTACCGAGACGATGAGGAGGACGAGGGCCGGGCCAGGGTGAGCAGCACCGAAAAAGGGATTCCCGCGATGGCGGCGGCGCGGGGCGTACGAAGCCCGCTGCCTGTTATGGGTTCTCCGTGGTCCATGATTCAGCAGGCCTCCTCGAAGGGAAACTAATGACATAATGGGCGCGACGGTCATATGCCACGCCGAAGAACGCCATCACCGCGGCAGCCGCGGACAGGACAATTATCAGCAGAAGAAGACGGCCGGACCCGCATGGAACCTGGCCCGACGCAGCTCACCACGATATCGGTGCAGCGAGCGAAATCGGCACACCGATCGCGACTAGGCCGAGGACGACGGGAGCCCGCCCTCGCCGGGAGCGTGAGCTGGGTAAGCCACCTCAGATCCGAACCGCTGCCTGCTGGGACGGCGGGGGCGCGCCGGGCGGGGCCTCGCAAGGCCAGAGCCGGGCGCGGGGAGCGCCGGACCCGGCGCCGCGCAGCGGCGCCGCTTGATCTAATACGGCTCAATTCGGCAGTACCCTCTGGCGCGAAGACAGGCGCGAAGACACACAGCGGCTCCGGAGGCGGTAGGTTTCCAAGACGCGCAGCTGGACCTACTGCCAAGCGATACATCTTGGGTCCACGTCTGATCCGTGGTCGCCGGTACTTGACGAACCGCATCCGCTGGTCATCTGCAACTGCGGTCTGGCGCTCAGCCCGGCCGTGACCTGCGTTTTTGGCTCTCGGCGGTTCTCATTGATTCGCGCGGTATTCAGCGCTCATGTGCCCTCGATGTGCCCTGCCAGACTCAGGAGTCGGACCAGGTGAGCGCCCACGCCTCTTTATCGGAGTCTCTCGTCTGGGTCGGACGGAATACCGGCCAACAATCGGTTTACCTCGTCCGTCTCGAAGTCGAACGGGCCTGAGGTGAAGCCACGATCAGCCATCCGGGGCTGGAGCTGCTGCATCAATATCCCGACGATTGCCTGGACGTCCATTCCGTTGCCGATCGTCGGGATCGGAGCCGAATCCTGATCACGGTTGACCCCTGTATAGAACTGGTGCGCAGCTCCCGGTTTCCCTCGCCGAGCGTCTGGCCGTCGGCGCCAGACGACGATGGACCGTGGTCCAACGCTGCCGTCCCGGACCGCTTGATGCGCTTCGTAGTTGAGCCTGGCAAGTTGATCAGCGATCAGGTGGTCTGAGATCTTGCCGTGGTCGTGCTCATTGACGAGGCTCAGCAGCGCTCGCTGCCAGGCCCCGTCTTTATTTCGGATAATGTACTCGCCGCCTGTCCCTGCGGCAGCGAGACGGATACTCGGCGAACCTGGTTCGGCGGTGCGCTGATGGCTCGTGTAGCGATACCGGTGCTGCCCCGTCTTACGGTCGACCACATTATCGATGGAGTAGAGCCGAGAGCCGAGACCCCGTACGAACGCTGGGATGATGATGAAATGCCCACCGCCCGGCACTGACGCTAGATGCTTCCGCAACTCCCTAGTCGCCGCACCCGCTAGAACACCTAGGGTCTGTTCAAATGTCATGCCTCCACGTCCGCGTAGCACAGCGCTCATCCATTCGGACGGCTGCGTACCCTTCGACGTGGCACCAAGGCCCGCATACGCGAGCACGCCGTGGCCATCAGTGGTCTGAAGATCCATGATCTTCACTGCATCGTCGATCGGTGGTCGGCGGCCGCCGTATGACAGCCGCCGGTCAACCACGACCCACAGACTGTCTCGGCTGTGCACGCTGAACACAAGAGTCATGTGGTTCATGGTCCCACGGCGGGACTACTGCGGAGGTTCGCCGCGCGCTTTGGGGCCTGGCCTCCGGCCTGGCCCTGGCTGTCAGGCCCGCTGGGCCGGTAGAGGCCTCCGGGGTCAATGGCGCACTCGCGCTATCAGCTTGGGAAGTGCTGAGCGAGGGTGGGGTGGTTAGATGTCCCTGATGGGTAATCACTTGTTCGGTCTGGTGCTTCGTCAGAGGAGACGTTAGAGTAGAACCTGTATTCGATGACTTGGGCAGGGTTTCAGCTGACTGGTCGGAGTCCGCCACAACCCTGCCCGCGTGTCGCCTTGCTTGGGCCCGAGGCGCCTGCTCTTATAGTTTCGGCCCCTCAACCGAGGGGGCGGATCTAGAAGTCAACGACCAGGAGTACTCGTGGCTCAGCCAATCCCGGAACCGAATGATGACTGCGAGAAGCGACTCGCAGCGCTGGGCGTCCAGCTCGTGCAGCTCCATGACGCGCTTCGCGCTGGAGAGGAGGCGCGGAGGCTTACGACCGCGAACGATCCCCGCAACGCGGCGGGTACGGTGGACTACTTCCGGCGCATCCGCGTCCTGCGAGAGCGGAAGATCGCCGAAGACGGCTGGGCACGCCTCGACCTCAACATGCTGCCCCTCGTGGCCAATCCGACCCGGACGATCGCTATCGGCGTCCTGCTGGGCGACTACCGAACGGGATGGCCCGGGCCCTATCATCCACGTAGCAGTCGACCGGTAGGCGAGGGCAAGATCAGGCTAGTCGCCCGCAACCAGCAGCAGATGACACTGTTCCCGGCAATCCACAATCCGCAGGAGGTTGACCTTGATTCGGAAGATCTCTCACGGTTGCAGACCTGGTTCCTGATCAGTAACAGGCGCCTATATGGCGACCACGTGACAATCAGCTCAGAGCTTTCTCTGCCCTCCGAGACTGGGGAGACCCGGTACATAACGAGGTACGCGAAGCGTATACCTCTACCAGAGCTTCGCTTCGATGGCGTTATCCCGTACACGGACGAGGATGATGACGGCGGAGAAGGCGAATACGAGGTGCCGGTCGACGAGAAGTAGAAGAGTCATGTTCTGCAGGAAGGTCGAAGGTCCCATTGTTTACCGCATCCCGTTTGACCCTCGCGCGGAAGCGCCGCGGGCTGACCCTCGTGGAGGTTGCTGAACGCGTAGGAGTTACTGCGCAGAGTATCTCGAACTATGAGAACGGGCGACAGGTCCCGTCGGCGCAGGTATTGGATAGCCTTGCACAGGCTCTTCGATTTCCGGTCTCATTCTTCTCTGCGCGTGAATTTGAGCCGGTTACGGCTGATCAAGTTTCTTTCCGCGCTCGAAGTAAGTTGCCCGCGCGCAAACGGGATATCGCACTCAGCGTAGGGCGGCTTGCAATCGAGTTCCATGACTGGATGAGCAGAAGCTACAATCTTCCGCCCTCCGACCTGCCCTCACTCAATAAGCCTGACCCTGAGACCGCTGCGGGGATCGTTCGCGCAAGGTGGAATCTGGGGTCTGCGCCGATTGGCAATACGGTGCACCTTCTGGAGGCTCATGGGGTCCGAGTCTTTTCACTTGCTCCGGAGTACTCTGACGTAGACGCTTTTTCTTTCTATAATGATGGCGTACCGTTTGTCTTCTTGAATACGATGAAAACCGCCGAGCGAGGCCGATTCGATGCTGCCCATGAACTAGGTCATCTTGTTCTGCATGGTCAGGGTTGCGATCTCAAGCGAATGCAGGCTGAACAAGAGGCAAACGATTTCGCAAGCGCTTTCCTGATGCCCCGTGAAAGTGTCCTTGCACATATGCCCTCCTCGCCGCTCGTGGATCAGATTTTGACAGGGAAGAAGATCTGGAACGTTGCCGCGCTTGCTCTTACATATAGATTGCATGACATCGGCATGTTGTCTGACTGGCACTACAGAAGCACTTGCATGGAGCTGGGACGGCGCGGCTATCGGACTCAAGAACCGGATGGCATCCAGAGGGAGAGTTCGCAGCTGTTGACCAAGGTGTTCCTCTCGCTCCGGAAAAGAAGAGTATCGATTAGTGATGTCGCACGTGAACTCTCGGTAAGCCCGGAAGATCTGAATAGCTATCTGTTCGGGCTGATGCTAACTGTTCTTGAGGGGCACCGTACAGGTAACGACGAGACTGCCCGACCGACGCTAAGGCTGGTGGAGACGACTCCTCAACCTGGCCACAGGTCAACACATGGCAAGTTTTGCACTTGCACTTGATAGCTATTCCTAAGTGGTCACCGGCAGCCTATCAGACTTTGCTGAGACAACTACTGACTGGAGTTCTAATGCCCAGAGACGGCGAAGATAGTTCAATAAGATCGGCTCTTCGCCAAAGGTATAGCCAGGTACAGCTGCTCAAGATCTTCTATAGAGCACAGATAATCGTGCTTGTGCTGACAGGGCTCTTGGTCTTTCAGTGGGTGGCTACGTCTACTCGAGGCTATGGTCTCGTAGAGATCATCACCGCGTTTGTTACGATCGCCTGTACGCTCGCTACTACCTTCCGATCCGTCCAGCTTCCTACCGCCTTGCCGCTATGGAGCCTTATCCTCCAGGTTGTTACTGCAGGTACGGTGTTTGTGGTAAATTTCTCTTGGATTTATTGGGCTTACTCACCTAGCCCGAGCGCTTGCATGAATGTCGGACTATCCAAGATAGACGGCACTTATTTCACCCTTACCACGCTGACCACAGTCGGATACGGCGACATTACGCCGGTAACGGAACGTTGTCGGGTGATAGTTTCTGGTCAACTGATCCTGGGAATTGTCTTCATGGTCATCATTCTTTCTCTTTTGATCGTCAGAATCGCAGACACCACGATTCGGCGTCGCGTCTAAAGGAAGCGACCGCGACTCGAACGTGGGAGATTCTAATTCGGCCTGAACGCTGACCGTTCGGAGGTTCGCCGCGCGCCTATCGGGCCTGACCTCTGGCCTGGCCCTCGCCGTCAGGCCCGGCGCGCCGGAGGTGCGCCCTTGAGGTGGTGCAGAGAGTTGCAACAACCCTGCACGACAACCGTCGTCCGAGAGCCGTCGCTCGCGCTCGCTCGTTGGCGAATCTGCGCTGGTTCTTGGATGCCCTATGCCATACGGGTTCCCGGCACGTGCGCTAGGCGTTAGCGTCGTGGCCGTGAGTGGTGCGATGGGTGGCGAGCCGGGGCGGTGGCGGACGTTCGGGGAGCGAGCGGTCTATGAGAGCCCGTACGTGTGGCTGGGTCAGGTCGATGTCGAACTGCCGGGAGGGGAGCGGTTCTGGCATGACGTGATCCGGTTGCACCGGGCGGCGACGATGGTGCTAGTGGATGACGCGAATCGGGTGCTGCTGTTGTGGCGGCACCGGTTCGTGCAGGACAGGTGGGGGTGGGAGGTTCCGGGCGGGCTGGTTGACGAGGGCGAGGAACCGGCCGAGGCGGCCAGGCGGGAGCTGGAGGAGGAGACCGGTTACCGGCGGGGCGGGTGGAGCAGCTGATCACGTTTCAGCCGCGGGCGGGGACGGTCGATGCCGAGTGTTTCGTGTACGTGGGCCGGAACCCGGATCGGGTCGGCGAGCCGACCGAGGTCAACGAGGTTTCGCGGGTGGAATGGGTTCCGCTCGCATCGGTGCCGGGCATGATCGCGGCTGGCGAGATCTGGGATGCCGGGTCGCTGGTGGCACTGCTGCGGTTCCTCATGAAAGACAGCTAGCCGCTCCTCCGATGCGGGTCAGCGCTGGACAGTGCGCACGGTCACCAGACGGTCGGCTTCATCGAGGGCGAGGTACCAGGGGTAGCGGTCGATGAGGTTCCCGCCGGTGCGTGGCGGGTGGGGCTGGATGCCGCCGGGCCCGAGCAGGATGCGGACGCCTTCGGCGCGGAGGGCTTGGACGCTGCGGCGGAAGGGCGGGCGGCTGGCCAGGGCGGTGTTGATGAAGGGCAGGACCACGATCGGGACGTCGAGGCCGGTGATTTCGGCGAGCACGCCGAGGGCGTAGGTGTCGCTGATGCCCAGGGCCCATTTGTTGATGGTGTTGTAGGTGGCCGGGGCGACGATGATGGCGTCGGGTATCGGGGACCGGGGCGCGCCGGGCGGGCTGTACTGGCTGCGGACGGGGTGGCCGGTGGCTTTCTCGATGGCGGCCGGGTCGAAGAACCCGAGGGCGGCGGGAGTGGCGATGACCTGGATGGTCCAGCCCCGCTCGTGGGCGAGCTGGACGAAAGTGCCGATGGCGGTGGCCGGGCCTGCGCCGCACACGATGACCGACAGGACGCGCGGGTGCGGGTCGTGGGTCACCGGGTGATCCCGATCTGGCTGGCGAACTGCTCGGCGTCGCGGCGGGTGCTGGGCGGGGCCGTGGTGATGAGGTCGCGGACGAGCCGGTGGACGGACGGGCGGCCGGTGACTTCCTCGGGAGCGATTTCCCAGGCGGCGCGCAGCGCGATGCAGGCCTTCTCGTGCCGTCCCCACTGCAGGAACGCGCGGGCGGTGTCGATCAGCAGGCTGGCTTTCCGCTCGGTCACGGTGATGGCGCTCAGGTCGATGCCGCGGGCCACGTCGACGGCGGTGCCCGCGTCGCCGAGGGTGACGGCGATGTTGACCCGGTGCTGGCGGGCGTTGACCGGGCCGAAGGCGGTCCAGCGGAGGTTCCTGTCGGTTCCGAGCCGCCGGGCGGCGTCGTCGGCCTCGGCGAGCAGTTCGTAGGCGGTAGCGCGCTTGTCGTGTTGCGCGGCTGCGACCGCGCCGCGCAGCAGCAGCGATCCGTAGACCGACAGGGACTCGGGGTTGTGGGCGGCGATGTCGTGGTCGAGCCGCTGCGCGTGGCCGCTAGCGGTGGTGATGGCCGCCGCCAGGTGGCCGCCGTCCATCAGGGTATGGGTGATGATCCGGGCGCTGGCTCCGATGGTCACGGGGTCCTGGCTGGCCAGGGCGGCGCGCATGCTGCGATCGGCGGCCACGCAGGCCAGGCCGCGGTCATCGAGCTTGAGCAGCAGTCCGGCCGCGACATGATGCACGTCAGCGGACAGCGTGAACGCGCGGAGCTGGTCGTCGCCGTCGAGCGACCGGCATGCGGCGTCCAGGCGGCCGAGCAGGCCCGGCAGGCGCGGGATCAAGCCGGAGTACCGGCAAGCCTGGTACTGCCGCCTGGCGTTGCCCGCGGCGGCGGCCAGTGCCGTGATATCGAGTGCCGGTTCCAGTTCCGCCGTGTCCGCTGCATGCCCGGTGAGCACGGACGCCAGAGCCTCGGTATCGGCTGGCGGGCTGGGCCGCGGGATGCCGTCGAGAATCGCGCTGACCATCGTTGCGCCGGTGAGCCCGACAAAGGTCCGGCGTCGCACTGGGTCGTCCTCCTGCCTGTCCTCTTTATCGAGGGTAGACAGGCCAGAAGCAGAGTGGGCCGGGGGGTGCCGCGGGGCCAGCCCGAGGTGGATCCGGGCGGGGTCGGGCAGGCCGAGGCCATCGGCGATCCGCTCGAATACATCGAGCTTCTCGACCTCCTGGATGCCGCGCATGATGCCGCTGACTTTGCCCTGGCTCAGCACGCATGCGATGCCGATTTGGGTCTGGCTGGCCCCGGCGTGCTGCCGCACGAGAGCGAAGAACCGTCCGATGTCCCGGTTGCGCAGGGCCGCGATGGTCTCGGGCCGCTGCCACAGCGAGGCCGGGATCTGGATCAGGTCGTTGGCGCGGCCGGGCATGCCGTTGCTCGTCCTCCGTCCGCGGTTCCCGTGCGTGGGTGCTGCGTGACTGATTGCGAGCTTATATCCCGTCACGGTATACCGCGCTGATATGGGCACGGTGGCGCCGATCGGTAACCGTATGGTCATGGGAACAACAGGCGTGGCCGGGACGGCTGCCTGCCCGGCGTGCCGCGGGCAGGGCTGGAAATTCCGCCGCTCCCGGCGGGCCCTGGTGATCGGGACCCTGATCCGCGGCACTGCCGATGGCACCAGGCAGTCATGCCTGGACTGCGGCGGCTCGGGGCAAGCCCGGAAGCTGACCTAGCCGATGCCTGCCGACAAGCACGGTGCGCCGCGGACCGATGGCCAAGCCCCCGGTACCACCGCAGAGGAGCATCACGACGCCGCATGGCTGGCTCTGCCCTGGCGGTCGGCCCTCGGCCTGCGGCCGGGGGTTCCATGGCGGATGTGCGCGGAGCTGGCGCGATTGCGGGAAGCGTTCCCGGGGTTCTCATTCCGCATCTGCCCGGGGTGGCGGGGTCCGGCGTTCGAGGCCTGGCGCAACCCACATCCCGGCAGCGGCTTGTACGCGGTGATTACCCGCGATGCCGCTGAACTGTGGCATGAGCTTGAGGACTGCCGGACACCATGAGGCCGACCACTGATGCGTACCAAGAGAGGTGTGATGAAGGTCCACAGGCTGGTGCTCACCGGCCAGCCGGATGACGGTGTGCGGCTGGATGAGTCTTGCGGGCGGCTGGCCGGGCGCGATTTCGGGGCGGGTACCAGGTTGCGCGCGCTGGCGGTGGATCTGGCCAGGCAGGAGGAACTGGCGGTCTCGGCGGTCGCCTATGAGGACGAATCGCTGGAGCTGGAGGTCATGCTGGCCGGTGACCCGTTCCGGGAGCCGGTGACCATCGACCGGGACGGCACCGGCCGCGGCTGCCAGATGTCGTGGCAGCGGTGGGCCGACATCGAGGACGACGCGGCAATGGAGAAGGCCACGCAGATGATCGCCTCCGTCGTCGTGAGCTGCGCTGCCAGCAGGTAACCCCGCCCGGCGGCAGGACGCGCGCGCGGAGGCTGACGGCCACCCCGTGCAGCGATCGGGACGCGTTTTCGCTGGAAGGGGGTGACAGCGGGTAACCTGAGCAGTAGGGTGCTTGAGTAGACAAGCTACTTGAGTAAGGCGCTACCATGCCCTATGAGTACACCCCGCCGAAGTACGCCCAGGTCATCGAGGAGCTGCGGCGGCGGATCGAGTCCGGTGAGTACCCGCCGGGGTCGCTGCTGCCCAGTGAGCATCAGCTCAGCGACGAGTTCCAGATCGCCCGGCCAACCGTGGTGCGGGCGCTTCGGGTGCTGCGGCAGGACGGCTGGATCGAGACCCAGCAGGGCAAGGGCAGCTTCGTCCGCGGCCGGCCGGCGCTGGCGAGCCTGGCGTCGCAGCGGACCGGCGAGGAGGCCCTCAACCGCGACGAGTCCCGTGAGGCGGGCGAGCTGATTGAATCGGGAATCAGTGCCCCGCCTGCCCGGGTGGCCGCGCTGCTCGGCCGGGCCGGTGAGGACGGGGTGCTGGCCCGGCGGCTGCTAAGACGGCAGGACGGCGAGGCCTCGGAGCTGGTGACCTGGTGGGTCCCGGCCGCGCTGGCCGAGGGCACCGACCTGGCCGGGGATGAGCCGCTGCACGGCGGGGTCCGCGGGCACCTGTCGAGGCGCAGGGGAATCCGCGTGGATCACGTCCTGGAGCAGGTCACCGCCCGGCATCCCACCAGCCAGGAGGCCAAGCTGCTGGGGGTCGGCAAGTCGGCGGCGATGCTGGCGATGTACGTGGCCGCGCGGGACGCCTCCGGGGCGCCGGTGCTGGTCCTGGAGGTGGTCATGCCAGGTGACCGGCATGAGCTCGAGGACGCCTACCAGGTCGGCTAGCAGCGGGCCGGAATCTGTCATCCTGATCACTTGACTAAGCAAGTGGTATCGTCTACTGTGAAGACACTTGCTTAGTCAACTGGCCAAGCAAGCCGGTATCTACAAGGAGACAGCATGGCTCTTCAAGGTCCGATCCCGGTGGAGTTCGGCGTGGTGTTCCCGTCCGGGGCGTACGCGGCTGGCGCGTTCGAGCCGGTGCGGAACTTCGACGCCTCCACCGGGGAGAAGTTCGTCCAGTCCAGCGACAAGACCTCGGGCATACCGCTGTGGGTGATCGAGATCATCGACGCCGACCCGGCCGCCCGGGTGCGGGCGGTCAAGGTGAAGGTCGCCGCGCAGGTCCAGCCGGTGGTCCCGGCCGGGACGCCGGGGTCGCCGTTCGTCCCGGTGGAGTTCACCGGGCTGACCGTGACCTACTACGTCAACCAGGCCGGGCGGCTGGCCTACTCGCTCAAGGCAACCGGCATCCGCTCCCCGGGCCGCGGCCGCCCGGGCCCGGAGATGAGGGAGGCGGCATGAAAAGCGGCGGCGGGTCGTCCGGGTACGTCGGCGTGTACGTGGGCGAGGACTGGTGGACGTTCCTGAGCACGTACGAGGATCACACCCCGATCCTGGACATCTCGTGCGGGTCGATGACGGTGGCCATCTGCGTGGCCGACCGGCAGGTCACCGGCCCGGCGGTGGCGTTCGCCCGGGAGCTGGCCGGCCAGGCGGCCAAGTTCGCGGCCGAGGTCGAGCGGCTGCACGCCAGGCATCCCGGCCCGGCCGGCGAAGCCTCCGAGCACGGGGCCGGGGCTGGTGAGGCGGCCTGATGGCGGTCCTGACGGTGATGGGTGGGGCGGCAGGAACGGGCATTCCTGCCGCCCCGGGGCTCTCCCCCTGCTGGCGCATGGTGAGAGGAGGCGAGTCTAGTGCCGCGCGGCGGTAACTGGGTGCGGGGCGAGCAGCTCGCCCAGGTCGACAACCGCGACCCGTTCGCGCCGCCGGTGTGGCGGTCCCCGGTGTACCGCACGCCGGAAGCGGTGATCCTCGTCGTCCAGCTGCTGCGGCTCATCTGGCGGGTGCTGTGGTTCGCCCTCACCCACCCGCTGACAGACGCGGCGGCGCTGCTGGTCTTCGCCACCTGGGTGGGGCTGGGCTGGCCCGGCATCACGGGCCTGGCAGCGGTCGTTGCCGCGGGCCTGATCGGGCTGCGGATCATGCAACCGGCCTGGTTCGCGCGGTTCGTGGCGGTGCCCTTGCGGGACTGGTGGCGGTGGTGGTTCTACCGGCGCCGGTGGAAGGCCACCATGACCCTGGCCGGGCTCGCCCCGGACTACCGGGGCCAGTCAATGCTCCCGGTCCTCGGCAAGGTTCACCGGGCCGGATCAGTCGATCTGGTGCGGGTGGGCCTGGTCACCGGGCAGGCCCCGGCCGACTTCGCCGCCAAGGCCGAGAACCTGGCGCACGCCTTCGGCGCGCGGCTATGCCGGGTCCGTGATGTCGCGCCGGGCGCGCTGCTGCTGGAGCTGGTCCGCGCGGACACTCTGGCCGATCCGATCCCGGCCCTGCCGATTGGCGAGGAGGTGGACCTGGCCGGGCTGCCGGTCGGCCGGTGCGAGGACGGCTCGCTATGGCGGCTGCGGCTGCTGTCGACCCATGTGCTGATCGCCGGGGCTACCGGGTCGGGGAAGGGCTCGGTGATCTGGTCGCTGATCCGCGCCCTGCTGCCAGCCATCGCGGGCGGGTGGGTGCAGGTGTGGGCGCTGGATCCCAAGCGGATGGAGCTGTCGTTCGGCCGGGCCCTGTTCCACCGGTACGCCTGCCATGCGACCGCGATGGTCGAGCTGCTGGAGGCCGCGGTCGCCGAGATGCACGACCGGGCCGGGCAGTTCGGCGGCCGGACCCGCACCTTCCCAGTCTCGACCGAGTTCCCGTTCGTGGTGGTGCTGGTGGACGAGCTGGCGTTCCTGACCGCCTACCAGCCCGACCGCGACCTGCGCAAACGAGCCGAGGCCGCCATCGCCACGCTCACCTCGCAGGGCCGGTCGGTCGGAGTGTGCGTGGTCGGCGCGCTGCAAGACCCGCGCAAGGACGTGATCAGCCTGCGGAACCTGTTCTCCACCCGGATCGCGCTGCGGCTTGACGAGTCCGACCAGGTGGACATGGTGCTCGGCGACGGCGCCCGGGACCGCGGCGCGCTGGCCGACGAGATCTCCCCGCTGCCCCAGATCGGCGCCGGGGTCGGATACGTGCGGCTGGAGGCCTCCCCCGACCCGATAAGGGTCCGTGCCGCCTACGCGACCGACACTGACATCCGCGCCATGGCCGAAGCAATCGGTTACCTGCCTGGCGGTGGCCGATGAGGGAGACCACGTGGCGGACCGACGAGCCGTGCCCGGTGTGCGGTACCGGGCTGGTCCTAGTCGAGGACGGCACAGCGGTAGTGCGGGCCGAATGCCGCCTGTGCGGCTACGCCGGGCCCTTCGACACCCAAGGAACCGACTGGGACGGTGACTGGTGACCGAGCCGGGACGGACGACACGGGCACAGCGGCTGGCGGCGCCGCTGGCCCGGAACATGGTCAAAGAGGTGGCCGCCGAGCACGGCGCCTGCCTGCGCCCGATCCAACTGCGCCGCACCGACATCGACACCGGCCACGTCGGGCAGGTGCTGATCCCCTGCGGGCATACGCTCGCCTCGGTGTGCCCGCCATGTGCCGAGCGGGCCCGGCTGCTGCGCGCCGCTCAATGCCGCGAAGGCTGGCACCTAGACCACGAGCCAGTCATGGAGCCGGACCCGGCAAACGACGAGCAGACGGCCCGGGTCGCCGACCGGGCCGAGGCGCAAGCCGACCGGGACGCCCTGGTCGTCGAAGGCCTCGACACTACGGATCTGGATCAGCGGATCGGCGAACTGGATCAGCGCATCACCGACGCCGGGATGCGAGGCACAGTCCTTCCCGCGCGGCCGCGCCGCCACCGCTCCACCAGGCGCAGGCAAGATGCGGCGCCGCTGCCCCGCCGACCGGTCAGCGCCCGCACGGTCGGCAAGACCTACACCACGCTGGATGGCAAGACCTTCCGCCCGTCGATGTTCATCACGCTGACCT
>Ga0116218_1001701_pt1 | contig 13361 bp, 9 predicted proteins | sample Sb_taG_2_FD_88966 | JGI IMG/M metagenome (GOLD analysis project Ga0116218, IMG submission 88966) | Peat soil microbial communities from Weissenstadt, Germany - Sb_50d_5_LS metaG | ecosystem: Environmental > Terrestrial > Soil > Wetlands > Peat | place: Germany: Weissenstadt | collected 2010-09-21 | reverse complement strand
GTTGTCGCATTCGGGGGTGGCGTACTCGGGATGACTGCCTACGTCCAGGTAGAGGCGGGCGCCGTTGCGCAGGAAGACGTTGCTGCTCCGCCCCCAGGACACCACGCGCCGGAACAGGTACCGCGCCACCTCGTCGGGCGACAGCCGCCGCTGCCCGCGGAAGGTGCACGTGACGCCGTACTCGTTCTCCACCCCGAAGATTCGCCGGTCCACACGCCCAGGCTACGTCCCGTCGGCCCCTGACAACAGCATCCGGACGTGCCGCTCGCCGACACGGGCAACCCGCGGGCCCGGAACCTAAATCAGCGGCCGTTCCTGCCGGCGGCATTCGGCTTGTAAGATCGGCTGCGGGGCAGACATGAAGCACACGAGGGCTCCCGGACGGGCTGGATTCGATATCCAGACTCCCGGCGGGGGCCGTCAGCGGTCAGATCGCGACAAAACCGGCACCCAGCTGCCCCGGGAAGCCCAGGTCATAAGCCAGCCCCCTTAAGTTCCTGGTCTTGCCACCGGGACCGCTTCTGGGGCGGCAATAGGAAAGTGACGATGACGATGGGGATCGACTACCAGCGCCTGTACGAGTACCGCTTCCGCGACGTCGACCAGCGGAGCCGCCAAGCGGTCTGGCATGAAATCGCCGCCGACCTGTACCGGCGCATGGACGCGCCGACGAAGGTACTCGACCCCGCCGCGGGCCGCTGCGAGTTCATCAACGCGGTCCCCGCAGCGGAGCGGTGGGCGGTGGACACCGTCGATCACAATGAATTCCGTCATTCCGATGTCAAGGTGATAATCAGCGATATCCTCGACGCCGAGCTCCCGCCTGCCTATTTCGACGGTATTTTCGTCTCCAATTTCCTTGAGCACCTACCCAGCCAGGACACGATAGGCACGGTACTCGCCAAGCTCCGCGCATCGATGGAACCCGGCGGGACGATTGCCGTCCTCGGCCCGAACTTCAGGTACTGCGCAAGCGAGTATTTCGACTGCGCCGACCATACGCTCGCGCTGACCCACGTGGCGGTGGTCGAGCACCTGTACGCGGCCGGCTTTAAGGTCACCGCCGTTATCCCGCGGTTCCTGCCCTATTCCTTCCGCAGCCGGATTCCCCCTTCTCCCGCGCTGACGCGGATCTACCTTCGGGTTCCCGCGCTGTGGCGCGTGCTGGGTAAGCAATTCCTGGTGCTCGGGGTCAGGGAGAAGGCGGGGGCCGGGCGCCGGTAAGCGGCATCCCAGCATCCCGGCCTGCGGGCCGCGGGCTCAGCCGAATCCGGCGAGCAGGTTCGCGTTCCAGACGAATACCGTGTAGGGGCCGACGTGGTAGGTAGCTGCGGGCGGACCGTACCTGGCCAGGGCCGCGGCGCTGGGCTGGAAGTAGTTGAAGAAGCCGGGCTGGCTGTCGGTGACCAGGAAGGTCGCGCGGTTCGAGCGCGGGTCGTACCAGGAGGCCTTCGCTTCCCACGGATACGGCCGCAGCGTGTCCGCCCACACGGCGCGGACCATCACCGCGCCGTCGCTGTCGACCGTGACGATGCTCGACTGCCAGTACCCGCTCACGCCGTAGGTCAGGTGGTGCGCGGCGAGGAACGTGGCCAGTTGCTCGTTGGCCGGCGGGGCCGACGGCTGAGCGGCGGCGTACCCGAGGCTGGCCAGATAGCCGGCCGCCACCGCGGACGCCAGCCCGGCGCGCCAGCGATGGCCGCGGAGCCAGCTGAATAGGCCGAGTTCGCCGCCGCGCCAGCCGGTGGCCAGCGGCTCGGCCAACGCCCGGCCGGCCAGCACCGCGCCGAACGGCAGCACCACCGCGAACTCCCGTGCGTTCAGGTCGGTCGCGTTGGCCAGCGTGCTCGGCACGTACACCAGGACGTTGAGGACCATCGCGACGAGCAGGACCTGGCTGATCAGGTCGGGCCAGCTGAAGAACCGCCGCGCCACCCGCCACATGGCCCAGGCCACCAGGGCCACCCCGGCCAGGTGCAGCAGCGCGAAGGCCATCTCGGCCGCGGGCCCCTGCGGCTTGGCGCCGAACAGCGCGAGCAGCCCCTCCCCGGTCACCCACGCGTGCTTCGGCCAGGTATGCAGCGGGGCCAGCTGGTAGCCCAGCGGGTGCAGGACGAACCCGCCGCCGACCCGCAGCAGCCGGTTCACCGCCGCGGCCAGGCCGTAGGCGAGGATCGCCGCGGCGGCCAGGGACACCTCGTACCAGCGCGCCTGCAGGGCGGAGCCGCGGCCGCCGGGCCGGGTCTTCGGGTCCGTCCACACCGCCCGGACGACGCGCACGGCGCAGACCGCGGCGAGCGGGACGATCCCCACCACGAGCACGAGCGGGTCGGCCACCAGCACCCAGGTCAGCAGCAGGCAGACGACTACCGGGGTGAGGACGGCCCGGGGGGAGGGCCGCTCCCCCGGGTTGGCACGATCTATCACCATCCAGATCAGCATCAGCGGGACGGCGGTGCCGATGTGCCCGACGGACAGCAGCAGGACGAAGACACCCACCCCGAGCTGCGGCGCAATCATGAGGCCGGCGGTCAGGGCCATCGGCGGCCAGGCGGCGCGGCCCCTGGACCGGGGCCCCCGGGCCAGCAGGACGGCGAAGAGCACGGCCAGCGTGTAGGTCATCGCCGCCGCGACGTGCGCGGTGTCGGTGCGCAGGCCGATGAGACCCTCGAGCATCGCGTACTGGGGCAGCTCGGTCGGGTAGAAGGAGACGTCCGACAGGTACCAGCCGTGCAGCAGGAGGTTGCCGTGCAGCATGTCCCAGGACATGAGCAGGATGTTCGCCTCGTCGGAGTTCTCCGGATAGGTACGGGACACCCGCAGGTAGGCGACGAAGAGCAGCACCACCGCGGCCACCGCGATGGCCGCGGTGGCCAGCAGACGGCGGCGGCGGGCGGCGGCCCGGGGCGCGTGTTGTCCCTCGCCGACCGGGCGGGAAGGCGCGGCAGACGTCTCCGGCGTTCCGCTTCTCGGCACGGCAGCCATCACGTCCTATCCGCTAACCGCTTCGGAGGATAATTCTCACAGGGTAGTGTGGCATCGCTCTGGCAGGCCGCGCGCCCGCCAGAATTTGCCCTTCCCCACAGACAGCCATGGTGGAGGCTCGCGGTTGCAGCTTACTTCGACGTCCGAAGAAGACAGGTCCCTCCGGCACCGCCCGCCGTCACCGTGGCCGGCGCTGAACCGGCCGATCGTGCCGGCGGTGATCGCCTTCCTCGGCTGGCTGGGCTTTGTCCTAGCCCGCCTGGAGGTCTGGGCCAAGGGCCACCTGACCCTGTTCATGCTGCTGGGTTCCGGGCGCACCGGATTCACGAATGTGAAGCAGCTGCCGCCGGGTGTGATGATCGGCGACCCGAATGCCGCGGGCTACGACGGGCAGTTCTACTACCGGCTGGCGCTGGATCCGTTCAACTGGAACAAGACCGCGTTCGGCATCACCATGGACCAGTCCTACCGGTACACCAGGATCGGGTACCCGGTCCTGGCCTGGATGGTCTCGTTCGGCCAGCACCAGTTCGTGCCGGTCGCCCTGGTCGCGATCAACCTGCTGGGCGTGGCCGCGATGGCCTTCCTGGGCGGGATGTTCGCCCGCGAATCCGGCCGCCACGCGCTGTGGGGGCTGGCCTTCGCGGCCTACTTCGGCCTGGTCATCAGCGTGGGCCGGGATACTGCCGAGCCGCTGGCCGAGGCGTGCATGCTGGGCGGGCTGCTCGCCTACCGCCGGAGCAAGCCGGTACTGGCCACCTGCCTGTTCGCGGTGGGCGCCGTCACCAGGGAGACCATCTTGCTCGCCCCGGCGGCGATCGCGGTCACCCGGCTGGTGGCCTTCGCGCGCCGCCAGGCCCGGCCCGGCCTGGCCGACCTGACCTGGGTGGTGCCCGCCTGCGCCTACGGCGTGCTGGAGCTCGCGGTCCATTTCGTGGTCAAGGGCAAGTTCCCGCTGCTGGCGAACAGCGACCGCAACCTCGCCCTGCCGTTCACGGCCATGATCGACGCGCTCAAGTTCGACATCAGGCACATCAACACCGCTCACCTGAGCCCGATCGACATCGCCCTGCTCGAATACGCCACGCTGGGCATCTTCGTCCTGGCCGGGCTGGCGGTCCTGCTGGTCACCACCGCGCCGGCGCACGAGCGCCTGGCCTTCGTGTTCTTCGTGCTCCAGCTCGGCCTGCTGTCCAGCCAGATCTGGACCAGCACCTTCGGGGAGGGGCGGTCGCTCATCGAGCCCTATCTGATGGCGCTGATCCTCCTGCTCGCCACGCCGCGGAAGTACCTTTCCTGGCGCTACCTCGGCCCGATCACCGCCTGCGTGATACCGGCGCTGCTGGTGGTGGCCAGGCGCCGCATCCTGTACATGTAGAAGGCTGTGTTTCCTCGGGGGGACGATCCCCCCAGACCCCCCCTGCTCTTGGGGGGAAACCTTTCCCCCCAAACCCCCTCGGCCCCCCAAACCCCCTCGGCCGGATAAGACTAGGCCCGGGTGGCCGAGGCGGCCCAGCAGGTTGATGTCCCAGACCATGATGGTGTAGCCGTCGTAGCGGTAGATCCGTTCCGGGTGGCCGAAGGTGCGCAGCGCCGCGGACTGCACCCAGGGCAGCGGAGCGGGGCCGCCGGCCACCACGAAGGTCGCGTCACGCAGCGACGGGTGGTAGTCGGTATCGTCGGTCTCCCACTCATACGGCACCAGTTCGCCGTCGGGGGCCACGGTCACCCCGCTGACCTGGACCCGGCCTCCGCTGGCCAGCGTGGTGCTGTTGGCCTCCCAGTAGCCGGCCAGCCCGTCGGTGAGCCCGTGCGCGACCAGCCAGCTGGCCAGCGGCTGGTTGGCGGGCGGGGCCGGAGGCTGCGCCGCGCCGTACGCGAGCGTGCCCAGGTAGCCAGCGGCGATCACCACCCCGAGCGCGGACAACACCCAGATTTCCGCTCTCCCGGCCGCCTGGACCATGTTCAGCAGCGGCTCGGCCAGCACCCGTCCGGCCAGGACCGCGCCCAGCGGAAGGACGGCGGCGATCTCGCGTGCGCCAAGGATGTCCAGCGCGTGCGAGCTGAACATGTAGGTGCCCACGTTGATCACGATGGCCACCGCGAACACGGATACCACCAGGTCCTGGAAGCGGTAGAGCCGACCGAGCGCGAGAATCAGGGCGCAGATGACCAGGATCGCCCCGACCAGGTGCAGCCAGACGAAGACGGCTTCGATCCCCGGCCGCGCGTTGTACACGTTCGCACCGAAGAGCTCGAGCACGGCCTGGAACGTCACCCAGGCTTGATGGTGCAGCGCGGCGACGGTCGTGCCCGACTCGACCGGCGCCTGCCGATATCCGCCCAGACCGGAGATGACCCGCGGGGCGGCCCAGCCCAGCCCGGCGGCCACCGCGGCCGCCCCGGCCAGGGACAGCTCGTACCACCGCGACGCCGGCCGCTCCCCGCGCCTGATCAGCCCCGGACAGGAACGTATGAGGACCACCAGGACCAGCGGCGCGATGCAGGTGAGCAGCACGATCGAGTCGCCGATCATGGTCCAGGTCATAAGGACGAAGACCGCGAGCGGTACGAGCCACCGCGCGGCCTTCCAGCGGTCGGGTGTAACACGGTCGATCACCAGCCAGGTCACCAGCACTGGCACGGCGGTCCCGGTGTGGTCCGGTGACAGGAGCAGGATCTGGGTGGCGCTGAGCTGGGGCGCGATCATGATGCCCGCGGCCAGCAGCGCGCGGGCCCAGCCCGCCCCGCCCCGGGACCGGCCCTTGGCCAGCAGCGCCGCCAGCAGCACGAGCAGCGTGTAGGTCATGGCCGCGCCGAGGTGGACCACCCGCGCCCCCAGCCCCAGGACGGACTCGATCAGCGCATACTGCGGGAGCTCGGTGGTGTAGAAGGTCACGTCCGCCACCCGCCAGTTGTGCAGCAGCAGGTTCCCGTGCAGCATGGCCTGGGCCTGCAGCACGATGCTCGCCCCGTCGGACGACAAAGCCACCGACTCGGACTGGCGCCAGTACAGGGTGAACAGGCCGGCCACCGCCAGCACGGCCACGGCGGGCCGCCAGGCCGCGCGTGCCCGCCTGCGCACGGTGCCCGGCGTGCGCACCGCGGCTTGGGTGGTCACAAGGGCCAAGACTACGGTCCGGCCAGACCAGGAGCGACCGGGGCGCGTCGAAGGCCGGCCGTGCCCCGGCGCGTTGAACCAGCGTTCAGATCGTGCCGTTCTTGACGGCCTCGTCGATCCAGGGGATGACCTCGCCCAGCATCTCGTCGAGCGTGGTGGCCGCCTCGAAGCCGAGGATCTTCTTGGCCTTCTCCGTGTCGGGGACGCGCCGCTGAACGTCGTATTCGAATGGGTTGTCGTGGACGAACCGCAGCGGGACCCCGTCCCCCTTGACCTTGCGCCAGATGGCCTCGGCCAGCTGCCGGACGGTCGTTCCTTCCGAGGTAGACAGGTTGAAGTCCTCGTTGAAGGCGTCCTCGTGCTCCATCGCGGTCACCACGCCGACGGCCAGGTCACCGCCGTAGGTGTAGTGCCGCACCTGGTCACCCGAGCCGAGGATGTGCAGCGGGTCCTGGCCCTTCAGCACCTTCTGCACCAGGTCGGGAACCACGTGGCTCATCGCGAGCCGGACGTTCCCGGACAGGATCTCCTGATCGCCCAGGGCCCGGCTCTCGCCGATGCCCACGCAGTTGAACGGCCGGAGCAGCGTGTACGGAAGGCCGTACTGGTCCCAGGCGGCCCGGGCGAAGTATTCCACGGCCAGCTTCTGGAACCCGTAGGACGACAGCGGCGGCGGTATCTGCCGCTGCTGCCCCTCGTAGGAGGGCCACTCGTCCGCGCTCTCGAACACCATCGACGAGGACAGGTAGGTCACCTTGCGCAGGTGGCCGTCCCGCCGCGCGGCGATGGCGGCGTCACAGGACGCCGCGATGATCCGCTCGTTCGTGGCGAGCAGGTCATAGGCGTAGGTGTGGAAGTACGAGATGCCCCCGATCATCGCCGCGCCCGCGATGAAGTGATCACAGTCGGCCAGCAGCTGGGTCATCAGCGCCACGTCCTGCGCGTCACCCTCGACGAGCCGGTAGTTCGGGTGATCGTCGTAGGACTTGCGCACCTTCCCGTATTTGGAGAAGTTGTCCAGCCCGACCACCGCGTACCCGCGTCGGAGCAGTTCCTCAACGACGTACCCGCCGATGAATCCCGCGGAGCCGCTGACCAGAACCTTCTGCATCAGTGTCCCTTCACTTCACTATTTCTTCCCGGTCTTCTCGCCGCGGGACCGGATCTGCTCGGCGGTCAGCCTCGGCCCGAATGCGAACCGGTACCAGCGCAGGTATCTCGGAATCCAGCTGGCCATCCGGAAGTTGGATACGCCGACCTGCCGGTCCAGCCAGATGGTGGGGATCTCCGCCACCGGCAGGCCCATCCGCTTGGCCTTGGCGGTCAGCTCGATGCCGATCTCGAAGCCGCCCCGCGAGTCGATGCCGACCTGCCGTACGAAGCTCGTGGAATATGCCTTGAACGAGTTAGTCGCGTCCCGTGTGCCGGTATGCGCGAGCAGCCGCAGCGACCGGCCCGCCGTCCGCGACATGAAACCCTTGAACACCGGCCCGCCGACCTGCTGACCGCCGGCCATGTACCGGGAGGCGGCGGCGACCGCCACCCCGCGGTCGACCAGCCGGGCCAGATCGTCGATCTGCCGCGGATCATCACAGCCGTCTGCCATCGTCACCACCGTGACCGGCGCGGCGGCGACGTCGATACCGAACCTGATCGCGTTGGCCGGCCCGGGCCCGTAGGTGTTCACCAGGCACCGGATACGCGGCTCCTTGAGTGCGTACTCCGCCACCACCGGGACCGTGGTGTCGTTCTCGTCGTCGACGACGACGAGAACCTCGCACTGCAGGCGGACCGATTCGAATAGCCGGTCAAGCACAGGCACGATCTGGTCGCCCTCGTTGTACGCGGGCACCACGATCGAGACCCGTGGTACCTCAGGGTTCACGATGTCTCCCGCTCGCCTGCAGACCAAGGCTCGCTCATACCCTGACACCCTGACCGAGCACGTTCCAGATGTCGGCGATCGGCTTGTCCGTCGCCAGCGCGCGGTACTCGGGGTGCGGCGCCCCGATCACCAGCAGGTCCGACCGGGATATCACCTCGTCCAGCGGCCGCAGCGCGGGATCCACGGTCACGTACGGGTCGGTGGTCAGCACCGCGCCGGCCTTGAACGCCAGGATCCGCTTGAGCTTGTACGACAGGCTCGACCTGATGTCGTCCGAGCCGCCCTTGAACGCCATACCCAGGACGCCCACCGTCATCGAGGCCAGGTCGTACTGCTGCTCAAGCCGGTGGACCACGTACAGAGGCAGCCCCTCGTTGATCGCCATCGCGGTGTGGCCGAGGGCAAAGTTGTTGTGGTTGAAGGCCGCGAGCTGCATCGTGTCCTTGAACAGGCAGGGGCCGGCCGCGAAACCCGCGGCCGGCATGTCCGCCGCCCGCGGGTAATCCGCCGCGAGCCCCTGGCGGATCCGCTCGAAGTCGAGGCCCCGGTCGTTCGCCATCATGTAGAGCTGGTTGGCGGTGGCGAACTTGATGTACCGCCACGTGTTGGTGAACAGCTTGGCCAGCTCGGCCTCTTCGGGGGACATCGGTACGAGCTTGCTGGTCAGCATCCCGAACAGCTTCGAGGCGCGCTCGAGCGCGACCGACGAGCGGGCGGAGACGATCTGCGGCAGCTCGAACAGCTCGGTCATCGCCTTGCCCTCGGCGATCCGCTCGGGGCAGAACGCGACCTCGATCTGGACGCCGAACCCGGCCACCATCTTCTCCACCAGGGCGGTCACGCCGGGGTAGACGGTACTGCGCAGGATCAGCAGCTGACCGTCCCGCAGGTACTCGGTGCAGCCGCCGAGCGCGTTCGGGATCGCGGCCTGGTCCGGGTTCAGGTGCTCGTCCACCGGCGTGCCGATCACCACCATCACGTGCTCGGCCGTGCTCACGATGGCCGGGTCGGTCGACGCCTCCAGCCGCCCGGCGGCCAGCACCCGCTGCAGGACCTCCTCCGCACCCGGCTCCGAGAACGGCAGCCGGCCCGCGTTCACCGTCTGGACGGCAGCCTCGCTGACGTCGTAGATGGCTACCCGGGCACCGCGGTCCGCGAAGGCGATGGCCAGCGGCAAGCCGACGTGGCCACAGCCGCCGATCACCACGACCTGGCGGTCAAACTGGCCAGATTTCGACGTACCCGTCATCGCATGCCTTCCGATTTGTCCCCTGCCGGGCCGCCCGGCACCCGCTTGACGCCCAACCTTACCGCGACCAGGTGCCGCGGGAGTTCCGTAACCGGCGTTCGCCCGGGCTCCGGGCCAGCCAGTGAGATGTACCAGGCTAGCCGGAACTGCCCCCGCTGCTACGCTCGGTCAACAGTAAGACGTCCGGCGGGCAGACGAGGAGTACACGATGGGTGGGTCCGAGGTGGAAACGCCCATCGCCGAACCCGGGACCACGCCAGCTTCGCACGCTCGGCCCGCCGCGCCCTGGCCGCGCCGCCTGGCCTGGCCGGGCGTGTTCGCCGCGGCAGGCCTGGCGCTATTCGCCGCCTACCTGCGGCAGGCGCAGACCGTTCCGGTTAATTCGGACGGAGGGTCGTTCGCGCTGCAGGCCTGGGACATCCTGCACGGCAACGTGCTGCTGCGGGGCTGGACCACCGCGGACCTGACGTTCTACACCACCGAGCTGCCGCAGTATGCGCTGGTGGAGCTGGCCCACGGGCTGAATGCCGATGTCGTGCACATTGCCGGGGCGATGAGCTATACGCTGCTGGTGCTCGGCGCGGCGCTGCTGGCCAGGGGACAGGCCACCGGGCGCGAGGGCGCGGTCCGGATGCTGATCGCCGGCGGGATCATGCTCGCGCCGTCGCTCGGGACGGGCACCGCCACGCTGCTGTCGAGCTCCGACCACACCGGCACCCAGGTCCCGTTGCTGGTGATCTGGCTGATCCTGGACCGGGCCCGGCCGCGTTGGTGGGTTCCGGTCCTGGTGGCAGTGCTGCTGGCCTGGGTGCAGGTCGGCGATCCGCTGGTCCTGTACGAGGGGGTCGTGCCGCTGGTGCTGGTCTGCGCGATCCGGATGTACCGGCGGCGCGGCTCGCTGCGGGAGAACTGGTATGAGCTGGCGCTCGCAGGCGGGGCGATCCTCTCGGCCGGCGCCGCATCGCTCGCGCTCAAGCTGATCCACCAGCTCGGTGGGTTCGTTGTCCGGCCGCCGAGCACGGCGTTGGCGCACATCGGCCACCTGCCGTCCAACGTGTGGGTCGCGGTGCAGAGCGTGCTGGTGCTGTTCGGCGCGGATTTCTCTGGCGAGCGGAACGGCGCGCACATCGGCATTGCGCTGGTGCACCTAGCCGGGGTCGTGCTGGCGGCGTGGGCGGCCGGACGGGCCCTGCGCCGGTTCGGCACCCAGGACCTAGTCGTGCAGGTGCTTACCGTGACGCTGATCGTGATGCTGGCGGCCTATGTGCTGCGGGGGAACCCGAACGTGGCCGGCAGTGCGCACGAGATCGCCGGGGTGCTGCCGATCGGAGCGGTGCTGGCGGGCCGGCTCCTGGCCGGGACGCTAGCCCGCGGCCGGCTGCTCATCCCGGCGCTGGCGCTGGTCCTGGCTTGCTACGCCGGGATCGAAGTGCACAACACCGTCCAGCAGCGTCCGTCCGATCCCAACGCGCAGGTCGCGGCCTGGCTGCAGGCCCATCACCTCAGTTACGGGCTGGGCGACTACTGGAACGCCAGCGCCATTACGCTGGACAGCGGTAACCAGGTCCAGGTCAGGTACGTCAGCCGGGTTGGCGACAAGCTCATGGTCCGGCCCTGGGAGACAAAGAACTCCTGGTTTGACCCGGCCCAGCACGACGCCACCTTCCTCGTGACCCCAGGGCCGGCTAACGTGTGCTCGCCCGGCACCCCGGCCGGATGGCAGGCCGTCGCCCGGGCCACATTCGGCCCGCCGTCGGCCACCTACCACGTGGACGGCTTCTTCGTCCTCGTCTGGGACGAGAACCTGCTGAGCCGGCTCACCACAGGGCCGATGCACGGGCCGATTCAGTGCTGAAGAACAACTTGAGGCCCGCATCCCGCGGGGCCCACTAGGCTGCCGTCATGACGCACGAGCGGGTGGCCGACCGGCAGGAGCAGCCGGCCGGCCGGCCTACGCGGACGGGGCGGCTGCGGGCCGCTGCCGGGCGCCCGTGGGCACGGGAACTGGCGGTGCTGGCCGCGTTCCTGGCCGCCGGGGTCGCGGCGACCTGGCCGCTGGCGACCTACATCACCGGCAGGCTGCCCGCCACCAGGGATGCGGGCATTTACGTCTGGGACTTGTGGTGGGTCGCGCACCAGATCATCCACCTGCACAACCCGTGGTCCACCACCTATATGGCCGCGCCCGTCGGCCTCCAGCTGGCGTATCACACGCTGGTGCCGCTGCTCGGCGTGGTGATGATGCCCGTCACGCTGGCCTTCGGCCCGTCGGCCGCCTACAACCTGCTGCTCATCGTCCTGCCGGGGCTGTCCTGCTATGCCATGTACCGGGCCGCCCGGCTGTGGCTGCCGACCCGGACTGGCGCGATCGCGGCCGGCGCGTTCTTCGGCCTGTCGGGCATGCTGACCTACCAGGACTGGTACCACATCAATATCGCGTACGGCACGGCGTTCCTGCCGGTGACGCTGGAGGCGGCCGTCCGGCTGCGCCGCCGCCCCACGCTCGGCCAGGGCGTAATCCTGGGCGTGGTACTGGCCGGCTGCCTGCTGGTCAATCAGGAATCAGCGGTGATGGCCCTGATCCTGGCCGGCCTGGTACTGCTTCCCTGGCTGGCCTGCTCACGTACCCTGGAGGTGGCCCTGACCCGGCTCAGGGCCCTGGCCGCCGCCGGGGCGGCATGCGTCGTGGTCGGCAGCCCCCAGCTGGTCGCGATGATCCAGCAGACCCGCGCGGGCGGGACCACCTCGATGCCGACGTGGCTCGGCTACACGACGTGGGTGGCTAACGCGAAGGACCTGTTCGCGCCGTCACCCCGGCTGGCCAATGATCCCGGGCTGGCCGGCCTGGGCCACATTTTCTACTGGCAGACATATCTGGAGAACCTGAACACGTTCGGAGTGGTGCTGAGCGTGCTCGCGGTGCTGGGCCTGATCGTCAGCTGGCGGCGGCGCAGCGCCTGGCTGCTCACGCTGCTGTGGCTGGGCGGCGCCGTGCTCGCGCTCGGTCCGGTGCTGAAGGCCGGCCGGCATACCTATGTGCCGCTGGCCCAGTACTGGCACGGCGTGCGGGTATCGCTGCTGATGCCGTACACCTGGTTCATCCGGGTACCCGGGCTGTCCATCTTCCGCGAGGCCGACCGGATGGCCCTACTCGGGCTGGTCGGCGCGGCCTTGCTCGCCGGGGCGGCCGTGGACTGGCTGGCCCGGCGCAGATTGTGGCCGGTGATCGCCGTGGTGGCGGTGCTCGGGGCGCTGGAGGCGGGCTGGCCGGGAAGCCCCGCCGGCGTTCCGTCCATGCCCACCACCCTGGCGGCGCTGGACCGCCCGATTGCCGCCGACCACTCCAACTCGATCGTCGTGGATGTGCCGTTCGGCTGCTATGTCGTCCCGCAATGGGGCGAGAACCCGGACGCCCAGGCCGTACTGATGGCTACCGAAGACGGCCATCCCCGGGCGTTCTGCTATTCGTCCTGGGTGCCGACGAAGACGCTCGCGACGCTGCAGAGCCATCCGTTCTACTGGCAGCTCAACAAGGCCCAGCACGGCTACGCCAGAACCCCGGCCCAGATCGCGGCGGCCCGGACAGACCTGCGGACACTGCACGTCGGCTGGCTGCTCGTGTGGCAGCCGAATCCCAGCCGCGCCTTGTCCCAGTACCTGTCCGGAACCGGGTTCAGGTTCGCCTACCGGGCGGACGGGGTTTCGGTCTACCGGCCTTCCGGAGCCTCCGGGTCCTCCGCGTCCGGGTAGCAGGCACGTCCGTCACCCGGAGCCATCCGGCTCCGCGCCGGTCAGGGACCGGAGCAGCCGGTTAGGGACCGGAGCGTGGCCACCGGGACTCCCGGTGGCGCGCTGCGGCCGGGTTCAACGGTCCGGGTCGTGCTTGCCCCGCCGCCGTGCCGCCTGCGGGTGCCGTCGTCCCGCGGCCCCCAGTAGTACACCAGCGCCCCATTTGCGCGGAGTATCCGGCTTTCGCGGAGGATCCGCCGGCAGCTATAGCTTGCGATTTAACCTTTAGGCTTGGTCTTGGCTCGGCGTTTTGTTCGGTGTTTTCCTATGGGGTGGCGTTTGCCGACGTCGTGGTGGGGTGCTTTGTGCTGGTTGGCGGAGCCTTTGGGGCG
>Ga0116218_1001693_pt1 | contig 13411 bp, 10 predicted proteins | sample Sb_taG_2_FD_88966 | JGI IMG/M metagenome (GOLD analysis project Ga0116218, IMG submission 88966) | Peat soil microbial communities from Weissenstadt, Germany - Sb_50d_5_LS metaG | ecosystem: Environmental > Terrestrial > Soil > Wetlands > Peat | place: Germany: Weissenstadt | collected 2010-09-21 | reverse complement strand
TAGTCCATGTTGAGAGTCTATACAACAGTACAAACACGTCAAGAGTTTAGCCATTCATCCCCGCTCTCAAGTGACGGGGCTTTCTGGCTGGTTTCCTGTAAAAAGAGGATTGCTACCGGTAACAAGGTAATACCTTCTACTGCCCCTGTCCAATTTGATGCTCTGGCCAGCAGGAAAAAACCAACCAGGATCCAGCACAGACCTGCGATAAATGTCAATCCATAACTCTCAAGCCACATATCCCACGTAAATGTGACTGCTGGATATGTAATAGGAATGAGTTTGTTATTCTGATGAACAGTGTATGTGATCAAGGCTAGTAATTGAGCCAGGTGATAGGGCTATTGGAGGTAATTGTGGTAGTGTTGAGACAACGACAATCTGTTTATCGGTATCAATGGCCCAAAAAAAGCCACCAAATGTTCGCCCCACCTGACTTAATAAACGATAATTTCCTACTACGCTCAGGAAAAGTAGTATCATTGCAGTAACTATGTAGAGTATGGTAAGGCGTAACTGAAGGCGTTGCCAGGCAGTATCAGTTGTGCGCTCAGATGATTTAAACACACCCTAGTGTAGCATGTCGAAACTGTCTGGTGCAAGCAAACATGTTGTCTTTTCTACTCAAATGTGTTATATTACAGGGAGGAATAGTTGCATAGCTGTACAGGTATTCATTGGAAGAGCAGGACGTTTTGTATGATATCACAATCAGTTGAGGCAATTCATAGCGTTCCCCAATTTGGGAACTCACGTGAAACAACAGTTGAGGGCATTTATCGGGGACGCTCAATTCATGAAGAAGATATGCTCTCGGTCAGGCGTAATGTATTGGCTACTGATACTGCAACACGCATCGCCTCACTTTTTGCTGTTCTCAGCGATCCCACACGCTTGCAGGTTGTGTATGCACTACTCCGTGCGGAATCAGGAGAATTATGTGTTGGTGATTTAGCTACAGGTCTTGGCAGAGATGATACCACAATTTCGCATCAACTCCGTGTTTTGCGCAACCAGCAAATTGTAGCAATGCGCAAAGTCGGTAGGATTGTCTATTATCGATTGGTTGATGAGCATATACGAATGTTGCTTGAACTGGGGATGACACACATAAATGAAACATCTACCCCCTCCAAAGAAACGGAGGCGCTGGCATGAGCGATGGACATAGCCATAGTGGGCACAATCACACCCATGGGCTGGCCAGAAACAGTTTGCGTTTGGCATTCTTCTTGACTTTAATCATATTGCTTGCAGAAGTAGTAGGCGGGTTGTTAGCAAATTCGCTTGCTTTGCTTTCTGATGCTGGGCATGTTGTAACTGATATCTTTGCGCTAGGCCTGGCATGGTTTGCCACAGTGCAGGCAGAAAGGCCTCCAAACGCACGTAAAACCTTTGGTTATCACCGTGTGGGTATTCTGGCAGCATTGGTAAATGCTGTAACTCTGATTGTGATTGCCTTCGCCATTATATTGGAAGCTGCACAGCGTTTCCAACATCCAGAAAAAGTACAGCCACAAATTATGTTCCTGGCTGCGGGAATTGGGATTATTATTAATCTCATAATCGGGTTTGGTCTGTTTAAGGAAGCCAGTAATCTGAATGTACGTGCAGCAATGTTACATGTTTTTGGAGATGTTGGCGCATCTGCCGCTGTTATTGTTGCTGGTGTGATCATTCTGTTTACAGGCTGGACATTCATTGATCCTCTGCTGTCTGTTGGCATTGCTGTTCTCATTGCAATAGGTGCCTGGCGTATATTACGCGAAACGACTGACATACTTCTTGAATCTGTACCTAAGGGTGTTTCGATGCCTGGTCTCGTAAAAGATATGAAGAGTATAGAGGGCATACAGAATGTGCATGATTTGCATGTCTGGAGCATCACCAGTAATATGTATGCTCTATCTTGCCATGCGCTCATTGCTGATCTACCTCAAAGTGACAGCTCAGTTATTTTGCATTCCTTAAATACGATGCTTAGTGAGAAGTATCACATCGGTCACGTTACTATCCAGTTTGAATGTGATCCTCATCAGGAGACATATTGTGCAGTAAACGGTTTATACTGCCATATGGAGATGGGAGAAAATTGTAATCATAATCATGCTGAACGATCAGGAACATCGCTGTATAAAGAGAAACGGGTAGCCACGGAATAAAAAGGAACTTCTTAAATGGCCCAACAACTTAGTGTAGATAAAGAACATTCGCCACAAATGCATCTACAGTCTCGTATGGGACAGTTACGTTTAGGTATCTGGATCGAACTTATAGCTCTGTTTTGGATGGTCATTGAGGCAAGTATCGCAATTACAACAGGTTTCGTAACTCATAGCGTTTCTCTCGAGGGATTTGGAATCGATAGTATTATTGAACTCGTTGCTGGCAGCATTTTATTGTGGCGATTGTTGGTTGAAATGCGTGGGGGTTCAATTGAAGTCGTTAGGCATGCTGAACGTCGTGCATCATGGATCACTGGTATAAGTTTATTTGGACTTGCGTTGTATATTGTAGCAGACAGTGCTTTTGCTTTCTTGGCACAAAGCCGTCCCCAGGTATCATGGTGGGGAATTGGTTTAGCAATTGCTGCAGCAATAATCATGCCTCTACTATGGCAAGGTAAATTGCGGGTAGCGAAACGTATAGATAGTACCGCGCTGAAAGCCGATGCAGTTTGTAGCGTTACCTGTGCTTACATGTCCTTTACTTTGTTGTCAGGTCTGCTGCTCAATAAATTTTTTGGCCTCTGGTGGGCGGACGCTTTAGCTGCACTAGCACTTGTCTACTTTATAGTACGAGAGGGTCGTGAAGCCCTTCACGAGGCTCGTACTGGCGAAAAGTGCAATTGTGGCGATGATGAATGTGCTTAGCATAGACCTTCCATAAGCATCCCAACGATACATTCTCCTTGACTATCTTCTGACTTTCATGTAATTTAATGACTTATCAGTCATATGGAATACTTTTGAGTCAAAAAATGTTCTCATTGTCAGAGAATAATTTGTTAGTCATATTTCGTGGAGGTGCAATGATGCAGCCGAAAACTGCTCCTCGTTCATTAAAAGAAAAACAGCGCCAGGAACGTGAGACGCTTATACTCCAGGCAGCTGAAGAAGTTCTAATAGAGAGGGGATATCACGAAACATCTATCGATGAAATTGCTGCCCGTGTGGGCATTGCAAAAGGTACCGTTTATCTTCACTTTCCAAGTAAAGAGGACCTGGTTATAGCAATCTTTGAACGCGATATGCAGCAATTATTGCAATATATTGATTCAACTATGGACTCAAGATTAACAGCCCGAGAAAAAATAGAGGCTATTTTCGATTTGATGCATGGAGGGATTATAAGTAAGCGCATGCAACTGTTCTTTTCGATAAGCAATAGTGCCGGGCTAAGACATCTGTTGGTTGAGAAAAAAGGTTGCCTGCGTGAAATATGGGATCAACTTTCGGCTCGCCTGAATTCACTTTTTGAGGAGGGAAAAGCCGCTGGAGATTTTGAACCTACGTTGCCGACAATGGTAATGCTAAGTGCATTTTATAGTTTATTATCACCAAAGAGTTATGATCGCTTAATGACCGATGGGCAAATGTCTGCAGAGGAAGTTGCGAAGAATCTTAAGCGAATATACTTCAAAGGAATCAGTGTTAATTAAAGGATTATGTAATGAAATCGATATCAGCCCAGTCTGATGTTGCTGTTTTAACATCAGATCAATCAGCTAAAGCAGTGGAGGATTACGAGCAACCTCGCTTCTCACAGCGAGAAACCCTTTTGACCATGTTTGGCGTGCTTATGGTCATGTTGCTTGCTTCACTGGATCAAACAATTGTCTCAACAGCTATGCCACGGGTTATTGCTGATCTGCATGGATTCGATCAGTATACCTGGGTTTCGACCGCATACTTACTCACATCTACTGTAATGGTGCCAATATATGGGAAACTCTCTGATCTTTTTGGAAGAAAGCCTATCTTCCTATTTGGCGTTGTGGTGTTCCTGATTGGGTCGGCGCTGTCGGGCGCATCGCAATCAATGGATCAGTTGATAGCATTCCGAGCATTGCAAGGAATTGGGGCTGGAGCTCTAATGCCGATAGCAATCGCGATTGTCGGTGATTTGTTCACACCACGGGAGCGTGGCAAATGGCAAGGCGTTACTGGGGGTGTTTGGGGAATCTCAGCTATCATAGGTCCTACATTAGGTGGATGGATTACGCAGAACACATCATGGCGTTGGGTTTTCTATGTAAATTTGCCAATCGGTATTGCGGCATTGCTCGTTTTAATTTTTCTGATGCCAACACTTCGTGGAAGAGCTAAGGAAGTCTCGATTGACTACGTAGGCGCGGCACTACTTGTGATGGGAACTGTTCCGTTATTGCTCGGATTCACGTGGGCAGGCAGCCAGTACGACTGGTTATCACCACAGATCTTTGGCCTATTCGGGGTAGCGATCATCGCGCTTGTGTCTTTTATCGTTTACGAAGCATGGCTAGAGAGACGTGGCGGGCAACCAATTATCGAACCTAGCCTGTTTAAAAATAGCATTTTTAGTGTTTCTACACTAATAACAACGATCTTTGGTATGGCTCTGTTTGGCGGTATCTTCTTTATACCGCTATACGTGCAGGGCGTGGTTGGTTCATCTGCTACAAGTAGTGGTCTGATACTAACGCCATTGATGCTGACTTCAGTCGTCGGTAGTATCGTATCTGGCCAGTTGGTTTCACGTCTGGGCAGGTACAAGTGGATTGCGATTTTGGGTATGTTGGTCAGTGTTGTAGGGGTAGTCTTGCTGGCACGTCTGAATGTCAATTCGACAAACAATGATGTACTGGTAGCCATGCTGGTGCTTGGTCTTGGTTTAGGTATTGGAATGTCACTCTACACATTGATTGTGCAGAATGCATTGCCAACCAAGATTGGCCAGTCAACAGCAACTCTGACATTCTTCCGCCAGATTGGCGGTACGATTGCCCTTGCAGCGATGGGTTCAGTTATGACTGCTGCCTATCTGCCCGCCTTCCATAATGCGTTACCGGTTTCTATACTGCATGCTGTTCCGGCACAGTTCCTGGCTGCATTTAACAACCCGCAGATCCTACTCTCGCCGACTACGCTGGCGCAGATAGAGTCACATGCTGCTGCTTTGGGACCACAGTCTGTTGCAATGCTTCATCAAATTATTGAAGCTGTTAAAGTAGGTCTGGCGCAGGGTATTCATAATGTCTTCGTATTGAGTCTAGGATTGATGATTATTGGCCTGATAGCGGTGTTTTTCCTGAAAGAGATCCCGTTAAAAGGCGGCCGTCTTACCGAAAAGGGAGACGTTGAAGATGAAGTTGAAAGTAGCCTGGCTGTAATGATTTAATCAGGTGCACCTGGGAAAAAACCTGGCATCCATTCGTGGATGCCAGGTTTTTATTTCGAACCAGTTTTGTTAAATTCCATTTGAGCGCAGTTTGAAGACCTTGATAGCGACTTGTAGTGTTAGCCAGTTACTTCGATCTTGCAGATCAATATCGCATAATGATTGGAGACGTTCTAGACGCTGGATAAGCGTATTTCTGTGTACAAATAAGCGGTTAGAGGTTTTGGTAAGGTTGCCCGCACATTCCAGGTATGTCTCCAATGTGTCGAGCAAATCGGTTCCTTTGCGTCGATCATAATTGGCAATACGTGCAACTTGATCCTGATACACATCTCTCAGATCATCCATGCGTTCGATCTTATAAAGGTAACGGTAGACGCCAAGATCATTAAAATGCGTAACTCCACCATCGCGATTCAGGTTTTGCCCCATTTGTAGAGCCTCGCTTGCTTCGGCGAATCCTCGTCGATAGTCGCTAATGCTTTGACATTGGTTCCCAATGCCTATTGAAAGGCGTGTACCGTGCTCAGTACGCATCTGGCGCCCAAGATCTCCCAGCCAGGTTTTTAAGCGTGCTGCTGTTGGATCTTTGCTGAGACAGATGATGCATGTAAGCAGATTCTCACGCTCATAAAGGACTGAGCCAGGATAGTTATCCTGGATACGACGCCGTATTTGCCCACATATACGTTTGTGCATTACAAGACGATCTTCTTCGGATTGGAGAAGAGTATCCGCTGACAGCCTGTTGGAAGAATTTGTACCAGAACGTTCATTTTCTACTGAATCGCTTTCATCTAGATGCGAGACTTCAATCATGACAATAGTATGAGGCTTTGTTAAATCACATCCAATGAAATTTGCTCGTTGTCGAAGGGAATCCTCTGAGTCATAAGCTCCATACATCAGATCGTCAAAGAACCCTTTGACCAGATTCTTTTGTGCCAACATATCGACCAGATGACTGTTTTTAATTGCCAACGCAATCTGGTTCGCAATTGTGCTTAATAATGTACGATCCTCGGATGTATTGCGGCGTGTTTTACCAAAGTAACAATTAATTAAGCCAAGGTGTTCAGTACCGGCAATTAAAGGGGCTGAGAGCAGAGTCTTAAATTGAGAATCCTTCAAAGGGTTCAGTCGCTCTAATGCGTGTGCACTCAATTCTGGTGATTGGCCTCGTGAGTTGAATTCTCGTAATTGTTCCCAGACATTACGATCAATGTCAATAGGTTGCAGGTTTAACGCTCTGTCATTCAGATTGGGAGATGAGGCCCGAACTGTTAAGCGCCCTTTTGTTTGATCCATCAGCATAATGACGCAGAGATCAGCTTCGATAATTTGTAAAGTCAGCGTTGCTAGTGAACGCAACATTTCATCGAGGTAAAGGCCGGAACTAATGGTCTGACTCATTACCGAGAGTGTGGTTAAGATATTGAGTTTGTGTTGTGTATTCTCATAAAGCTGGGCGTTTTCAATTGCGCCTGCCACGAGTGCGGCTGTATTGATTAAGAATGTCTGGTGTTGTTCTAAAAATTCATAAGGAGCGACAGTGTGGAGGGTAATAACACCGATAAGATGACGATCTTTGGCAAGGATGGGAACTGTCATAGTAGACTGAAACTTCTCTTCCTCTAACTCGGGAAAGTAACGGAAACGAGGGTCGTTCAACGCTCCTTCTTTAAGAATTACAGGTTGTAGATGCATACCAACCCAGCCAGTAATTCCTTCTCCCAGGGCCATTTCAATCTTTCCTACAAGCTTCTTGTATTGATGATTAGTGCTTGCAAGTGACAGTTTATCTTTATCTTTATCATAGAGATAGAAGAAAGCAGCATGGCAAGGTATAGCGCGGACGACGATATCTACCAGATGCCCCAGGACTTCTTCAAGTTTGAGCGTTGAGCCGACGGTGGATATGACTTCATTGAGCAGCATATTCTCCTGAGTGCGAGCCTCAAGAGCTGCTCTCAATTGATCATTCAAGAGACAAAGTTGCTCATTTGTCTGCTCAGTCATGTTCATTTCATTCTCTTTCGATGAGACTACCTTGGAAGACATCCCTACCTCCTGCTTATATTGCTAAGGAGAAACATTCATCAACGTGGGAAATTGTCAAGAAATATGTCACTGTTATCATAATATGCGCAGCACCTATGTATATAACAACCATTGTACATATTTTCGGATACCGCGTCTAGAGTTTTAACAATGATTTTACTAATCTTTGATAAACTCATTGAAATTGATACGGAATACGGTAGTATTTCAAGGTAAATTCAACTTGTTCGTAATATTTCTAGAAAAAAGATACATATTTCGAGAATTCAATTTGTCACGTGCAGAAAGAGTTAAATATTTCTTCTACAAAACAGGTGCTTTCGCACAGGTTTACTATGAATAACTTTTTAAGCTGAACTTTTTCTGTACAGTGAAATTTACTGGCTACTTATCGTTGATTCTGATATACTTGACATATAACTTACTCCCTGGCAGTAAATTGTACGTAATTTTCAATACGTACAACAGTGATGTCTTACGCCAGATGAAAAAGACTGTTCTACGTAGTTCTTCAGAAGAGTGGAGAACTTCTGAGAGCCTGGTATCTCTGATGAGATGTGGTTCGACCGGCAAGTACCAATAAAGTGGTTTTACCGTATATTCGAGAGTTTTTTTCTCAGGAGAACAACGAATGGCTACTGATATTATCACCATACCAGAAGAACAGGGATTAGAAACACATGGTATAGAACGTGTTTCGCCCAAAACGCGCACCCATGTGCGTATCCGTGACAACTTCACTATGTGGCTCTCCGCAAACCTGGTGATTTCAACAATCGCTCTTGGCGCATTAGCGACTCAGGCATTTTTTCTAGGCTTTTGGGATAGCCTGGCTATCATTATTATCTTCAACATTCTAGGCGTTTTACCTGTTGCTTTCTTCTCGACTCTGGGTCCAAAACTGGGTTTACGCCAGATGACCATCACACGCTTTTCTTTTGGTTGGGTAGGCGGCATCATCATGGCGCTGTTCAATGTGGCTGCCTGCATAGGTTGGTCTACTGTCAACGTCCTCATCGGCGGTCAATTGGTCAATTCATTAACGAATAACGCTGTCCCTGTATGGGTAGGAATTCTGGTTATCGCAATTCTTACGACCGTGGTCAGCATTTATGGCTACAGATACGTGCATCGCTACGAGCGCTGGGCCTGGATACCTATGGCCATCATCTTTGCAATTCTGTTTGTTGTGGCGACTCAACATATGCATATTATTCCTACACCAGCAATGAATGCTGCTGAAATTGCAGGGTTAATTTCCTTTGGTGGTGCTGTCTTTGGCTTCGCTACAGGATGGAGTTCCTACGCTGCAGACTACAATGTCAATCAGCCTGAGGACACATCGGCCGCACGGGTTTTCTGGCTAACCTTCCTGGGTGTTTTTATTCCATGCGTTATATTGGAAACGATGGGCATGGCATTTACCAGTTGGGTACCTGCAGGTGGTGGTGATTTACTGGCTGGTGTTGCTGCTCCTTTAGGCGGCTTTGGGAAATTCCTCGTGGCTTTGCTCGCACTCAGCACGATCGCAAACAACATCCCCAATGCTTACAGCCTTGGCCTCTCCATGCAAGTGCTTGGGAAGTGGTTCATGAGAGTCCAACGTTACGTGTGGACGCTCATTGGAGCAGTTGTGTATATCGTACTTGCACTTACACTGAATGCACTCTTTACTAACTTTAATGAAACGCTTACCAGCTTCATGCTACTCGTTGCCTACTGGCTGGCTCCATATGCAATTATTCTAATCATCGAGCATTTTGTATACCGTCGAGGTCGATACAATGTCAATGATTGGAATACAGCCAGTAGACTTCCACATGGCTGGGCTGCGATAGTGTCTATGGTGTTTGGTTTAATAGGCGCAGGGCTTGGTTTTGCCCAGGTGTTCGTATTTAAAGGGAACGTAACACCTATCACTGGACCTATAGGTGGCTTGATCAATAAACCTTATGGGATGGATGTAGGCTTCGAACTTGCGTTCCTCTTTGCAGGTGTTGCTTACTTCATCCTGCGGCGCATCGAGCTAAACGCAAGTTCACCAGAGAGAATGGGCGCAGCTAGTGAGGAAGTGGGTACTGCTGCTGAGTAGTTACTGTTCTTTTAGACATTGGGAGAGGCAGGCGGTCACATCCGCCTGCCTCTGGTTTTGAGAGCCTAGGGTGCATCACGCTGCACTGGCTTGAAGAGGTATACTGTATGCAATACGATCTTATTATCCGCAATGCTCACCTGCATCGTCGTGATGGTCTCTTTGATATTGCTGTGAAAGGTGGGCAATTCTCTAGAATCGCCAATGATCTTTCCTCGGATAATGCTACTCACGAGATCGATGCTGCTGGCAGGTTCGTTTCGCCTCCATTTATTGATGCCCATGTTCACCTGGATGCTGTACTTACAGTGGGACAGCCACGTTACAATTCATCAGGAACACTCCTTGAAGGAATTCAAATCTGGAGCGAACGCAAACCGAGTTTGACACGTGAGGATGTAAAAAGTCGGGTTCTCGAAGAGGTTCGCTGGGAGGTAGCGCAAGGTACGCTGCACATTCGTAGCCATGTGGATGTGTGTGATCCCGAACTAACCGCATTACGTGCCCTCATTGAGGTTCGCGAAGAGATACGTGATATATGCGACTTGCAGCTTGTTGCCTTTCCACAGGATGGGATCATGTCTTTCCCAAACGGGCGTGAATTGATGCGTAAAGCCTTAGAATTGGGTTGCGATCTCGTTGGTGGCATCCCGCATTTTGAATGGACTCGCGATATGGGCGTAGAGGAAGTGCACTTTACCTTTGAGCTAGCAAAAGAGTTTAACCGAGATATAGATGTGCATTGTGATGAAACCGATGATCCGCACTCTCGTTTTACTGAAGTGATGGCAGCCGATACACTTCAGCAAGGGTGGCAAGGGCGAGTAACAGCAAGCCACTGTACGGCCATGCACTCATATGATAACGCTTATGCCTTTAAGCTGATTCGCTTGCTATCGCGCGCTCAAATGAATGTCGTTGCCAATCCGTTTGATAACGTTGTGCTGCAAGGTCGTTTTGATACGTATCCCAAACGGCGAGGAATTACTCGTGTCAAAGAATTGCTGGCAAGTGGTGTCAATGTCGCGCTTGGTCACGATTCGATTATGGATCCCTGGTTCCCTCTAGGTAAAGGTGATATGCTTGCGGCTGCCCAACTGGCTCTCTTTCTCTGTCATATGAGCGGTTATGAAGAGATCAACGATGTGTTTGACTTGATCACAACGAATGCTGCAAAGGCTCTACGTATTCAAGACTCATACGGTATCGAGGAGGGTAAATCGGCGGATTTTCTGATACTTGATGCACCTTCAGCTTTCGAGGCATTACGGCTTGTTCCGACTCGCTTGCATGTCTTTAAACGGGGGCGAGAAGTGGCTCAGACCTTACCAGGGAGAAGTGTTGTGAAAAGAGATGGGGAAGAAGAGGGGAAGGAAGTTACCTTCCGCATAGACTAACAGTGAGAGAACTGGAAAGAAATTTCATAGAATATCGCAAGATATGATACAATTGAGATACTAACCTCTTGTATCAGCGCTTAGAAGTTGGTATCATTACATTAAGGAATGACTGGCGAGTTCAAGGAAGAGAACTAGAATGCCAAATAAATACGAGCGCGAAATTGAAGAAATCTTACGCAATATGGAGCGAACCGAGCCCAAGCCAGGCCTGGGTCAGAAGTTGGGCGGAAGAATCCGCCGTAAATCGGATTCGCGTTCAAATGTGCGAAGACGTGCTGATCTATCTTTACATTTTGGCGTCTCGGAGTGGTGTCTTGCGATTGCGGTATGCGCTTCTCTCTTTGCCGGCGGTTGGGCTTATGCGCATGGAAGCGCAGATATTTTTACTGGTGTGATAGCCGTTATTGGCGCGGTCTGCCTTGCGATAGTTTTAATTCTGCCATTTATGTCAAGGTCTCGCTATCCGAGGCAATCGGGAGGATCTGAGAAGGTAACGCCAATACGACGTAATCCATTGAATAGTATTTCAACTCGTTGGAATCTCTTCATGCTCAAACTTCGCTACCGCCGAAAAAAGGACCACTAATACTTGACATATCGCTAGAAGCGTGCTATATTGCGCGTGCGTTTAAGTTGTAGCGTGTTAGCGGGGTGTGGCGCAGTTGGTAGCGCGCATGGTTTGGGACCATGAGGTCCGCGGTTCAAGTCCGCGCACCCCGACCTGAAGCAATAGATATAATCTTTTGCGTTAGAACATGCGGGAGTAACTCAGTGGTAGAGTTCCTGCCTTCCAAGCAGGCTGTCGCGGGTTCGAGCCCCGTCTCCCGCTCCACGCTGTAGACCGTCTCTGTGCAAGCCCTTCTGGAGCCAGTTGGTGGCAACCAAACGGTGAAGGAGAAAGCAAGGGGCGGTTTTGTTTTGCGCAAAAAGGCGCACAGCGACATTCTGCCTCGTCATGTGCGCGACATTCTGCCTCGCCACGCACGCAACATTCTGCCTCAGCTTTTTCTCACCACATCGCGGCAGTGGTCAAGCAATCGCATGTCTGCTCACATCGTCCTCAAAAAGAATGGGTTGTGAGTATACATTGTCAGAGCCGAAGTGATCGCTGCGCTGGTTGCCTCCCAGACAGCAAGAAGGAGACAAGCACAGATGACATCGAAACGACCAAAACAACCCTCCGATCACGTGACCGAGGCTCGAGCCGCAGCCCAACGCGCGAAGCTCGACGCTCAGGCAGAAGCCCGCAAGACTGCTGAGCAGGAGCAAACATCGCAGACAACCCCACGGAAGGGGACGCGAGGCAAAAAAGAGCAACAACGGTTGCTAGCCAACCGGCGGGCAGGCACGACCCTCCAGGGCGCCATCGCAGACTACCTGCTCGATCACGAGGGAGGCAACTCCAGTCTCAAGACCCTCCAATGGCACCAGACCGCGCTCGGTCAGCTGCGGATTTTCCTGGAGCAGGAACGCTGTATCACGCTCGTGGGAGAGGTGGATGCTCCCGATATCAATGCCTGGTTCGCGCACATGCGCAAGACACCCGGCAGCCGCGGGCAACCGAGATCCGAGCGCACGATCCAGACCTATGCTCGCTCTGCGCGTGCCTTTTTCCACTGGCTGGTGCGCCGGGAGACGATTGAACGTAGTCCCTTCGATCGAGTGGTCTTTCCCAAAGTGGGCAAACCGCTCATCCGCACCATTGAGCCGGAAGAATTTGAACGCCTCCTGCTGGCCTGTACGCCACCCGGTGAGGTCGGCCCCTTTGTTGACCGCGCAGCCGCGCGCAACCGCGCCATTCTCTGGGTGCTCTACGATACAGGTATCCGGCTCTCCGAGCTGTGTGGTCTGCAACTCCGCGACTTTGACCGTAAGCACGGCCTGCTCACCGTCCTGGGCAAGGGTTCCAAAGAGCGGCGCATAGCGCTAGGGAACAATTGCCTGCGCAATCTGCTCTACTACCTCGAACGGCACCGCCCCGATGAGGAGGAATTAGCCGAATGGGGCAGTGCTGGCGAAGAGCACCTGTTTCTCTCAGAGACGCGCCTCCCGCTCACCAAAAATGGGGTGATCTTGCTCTTCAAGCGCATACGCGAGCGTGCAGGCATTACGGATAAGCGCATCAGTGCACATATCTTCCGCCATTCGTTCGCCATCCGCTACCTGGTGCTGGGTAACGATCCCTTCAGTCTCCAGGAACTCTTAGGGCACGAGGACATGACCACCGTCAAGAACTACATGCACATGAACGACGAGACCATTCAGTCCCAGAAGCGCAAGTACAGCCCTGGCGATCACCTGCCGACGCGCATGCCCGGACCCAGGGAAACACGAAGACGGAGTTTTCAGACCAGGGAGCACACTCAGAAGAAGCGTGAAGAGTGAACGAGTGTGACACCGCTGCTCACTGACGCCCCGCCAGTAGAGTGCGCGAGGGGCAATCTCAGGCAACAAGCGCTTCGAGCCAGTCCGCGAGATC
>Ga0116218_1001692_pt1 | contig 13412 bp, 11 predicted proteins | sample Sb_taG_2_FD_88966 | JGI IMG/M metagenome (GOLD analysis project Ga0116218, IMG submission 88966) | Peat soil microbial communities from Weissenstadt, Germany - Sb_50d_5_LS metaG | ecosystem: Environmental > Terrestrial > Soil > Wetlands > Peat | place: Germany: Weissenstadt | collected 2010-09-21 | reverse complement strand
GTAGGGGCGAGGGCGGTGTAGAGCGGCTGGGTGGGCCTTTATGGTCGCCCGCGGGGAAGGGCGGTGGGGCAACCGTCCAGATTACGAAATGGCTGATTTATACACACCAAGCACCCGATAATTGGTGAAATCAATTGTAACATTTGTTGCATTTGTTGCATTTGTTGCATTTGTTAATGCACATAAACAGCTTATCTCATCGTGTTGACGATGCGTTCGACCTGCTTCACATGCTGCCGTTCATGGCGAGCCAGCCACTGCCCATAAAACAGCACAGTCCGCTCGAGTACCTTTCCCGCCCCCTTCACTGTCGCCGTACGTGACCAGCCTTCTTGCGGCAACGGTTCCAGGACTGCCAGGAGATCAGCACGCTGCGTGGCAAAGGAGCGCAACGAAGGCCGGAATTCCAGTTCGGGATAGTCCGTCTTCTTGATCCAGGTGAGCGGATTGACAGCCCGCAGTGTCGGCGTGTCCTCGGCGATTATCGCCACCATGCAGTTTCCCCAGACGTCAGCACACGCACGTAGATGGGCAAGCACATCGTTTGCAGACCATTCATCGTGGTTAGGAGGGTTATGCAATTGAGCTGGTGTCAGATCGGCGGTAAGAGTGGCGATGCGCGACGGCGTTTCTGCAAGTAGGGTAAGAATCTGCTCAGTCGTGAGTGATCTGCTGGGCATATGGCATCATACGGCGACGTATCTGTGTTAGCATCTTCATGACCTTTCCCAAATACCCAATGTAGGGGCGAGGGCGGTGTGGAGCGGCTGGGTGGGCCTTCATGGTCGCCCGCGGGGATGGGCGGGGCAATCGCTTTCCCTAGTCATCCTGAGCGTCAGCGAAGAATCTCGTACCCCACCCCACAACCATTCACACTGCCCAGAACCATCCTTTATATATCCCCATAATACAAACCCACAACCACATCGGTTATAATAATATACAAGGTGTAACCCTGGCGCATGCGCTAAAGTCACCCCAATCACCTGAAAGGAGCATCAACCATGAGCATAACCAGTCGTCTCGTCAATCGATGGATGCATTTGCCACCCGCCAAAACCTATGATATCGTAGTCACACGCGACATCCAGATACCCATGCCTGATGGCGTCATATTGCTCGCAGACCACTACGCCTCTCGCTATGGCATCAGGCAACCAACCATCCTGATCCGCTCTCCCTATGGACGCCGAGGCTTTTTTGGTGCATTTTCAGCTCGCTCCTACGTCGAGCGCGGCTTTCAGGTGCTTGTCCAGAGTTGCCGTGGCACAGCAGGCTCCGCAGGTGAATTCAGGTTTGCACGCAATGAACACGATGACGGGCTGGCAACCATTGAGTGGATCAAGCGTCAGGATTGGTTCTCGGGCGAACTCGCCATGGTCGGCGCAAGCTACCTCGGCTTTGTGCAGTGGGCCGTAGCTGCTGATGCTGGCCCAGAACTGAAAGCGATTGTCCCCCAGATCACGACCGCCGACTTCAATCATTTCCGTTACCAGGGCGGCTCGTACACGCTTGAGTCCTCTCTCGGCTGGTCTACCATGATGGCCAGCTACGCTGCCTCTGGCCTGGGCATGAACGCGCTCCTCGGCATGTGGGACCGTAATCGCAAGCTCGAGAAAGCGTACAGGCACCTACCACTGAACCAGGCCGACCAAATTATCAACGGTCGATCAACGAAGCTCTACCAGAGCGTTCTCGAACACGGCCCAGACGATGACTATTGGAAACCCGCCGACTTCAGTGCGCGTGTTGGCGAATTGACAATACCCATCTATCTCATGGGTGGCTGGTACGACCTCTTCCTCGACTGGCAACTCAAAGATTATCAGGCCTTACGTGCAGCGGGTCGAAATCCCTATTTGCTCATCGGCCCCTGGGTACACGGAGAATTTTCCAGTGGTCCTATCATGACACGCGAGACTTTGACCTGGCTGCAAGCCCAAATCACTGGCGGCTCTGGCAACCTGCGCAAGGCTCCAGTTCGTCTATTCGTAATGGGTGTAAATAAATGGCGCGACTTCCCCGACTGGCCTCCACCTGCACAACATGAGTGCTGGTACCTGCAGCCCTATGGTGCGCTTTCCCTCACGCCACCACCCATATCGGAACCCGATCGCTACAGCTATGATCCCGCCGATCCAACCCCGGCCGTTGGTGGAAACTCCCTTGGTTCAAGAAAGCATATGGGAGCAAAAGACAACCGCAAACTTGAGGCTCGTGCGGATGTGCTGCTCTACACAAGCCAGGTACTCGATCGCGATGTGGAGGTCATCGGCCCCATCAAGACAGAGCTGTACGTTCGCTCCAGCCTGCAACATACCGACTTCTTCGCCCGCCTCTGCGTCGTAGAGCCATCGGGCAAATCGATCAATCTATGCGACGGCATCCTACGCCTGACTCCTGATTGTATAGTTCCGCAAGCAGACGGAAGCTTGCGCATCCAGATCGACATCTGGCCAACCGCCTACCACTTCCGCCGTGGCCAGCGCATTCGCATCCAGGTCTCCAGCGGCGCCCATCCCCGCTTTGTTCGCAATCCAGGTACCGGGGAGCCACTCGCCACAGCAACAAAACTGCAAGTCGCTGAACAGAGTGTATATCACGATCCGGAGCATCCTTCGGCCATCTTGCTTCCGGTGATACGTGCATAGTAAGGAGCGACCACAAGTTTATGATATTATCAAGGAAACGAGCGTTCTCATTCCGGGCTTTTCAGTTCTTGCGATGGGGGTTCAACCTATGCGCTGTTTCAAGAGAGATATGTGGAAAACTGGTATCGCCTGTGCTGGCATACTGATTTTTCTAATTCTTGTGTTGTTGATCCAGGTATCTGCTGCTTATGCGTATGAAGGAGCATCGGGTTCAGCAACTCCAGGAGCACTTACCGTTCAGACCACACCAACAGAAGATGCAACTGTTACTGCATTGAATAAGGAGAAGCTTGCTGAGGAAGTCCAGCAGTTAAAAAGTCAGAATGAACTAGACTTCTTCGCTTGGCTACGTACGAACGCATCTATACTCTTCTCAACGCTTGCTGTGGTCTTCGGCGGACTTTTTGGACTTTGGCGCTGGAGTGTGGATCGAAGGGATGCACAAAAAAGAGAGTTGGAAGCTCAAAGTGACGCACAAAACAAAGAGTTGAAAGATCGCCAAGCTGAACGAGAGAAGCGAGCGGAAGAGCGTTTCCAGGCTGCAGTGACGGGATTAGGAAACGAAAAAGAGGGTGCCCGGATAGGCGCTGCTATTCTTCTTCGAACTTTCTTGCATCAAGGCTACGAGCAGTTCTATGTTCAGACTTTTGATCTTACAGTGGCTAATTTACGTCTTCGAAGAAATTCTAATTCTAAGCCACCAAAAGATCAAAATACTGTCCTGCCACTAGACTCCTTGAGCCAGGCACTGATTTTGGTTTTCAAGGAAGCCTTTCCGCTTGCTCGAAAGCAGATTATTCTAGAGCAGAATACCCAAAGTCCCGACGCTCTGGATGCAGGTGGCATGCAACTCGATAATGCATACCTCAGGAGGGCCGATCTGAAACAAGTATGGATGTCAGAAACATCAATGCGAAGAGCTGATCTCAGAGAGGCTCAGCTTAACGATGCCCAGCTCAACAGGGTCAATCTCACCAATGCCAAGTTGAGCGGAGCTGATCTCAAGGGAGCCAAGCTCTGGAGAGCCAAGTTCAAAGGAGCCGATCTTAGCGATGCTTCCTCTCAGCAAGTCCCGGAATCGTGATGCTATTTGTCATCTTTGCAATATTCTAAAATGTACAAAAATCTATCGCCATCCACTAGGAATGGACGGGACTTTCGCAGTTCCGTTCCTGTTCTTTGCTTCCATTATGGTACTAGTATTATATACTACCATTACAATACGACTGCTGTCATTGGCCCCAGTTTGCTACAATGGCCATAACGTTGATGGGAGTTGAGTATGATCCGCTTACGAGTCAAAGAAGTCGCAACGCAAAAGGTCATTAGCATGACACGCCTTTCAAGACTGGCTGATACCAACTACAAGACGATCAAAGCTATCTTCGATAATCCTTACCGCGAAGTGACAACTACTACGCTTGACAAGCTAGCCAGGGCGTTGGAGGTATCAGTAATTGACTTGATTGAAGAGGTACCTGACGACAGAGCCAATTAAGTTATACGATTCCTCGTGGGTAGGTAATAGCTTTAACTACTTGATGCAGCATTTGGAGAAAGGCAAGCAATGAATCAGATAAATGACAGCCAGATGGCTGCTACTAAAGATGTGATTGCCACTGTACATGAGCGTCTCGAAGAGCTTGGTGCTCAGCAAAGCCTAGAACCTCTGAAACAGTTGTTTTGGACTGATTTAAGTTACAACCGTGAAAATAGACCACTTTCCTATCGTAACTGGTCGGAAGCACTACAAAAAAATCTGGATGAGCCGCCTCTACTCTTTGCCAGCGCGGGCATAGGCCGCGATTTCGATGTTATCTATATTCACCTACAAGATGAAGAGCTTTTTCTTAGTCATGAGCGCCCAATCGTACAGAAGTTGTTGGAAGAACACCTCGACGCGCTCTTTATTTTCTCAAATGCCATACAAAGTAAATGGCATTTTGTGAATGTTAAACAGGATAGTAAACGTTCCAAACGCCCACTCTTACGGCGTATAACCGTTGGTCCAGAGGAACGCTTGCGCACAGCTTCTGAACGTCTTTCATTGCTTGACCTCGCATCCAAAGAGCAAGCATCTAGTCTTGTTATTCGTGATATTCATGAGCAAGCATTCGATGTCCAGGCTGTAACAGACACTTTCTTTAAGGAATACAAATACCAATTCCAACTCCTACAGAGAGACCTGGAAATTCAAACCGGCGACCTAACATGGGCACACGATTACGCTCTGCAATTTCTCAATCGTTGTATGTTTCTCCATTTCATCCAGCGCAAGGGATGGTTAGGCTACGATAGAGAGTTTTTGCGCTCATTCTGGAGGAGCTATAAGAATCCTGATCTTGATCATGTACATTTACCCGAATATGGAAAGGATGCCTTTTTCAAATACTGGCTTTCAGTGCTCTTCTTTGAGGCGTTCAACAGAAAGTTCTTACCCACTCGTATTTATTTTCCTGCTGCCGTATACGACATTCTTATTAAAGCTCCTTACCTCAATGGTGGGTTGTTTTCTCCAAATCCATTGGATAGCCAGGATGGTTTTAATATATCAGACTATCGCTTTGAGGAGATCTTCGACTTCTTGCAGAGTTATAATTTTACTATCGCCGAGGATAGTCCGCTTGACCAGGAAGTAGCCGTCGATCCGGAGATGATTGGAAGAGTGTATGAAAATCTCGTCAATGTGTCTTCGGAGCTAGACAAACGAGGCGATGCCGGTATTTTCTATACGCCACGCACAGAAATAGACTTAATGTGCCGCTTATCGCTGGTTGATTACCTGGCCAATAATTTACCAGATCTGAAAAAGAGTTATCTCTACGATGTTGTTTTCGCATTTGAACCCAACGAAAAGACCTCTGCTGACGATACATTGAAAGCGCTGAAAGCCTGGGACAGGGTGCATGGTCTCTTACGTGAGATAACAGTGGTTGATCCTGCCTGTGGTTCTGGCGCATTTTTAGTAGGAATGCTGCATGTGCTCGATGATTTACAAGAGCGAGCGAATCTTCAGATCAGCAAAAAAACTGAAGAGAAAGAGGATGCATATGCGCGCAAAAAACGCATCATCGGCAAAAGTCTGTACGGAGTTGATGCAATTGAGTGGGCCGTCCATATCGCGGAACTACGCCTCTGGCTCACGCTTATTATTGACGCTCATTTGAGCCAGGAAGAGCTTTACACACGACGCGATCCACTCCTTCCATACCTCACATTCAAGGTGCGCTTCGGCGATAGCCTTGTGCAGGAGGTAGCAGGATTGAATCTTGGTCACAGGCAGGCGACCACCGGTATTTCAACGAATCTCAAAAGGCGCCTCACTACCTTGAAAGATGAGAAGAGAAAATTTTATGACCACGACCCATCGTGCAATTACAAAACTAGGGAGGCCGCGATGCAAGATGAGTTGCGCCTGTTTCGAGAAATTATTCAAGAACGCCTGCAAAATATAGAGAAAGAACTGCGCTCTCTTCATGAGAGGCCTATCCAGTCTTCGCTGCTGGATAGTACCCCCGGTAATGAAGCTGAGCGCAAGAAACAGATTGAGGAGAAAGAGAGCGAAAAACAACAAGTAGTAGATGCGTTGAATGCTCTGAGTACTGCAAAACAGGTACCATTCGTCTGGGATATCGCATTTGTAGAAGTTCTGCATGGCGGAGATAATCTGGGCTTTGATGTTGTGATCGGCAATCCTCCCTACGTTCGCCAGGAACAGATCGCCAACCCGAGTATACCTCATAACCAGTCAACCGAAGAAACGAGGCGAGCTTATAAGCGGAAATTAGCCTATACCGTCTATCAAGATTATCCCGATTTCTTTCAGTATAAACCGGCGAAAGGAACCGTCAGGCATCCCATCAACGCGCAGAGTGACCTGTATATTTATTTCTACTTTCATAGTTTGAGACTCTTAAACACGCGAGGCTCGTTCTGTTTCATCACCTCCAATTCCTGGCTGGATGTAACATATGGTGCGGAACTACAGGAGTTTTTACTGAAATATTGCCAGATAAAAATGATCCTCGATAACCAGGCCAAAAGATCTTTCGCTCAGGCCGCTGTCAATACCGTGATCGCGCTTTTTTCTTCCCCCACTGAAAAGCCCTCAAACACGGCATTGGATAACATCGCGCGCTTTGTGCTCTTCAAGGCCGATTTTGAGCAAATCCTTTCATCAGACATATTCAAAGAGATCGAAGAAACAGTGGAGCGTACCACTACACCGTTCTATCGCGTCTATCCAATCACACAAAAGTCATTACTTGCAGATGGTATGAAACTTCCAGAAAATGAAAGCCTTGCAACCTCTACACCAAACAGGACAGGTAAAGCCAGTGCTACGAGCCTTCTTCACGAGCAACAAGCTAGCTATTCTGCCAACAAATGGGGCGGCAAGTTCCTGCGCGCGCCCGATATCTACTGGACCATCCTAGAAAAGGGCAAAGGTAAGTTGGTACGACTGGGTGATATCGCCGAAGTACGTCGTGGCATTACAACTGGAGCCAACGATTTCTTCTATCTAGATGAAGAACAGGCCAGAAGATGGCACATAGAAACTGAATATTTACAACCAGTAATAAAAAGTCCGCGCGAATGTAAGAGCATTTTGATAAATCCCGAAACGTTGAAGTTCAAGCTGTTTGTATGCCACAAAACAAAAGCGGAACTGCGAGGCACGGCTGCTTTGAAATATATCGAGTGGGGAGAATCACAAAGCTTTCACAAAAGGCCAAGCTGTAGAGGACGAGCTAAATGGTGGTCATTATCGGTCGAAACTGCAAATAGTATTTTTGTCAAAGAAGCGCACGACACTTCAGCAGTGTTTTATAATCCTGATAAGTACCCTGCTGATTGCCGTCTCTACTATGCAAATTTGCCCACAGCGACGATCCTATATTTGAATTCGATCATCGGAGCAGTGTTATTTGAACTATACAATCGGGCAGGACTTGGTGAAGGAGCAAGAAGCCTGATGGTTTCGGATTATCTGCAAGTGCCTACTTTGACTGGTATATCGGGTGAAACCGAATACATAGAGAATGCACTAAGGGATATTTATTCTTTACCTCCACGTAAGTTAGCTACCCCTAAAGGCGAAAAGTGGAAAAATATAGATACCATTATCTGTGATGCAATTAGCCTCACACACGATGAAAAAGATGCAGTGTACGAAGCGGTAATAGAGTTGGCAAATAACCGATTGACAAAGGCTGAGAGCCTGAAAACAAGCAAAGAAATCAACAGGCGTCTTGAAGCCGTTGAGAACACACTGGGCATATGGATGGGTATATCCGAAGAAGAGGAAGAGGTCGATAGCACCTATGTCTGATCTCACACTGTTGCCCAGTGGTACCAGTGTTTTTGTGGATACGAATATTTTTGATCTCCATTTTCAGGGAAGATCGCAAGCCTGCACTGATTTCCTAGAGCGTATCGCAAATGACGAAATTGATGCTTATGTGAACACACAGGTACTATCCGACCTGCTACACAAACTGATGACCGCTGAAGCCTATCAGAAACGTTGCACAAAGCATAGAAGTGCCGGAGAACTGAAGGGTTATCTGAAAAATAACCGGGGTAATGCGATTCCCCTGGGGAATTATCAAACACAGTTCGAGAATATTTTGACCCTGGGCTTAAAAGTTTTGCCAATAGATGAAAAGCTACTGATAGAGACAAAAATTGAACGTACCAAATATTATTTGATGACGGGATATTCGCTGCATCTCGGATGCATGAATAGACGTACAATGAAGCGACGTAAAGTACCACTACACGACATAGTGACCTATGATGCTGATTTTGCTCATATTTCAGGTTTAACAGTATGGGAACCAACCGACGTACCCCATACTCCATAAAAAGGTAGGCCATGCCCACACACGACATTATAGATAACCGTAACGAAAAACTTGTAGATCACATCAATCGCATGCTCGATTCCACCGAGTTAGCACGTTTTGCCGTCGGCTACTTCTTTCTGTCAGGGTTGGAGAGTATCGCGAACCGTTTGGACGATGTGAAGGAACTGCGCCTGCTCATTGGCAATACCACCAACCGTGAGACGTTAGAGCAGTTGGCAGAGGGTTATCGTCGCCTGGAACTAGTTCAGGATTCCCTCGAGGCACAAGCCTATCCCAAACGTACAGAAATGGGACGCATGGCAGCCGAGACAGCCGTCAACATACGTACAACCGTGGAGCAGATGGACCAGACAGACCAGGGTGAGATTCTGGTCAAAACCCTCGTACGCATGATCCAAGATAAACGCCTCAAGGTACGTGTCTATACTAAAGGTCGCCTGCATGCTAAAGCTTATATTTTTGATTATTACAGCACCCTTTTTGGTCATGCTGGCAAACCTGTAGAGCGGCATGAACAAGGCATTGCTATTGTTGGCTCGTCCAATCTCACCCTCTCAGGTGTCAGTCACAACACTGAACTCAATGTAATTGTGCAGGGTAACGACAATCACACTGTGCTTGTGCAATGGTTTGATGAACTCTGGAATGAATCTCAAGATTTTGATGAGATGCTCATGCGTGAGATGCAACAATCCTGGGCCGTGGTGCCTGTTCGCCCTTACGATATCTACATGAAAACTCTCTACACGCTGGTCAGGGATCGCCTGGAAGGGGAAGATGCGAAGGAAATATTATGGGATGACGAAATAACACAGCGCCTGGCCGACTTCCAGAAAGTAGCTGTGCGCCAGGCGGTGCAGATTATTCGCGATTTTGGTGGCGCATTCGTTTCCGACGTGGTTGGTCTCGGGAAGAGCTATATTGGCACGGCTATTGTCAAACACTTTGAGCGTACCGAGCACGCCCGTCCGCTTATTATCTGCCCTGCTCCGCTGGTTGAAATGTGGGAGCGCATAAATGAGGTGTATCAACTCAATGCACGTGTACTTTCTATGGGTTATCTCCAGAGCGACGACGATGGGGCTTTCAACTTCTTACTCAAAGATGTGCGCTATCGCGATAGGGATTTCGTGCTTGTCGACGAGAGTCATAATCTCCGCAATCCCGATACGCAGCGCTATAAGGTCATGCAGGCGTTCCTTGCCACTGGGAAACAATGCTGCTTTTTGACTGCGACTCCACGCAATAAGAGTGCCTGGGATGTGTACAATCAAATCAAACTCTTTCATCAGGACGACAAAACCGATCTGCCGGTGGATCCCCCTGTACTTAGAGAGTATTTTAGACTGATCGAAAAAGGCGAGCGCAAACTGCCAGACTTGCTGTCAAATATACTTATACGGCGCACGCGGAATCACATCTTGCGTTGGTATGGCTTTGATGCCGTCACCCATCAGCCACTCGATCCCTCACAGTTCAGAGAATATCTCGAAGGTCGCAAAAGAGCTTATGTACTGGTAGGTGGCAGACACCAATTCTTCCCTACGCGCGTACTTGATACTATCGAATACAGTATTGAAGATACCTATCGAGGACTGTATCAGGAGTTGCGAAAATTCCTGGGTAAGTCCCGCAAAGGTCAGCCGCTTCAACCTGTTGAGGATGAGTTGACCTATGCCAGGTATGGAATTTGGCACTATGTCATCAAAAATAAACAGCGCCAGGAACCATATGCAACATTACATCGCGCGGGTACCAATTTACGCGGCCTCATTCGCGTCCTGCTTTTTAAACGTTTTGAGTCAAGCGTCTACGCTTTCAAAGAGACAGTTCGTCGTCTCATACGAGTTCATAGATCGTTCCTAGATGCTCTCTCACAAGGTATCGTACCTGCGGGAGAGCCCGCACAAAGCCTGTTGTACGAATCTGATAATGTTGAAGAAACTGACCTGCTTGATGCTTTAAAAGAAGTTTCCAGACGATATCAGGTGGAAGATTTTGATATCCTACGCTTGAAGCAGCATATTGAACATGATATCCGCCTGCTAGAAAAAATCCTCTCGCTCGTTGAACCGATATCACCCGATCAGGATGCGAAACTCCAGACACTGAAGAAACGACTAGCTGAGCCGCCATTGAGAGATGGGAAACGTCTCATATTCACACAGTATGCTGATACAGCACGTTATCTCTATGAGAACCTCAATCCTGGCGGCAAGCGGGACGATATTGAGGTCATCTACAGCACCGATAAAAGCAAAGCGCGCGTGGTTGGACGCTTCGCGCCAAAGTCCAACCCAGAATACCAGTTCTCAGGTGGCGAGGTAGAGACAAATACGCTTATCGCAACGGATGTCCTTGCCGAGGGATTGAATATGCAAGACTGCGATATCATCATCAATTATGATTTGCACTGGAATCCGGTGCGACTCATTCAGCGCTTTGGCCGCATTGATCGTATCGGCAGTGAGCACGAGAAAGTATATGGGTTCAACTTCCTCCCTGAAACCGGCATTGAGAAACAACTGGGATTACGTCAGAAACTCCATAATCGTATTCAGGAAATCCATGACACAATTGGTGAAGATTCTGTCATCCTTGATCGCACAGAGCGGCTCAACGAAGAGGCGTTGTATGCCATCTATGAGAAACAGGGCAACCAGTTGAGCCTGTTCGAAGAGGAGGACGAGGAGTTTCTTGATCTCAATGAAGCCGAGGAAATCATGCGACAGTTGCGTAAGGAAGATTCTACAGAATACGAGCGTATTGCAGCCCTCCGAGATGGTATACGCTCAGCGAGCCTATCGAATCAAAAAGGCCTGTACGTGTTTTGTCAGGCAGGACGCTACCAGCAGCTCTTCTTAGTGGACGAAAACGGAGATGTTGTCTCTCGCGATTTACCACATATCTTAGGGCTAATCAAAGCAGCTCCAGAACATGAAGGGTATACACTCCCTGCAGGCTATAATAAGGCGGTCATGCGTGTCAAACGCCGTTTTGTCGAAGAGGTAAAACATCGTCAGGCCGAACGCGAACATACCCTATCCTTAACACAAGGACAACGCTATATTTTACGAGAACTGCGCGAAATTTTTAAACTGGCTGAAGACGAAGACGAAAAGGCGCAGGTTAATCTTCTGGAAAAAGCCTTCAGAGGTCCCATCACCACTGCGATTAACCGAGAACTCAACCTTTTACGTAAGAATAATGTCAGAAGTCGCGATTTATTGAAAATCCTCGGTCAGATCTACTTCCAACACAACATGCAGGATTGGGTAGATAATCGAAGTCGACGGTTGGAGGACGACGAAGTTCCCAGGCTCATCTGCAGCGAAGGATTGCTGTAATAATAAGTGAAAGATAAGTACCGTTCATTCGTTATAGCTACTTGAATTCAGTGTGCTTTTAAGGCTACAATAGAGGCACAAAAGCAATAGTAACGAGTCACTCTATCAGAGTGATTATGGGGTCACTATGGAACTGAGTTATGTCATCCTTGCAGACGCAGCAGAAAGCACTTCGAACGGAAAGTTCTCTTTACTTGGTGGAGGGATTGAGACAATTTTTGCACTTGCATTTCCAACCGTCCAGCCAGGACTTGCCATGGTTGCGAAGCTCCTCACTTCGGCATCAGAGGCTGAGCAGGAACATGAGTTTCACATCGAGATCACCGGGCCCAACGAGTACCATGCTCCACTCGGAGATGTTCGATTCAAATCCATACCTGTGCGTGGAGCATCCGAGAGCACTGCGATCAATCTGATTATCAACATGCAAATGCTCCTGTTTCCCGAGCCAGGATCGTATACGCTCCACTTTTCCGTGGACAATCAGCGGATCGGGACAGTTCCACTGACCGCTCAACAACTGGATCCCGGCGAGATAAGTAGTTCGTCAGACCAACTGAAGAAGAGGTGATGCGATGCAGGTGTATGCAGACTCCTATACAAGCGGCAAGTCAGATACGAAGCCTCTGAAAGCCATACCGAAGACTGCAGGACAGCGCGTGCAGGTACAAACGTCGAGGCTAATTCCACAGGTTGAGAGTTGGATGCCCTGGGCGTCGGATCAGCTCGACGCTATGGCGAAACTCAAGCGGAACTGGGATTCATATGGTGGAGAGCCCCCCTCTCGTGTAGCGATGGGTAGTGCAGATCTCATGCTTCGAATGGTGCATACGAACTTCGGCAGATTGGGCAGTCTGCAATCTCAACCGCAAGCTGTAGCGCCTCGTGCTGACGGTGGAGTACAAATGGAGTGGAGCACCCCACCATTCGAGATCGCTGTGCATGTTGATGCTTCTGGCGCGATGGGGTATCTATCCATCGATCGACGTGGCAGCAGACCTATCTATCGAGAAGTTCCAAGCGCTTCGTTTAACGATGTGCTGCAAGCGATCGCTACTGTGGTATATGCTGTTACAAAATGATGAATCGACAACAATTTGAGATCGTCGAAATCGATGATGACGATCTCCTCTATCGCCGCCTTCCTCATTGGGATTTTCGTCCGGATGGGTCTCTTGTTGCTTCAACGTATACGACATCTGAGCAATCCTCACCCGGTCAACCGATACGAACTGTACCTGATCCCCATATCTCGGTAGATCTTGCTAGGCTAACGACAAAAGAGCGGACACGAGCTGCGGAGCACTCACGAAAAATCCCTTTCGGACTTGGTGAGTTGACAGTCGGTGAAGTGCGAGCATTGGGCTTTACTGTACGCCACGATCCGTCAAGAAAGAATAAAGCGCATTGTCTTATTGAAGGGCTAAAGACCGAAACAGACTGCGCTATGTTGCGGGATATCACCCGTATCATCATTCGACCGTAAACAACATCGAATACACAGTAAATGACGACGTTGTTCCTCTTAAACCAAGTCGTTGATC
>Ga0116218_1001689_pt1 | contig 13418 bp, 12 predicted proteins | sample Sb_taG_2_FD_88966 | JGI IMG/M metagenome (GOLD analysis project Ga0116218, IMG submission 88966) | Peat soil microbial communities from Weissenstadt, Germany - Sb_50d_5_LS metaG | ecosystem: Environmental > Terrestrial > Soil > Wetlands > Peat | place: Germany: Weissenstadt | collected 2010-09-21 | reverse complement strand
TACGCGCATCCCTCGTCCACGACAACTACTCACCACTGAGTTCACGCGGAAGCACCCGCGCAGCGTCGCAGTTGCTGACTGTCGCTCTGCTGGCGCGGAGGCGGAGCTGTGGGCGTGCGCCGGTTTGCGGACGGCCGGCGATACGAGTCTGAGCAAGCGGACGGCAACCGCTGCTCGGCCCGCGAAGCGACGCTCTCGGTCGCCAGCGGGTCGCGCGAGCTCCGGGCACCGGCTCGCGTCGACTGCCGCAATGCCGGGCGGATGCAGCGGCCTGGCGTCCGAAGTGAGAGCGCTGGTGGTAGCCCGTTGCAGCCGTCTGATGGGCCACCCGAGACCTGCTCCTATTCGCGCAAGGCGGAAGCAAGCAAAGGCCAGAGAACGGTGTGTCAATCGGGGCGGTTACCGTCTCTCGCGTGGAGCGCGCAGGTGTCGTTCGATGGCAGGCCCATCATTCGGTGGTGTCAATCGGGTCCCGCTGGTTCGCTGCGCGAAGCTGCGTCGCTGGCACTGTTTGGTGGAGAGCGGCGGTCATCCACACTCGTAGGAGGAAAAGGCTCGGCACTCACGAAAGCTCGACCAAGGCCCGATGTTCCACCAAAGGCCCATGGTCAACCTGGCGCACGGCAATCCCACCACAGCACACCCCGAATGCTTGTGCGGGCGCTGCCATCTGCCGCTGTATTCCGGTCAGCCGATGGCTGTGGACGACTGTACGACACGGGAACTGCGGGGCTGCGGCCCCATCTGTCGGCCAGAGGAAAGCTGTTCGACGTCTATGGGTAGTGCCCTGCACGTGGGCTGCGCTGTGCTGCGGGGTAACGGAGAACTCTGAAGACACAGTTCTTCCCGACAGCGTCCCTGGCGGCCCGCCGCCGCCTCTGAGGGATGAGAATCTGCACCCGGTAGCGACGACCGTGCCCCTGGTCGGTGGCGGTACTCGCGGACAGGGTTAGGTCCGCGTCGAGCCGCGGAGCAATGGAACCGTGGCGAGCATTTTGCCACCGGCGGGTTCTGATTCACCGGCAGCCGCGAGGACGACCAGTAGCTCGCCGCAGCAATTCGATGAGTGCTCCTTTCGCCTGATCTCGACACTCTCAATCGGAGATCGGTGGCTCCCGCAACGATCGACCAGCACCGCTGCGGCGTGGCTGCTGCTTGCCTCACGCAGCGACGTTCTCGCTCGACTGGCCCGCGCGAGGTCCGGTTCACGGCTCGCGCCGACTTCTGCATCGCCGGGCGGATCTCTATCAGCCTCCCCCTCGCTTCGAGAGCGCTGCTGCTAGCCCAATCCAGGATTCTCCATTCGGGGCGATCTGGCTCCGTCCCGTGCTCAGGCTGTTATCCGAGTCCGGTCAGACGCCCCAGGGTTGGTCCTCGGCTACCAACAAAAGCACACACACGGGACGCGAGGTAATACCCTCCTGCAAATCATCGACTGGGGAGTCGCGTTATGAGGAGTCGTAACCGTAGCCGCGCTTGTCGTGGATCTGGTGGATACGCGGGCGTCCGATGGGGCACTCGAACCGCTCGAGTGGCTGGAGGCTCGGTCGCAGCGTTGCTCTTAGCGGTCGTCATGCTCGTGCTGCCGTCGGCAGCTGCGGCCGCCAAGAAGTGCCATCGCCCCAAGCCCGACCTCAAGATCGTGGTGCTGCGGGCGGGCTTCGGCGACCCGGCGTACGCGATCGTTGGCACGGACGGTGTGATGGAGCCGATTGAGGTGATGGTCGGGATCAAGAACCAGGGTCACGCCGCCGCGGGCCGCTCGACGCTCAACCTGTTCTTCCGCGACAGCGCTCACAAGTATTTCGAGAAGAAGATCGAGGTGCCAAGGCTCAAGCCGCGCAGGCATCCCCATTACTTCAACGTGGAGATCACGGATGCCAAGCCGAAGCTCGGGCCCGCCCAGCTCGGCGCCGTCGCCGACTCCACCGACAAGGTCTGCGAGTCCGACGAGAACAACAACTTCTTCAAGGGAGAGCACTTCGAGGTGATCGCCCGCCAGTGGAACGTGCCGTATTTCGAGACCATCATCAACATACCCGGAGCGGCCACGAGAACAACGTCTTCCCAGAGCTCCTTCCACTTCGAGTTCTCCTACTACGACCATTCCAAAGCCGTGTACGAGTACCTCCCGACAGGATCGATCTCCAGCACCATGCTGTACGCGGGCGGCTTCTGCTCGGGGACCGGGTCATTGACAGACAGCAAGGCCCCATGGGGAGGCTTTCTGCAGATCGCAGGCGATTTCCGCTCCTACGACGCGTTCGTCGATACGGCCTCCGTCAAGTACACGGTGCCGATCACATGCCTGGGGGGCTTCAGCAGCACGGTCTCCGCGGCGTTCGACGATCTGGACACGACCGCGACCGGGTCCTTCCCGGTCACGAATGACCAGGCCACACAAGTGACGGGCGATTTCAGCGACCCGATCAAACACACCGAATGGAAGTGGCAGTTCCACGCCGCCGGTCTGTAGGGAGCGCCTCCAGCCGCCGCCCGAGCCGCGCGTCGGCTTCACGCGAATCGCAACCCATCACCTAATTCATGGACGCTCCCTAAGTGCCGGGTCGGCTTGGTGGTCCTTCTCGGCTCATAGCTGCCGCGTTCACGCCTGCGCACCTCGGCCCCATGTGAAGATGCTCGCGGGAGCGACCAGTAGGAGCATTCGCGCTAACAACGTGATCGCCCTCCGTAGTCTCCCGCCGGGCGCCGGGACCGTCGCCGCGTTAGGTCAGGGACCAACGGCCTCAAGAGCGTCGGTTTGATCGACAACCAGCAGTCCTCGGCGCTCCAGGTCGCTTCTGCTCCGTCGCCGGCGGAGGCTCAGCGGGGATATCGGACCTTGGGCGAGGGTCGCGGGTCGGCTGCTAGCCAAGCCAGTCCCGCCACAGGTCGCGCAGGACGACGAGTTGACCGTGGTTCAGGACCCGTGATCGCGGCTGCCAGCGATTTGACACGATGCTGACTGGGTGCCGTCTCGGCGCCAGCCAACCGATGAGACCAGGAGGGTCACCAAGTTGATCGATCGCATCCGTCACGACATCCAGCAACGACTTGACCAGTTGCTCGCCGAGGCCGACAAGCTACGTCACGCGCTCGCCGCGCTCGACCCCCGGGAGCGCTCTGCGCCCAAACCGAAAACGACGAGGTCACAACCGGCCGCGAAGCGGGCTGCGAAGACGCCGGAGACTGCAAGGCAGACGCCAACGCGGACCCGAACACGGACTGCCAGGACGACGAACCGCGCAAGCGCGTCGACGCGAACGGCGCCAGGTGAGACCAAGGCGAAGGTGCTCGCCGCGCTGTCGAGCGATGGGGCGTTGACCGCCGGCGAGGTCGCGAAGGCGACCGGGCTCGCACGGCCGACGGTCAGCACGACCTTGTCAAAGCTCTCGAAGACCGGCGCGGTGGTCAAGGCCGACCGCGGATACCGACTCCCGAGCACAAATGCCGGGAGCGCAAACACTGTCGAACCGGCGACCGCGCCAACGACTGCCGGCGCATAGGCACTCTCATAACGGGGCCGACTCTCCGCACGGGGCTGACGTCCGTGTGGCTGACCTTGGTCGATGAGACGCCGTCAGGCGCCGTCTCGCGGCTTGAGGAATGTGGCGCCGAGCCACGAGGTGGCGTGACGGACCCGACCCACGATCGTAGTAGTGAGAGATTGACTCTTGGGTAAGGAACGTGCACCGTTTCCATCTTTTTGGTGGCTGATCGCGATCGCGTTGGCGTCGGCGAGCGCCGGCGTCGGGATCGCGATCGCGTCGGCTTCCCCCAGTCCCGGGAAGACTCAGGCTGCGCTGCCGTTGGCGCAACTCGTCGCGCTGGGCAAGAACTCGGCGAGCGGGCTGAATGACGCTCGCGTCAAGACGGCGCTCGTAGTTGCGACCACGAAGCATGCCGCCGAGAACTGGCTGGAGCCGGGGGCGGTCTCGCCCGGAGCACCCGATCCGCGGGCATACCTGATCGTGCTCAGAGGCCGCTTCATCTGCACCCACTGCAGCTATCCGGCCGGCGCGAAGCCGCCGTATGGGCGCTCGGCGCAGATCATCTGGGTTCCCGGTCAAGGGGTCAGTGACTTCGGGCTGACGCAGCGTGTCCCCGGCGGGCTGGATGACCTCGGCCGTGTAGTCAAGATCAATCTCGTCCCTTTGGCCGGGCCGGCGCCGGATCTCGCGCGGACCCAGCAGGGCGCGTATCACCGCTGCCGGGGCGAGCACCTGAGTGTCCACGGCACGGCGGGAGGTTCGCTGAACGTCACAAACCTTCGCGTGATCCGAATCTCGTGCTCTCGCGCTGCTGCCGCGGTGCGCGCCAGCAGCTACGAGGCGACCCCAGCGGGTCCGCTGTTCACGTCCCCAGGCTTCAGCTGCAGTGGGCCAGTAGGTCCACCCCTGCCGGGAGCAAAGCCGCGCTACTACCACTGCAACCATCGGCGCCAGATGTTCAAGTTCCTCGTGCCCGGATTCTCCTGAAGAGATACGGCTTTCTGGCCGGACCCAGCCCACTGCTCGCTTGCCCTTCCCCTGCGAACGCGGAAGAGGGCCCGGCCGGGAAGTGGCTATCACGTGCGCAGACGATCCCAGATGGCGGCTGCCTTCGCGTACGCGGGGCGCGTCTTACTGCGCTCCACATACCCGCACAGCCGGGGCCAGTCGGCTAGCAGCTCTCGCGAGTGCGCACCCGCAAGCACACTCGCGCCGATCACATCGGCGACGGTGAACTGACCGTCGAGGAGCCACTGACGCACGCCGAGTGCAGACTCGAGCGCGGAGGCAGCCTGCGCGAATCGATCCCGCGCCGCAGACGCGGTCACGCCTTCTGCGAGCTCGCCGATCCAACGAAACAGCGGCCCCTCAAGCTCGGTCATCCCGAACAGGACCCACTGATAGACAAGCGCTCGCTCGGCCGATCCAACGCGAGGGATCAACCCCGCATCCGCGTTCAGATCGGCCAACTGCAGGCAGATCGCCGCCGACTCGAACATCATCGTGCCGTCGCTGAGCTCCAGCGCGGGGACACGCCCGAGGGGATGGCGTCTGAGATGCTTCTCAGATCGGCGTTGAGCGCCGGGGATCTCAACCGGCTCGTAGGGGCCGCCGATTTCCTCGAGCAACCAAAGGACGCGACTGGACCGTGTCCGCGGCATGTAGTAGAGCCGGGGCGCCACCGCACCGCTCACGGCGCCTTATCCTGAATCGAGAACTGCGCCCGAATCATCATCATCAGAACCGTACTGATTGGCGATCCGTGTGTTCGCGCCACTTTCGGGTTCTGCGACGGCTATCGGCCGAGAGTGCTTGTTCGCATGGCCCCCAGTGTCAGCAATCGCCAGCGCCCCGACCTGCTCTCGCCATGCCGCGGGCACCTGCGTCCGGCCCGTGCCACTCCTCGTTCGACCGGAAACCAAGGCTCTGGCCAGACTGCCGGCCCGGCCACCTGGCCGTCGCTGCCGCTCCGGTCGGCCACAGCCTTGGAGCAGCAGTCGAGGAGCGTTCCGGGCCGGCCGCTGCCGTGGCCGCCTGTTCGTGATTGGGGAAGTATCGGGGGAGCTAGACCCAGGTTCCGTGGGCGATCGTGCTCGGGCGGATCCGACCGCGCGCCCCGCGTAGATCGCCGCGATCGGCTGGTCGCCGTATGAGTCGTCCGCTCCAGGGCGTCCGGATGGCGAAAGCGGTGGTGCGCGATGTGCGCGGCTTTCGCCGGTTGCGGGATTGAGCTGAGGCCCTGCGAGATCGCGGCAGTGCGTAAGTGACATCGGCGCGGTCGGCATCGAGTGGGCGCTCCCAGGACCGCGAATCCGCCGTCGCGATCGGTCCTGGATCCGAGGCTCCCGCGCTTTTCGGAAGCGTGGGGAGAATCCCCAAATGCGGACGTCAGCCAGTCTGCGAAGCATGCCCGAGACCACCCTCGGCAGCCTGCCACGTCGGGGAGGAGCTTGACAGGCCGCAGGGCGGTGGTATAACGACCGCGGCTGCCTGGGACGAATCCGCTACGGGTTCAGTTCGGGACAGTCAAGCGTCGGCGTGCCGAAGCGGAGGGGCGCGCTCGTCGAGTCGCTGCCACGAGGTAATGGCGAGTGACGCTTAGGAGACAAGCAACCCAACGGGACATGACATCGCTGCGCACTGCCCGCCGTCCGATCGTCACCCGACGCGTAGCGGCCCGGGCTCTCGGGGTCTTCGCCGCAATACTGCTAGTGCCGGTCGCGTCGGTCGCGGACGCGAGGGTCACAGGATCGGGCGGAAGGATCGGCAAGTTCACCTTCGGAGGAGTGCTCACCGGGAGACTGACCGTCGACCGCAGCTGGACGGTCCCGCCTGGCCACTTGGTCGTGGCGGGCTGCCAGAACACGACCACGTCGACCGATGCCGACCTCAACTTCTTCAACGCGAAGCTAAAGCTGAGGCATCATCTGGTCGCGGTCAACGGCGGCAGCAGCGGAATCGCCGCTGAGCTCGACATTCAAGTGAGCAAGAACGGCAACACCGAGTCGCTCGCAGGCCTGAACGCCGTGGCCCTCGTCACGTTTAACGCCTTCATCAAAGGTAAGGCCTACGCATGGCAGTCGAACACGACCCCAACCTCGCCGTTCCCAGGCGGCGGAACCGTTACCACCAACGCTAAGAACACGGCCGGATCGGTCAACGCAAGGCTCATCCCAGTCACGCCGGCAGCCCGGCACAGGAATGCTGCGCTGACGGTCAAGGGATCGTGGTCCTACTGCAAGCGGTTCAAGCGCTGAACTCAGGCGCCGATGACCAACCGTCAAGTCGGTGATGCCACCGCCGCTCCCCGCGCGCCCGGAGTTCCCCCAGGATTCGATGACACTTTGGGCTGCCGGTTGCGTCTTGCGCCGGATCTATCCGCGTGCACGCTCCGCAAGCCGAAGCGGATAGGCTCCTTCAGCACGCGGATCTCACAGTCTGAATCACCCGCCTGGATTACGCGCGCGGCCTCTGCCCTCGGTTAGGGCCAGGAGGCTGATGGCAAGCCGGCCGCCCGAGCCGGACGTGTGGTCATAGGGAATCCACTCCGCGGAAACCGCGACTCTCGCCGACGATCGCGTCCGTCCTCCGACCGGTTCGCCGCCCGCGAGCGCTTCGGCGACGATTGGATGGCCGCATCGGGCTGACTCGCGGGCGGTTCGGGTCGGCGCCGCACATCTCGAGATCGGCGAAGTGCAGAGGCGGGCGGCTGGCGAGCCCTGCTCTCTGGCGATGAGGCCCCCCGGCGCCCGTCCCGGGTGTTGACTTATCGCGGGCGACTTGCGAGCGGGACGCAGAACAACTCGTTCCAGGCGCTGTTGCTGCATTCCGATCGGCCCTGCGCCGCCGCGGCCACTCGCAGGCTGATCGGGGTTCCAAGCCGGGTTTCGGGGACACTTTGACGCTCGGAGTGCCGAGAATGTCTCGCCTGAGCTGTCGCGCCGCCGATAAGCCCCCAAACAGATGACACCTACACCCGAGCAGCCGGATCCGCGCCCTGCCAAGCGTCGCGCTCGTTCGCCGGCCGGGGCGAAGGCGACGCTCACCTGGTTGGCGATGGCGATGCTGACCCTGGGGTCGGTGGGCGATCTCGGCGCCACGCCTGCGACGGCCGTGCTGGGTTTCGCGTCAGTGGTGATCTATGTCCTGCCCGCGATCGTGTTTCTGTTGCCGGCGTCGCTCGTGTCGGCCGAGCTCGCTTCGGGCTGGCCGGGCGGCGTCTACAACTGGGTGTCGGAGGGGATCTCTCCGAAGATGGGTTTCGTCGCCATCTGGTGTCAGTTTGCCCAGACGACCTTCTACTACCCGGCACTGCTCGCCTACGTCGCGAGCACGCTGGCGTACGTGTTCGCGCCCAGCTTGGCGCACAGCGGCCTCTACACGACCGTGGTGATCATCGTCCTGTTCTGGTCGGCTGTGCTGGTGTCCGCCAGAGGGGTGCTCTCCACCGGCCGCCTGGCGTCGTACGGGATCTTCATCGGAACACTGATCCCGGGCCTTCTTCTCGTCCTGTTGGCCGCGATCTACCTCCTGCAGGGCAACGCCTCGGCGGCGCCTCTGAACGCCCACCACGTGCTCCCGGCGTGGCACGGGCTGACGAGCGTCGTGCTCGTTGTCAACAGCTTCTTCCTTTACGCCGGGGTCGAGGTCAACGCTGTCCACGTCGACGAGCTGCGCGATGCCCCGCGCGAGTTCCCCAAAGCGACCCTCGTGGCCGTGGTACTGATCCTGCTCGTCTTCATCCTGCCGACGCTCGCGATCTCGGTCGCGATCCCGGCGGCGCACATCAGCTTCACCGCGGGCGTCATGCAGGCGTTCAAGAGCCTGCTCGATCACTTCGGGCTGAGCGTGCTCACGCCGATCATCGCCGTCGGGCTCGTGGTTGCCTCTCTCAGCGGCCTGCTCGACTGGCTAACTGGTCCATCGACCGGCTTGTTGGATATCGCTCGCGAGCGTGGCTACTTGCCGCGGTACTTCCAGGAGCTCAACTCAAACGGCGTCCAACTCAACATACTCATCGCACAGGGGATCATCATCACGCTGATCGGACTGCTCTACACCGCGGTGCCGGCAGTCTCACGCGCCTACTGGGTGTTCGCCGCCCTGGCGACAGAGGTCTACCTGATCATGTACATCCTGATGTTCGTCGCGGCGATCAACCTGCGTCGGCGTCAGGCGGAGCACCCGCGTGGCTACCGGGCGCCCGGGCTGCTGGCGATCTGCGTCGTCGGCACGTTCGCCTCCGCAGCCGCCTGCGTGATCGGCCTGCTGCCGCCGAGCCAACTCGGACACATCACCACGGTGCCCTACCTCCTGGCGCTGCTCACCGCGACCCTGCTAGTCGGCCTCCTCCCGCCGCTCCTGCTTCACAAACTGCGCCGGTCCGGCTGGAAGGCCGCTGCCTGAGGCCGGGAGAAGGACAATGGTGATCAGACGATAGATGCCTCTATGGCGCGCGACCTGCGTTCGCGCTACAACGGCCATCCACGTCCACGTCCGTCTCAATCCTAGATGGCGGAAACCGGGCATCTTGCGGACGAGCGCTTTCGTGAATCGAGAGCTTCAAGCCGGACGACCGCAACGGCGACGAAGCGGTGATTCGCTCGCGCGCAAGCTCATGAAGTCGCGCTTGTGCTTTCGCGTGGATGCGGGGTTACGCGGGTGGGAAGAGACGCCCGAGTTCGTCACAGAGCCTGTCGACGTCGTCGTGAGTGAGTGGGCCGGGGCGGCTGGCGAGTTTGGCGTGCGGCCGAAGCCGCCGTGCAGGCCCTCGTGGGTGATGCCGAAGCGCTTGGCGGTCGCGCGGGCACCAGCTGTCTGGCGATGGCGTCCCACGCCTGCTTGTCGATCAAACCACCACTCTCGGCAGTCTGCCGGCCGCCTGATATACGATCCGGCTGAAGGCGACCGAGGAGCACGCCATGGACTCGATACGCGGAGCGAGTGATCTTGACGTCGAGAGTGCGCAAAGGCACGCTGAGCGGCCGGGATTTAGGATCACGGAGCTGCGGATGAGTCCAACCCAACGGGTGCCGTGGCATTGCCATACCAACGTTCAGGACACCTTCTATGTTCTCGAGGGTCGCGTGCGAGTTACCCTGCGCGAGCCCAGTGACCAGATCGATCTCGCCGCGGGCGAGAGCTGGGGGCCGGTCCGCCCAGGACGCCCCCACCTCGTGACAAACCTTGGCACGGAGACGGCGACGTTCCTGGTGCTGCAGGGGATGGGTGACTACGACTTCGTGACCCTCCCCGATCGAGAGCACTAATAACACACTTGGCAGGCTGGTCGCCGGGCTTGAGACTGCCGCAAGGGGCTAATAGCGGGGCTCTCCGGGCGCAGCCGAGAGATGTATCGGACTCGTACGAGAGAGGGAGCCTCCGCGTAGGCGCGCACCTGTGGCTTCGTGGCTCTGCTTTCTGACGTCGGGGCCGCCCGGCAGGCGCTTGGGGTCGCGTTGCGGGAGCGCAACTTTTGGTAGCGATTGCGGGTTAGAGTTGGCAAGCCGGGCGTGGTGCTTGCCGCCTGGACCTTGCCACTATCGGATGGAGAGCTTATGAGGCGCATGGTTGGAGTCGCGGGCCTGCTCGCCTGCCTGATCGTCGGTGCGTCGGTCGCGCTGGCGGCGGCCTCGTCGGGAACACCGGCAGGCGGTCGGATTCAGGTATTCGTTCAGCCCGGGAAGGGTCAGGGCAAGGGCAAGATCCTGTTTACCGGCGCGGTCGGCGACTACGGGTCAAGCTCGCGTGCCACCAGCAGCGGTGGCAAGAAGTTCGGGACGGCGACGCTCAAGAAGGGCACGATCACGATCGATCTCACGGCCATCTCGGCGAAGGTCAATAAGGCCAACCCGACCGTCAACAACGCAACGTGCTCGGCCTCTATCACTAAGACAGCTGCAGCCCCGGTCGTAAGCGGTACCGGGCTCTACGCTGGTATTCACGGGACCATCCGGCTCACGGAATCTTTTGGTTTCATCGGCTCGACCTTCAAGAGCGGCCCCAAGAAGGGGCGGTGCAACTTCAGCAACAGCGCGCGCACGGTCGCCCAGATGGGGACTGTGTACGGCAGCGGCACCGTCAGCTTCTAGTTCGTTAACCGGCCTGGCGAGGACATCGCCAGGCCGGTTTTTCATCTTGTCCGCGTCAACGGCACGGCGACTGCCGCATCGGGCTAAACCCAGCAGCGTCCAGACTCGCGGCCGTAACACGACTGCTTCGCCAGGCGAAGCAACAGCGGCGGCGTACGGGGTGCGCCGGTCGACGTCGAGCACTCCCCTACGCGGCGCCACACGCTTGCTAGCTCCGTCCGCGGCGTCCAGCAAATTCGTGCCGCTGTCGTTACCGCGTGAAGGCGAACGCCAGGACCCGACCGGACTGATGGCGTCGCGGCGACCGCCAAGCCCGGACGAGCGCTCTCCCAGAAAGCGCTCGTCGGGAGCTAGGCGGCATTCGGCCGCCACTCGCTATCGCCTTCGCCCAAGAGGAGGCGTCCGGATCGAGGCCTGCGACGACGCCGCCATGGCCGAGAACGAGCGCCGCGCCGGGCAAATGCAGACTTCCTCTGTCACGAAGACCCAGCCATCTGACCGGCTCGGATCCGGCCAGCCGGGACTTCTGCTTGCGGTCTACGGCCGCCCGAAGCGGCACCCGTCATCCGACTGCCCCGGCGGCGACAGAGGAGAACTGTTGTCGGGCCTGTGGGTGTCCAGCCTTCGGTCAGAATCGGACCCTGCGCTGCTCGGTGCCGCTGGAGCGGAGGTCATGCAACGCGCTGGCGTCGGCAGGTGTCATCCACCGACTCGTGAGAGCGAGGATGATGAGCTGATGGGTTACCTTCGCGTAGTGGTCGTCGTGGGGGCAATGGCTGTCGTCGTCGGCGGCTGTGGCTCCGGTAGCGTACGAACCGCCGCGGCTGACGCCCAGGTCGAGAGCGGCAGCTGCCAAGTGTCCGGTGTCGGCGGGCATACGACCTCGCAGTCGTGTTCGTTTGTGCTCAGCGATGGTCAGCAGTTCCGCTGCCGCCAAGCGTTTGAGGGTCAGACGCCGACCGCGCGCGTGCTCGAGCACACCAAGGGCTGCGTCAGGTTGCCCTCGCTCAAGCTTTCACCGGCCGAGCGGGGGATGATCGCGGCGCTCGATAAGGCGCGCGGCTGCCTGACCGCCAAGGGGATACGCGCGCTCGGGGCTCCGGTGCTGCCGCCCAATCCACCCGGCTCAGATAGCGCAGATGGCGAGATTGTCGTTGGGAGGAGTGCCGCGGACGTCGTGTTCATCGCGTTTTACACAAATACCGCCAGAGCACAGCAGCTGGAAGCCTCGTTGATGCGAAACGCCCACCGGTTCAAAGGCCAGGTCGAGCGCCACGGCGCCGTCACCGTCCTGTGGGTTCATCCCCCCAGCGGCGTTCGAGCCGCCGTCCGAGCGTGCGCGTTTGCCTGATCGCGGCCCTTTCCCCACGAACCACCGCCACCTCCGCCGCTGTACCTGAGAAGCTCCCGTTCACCCAGGTGCCGTCTGCCACCCGGCGCTCGCTGCTGCACACGAATCCTGAGCTGTGTCGCCGGGCACGAATGCGGGGCCGGAGAGTTCCGCTCTGGGCTGACGAGCTCCCCGAGCAGCAGTCAAGTCATCGCAGCCCCGTCGGCGACGAAGCAGAAGCGCTCGCCGATTGCTCTCCCGAGCGTCTGCTTGCCCGGCGGGGGCTAGCACCGCGCCGCCGCGGAGTTGCGCTTGGTCGCCCTTGCACTCGTCCGCTCCGTGCCGGCGAGAACACGAATGCGATCGTGCCGGCAGTAGGACTGCGGTTCTCCCAGGTTGGCCCAAGCGCGTCGCCAGGGGCCCTGCCGCCAACTTCTCCACGCAGACAAACCCGGTCGCGCCGGGTCGTCGAGTGACGTGGCCCCGTCGCGCCTATCCCGGTCACGCCGGCGTGGCTGCTCCTTTGCTCGCTGATCAGCTGCGCGGCTGGCGGCGTGGCTCTTGCTTTGCCCACCGTGGTCGGGGGCCGGACATGCCTCCGGGTTTGCGGACAACCTGGGTAGGAGTCTGAGCAAGCGCCTGGGGCGCGTTCTCTTAGTGGGGGCTCGGACGCCGTCCTTTGCGCACAATCTGGAACGTGGCCCGCTGTTGTTTGCCGCTGTCACCGCCTGCGGTCGGGGCCGCGAACAGGAGGAAGCTCGCGGGCGCGAGCTGCAGACGACCGATCCGGTCGGGGAGGATGAAGCTGTCGGCGCCGGCGTTGCCTGCGCGCGTGAGGGTTCCGCGTACGGTCACGCGGGTGCAGCTGCGCCGCGAGATCGAGATTCTCGGACCTCCGGGAACGATGCCGTAGCCGATCCCGCCTAGCAACAGTCGGCGTAGACCCCCGGGTCCCATGCGGCGCCGAGATCGCTCCAGATCGCCTGCCCGGTCCACCTTGGGTGTAGCTCGAAGCGTCGATGTCCGCGGCGTAGCTTGTAGGTCCGCGAGAGGAGTTGACCTTGGGGCGAGAGGAAAGCGGCGACGACATAGTTCCCGAAGTCTCCGGTGACTGGACAATCGACTCGGAGCCGGTTGAAGCGATGGCAGCTGCCGAGTGACACTGACGCGTTTGGGTCGCTGTCCAGCTCATCGTTGAGGATTCCGTTCTCCACTAACCTGGTAGAGCGGGTGGTAAGCGACCCGCCGAGGTACACCCACTGCTCGGCGCGGGTGACATCAGATCCGTGGCGCGCGCTGAGATCGACTCCGTACAGACCCGGCCGCAGGCGTTTCCCGAGACGCACGCTGACTGTCGAGTTGCCCTCGGGTCTGGACGAGTGTGCGGTAATGACTGGCCGGCCGCCGGCCCGCCGATAGATACGGATCGTGAGGTGCGCCGGCCTCGTGAGGACGATCGACGGTTGGTAGAGGGGTCGCGACGCGAGTCCCGCGAGTGGCAGGATC
>Ga0116218_1001688_pt1 | contig 13425 bp, 12 predicted proteins | sample Sb_taG_2_FD_88966 | JGI IMG/M metagenome (GOLD analysis project Ga0116218, IMG submission 88966) | Peat soil microbial communities from Weissenstadt, Germany - Sb_50d_5_LS metaG | ecosystem: Environmental > Terrestrial > Soil > Wetlands > Peat | place: Germany: Weissenstadt | collected 2010-09-21 | reverse complement strand
TTCGCTGCAATGTCATAATCTCGGGCGGCACTGGCTCCGGCAAGACGACCTTGCTCAACTGCCTGACGAACTATATTGAAGCCGACGAACGAGTCATCACGTGCGAGGACGCGGCGGAGCTTCAACTTCAGCAGCCCCATGTGGTGCGGCTTGAGACGCGTCCGCCGAATCTTGAAGGCGCGGGCCAAATCACCATGCGCGACCTCGTCAGAAATTGCCTGCGCATGCGACCCGAACGAATCATTGTCGGCGAGGTGCGAGGACCGGAAGCATTCGATCTCTTGCAGGCAATGAACACCGGGCATGACGGGTCAATGGGCACGTTGCATGCAAACTCTCCTCGTGAAGCGCTCAGCCGTATCGAGTCGATGATTACGATGGGCGGCTACGCCCTGCAGATGAAGACGATCCGCGAAATGATTACGGCTTCGGTCGACGTTATAATTCAAGCTGCGCGTCTTCGCGATGGATCACGCCGGATCACCCATGTGACCGAAGTGATCGGAATGGAAGGCGACGTCGCTATCACACAAGATTTATTCGTGTATGAAATCCTCGGCGAAGACGCTCAAGGCAAACTGATAGGGCGGCACCGGTCGACGGGGATCGGCCGGCCGCGGTTCTGGGAGCGCGCGCGAATGTACGGGGAAGAAAAGCGTCTGGCCGCAGCCCTGGACATGTCGGAAATCACCGGTGGCCCGTAGAATCGTCATGGGAGCGGGACGGGTTCGAGCATAGGTTGCGGCGGTGAAAGCCGCCCTTTCGGATCAGTAGGATCGAGAAGAGGTGATTGGGCATGGTCAATCCGATAGTTATCGCCGGATGTTTGGCGATTGGATTGGGCGGACTGGCGTTCGCCTTTGTCGGGGGGGATTCGCGAGCCGACAAGCGCCGCGCCGCGGTCGCCAGAACCAATGCGAAAGCGTTAGGAGCGTCTGCTATTGTCGACAGAACCGCGCGAAAGAAGCAAATCGCCGACGGTCTCCGCGATATTGAGAAGAAGGGAAGGCAGCGCACAAGTCTGAGCGCCCGTATCGAGCAAGCCGGACTATCGATTACAAAACAGCAATATCTGGTGGGAAGCGTATTGCTCGGCGCGTTTCTCGCCGTCTGCGCCTACATAGAGTCGAATAGTCCTTTGCTCGCGCTTCTGATTGGCGTGATCGGCATAACCGGCTTACCGCAGCTCGCATTGGCGCGTCTTCGGATTCGCCGAATCAACAAGTTCATCGCCAACTTTCCGACCGCGATGGACATCATTGTGCGCGGGATTAAGGCGGGTCTGCCACTGGGCGACACGATCCGAATAGCCGCCGCCGAAAGCCCCGAACCGGTGAAGTCGGAGTTTCGCAAGATCGTCGAATCGCTTTCGGTGGGAATGACATTACCTGAGGCCGTCGAACGCATGGCGCAACGGGTGCCGATCGCCGAAACGAATTTCTTTTCAATCGTGATTGCTATCCAAGGCAAGTCGGGAGGAAACCTTTCTGAAGCGATCGGCAATTTGTCCCGTGTCTTGCGTGAGCGCAAAAAGATGAAAGGAAAAATCAGCGCGATGTCAATGGAAGCCAAAGCCTCCGCGGTGATTATCGGCGCGGTGCCGTTTCTCGTCGTCGGGGCGCTCTACGTTTCGTCTCCGCATTACATCTCACCATTGTGGACCACCAATCACGGGCGAATGATTTCTGCAATTGCGCTTTGCTGGATGGGAATAGGAGTCGCAATGATGAAAAAGATGGTTGCGTTCGACTTTTGATCGCGAGCAAGTGTCGATGTTAGACGAAATCATCGCAAAATTCTCGGACGCCCGCTTTCTGGCGGTCTTGTTTGCGGCGATCGGCTCGGCCGCGATGGTCCTCACGGTTGCGATGCCTTGGCTACAGCCTGATACGATGGCGCGCCGCATCAAGGCGGTCAGCTCAGAGCGCGAGCGCATCCGGGCTCGAGAACGCGAGCGGCTGCAGGCGGCCCAGAGCAAGACCTCGTTACGCGTGAAGCCGAGCGGACTGGTCAAGCAATTGGTCGAAACACTTAATCTTTCGAGCTGGCTCAGCACCGAAAAGGCCAAAATGCAATTGGCGATGGCGGGGTTTCGAGGCGCGGGCGCGGAGTACGCGTTTCTTGCGTTTCGTCTCGTTGCCCCAATCGCCTTTTTGGTCGTCGTAATCGTCTATGAATTCCTAATCCTTCATTGGAATCAGCCGCTCATGGTCAAGATTGGCGCCGCGATCGCGGCGAGCTACCTCGGCATCAAGGCCCCCGAGCTTTTCCTGCGGAATAAGACCATCAAACGGAAGAAAGAACTCGAGCGAGCATTTCCCAACACCCTTGATTTGCTGTTGATCTGCGCTGAATCCGGGATGTCCATCGAACACGCCGTGCGCAAAGTCAGTGAGGAAATTGGGGTCGAGTGCATTTCAATGGCTGAGGAAATGGGGCTACTGGCTGCGGAGATGTCGTACTTGGCCGAGCGGCGGACAGCCTTTGACAATCTCGGCGCGAGAACCGGTCTGGACTCTGTCCGGTCGCTGACGACAGTGCTTACGCAGTCCGATCGCTACGGCACTCCTCTCGGCTCGGCGCTTCGGGTTCTCAGTCAGGAAAGTCGCGACCAACGCATGACGGCTGCCGAGAAAAAGGCCGCCGCGCTGCCGCCCACCCTAACGGTGCCGATGATCCTTTTCTTCTTGCCGGGCCTCTTCGCGGCAATATTGACGCCAGCCATGATCCAGATCAACGGGTGGAATTAGAGGGGGTCCTCCCTCGCGATCCACCGAAGCGACGGAAGGCCGATCCCGGGACTTCGCTTCGAGCTTAGCAATTTTCTTGAACGCCGGCTTGCTTTCGGGCGAAGCGGCGTCGGGTCATGGGGAACCAGCATCGGCCAATTGTGTGCTATCCGGCCGAGATTGAGATTTCGGGTTGCGCCCTCTGGCCTGCGAGCGCATGATTCGATTCATGCCGCAACCTTCGCAAACATCCAACTTGGCGACCGCCTCGCCGCCGGAAGGGCGGCGCGACGCTGCTCCCACGGGGCCGCTCGCGCGTCGCGTCAGGGCCGCTAATCCATCCTATCTCGACGGCTTGAACGAAGAGCAGCGGCGCGCTGTGGACTCCCTGGAGGGGCCTGTTCTCATTCTCGCAGGGGCAGGCGTCGGCAAAACCCGCGTCTTGACGGCGCGCATTGCGCACCTGATTTCGCTGGGACGGGCCCGCGCACACGAGATCCTGGCGGTGACTTTCACCAACAAGGCCGCGCGAGAGATGCGGGAACGCGTTGCGACGTTCGCTGGATCTGAGCAGGCCATGCCGTGGCTCGGCACTTTCCATTCGATCGGCGCCAAGATCTTGCGCATGCACGCCGAGCTTGTGGGCTTGAGGCCCAATTTCACCATTCTTGACTCGGATGACCAGCTGCGACTGCTCAAGCAGGTCCTAGAGGCGGAAAATCTGGACGACAAACGCTGGCCGGCGCGAGCGCTGGCCAATCTCATCGATCGATGGAAGAATCGAGGCATCGATCCCAAGCACACGCCGGCGGCCGAAGCCGCGGCATTCGCATCCGGCCGCGGCGCGGCTCTCTATGAGAGCTACCAGGCGCGTCTGAAAACGCTCAACGCTGTCGATTTCGGCGATCTGCTGCTCGAACCGTTGCGGTTGCTGCGCGAGCATGACGAAATTCTCGCGGGTTTCCGGCGGCGCTTCCGCTATATCCTGGTCGACGAGTACCAGGACACGAACGTCGTTCAGTATCTGTGGCTCCGCCTTCTGGCCCAAGCGAACGGCAATTTGTGCTGCGTAGGCGACGACGATCAATCGATTTACGCATGGCGTGGCGCGGATATCGAAAACATCCTGCGGTTCGAAAGGGATTTTCCGGGCGCGAAAGTGATCAGGCTCGAGCGAAATTATCGGTCGGTCGGTCACGTCGTCGCCGTCGCATCGGGATTGATCGCACATAACCGGGGTCGCTTGGGAAAGACGCTCTTCACCGACAAACCGCTGGGAGAGCGGCCGACGGTCGCGGGGGTTTGGGACAGTCAGGAGGAAGCTCGGGCTATTGGCGATGAGATTGAGGCCGCCCAGCACAAGGGCGTTTCCCTCGATGAGATCGCCATCCTGGTGCGCGCCTCTTTTCAAATGCGCGAATTCGAAGAGCGGTTTATCGCATTGGGGCTCCCTTACAAAGTGATAGGCGGTCCGCGCTTCTACGAGCGGGCCGAAATACGCGACGCGTTGGCCTATCTTCGATGCGTTGCGCAACCCGACGACGATCTTGCGTTCGAGCGCATCTATAACCAGCCCAAACGCGGCCTCGGTGAAGCAACGCTCGCAACCTTGCATCAATACGGGCGGCGAGCGGGTCTTTCTCTCATGCGCGCCGCGAGCGCCCTCGTCGAGACGGAGGAGCTGAAAACACGTCCTCGTCAAATCCTGCGACAGCTTCTCGACGACTTCGATCGGTGGAGGAAGCGGGCAGGCGAAATTGCCCAGGAAGAACTGGCGCAGCAGGTTCTCGAGGAGAGCGGCTACATCGACATGTGGAAAGCCGAACGCACGCCCGATGCGGCCGGACGTCTCGACAATCTCAAGGAACTCATCCGTTCGATGGGCGAATTTCCCGATCTTGGGTCATTCCTCGAACATGTCTCGCTGGTCATGGACGCCGAGGGCGTGCAGGAGGGCGAGCGAGTCTCGATCATGACGCTTCATGCGGCGAAGGGACTGGAATTCGACGTCGTCTTTCTGCCGGGTTGGGAGGAGGGTCTATTTCCTCATCAGCGCTCGCTCGACGATAATGGCCTCGCCGGGCTCGAGGAGGAGAGGAGACTTGCCTATGTCGGACTGACCCGAGCTCGTCGACGGGCGAAGATCTATTACGCCGCCAATAGGCGTGTTCGCGGGCTCTGGCAAACGTCGCCGCCGTCCCGATTCATCCAAGAATTGCCCGCCGACCATATTGATTACGAAGACTTTGCCGGATCGCCAGATGATTATGGCCGCTATGGCTCATTGTCATCGACCGGCCGAGAAACCGGATTTGATTCTCGCTATGATACGCCAGGCTGGCACCGCGCGGAGGCGCGGTCCCGCGATTTGGGTGAAGCGGACGCTCGAATGACTAGACCTCCAGGCTCCATTTTTGAAGGAGCGTTCCACAGGCGCGGCCCGGATTCTTTGACCTTCCGCGAGGGATCGCGAGTGATTCACAGCAAATTTGGCCCCGGCGCGGTTATTGCCGTGGATGGCTCCAAGTTGACCGTCGATTTCGACAAGGCGGGACGAAAACTGGTGATGGACAGCTTCGTCACCGCCGAGAGCTAGCGAAAATCGTAAGGCGGCTTGGCGCGAACGCGCCCGAACGGGTGGCCCCGACATGACCGGCAAAGTCACGCTGAGCCCGCGAGGGTTGGCCGTCGCGCGAAGGCCTCCATTCCCGGGCGAAGCGCTTGGGACACGCCGGAGCGACGAGCGGACGGGTCTCCGCCTCGCTCCTCAGGCGGCCCTGGTTCTGGGATTGACGGCTTCGGTGTAGGCGTCGACGAGCGCCGCAGTGACAGCTCCCGGTTTATAGCTGTACGGACCGATTTCGCCGACGGGCGTCACTTCCGCAGCTGTGCCGGTGATGAAACATTCGTCGAAGTCGCCGAGTTCCGTGGGCATGATTCGCCGCTCAATCACTTCAAAGCCGCGCCCACGCGCGAGATCGATGACCGTTGCTCTCGTTATGCCGGCGAGGAAGCAGTCAGCAATCGGCGTATGAATCGCCCCGCTCTTGACGAAAAAGATGTTAGCGCCCGTGGTTTCGGCGACACGGCCCTGCCAGTCCAGCATCAAGGCGTCGGCATACCCGCGGCGCTCCGCGCGATGCTTGGAGATGGTGCAGATCATGTAAAGGCCGGCCGCTTTCGCGAGCGCTGGGGCGGTCGCCGGGTCCGGCCGCCGATATTCCGCCATATCGAGCCGAATGCCCTTCATGCGCTGCGCGGGATCGAAATAGCTTGGCCAATCCCACGCCGCGATGCCCAGGTGGATCGCGTTATGCTGCGCGGACACGCCCATCATCTCCGATCCGCGCCAAGCGATCGCCCGCACATATCCGTTGACGAGACGGTTTCGCTTCAAGACTTCGGCCTTGGCGGCGTCAATCTCCGCGACGGTCCACGGCACTTCAAAATCGAGAATTCGGGCGGAATCCCTTAATCGTCGGGAATGATCCGCCGATTTGAAGATATTTCCGCCATAGGCGCGCTCCCCCTCGAAGACCGCGCTGGCATAGTGCAGCGCATGGGTGAGCACGTGTACCTTAGCCTCGCGCCACTCGACCATATGACCATCAAGCCAGATCCATCCGTCGCGATTGTCGAATGTTTGAGCGGCCATGGCGTTTTCCTCTCTCCTCGAAACGAGTCGGTTTGGTTTTTGGGCGATTGGGGTTACATGAATTGGGTCGATTTTCGTCAGTATGCTAGCAAAAAGGCTGAATTATGTCAATATTGCTGACCTAATGAGCTCATCGATGCCCTCCGACGCGTCCAAGGCCGATCTCGCCGGGTGCCCGCCGCGCGGCGAAGAACCCATGTACGAGTTGATCGAACTGTTTTTTTTCGCCTATCGCGATTTTGTCGCAGACGCCGATCGCCTGCTCGAGGCGTACGGATTTGGGCGCGCTCATCATCGGGTGCTCTATTTTGTCACTCGACGACCGGGTCTGACGATTGCCGAGCTTTTGGAGATTTTGCGGATCACAAAACAAAGCCTCAACCGAGTGCTGCGAGAGCTCGTCGACAAGAATTTCATCGAGATCCGAGCCGGGGCTTTCGATCGCCGGCGCCGGCAGCTTTATGCGACCCTTGACGGCGAGCGTCTGGCGTTGAAGCTCGCGCAAGTTCAAACGCGGCGGTTTGCGTTGGCCTTGGAACAATTGGGCGACTGGGGCCTCCAATCGGCGAAATCCTTTCTCACGGCGATGATCGATCCCCAGAAGCCTTCGAGCCATTCCACAGCTCGGCAAGAAGCAGCGAAGCGAGCAGGTCGGACGCAGTGAGCTCGCCAGCGACTTCGTTCGAGGACGATGCCGCCCACGTCCTCGTGGTCGACGACGATCGGCGGCTTCGGGCCTTGCTATCGAGCTACCTCGCCAAGAATGGACATCGGGTCACGGTCGCCGCCACGGCGGCTGAGGCCCGCGCGTTTCTCGATGGATTGGCCTTCGACATCATCGTGCTTGACGTCATGATGCCTGGCGAGAATGGATTCGATTTCGCCGCCGATTTGCGTGGACGATCGCAGGTGCCGATTCTCATGTTGACGGCGCGCGGCGAGCCGCAGGACCGTGTGCGCGGCCTCGAAATCGGCGTGGACGACTATCTCGCGAAACCGTTCGAGCCGCGCGAGCTGCTTTTGCGGATTGGCTCGGTGCTCCGTCGCACCCGGGCCGCGCCAATCGGCGGCCAGGAGATCGCCGTCGTGCGCTTCGGACGTTTCGTATTCTCACTCGAGCGCGGAGAACTGCGGGCTGGCGATGAAATGGTCCGCATCACCGAGCGCGAGCGGGAGATGCTCCGCTTACTCAGCGCAAATGCCGGCGCGACCGTTTCTCGCGAGGCGCTGTCCGGGTCGGGAGGCGCCGCCCAGGAGCGGACGGTTGACGTCCTCATCAATCGACTGCGCCGCAAGATCGAACAAGACCCTGCCAATCCGGTATATTTGCAGACAGCGCGAGGGGCAGGCTATCGGCTGATTGCGGACCGATGAGCTCGCGCGTCGCATTCCGCGCCTTGCGTTTGGTGGTGCAGATCCGCATGGCTTGGCGGCGCGGGGCGCGGCGCGTCGCCGAGATGTTGCCGAAGGGCCTCTATAAACGCTCGCTTCTGATCGTGATTGTGCCGATGGTTCTGTTGCAGACCGCGGTGACCTTCGTATTCATGCAGCATCACTGGGAGCTGGTGACCCGCCGGCTTTCCGAGGCGGTGGCGCGTGACGTCGGAGCGCTGACCGACCTCTATCAAAAGCTCCCGCCAGGCGCAGATGACGCCTTCCTGGCGAATCTGGCCTCCGAACGGTTCCGCATGGATGCGACTTTGCTGCCGGCTGGTCCGTTGCCGCCGGCCATGCCCAGGTCTTTCTATGGCGCGCTGGATCCGCTGACGCGAACCCTTCCAAATCAAATCAGGAGGCAGATTGGACAGCCTTTCTGGCTCGACACCATTGGCCGCTCGGGGCTCATGGAAATCCGGGTCGATCTCGGCGACCGAGTGCTTCGCCTGGTGACGCGCCGGGCGCTCGCCTACGAGGCGAACGCCCACATTTTTGTGCTTTGGATGCTTGGAGCGATGATCGTCCTGCTGACGGTCGCCATCATTTTCCTTCGTAATCAAATCCGGCCTATTTTGCGCCTCGCCAGAGCCGCAGAGGATTTTGGCAAAGGCAGAGATCTCGACTTTAGTCCGCATGGCGCTCGTGAAGTCCGACAGGCCGGCTACGCCTTTATTGAAATGAAGCGGCGAATTGAACGGGCGACTGAACAACGGACTGCGATGCTAAACGGTGTAAGCCATGATCTTCGCACGATATTAACCCGATTCAAACTTTCGTTGGCATTGCTCGACAATTCAGCGGACAGCGAGTTTTTGCAAAAGGACGTCGATGAGATGGGGCAGATGCTTGAGGGATACCTTGCCTTTGCTCGCGGGGATACTGGCGAATCAACCGCACGAATCAACATTCGCTCGCTCCTTGAGGACCTGCGGGCGGATTCCGAGCGGCACGGCGCGGAACTCGGCGTCGAGACCCGTGGCGATCTCGATATTCGAGTGCGACCGATTGCGATGAAGCGCTGCGTCGGCAATCTTGTCGCCAATGCCCAGCGCCACGCCGACCGCGTTCGCGTTTCAGCGATCCGCGAGGCGCAATTCGTCTCAATAGTCGTCGACGACGATGGCTCGGGAATTGCGCCTTTGCATCGAGAGGATGTGTTCCGGCCCTTCTACCGGCTGGACGAAGCACGCAACCAGGACGAGGGCGGGGCCGGATTGGGCCTCGCGATAGCAAGAGACATCGCCCGCTCCCACGGCGGCGACATCACGCTTTCTGACAGCCCCATGGGGGGACTCAGGGCCGCAATTCGCATTCCCGTTTAGCTTGACCGCGTCGAAAGGAGCCTTGTCCTCATACCGACGCGTTGATCCATCGAGACAATTCGCTCTTCGGACCGGCGCCCGTCTTGGTCGCCACATGTTGGCCGCCCTTGAACACCATCAGCGTCGGGATCGAACGGATGCCGTATTTGCTGGCGACGGCAGGGTTCTCATCGACATTGAGCTTGGCGATTTTCACTTTGCCGTTCATTTCGTTCGCGATTTCTTCCAGCGCGGGGGCGATCATTCTGCAGGGCCCGCACCATTCCGCCCAGAAATCGACGATGACGGGCTCGCTCGATTTGATGACGTCGGCTTCAAAACTCGAATCGGTGACTTTGGCCGTAAATGACATGTCGCCCTCAGGGTATCGCGGCGCAAGCGCCGCGCTCTTATAGCTAGGAACCGTAGAGAGTTGCGTCAAGCAGGGGAGCGAACTCGGAACTTCGCTCTCGTGATCGATTGGCGCCGACCTTGACAGGGGCGCGAGCGTCGCCTAGCCGAGCGCGCGGTGGATAGGCAGGAACACGCACAGGTCCGGCAAATCAGCGGTCTCAGCGAGATCTCCGATCGCTATGACGCAATTCTCTGCGACATTTGGGGCGTCCTGCACAATGGGGTCAACTCGTTTGCGCTCGCATCGGAAGCTCTTGCATCGTTTCGCCGCCGCGGCGGCGTGGTCGTCCTCATCACCAACGCTCCGCGACCATCTCCGCCCGTCCGCCGGCAAGTGCTGAGGCTTGGCGTTCCGGCGGAGGCGTTCGACGCGGTCGTCACTTCGGGCGACGTGCCGATCGGATGGATTGAAGAACGAACCGGCGATCCCGTCCTCCACATCGGGCCGGCGCGCGACTTGAGCCTGTTTGACGCCGTCGCAGAGGCAATGGGAAGGCGGCCGGAACTCGTCTCTGTCGAAGACGCGCAATATGCGCTATGCACGGGTCTCAGAAACGACGAAACCGAAATGCCCGATGATTACGAACCGGAACTGCGCGCGATCGCCAGTCGCGATATGACGATGATTTGCGCCAATCCGGACATCGTCATCCATCGCGGCGAGAACCTCATATTCTGCGCCGGAGCGCTGGCGGGTCGATATGAAGAGCTCGGCGGATCAGTCATCTACGCCGGCAAGCCTCACGCGCGGATTTATCACTGGGCGCTGGCGCTTGCCGAACGGGCTCGCGGCGCGCCGCTCGGCAAGGATCGGGTCGTCGCTATCGGCGATGGCATGAAAACGGACATCGTGGGCGCTTCGCGCGCGGGCCTGGACGCGCTGCTCGTCACTCAGGGGATTCATCGCCTCTCTTTGCACGGCGAGACACCCGCGTCGCGAGCCGATCCAATTGAGCTGCAGCGGTTATATGACGAGTATGGGGCGTGGCCGGTCGCCGCAATGAGCGTGCTGCGGCCGTAAGCGTGAAGTTGGAGTGGTTTGGACTCTCGTAGTCCGACCGTCGTTGAATGACGTCGCGCAGAATGAGTTCGATTCGAAACTTTGAACACCGCTTCGTGAAATCGGACTTGCGCCGGCGGCGGCGGCCGTCGATTCTCACCAGCTGAAGGTTTCATTTGTCGCATGCAAAAGCCATTGTTTCAGACCCTCTATTTCGACGACCTCGCGGTCGGCATGCGTGAGACGATTCACAAGACGGTCGAGAATGAGGACGTCATTGGCTTCGCCGAACTATCGGGCGACCACAATCCAATCCATTTGTCCGAGCACTTCGCCCGCAAGACGCGGTTTGGCGGCCGAATCGTTCATGGGCTTTACACCGCGAGCCTCATTTCCGGGGTCATCGGGATGCGGCTGCCCGGGCCCGGGGCAGTGTATATTTCTCAAACCTTGCACTTTCTCGGTCCCGTCAAGATCGGGGACGTCATCGACGTCAGCGTGGAGGTAGTCGAGTTGACCGAGAAGGGCCGGCGCGTCCGGTTGCATTGCGAGTGTCGCGTCGGCGACAAGCTCGTTCTAGACGGCGAAGGCATTCTCAGCGTTCCCCCGACGCCCAAAATGGGGTATTCGCCCGCTTGATCATATCGGAGCGCCGCTCCGTGCTACGGCGCTGGGGCGGGTCGGCTGGAGCCCAAGGATCGGCGGGAGCGCAATGACCAACGGCTTCGTGCTCGCCACGGTCCCGACGCAGCCGCCGCGGGGCCTTGAGGACGCAGTTTACGCGATCGGTAATTTTGACGGTGTGCATCTGGGGCATCGGGCGGTCATCGAGCGTGCGGTGGCCGTGGCTCGGAGCCGAGCGGCCCCTAGTGCGGTCTTGACTTTCGAGCCGCATCCTGCGGACTATTTCGCCCAACGTCCGGTCGCCTTTCGCCTGACGCCGCCAAAAATGAAGGCAAGCCTCTGCGCCGGCCTCGGGCTTTCAGGGATTGTTTTCATTCCTTTTGACGCCTCGCTTGCCGTGATGAGCGCAGAGGAATTCATCGCGAAGGTTCTTGTCGCGCGACTTGGCGTTGCGGCAGTGGTCGTTGGATGGGACTTTCATTTCGGCAGAGGCCGATCCGGTTCGCCGGCCACTCTTACCGAAGCCGGTTCTCGATACGGCTTTGCCGTCGAGATCGTCGCCAAAGTTGAAGACGGACCCCGAGAATCGGCTCGGGTCGTGTCCTCTACGGCGATTCGCCGGGCTCTCGAACGGGGCGATCTCGCCGCCGCGGCTCGAGGACTCGGGCGCAATTATGCGGTTTCAGGTCGGGTTATCTCCGGCCAGCGTCTTGGACGGACCCTCGGGGCGCCAACCGCGAATATCGCCTTGGAGCCGACCAACCGGCTCGCGTACGGAATTTATGCTGTGATGGCGCGGGTCGAAGGGCGTGTTTTTCCGGGTGTCGCCAGTTTTGGAGTGAGGCCGACTCTGGATAGCGGCGCGCCCCTGCTCGAGGTTCATCTCTTGGATTTTGACGGAGACCTCTACGGGCGCGAAATGGAAGTGGAATTTATAGAACGCATCCGCGACGAGCGCAAGTTCGATTCGGTTCCGTTACTCGTCGCCGAGATGGAGCGGGATAAGGAGCGGGCCCGCGCCATTCTCGCCGTCAGGCCCTGACGGCGGATTTGGCGAATTGCGGCAAATCCTCTAATCCCACGCGGCCGTTTCAACGAGACCCGAATTTGGCTCCTGATCTCATGACCGACGCGCCCAGCACAGGCATCGCCTATTCGCGCACTCTGTACCTGCCGAAGACGGATTTTCCGATGCGGGGGGGTCTGCCGCAGAAAGAGCCGGAGATCCTGGCTCGCTGGACGCGCGAGAATCTCTACGCGGCGCTTCGCGAGAGCGGCAAGGGGCGTCCCAAATTTGTGCTCCACGACGGCCCGCCCTATGCCAATGGCAACGTCCACATCGGCACTGCGCTAAACAAAATCCTCAAGGACATTGTGGTGCGCTCGCATCAGATGACAGCGAGGGAGTCGAACTACGTTCCCGGCTGGGACTGCCACGGGCTGCCGATCGAATGGAAGGTCGAGGAAGAATTCTATCGCGCCAGGGGCAAAGCGAAACCGGATTTCTCCGATTCGGAAGCCATAATCGCGTTCCGCAGGGAATGCCGCGCTTATGCAGAACATTGGATTTCGGTGCAGCGGGAAGAATTCAAGCGGCTGGGCGTCGTCGGCGATTGGGACCATCCCTATACGACCATGAGCTATCCCGCCGAGGCTCAGATCGCGAGGGAAATCTTCAAGTTCGTCGCCAACGGGTTGCTCTACCGCGGCTCCAAGCCCGTGATGTGGAGCGTCGTCGAGAAGACCGCGCTCGCCGAGGCGGAGGTCGAATATGAGGAACTGACCAGCGATGCGATTTATGTGGCGTTCCCAGTGAGAAGAGTTCGCGACGTCAAAATCGTCGGTTGGGACCTCGAACTCGCACAAAAGTTTGAACTTCTCGAACAGGCCAAGGTTGTTGTTTGGACGACGACACCGTGGACGTTGCCGGGCAATAGGGCGATCAGTTTTTCACCGAAGATCAGCTACGGCCTCTACCGAGTTAAGGTTGCGCCTTCAGGGAATTGGGCGGCAAACGGTCAAAGCTTTATACTCTCCGATGCGCTCGCCGATCAGTTCCGCCAAGCGTCCAAAGTGGAAGAACTTGAACGGGTGACGAAGGTATTTCCGGAGGAGCTGGGGGAGATTGTTTGCGGTCATCCCCTCGCGCATATCCACTCATTTGAGCCTCTTTCAAAAAAGAACGAGTTTCACGACCTGATTCCGTTTCGTTCCCGCTTCGATTCCGGTTTGAGTCGGGCGGAAGGTATTTTTGAAAGTGGCTCA
>Ga0116218_1001687_pt1 | contig 13428 bp, 12 predicted proteins | sample Sb_taG_2_FD_88966 | JGI IMG/M metagenome (GOLD analysis project Ga0116218, IMG submission 88966) | Peat soil microbial communities from Weissenstadt, Germany - Sb_50d_5_LS metaG | ecosystem: Environmental > Terrestrial > Soil > Wetlands > Peat | place: Germany: Weissenstadt | collected 2010-09-21 | reverse complement strand
CTCTTATTGAATACGAGAAACTCGGACCAGAAGCTTTGCTTTCGATTCCCACACCGGATCATTACTTGCCCATGCTGTATGTCATCGCGACTAAGCAGCAAGGCGAAATCATCACTTTCCCCATAGAAGGTGTCGATGGCGGATCGATATCGATGCTAACCGTGCAGGTGGGTTAGCCCGCTAGTTCTGCGGCTACCGAATCGGAGCGTACACAATGAAGGTAGCCCTGTTAGGTGCAACAGGATTCGTTGGATCAGCCTTGCTTAAGGAGGCGCTCGATCGAGGGCACATCGTGACAGCAATTGTGCGCCATCCCGAGAAGCTTGAAAAACGTGCGGGTCTCACTGCGAAGGCTGGCGACGTTTATGACACCACTTCTCTCGCGACGTTGATCCAGGGAAACGATGCGATTATCAGCGCTTTCAATCCTGGATGGAAGGACCCGAACCTTTATGACAACCAGGTTCGGGGAACAACGTCGATCATGGCCGCGATTAAGAAGGCGGGAATCAAAAGGGTCCTCTGGGTGGGCGGGGCAGGTGGGTTGGAAGTCAAGCCCGGAGTCCGCGTCGTCGATAGCCCAGATCTCCCGAGCTGGGTGAGGCCTGGTTCTCTGGCAACGATAGATGCTCTGGACCAACTGCGGAAAGAACTGGAACTCGAATGGTCCTATCTGAGCCCCTCAGCAGAAATGAAGCCAGGACAGCGTACGGGAAAGTTTCGCATGGGAAACGATCAGCTTTTGGTTGACGCCACCGGTAAGAGCGAGATTTCGGTTCAGGATTACGCCGTCGCAATGATCGACGAACTGGAACGTCCCGCGCATGTCCGGCGGCGCTTTACGGTAGGTTACTGAAGGCAAGGAACTATGAAGGATGCTTAGTGAAACGGCCCCAAACACCTCACATAACTCCAATCTGTTTTAGCAATCCGACCAAGTCATAAAAGAGCTTTTCTTCGACGATCTCGCCGTTCTTCCAGTGAGCGACGGTGCAGAACTCGATGTGAAACTTCTTGTTGGTCGGCGCGATCAGCTTGCCGTCCGAACCCTTCATCGCTCCGCTCATCGTGCCTGTAAAATCCGCAACGGTACACGTCCATTCGCCCTGAGCAATCTCCACTTTGTAGGGATGATTAATCAGATGATTGTCGGGGAACGTCTTGAAAAATTCGACGGACTCCGCCTTGTGATTGTCGCGCCCTCTTGTCGGCTCGGCCTGGCCGGGCCAAAATACGGTGGTGTCCTTGGAATGCCGCTTTTCAAACGTACCCCAGTCCTGTGCGTTCCACGAGTCGTCGAGTGTCCGCATGAGCTCAAGATTGTTCTGTGTCACGTGATCCTCCCAAAATACGCGGTAGGTTGCTTAAACAGGTGCTAGCCATCAGCACGCCGGGGATCATCCTACACCTCGGCTCGTCTGGTGGCGCGGATCGACGTTCTGTGAAGGTCTGTTAACCACCGGACACGTTCTTCTCCTTATGATTGGCCGAAAACGAGCACAGGTCAAAACGGAGCATCGTTTACCTTCGAGGCGCGCGCATCCGTCAGCGCAAACCGTACACGAGAATTCGGCTCTGCTGGGCGCCTCCCGGCCACATCGGTGACTTCATTCCGGAAGCCACGGCGTAGATCTGGCCTCCGAGATCCGCAGCGAATACCAACCCACCGGCTGTCGGCGTCACGCCAGCTAGCATCGGATGCGGCGCTTGATACTTCCAGCGGACCTTGCCCGTCTCCGCGTCGAACGCCGTGAGCCACCCCTTTGCCTTATCCGGCGGATCGAAGATGTCGGTCAGCGGTTTCTCGCTACCGAGGAAAAGCCCTCCCGTCGGAGGAACCTCGATATTCCGCTTGACCTGGACGTTCGCGCACCAGTCCACCGCTGCGACGAAGAGCGTATTCGTCTCCGGACTGAACGCCGCGCCGTTCCATTCGACCCCTCCTTGGATACCGGGGCAAAAGCGCACCACCTGGTCGCGCGACAGCGGCACGTCTACGTTCTCGCGAGTGGTCGTCGGAGTCTGCGAAAGAAGTGGAAGGACCGCCGTAAGATCGGCTGGCGTCGAACTACGACTTACCTGAGAGCGATCGAGGATCGAGAGGAGACCGTCTTTGTTCGCCGACGCGACGATCCACTTGCCCGAACGCGTCGTTGCCAGCGTCGGCGGGCTGTCCACGTCCCAGTCGTGGCTATCGCGCTTCACCAGTTGGTTGTAGCCCAGCATCCGTCCGTTCGTGGCGTCGATAGCAATGATCGAATCGGTATAGAGGTTGTCGCCTGTCCGCTGTTCGCTGTCGAAGTCAGGCGCCGGATTGCGCGGGAACGTATAGCACTCCGTCGGTTTCATCGAGGGTGAACGATGTCCAGAACGCCCCGCCGGAGATCGGATAGTTGGGATTCGTCCACGTCGAAAGCGCCGGCCCAGTCCCCGGCACCACGTCGAACCTCCACACCATGCGGCCATCTTTGGCATCCAGCGCATAAACGTGCCCGGTCACATTGGCCTGATCACCGCCGGCGTTGCCGACGTAGACCAGTCCGTTCGCCGCGATCGGTGCCATTGGTATCGAGACGCCAGGTCCTTGCGTATCGATCACGTGATCCCACAGCACGTGGCCGTCTGCCGGATCCATCGCAAGTACGTGCGAGTCCGAGGTGCCTCGAAACAACCGTCCGTTGGCGTAGGCGAATCCACGGTTCACGAGCAGCATGCTTGGCGTGTCGCTGTGCCGATGCTGTTTCCACTTCTCCGCGCATGTACTCGCATCGATGGCATAGGCCCCCTCGTCAGTCGTGAAGTACATCGTGCCGTCGACAACAAGCGGACCAGTCTGAAGCGAGGACACCTCTGGCAGCGTATACGTGCAGATCGCCTTCAATTGGGCGACGTTGGAACGGTTGATCTCCTTGAGAGGCGAAAACCGATCTCCAGGCAGGGTGCGGTTGTAGGTTAGCCAGTCGGCGTCTGCGACTTGTGCGCCCGAAGAGCTTCCAAGAAGAGTGAACAGGAAGAACATACATGCCGTGGCGAGGGTGCGTCGAAGAGTGGACATGGTCTCTACTCCTAATTATTGGCAAATGACATGTGAGATAGAGTTCCCACGAACCTTATATCCTCATCACCGGATCTGCGCAAGCGACCGGAAAGACTCGCCGATCATGTTCTCTTCCTGGACCATAGTAAGATTCTTTTCTACGGCACCGTGGGGGAAATGGAACGATCCTCCGAGCCTCTCGTCCAGGAATTCCTGAAAGACGATCAGCAGGAGTTTATTTTTCCGACGAAAAAGAAGAAACGATGGCCGTGGAAAAGAACAGCTGGCAGGAGAAGTGAAGGTCCCGCGTTCGAAACGGAGAGGTGATTGAATGAACAGGAACCCTGGTTTGCGAACATTTGTAACCGCAGCTTTGTGCGCTGTTGCTGTCGTGTTTCCAACCACTCGATTGGCCGGGCAGGTTGTGTCACTTGATCCGGCGAAGATGGCGCGCATTGGCACGGTCGATGAGCGCTTCCAGTCCTACAACATTGAAATGGTGGAAGTCATCGGCGGAAGATTTTGGAAACCATACGGGAGCACCACGAACGAAAGTAAAGCGCAGGAAGCCCGCCCCCCAGGCAGGTTTCACTCCGGCAGGCATAGACCCCGAACCTCTATCGATATCGAGCGCCCATTGATCTTTCAAATCCGCGATTGCGAGTCAGCGGTACTTGGGCCAGTACCGGCAGCGCCTCGAATATTGATCGCCAAATCACGAGAATCGAGCACTGCTACGACGGCGCGCCTTTGTTCGGGACGGAGATGGTCCGATAGCTCGAAGTCGCGAACCTTACCGAGGCGGTCATAGCGGTCCACCCCTTGGTCGACAAGGGCAATGGCCATGAGCACTTGGTCGCCAGAGTTCCCACGGCGATACCACATGCGCAAACAAGAGTCCAAGCCAAGGGCACCTTCGCCCTATGGAGAAGTGAAGAAGATGCTGTCTGCCTTGGGAAAAAAGCGGAGATGAGATCTTTCAAGGCGCGAAAGAGTAGAACCAGCCAGAGCAGTGCAAAATCTGCGCTTAGCCTATGTGGCAAGTCGGCGCTCGCAACCGACCCCCATACTATTCGAGCGAGGATAAGGCAAACGATTGTCGGGATCATTCGTGAACCGTGGAGGCGTAGCCAGTGCCCGTCCGCTTTCTTGAGATAGATGATGATCTTCGTGACGACATCCCACAGTAGGTAGAGCAAAAAAATCAGAAAAACCAAAGAGGCTACGGTAGAGGCAGGGTCGATGCGTGCCGATGCTTGGTCCTTTTCAAAATCAACCGTCCTTACCAGCATGAAATAGGTGATGACCAACGAGACATCGAGAAGGAGAACGATAGCCACGCCTGTGCGAGTTCGTAATCAGCGGCTTTTCCACGTCTGGCGATGTCTCCAGTCAGGCAGACGATGGAAGGATGCCAATCGTCTGGCAGGTCAGCGATGGTCTGGACTAGTTGTCCTAACGCGAGTGTTCTCGCATCGCTTTCGTGCGTGGTCTCACTGGAGAAATGGACGTCCGTGATGTGCAGGATTACCTTGCTGTTTTTCATAGGCGCTGTTTGTTACTGTGCACAGGTTAGAGAAGAATAGAGCCTCTGATCTCGGATTTGAAGACCTCGTTCGGGAAGGGCAGAAGGCTGACAAGAAACCCAGCTCATTTAGTGTGAACCAGTTCCCCAACGAATTGTTCAACATCGAGGGCCTCCACCCCCTTGGCGATTGCCGTCGTCAACACTTCTGAGCGAGACCTTCGATGGACCACGATCAGCCTCCCTGATCGCTTTTGCGAGGCTCGGTGCAGAGAGGTTAGCGGCGACGCCATGGAAGGCCGAACAGTCTTTGCGGCTTTGGTTTCGACCAGCCACAGTTTGGTGTTGGGGCGTGGTATGAGGAAGTCCACCTCCAGACCCTGCTGATCACGGAAATAATAGAGTTCCTTGCGCATTCCACTGTCAGCTTGGCTCTTGAGTATTTCTGCTGCGACGAAGCCTTCGAACAAAGGGCCCAGGAAAGGCGATCGCTCAAGCTCAGCCGACGATGTCAGGCCCAGCAGGTAGCAGGCGAGGCCGGAATCACCCAGGTACACTTTCGGTGACTTAATTAGTCTCTTCCCGAAATTTTCGAAATACGGCGGCACCAGAATGACCTGGCCTGTTATTTCGAGGATGTGCAGCCAGTCGCCAATCGTGGGAACGGTGACCCCGAGCGGTGCAGCAAGGTCGGTCTTGTTCAGAATCTGGCCGTGACGACTCGCCAGAAGAGCGAGAAAACGGCGAAATGTCGCCAAGTCCCGCACGTTTGTAATCGCCCGGACGTCTCTTTCCAAGTACGTTTGCAAATAGGAGGCAAACCAAAGGTTGCGAGCCTTGGGCCGGGCGAGCACCTCTGGGAATCCCCCGTGTAACAGGTTCACTTTCTTGGTTTCTGCCAGGCTGAAAGGCAGGAGCTGGAGGATGGCAGCCCGGCCCGCCATCGATTCGCTGATGCCCTGCATCAGGGGAGCCTCCTGGGAGGCGGTGAACAGCCATTGCCCCATTCGGCGCGGGCCCGTGTCGATAACCGTACGGACGTAGGCAAGTAATTCGGGGGTATTCTGGATCTCGTCGAAGACGACCGGAGGGCGCAACGCGTCAAGGAATGCGCGGGGATCGCTGCGTACGCGTGCCTGAATGTCGGGGTCTTCGAGCAGTACGTAGCGAGCTTTCGGGAACAGCCTGCGGAGAAGAGTGGTTTTGCCGGCACGCCGAGGCCCGGTCACAACAACTGCGGGAAAGTGTCGAGCTGCGTCTAGCAGCACACCTGCCAATCTCCTTTGGATATATTGCATATGAGAAATATAAACTAGTACTTTAGAATACTCAATACTAGAAATTGGTGTTTGTCAAGACAGATGCCAAAGGTGTTATTGGATGCGAGCGGCCCCTGACCATGTCCGTCGGAGAATCCACAACCTTAGGAATCTTCTTGCACCGACATTCAAAACGCCATTGAATCAGCTTCCAAAGTCGATCAGTGACTACTCAAGTGCCACAACTGACTGCCCCGTGTACCGATGGCTCGCCGATCAACCTGTCCTCTCGTACCTCTCTGACCTAAGGAAATGGTACCGGAATGTGCTCAAGAACCCGTCGATTCGAATTGATGCGCGGGGCGTGGGGGCGAAGTTCGAAGCTGTTCCCATCACCGATGCCAAAGCGGTGAAGTCTGTGGTCGAGAAATTCCGGGAGAAGTACGGGGCAAACGACGTAAAGAAGTATTATTCGAAATTCGATGTGGCGGTTGTCGTGGAAATGGGCTGAACGATTAGGGTGGAGCTATCGTGTCCCGTGTTCTGCAGATAAAGCGTTTTGAACCGAAGCGAGTCGCAGTTTGTCCGCAACTTTGTCAACCGCTAAAGGCTTTGAGGGTGTCATTAACTTCGTGCATCCGGCGAAGTCCTAACTGTCCGATGCCCACCAAGACGGCAATCAGGACAGCAAATGCCACGCCCAATCTCAGCCCCATGCGTTTTCTTTTCACATCGAACTCATACGGGAGTGCTCTCCCAGTCTGGGTCAAAGTTTGGAAAGAAGAATTCTCTAAGACCTTCTTCCCCCAATTGTGACGGTACTCCTGCCCGGAAGAGCACCCTAGTTACGAAGGGGGTCGGTGCGCCAATGCGGGTCAGAACTTCGCTGACGCCCCGTTTTGGAACTAAGAGTGACATTAAGTCACTCGTTTATGTGACAACGGCTGAGTGTTGACGCTGCGGGAGGGAAAAGGCTTCACTGAATCAGCCTCACGCAGAGCAGCCGTCGTCGTCGGGTTCATCATCATCGTCGCTCCGAAGGGCGAATAGCCCCCATAATCGAGAATAAGGCCTTCCGGTGGCTCAACACCGCTTATCAGGAGCGCGATAGGTGGCTGCTGGGTTTGAAGACCGACTTCTTACTCGACCCCATACGTTCCGACCCACGGTTTGCTGAATTGGTGCGGAATGTGGGGCTGCCGCAGTAGCGAAGCCAGCGCACCAAGACTTCCCCACCATCCTGAAGCAAGCCGAGCCGGAGGACGCGAAGCTGAAATGGCTGCTGCGATACCATGTCCTGATTGCGACGACGCGAAGGAGGAACCATGCGTCGAGAACGTGCGCTGAAGGTTGTGCTGGTCGTGGTGGGATTGCTCTTTTCGGCTTTAGTCTATCCCCTGATCATGTTTGTGAAGCAAGAGCCTGCGTTGGCGATGATGCTTAGCGTTTATGTCACACTCGGCATTTTCTTGCTGCTGGCAGCCCGTGACCCATCAGCGAATCGCAGCCTGATTGCTTTCACGGCATGGTCGAGCTTTGCCCACGCCGCGCTTATGGGAGCGCAGGCATTCCTTAATCTGGTCTCACGCGGTGAACTGTGGGGCGTGGCTGCGCTCGTCATCATCGGTGTAGCCCTGATCGTGCTGGCTCCGGCGAAGTCGGTCGAGCGCGTATCAGCAGCCGTCGTGTAACACGCCCCAACCGCAACTATTTGCATGATTGACAAACCTGCGGACAGCCTGCAAGATTGTCCGCACGTTTCAAGTACGCTTTTCCCCGGTGATACATCCATTCGCGGCTTGGACGAGGAGGGAATATGTTGACCCCTCGGAAACGCTCTCAGCCAATCACCTTTTTTGCCCGTCTGTGCGTTGCATGTTTGCTGCTCTGTGGCCTAGCTAGCGCGGCGCCTTCCATTATTCTCTCAAAGAAATCCGGCCCGCCCACGAGTGGGATTCTGGTTTCGGCGCGCGGATTCGAGCCGAACGTGGGTGTGGATATTTATTTCGATACGAAAGACGAGGCACTGGTCGTTACCAACGGCAAGGGAGAGTTCGACAATGCAAAAGCTCATGCGCCCCGCAGCGCACATCCCGGCCAGCATTGGGTTACTGCTCTGGAGCGGAATAACGACAAGGGTGCTCAGGAGCCGTTTCTGGTGCAAACCGACTGGAGCCAGTTCCACTTCGATGCCGACGGCACACGCCTCAATCCTTATGAGAACGTGCTTAATCGTCGCACCGTACGCGACCTCGGTGTCAGGTGGAAGAAATACCTCACCGGCACCTATGACGAGTCTTCACCTGCGGTGGTGAACGGAATTGTTTATACCGGCTCGGACTCAGACTACGTTTACGCGTTCAATGCTCGGAGCGGCACTCTGCTATGGAGGCATAAGGCTATTTCCTATGTATTGTCCTCTCCGGCAGTGGCAAACGGGTTGGTCTACCTTGGCTCAACCGATACTAAGGTCGGGGCGGGTGATGGGAAGATGTTCGCACTTGACGCCAAGACTGGTTCTGAGCGATGGAGCTACACTGTGGGCGACGTTGGGGATTCGTCTCCCACAGTAGTGAATGGGGTCGTTTATATCGCGGCGGCAAGCAACCATGACGGCAAGGTCTATGCGCTGAACGCTCGCACTGGCGGCCTTTTGTGGAGCTTCGTGACTGGCAGCTTGGGCGCTTATACACCCACGGTCGCGAATGGAGTGGTTTATATCGGGTCGGACAACTACAACGTCTATGCACTGAACGCTGACACGGGCGCTCTACTGTGGAGCCTCCCCGCTGAGGTGTTTACGTCGCCCGCAGTCGCGGATGGTCTGGTCTATGTTGCCGCTTGGAACCCAATGGAGTTGTATGCGCTGAACGCCAGTACCGGCGCTGTGGTGTGGAGCTACCCGCTCGGCTTTGCTTATTCGTCTCCCGCAGTGGCGCATGGAGTCGTTTACGTCGGCTCGTCAGACGACGTAGAAGCCCTGAACATGTATACCGGAGACCTTCTATGGCGTTTCCAAGCTGGTTACACAGTGGTCTCCTCTCCCGCAGTCGCAAATGGGGTAGTCTACGTTGCGGCCAATGACGGCAATGCATACGCGCTAGACGCCCACACCGGGTCTGAACTTTGGCGCTACGCACTGGGCAACGGTGCGTATTCCTCCTTCGCAGTGGTGAATGGCTGGGCCTACATTGGATGGCTTGATGGCAACGTCTACGCCTTCGGACTGTAAGTGTCAGAGCAAACACATGGTTGACAGATTGAATCCGCAGCCAGCGCGACCTCGCCACTTGATCAGCATGTTCTCAAGCGGCCAGTCTTCGTCCCATCGTTCAGGGCGGATTACTGATGGGGAGCACGTGACTCGGGAAGAACCAGGGTTCACCCACTCAAGCCGCGCTGCTGAACTGCGTTCGTCACCAAGTAAAACGGCACGTCACGCCGCTAGAGACCGCTGGGGTACAATTCTGGCTTCTTGCCGATTCTCAAAGGTCGGTTCTTGCGAGGTGTATGGAAATGCGTGTCCCGTTTTTGTTTGGGTCGTTGCTTGTTGCTGCGGCCACCGTTGCCCAAACCCCGAAGGCGAGCGATGTCGCGGAGTTCGTGAGTATCGATATACCAGTCTTCGTTCTCAACCACGTCCGAGTCATTGATGGAACGGGAGCACCGGCGAAGGAAGACCAGGCAATAGTAATTGCGAATGGCAAAATACAGTCCATCGGTCCCGCCGCGTCTGCCCAAATTCCTCAGGGTGCGCAACGGATAGAGCGGTCTGGCTATACGGTCATTCCGGGTCTGGTTGGAATGCACAACCATCTGTACTACACCGACTCCTTCGCCTTGCAAGTTGTCGGCGGGAAGATTGGCGAGCCGGGGCTGTTCATTGCGGAAATCCCTTACACAGCGCCACGGCTCTATCTGGCGGCTGGCGTGACCACTATGCGTACGACCGGGAGCCTGGAGCCTTACACCGACTTGAAAGTCAAGAGTCGAATTGACGCGAACCTGATGCCAGGTCCGAGTATTGACGTCACCGCACCGTACCTGGAAGGTGCGCCGACCCGATTTGCCCAGATGCATGAACTTACCGGCCCGGACGATGCGAAACGCATGGTGGACTACTGGGCGGCGGAAGCCATGACGTCGTACAAAGCGTATATGAACATTACGCGCGAAGAACTGGCGGTGGCGATCCAGCAGGCACATGCGCACAAGCTGAAACTGACAGGGCATCTGTGCTCCGTGACCTGGCCGGAAGCAGTAGCTCTGGGAATCGATGATTTCGAACATGGGCCCGTCTTTACCGACACGGAATTCGTGGCAGATAAGAAGCCGGACGTATGCCCAGCGGGCGGCGGCAGCAGCAGCTGGGCCAAACAGGACGTGAACGGAGCGCAGGTGCAGGAGATGATCGGCAATCTCGTGTCCCATCATGTCGCCGTGACTTCGACCTTGCCAGTGTTTGAAGCCCATGCACCGGGGCGCCCGCCGTTGCAGCCGCGCACACTGGATGCGATGTCTGCAGAATCGGCGCAGAGCTACCTCACCGATCGTGCAAGAGTGGCGTTGGATTCTCCCATGCCGGCACTGCTGCGCAAAGAGATGGATTTTGAGATTGCCTTCGTCAAGGCGGGAGGCTTACTGCTCGCTGGTCCTGATCCAACTGGAAACGGCGGCGTCCTGCCGGGTTTCGGCGATCAACGCGAAATAGAACTGCTCGTGGAAGCAGGCTTCACTCCAGTAGAGGCGATTCAGATCGCCACGGAGAATGGCGCCGTTTATCTCGGCCAGCAAGATCGAATTGGAACCCTGGCGGCTGGCAAACAGGCGGACCTGGTTTTGATCAAAGGCGATCCCTCAAAACGAATTGACGAGATCGAGAACGTCGAGACAGTGTTTAAGGCCGGGATCGGCTACGATTCCAAGAAATTGATCGATAGCGTGCGCGGACAGGTCGGAATTCGTTGACAAACTGATGACGATTTTCATTGCAGCTTGGCGTATTCCTGCCTCGCCTGTTTAACGATGGGTGAACCGGGATCGGCGTCCTTCCAGAGCTGAAGGAAATCGCGATACGCGTCATGGGCTCTTAGGGAATCATGGCTGCAGGCATAAGCTCGTGCCTGCCCCAATCGGGCGAGAGCCCCGAGTGGAAAATTCAGCACCTCACCGCGATGATCAAGTAACTTCTGGAATTCTGCCTCAGCTTTGCTGCAATCGCCTAATACGAGATAGGCCTGACCTCTTACGTAAGCTGGATAAAGAGTGCCGGTCGGAAACTCGTCGGGTGCCGCTGAGTCCAGCGGCTCAACGGGGCTTAAGAGGTTAACCGCTTTTGCCCCTTGGTTCCGTCGCAGCTCAGCTGCGGCGCCAATGACGGGAAGCCAATATTTCTGGATGAAGGTGTTCGCGGGATATTGCTTGTCCAGTTTCCCAGCCAAGACATGCCCCTTCGCGAAATCACCGATTTGGACCATAACGAGCGCGGTCAATGTAAGTACATTCTGGTCATGCGTTAGATGTTGCGCCCTGGAAATCAAATCACGGGCTCGTGCGTCGTCTCCGATCTCCGCTTCACGCACCGCTGCTTGTGCAAGACACAGACCGGCTGCCTCCTTTTGTCCCTCGTTCTGCATTAGCTTCGCAGCGGTGTTGGAGAGTTGGCGAGCTTTTTCAAAATGTCCGGAGTACGCTTCCGTATTGGCCCGCTCGGAGAGCAGGAGCGATTGTGCTCCCGGAACATCCAGCGACCGCACGAGGATACGCTTCATCTCGTCGCTGTTGCCGCGAAGGAACTCTCTCCAATAATTTACTTGCAGCAGATAGTCGGATTGTAGGTTTCTCCGTGCAGCTTCCGCCAGAACGGTTCCTGCTTCGTCAATCTTGCCCAATGCCATCAAACTCACGGCAAGATTGCCATAAATCGTCGAGACTGAGGGGGCAGCTCGCAAGGATTCGCGGTAGATATCGATCTCCTGATTAAAGCGTCCCAGACTGCCGTAAACAACCCCCAGGTCGTTCAGGAATCGGGACGATACTGGATAGGTCCGGCGCGCAACTTCGAAAGCATCGGCAGCCTTCTCCAACTCTCCAGTCACATAGAGGCGGTACTCCGCTTCGATGGAAAGTTTCTCGAGGTCCGTGACCCGGTCTCTAAGTTCGTAGGCTTTGATTGCGTTCTGGCGAGCGAGTTCGGCCTCACCCAAATTCCAGTAGATGTCGGCGAGCGTGCCGTAGGCCAAAGCAAAATTGGGATCGAGTTCGATAGCCCTCTTGAAGAATGGGACTGTGGCGAGATCGCCCGACTTTTCCAGCGTGGACAACGCCTGGCCGTACGCTCTTAGAGCATCCAGCGAGGGCGTAGTAGCGCTTACAAGGGGAACGTCGTACTTCTGGATGGACGGCATCGATTCACCAAGACGCGCTCGCAGCCGGCTCGTCGCGTTTCCCAGGGCGTCCACGACATCTTCCTTGCGACGAGCCTCTACCTCCTCCCGCGCAATGGGCGCACCATTGTCGCATCGAATTGCCGCCAAACCGACTAAGTAGGTTGTTCCTATGCTGGAGATCGAGCCTTGCACGGTCACTTTGCCCCCAGCTCGCTGACAAACCTCGATTGCTACGTTGCCGGTCATGCGGTCGTTCGCTCCACGTCTCATCTCCGTGAGGATTGCCGCAGTTTTCCGGTCGGGCACTATGTTGAGATACGGAGACTGTTGCAGTCCAACTTCTGTTGCTTCTCGGAGCGCATTGTCGAAGACTGTTTCGCCGGTAGTGTTTACAAAATCTGCAAGGACGATGGTGTCTGACGGTGTGACGTGGAACGAGGGAGCCCGCAAGTGCAAATACCCCGCAATGGCTCCCGCTAGTAGAAGCCCGCCGAAGGCGAGCCAGACGTATCGCACACGCCCAGGTCTGAGACGTTCTGCAGCAACCAGCGTCGCATCAACCGCAGAGGTTTCGGGCACCTGAAAACTCGCTAGAGGCTCAGTCTGACGTTGGTTGCCGGTCGCGAGTTGCGGCTGGGGTATGTTGACTGGAGCTACAAAACGGTAGCCTCTTCGCGGCACTGTTTCGAGAAACCGGGGATTGTCGGCCGAGTCACTTAACGCCGTGCGCAGCTTCCGTACTGCCGTGTTCAAGGCGTCGTCGAATTCAACAAAGGTATCGTCCGACCAGAGTCTCTGACGGATTTCCTCCCGGGTGACGATCTGGCCAGGACGCTCGAGCAAGAGAACCAAAATCTGGAATGGCTGTTCCTGCAGACGAATTCGGATTCCCGCCTTGGTGAGACTGGCTTCTCGCAAGTCGGCCTCGTAGGCGCCAAAACGGATAATGCGTCGCGTTGCCCCTTGCGGTTCCATCTTTGCAAGTCCCGAATTCCTTCGCAGGAAATGGCAAGGATTCTAGCACAGTAGATCAGGTTTTCGAGTAACTGGCTCTCAATCTATGGGTTAGCTGGTTAGCCCGGATTCGGGAACAGTTTCGTTGCCTTTCTCTTGCTGGTGCCTCAAATTGTCGCCTGTCACGCAGGAACAGCGGAAGCTCTGACTGAAGATCAAGAAACTGGTGATGGGAAGTTTGATGGTCACGCTAACGATATCCCT
>Ga0116218_1001685_pt1 | contig 13438 bp, 11 predicted proteins | sample Sb_taG_2_FD_88966 | JGI IMG/M metagenome (GOLD analysis project Ga0116218, IMG submission 88966) | Peat soil microbial communities from Weissenstadt, Germany - Sb_50d_5_LS metaG | ecosystem: Environmental > Terrestrial > Soil > Wetlands > Peat | place: Germany: Weissenstadt | collected 2010-09-21 | reverse complement strand
GGACAAGGGCAACGAAGATTTCTGGTGCTCGCGCCGGTTCCTGGGCACGGTGATAAGGACTACGACAAGAAATGGGAAGAAGAGGTTGCGAAGTATCCGGTGCCGCTGACTTTTCCGGGGCAAGGGCTGAACGATCGCGACGTCATCCTGGGAGTCGCCATGGGCGGGCAGGCGCGCGCTTTTCCTTTGGCGAGGGTGCGCGGGGCGAGTCCGGTGGAGGATAAAATCGCCGGCGTTCCAGTGGTCTTGGTGACCGGGCCGGACGGCGAGTCGGTCCGCGTGTTTCGCTCACAGTGGAATGGACTGGACATTGAGCTCTATCGCGACACGCAGAGTGGTCGGCAAAGTGATGGGAAGGGTGATGGACAAAGTCCGGAGTGGCAGCTGCTCGATTCGCAGGGCAACACGTGGAATTTCGCGGGATGCGCGACCAGCGGGCCGGCGCTGGGCCAGTGTCTGGGGAGGATCAATTTCTTGAAGGACTACTGGTTCGACTGGAAGAACTACAATCCGCAGACTACGGTGTATAGCCACTAAACGTCGTTGGTCGCTAGAGCCCCATGTGGAGCGGACACTCCTGTCCGCTGCCTTTGACTTTGCTCTTTTCTGGTGCGATTCGGGTGGTCGAGGGCAATCTAGCTACGTATGTCTCCTGCCCTGCCTAGAACCAAGAACAACACCAAAGTCAAAGGCAGCGGACAGGAGTGTCCGCTCCACATGGGGCTCTAGCGACCAACGACTGAGTAGCTTTCAGCGGGGCTTGCGCAGAGGTGGGACTGGCTCGCTTGGCTTGCGGACAGCGGGCTCGGACGGCGGGGCGCTGACCGCCAGATCCGCCGACCAGCAATCGGCAAGAATCTTCCAGGTGCCGGCGGGCTGGCGCACCAGGACGATCAGATACTTTCCGCGCTCTTCGCGGCGCTTCCCCATGGCTACGGGCACGAGCATTTTGCAACGGCCGAGATCGAGAGCAATCTCACCCAGCACTTCGACGCGCAGCGATTCCATTTCCACGTCACCCAATCCGGCTTCGAGCAGCGAGATAAGAAATTCCCTGATCGCCGGCAAGCTGCGCACCGGCGGGACGCTGGAGCGGATGAGCGTGGCGTCGGCAGCGTAGAGTTCGAGCAGGTCGTCGATGTGCCGGGTGTTGCAGGCCTGCGCCCAATCCTGGACAACCTGGCGCGCGCTGGCTTCGGCGCGGCCGCCGGTGGAAGTGCCCGCGGAACCAGGAGCACGGCCGCGAGGAGCAGTGGGCTCGGACTCGGCAGAGGGTGCGCCCGATGCCGTGGCAGAGCTGGGGACAAGATGATGATAGTGATGGTGAAAGTGATGTTGCGCGCCGGCGCGAGATGGCGGCTGAGCGGCAGTATTACCCGCTGCAGATTCCTGTGGGGTTCCGCACCAGACACAAAAGCGAGCACTCGCGGGCAGCGAACCTCCACAGGCTGAGCAGCCGTACCCCGGCTCGACCGCATCGCCGGCCGCCGCCAGATCCTGCGCAGCCGCGCTGCCACCGGACATGCGCTGGATGGCTTCCACGGCTGCCGCGACCGCTTCGGCATTCGGCTTCGGCCAGTGAAAGCTGCCGGGCAGCCGTTGAAAGAACTCTTCGACCTCCTTGCCTTCGACGAGCTGGTCCGTCCCTCGGTCGGGCTCTCGGCCCGGCTGTCGGTCATGCTGTCGGTCCGGCTTTGGATCAGGAGGATTCGGATGGTCTGCGGTCACGGCAACCTCGTCGCTACATTGTAGGAGAATTCGCCCGCTAGCGGATGCTGAATCTTACCAACGCCTCGGAATCGGTGGGAACGCCGTTGCACAGTGCGGGTCGATAGCGCCAGAAGCGGACTGCGCGCAGCGCGATCTGGTCTTCTATGGCGCCGCCGCTGTCCAGAACGAAGGCGCTGTGCACGTGTCCGTCGGATCCAACAATGAAGCTGACGCGCACATGCAGATCGTCGTCTTGAACGTGCAGCAGCGGGTCGGGCGTAAGCAAGGCTTCGGGCGGACGGACGTGTCCACATCTCGGCAGGGCCAGCGGCGCCGACGCGGGAGCGAACTCGGAGATGTGCGCGGGCACACGGCGCAGGTTCTTTTCCAATTGCGTGAGCGGGACACGAGGCGGAATGACGATGATGGTCGACGGAGAGGCTGTCGCAGACGTTACGGAACCCCAGGCAAGAACGCCGCTGAGGCCCGCCAGTACAATGCTCGCCAGTACCGTACCCGCCACCACCACGGCTGCCGCGAATGCCTTCCTGCTCCTGGTTTTCGTGGTCGGCCAGAGACACTGCATCGCGGGTGATGTGGGCAATTCGCCTTCCAGTTTCAACGAAACTTCCCGTCTTTATCTTTAATGAGTTAGCTCACTTCTCTCCCGGCTTTCTTCATTGCGGTGCAATCCTTTGCAAATGATCACCCAGCAACCAGGGCTCTAGCGCTCTAAAGACTTCTATTTCAGACCGCTCTGTGTGAACTTATACGCCGTGTTCACACTCCCGGCGGTGAAATAAATGCTGGAAGCCTGCGCAGCCGAACTGTAGTTATCGACGATAATCCCACTGGCGCCGCCCTTCACAGGCGCGATGGTTGTGGTCGTGGCCCCGTTATTGTTGGCGAGCTCCACCACGCAGCCCGTGGTCACACCCGTGCCCCCAGGTAGCAGGGTACAATCTCCGGTCAAACTGAAGAAAAAGAAATCGGTCGGTTCAGATACCGTGCCGGTATCTGAAGCGTTAGTGTAATCCGCAGTGGTGAAATTCGCGGTGAATCCCGTGTACGGACTGCTGCCGATCAAGCTGGCGACTACCACAGTCTGACCGTTCAGGAAACTTTCAGCCGTGCCTTGGATGTAAACCTGCTCTCCAACCGTGAGATTACTGTTGTTCGCCGTCACCGTCAGCACGTTTGTCGCGACAGACGTAGCCGTGATGGGAGGGGCAGATACGGTGCCGGTATCTGGAGTAGTAGGGTAACTCGCAGCGGTGAAGTTCGCGGTGAATCCTGTGTACGTCGGGGCTGTGCCTATCAAGCTGGCAACTATCACAGCCTGACCGTTCAGGTAAGATTCCTGAGTACCTTGGATGACTACCTCTTCCCCAACCGTGAGATTACTGTTGCTCGCGGTAACCGTCAGCACGTTTGACGCGATAGATGTCGCGGTGATGGTGGCTGGGCTGGAATTGGGATTGAAGAACTCCGTCCATCCTGAGCAGCGGTCGGTAAGGGAAGCGGAAAGATGCCGCGCGACGACGGGCGGGCTCGTAATCATGGTGGTCCCGGTGAAGCCGAAGGCGTATTGCTCGGGACTGGTATCTGATCCGCTGGTTCCGCAAAGAGTGATTACTCCAGTCGAGGGACTGTTGTAGTAGTTGTTGCTGAAAGCGGGCTCGTAGAGTTTGAAATGTGTGCCGGTGGTGGAGCCTATGCCAATGTTGGCTATCTGTAGCACATGAGTACCCAGAGTGGCGGTGTCGGCTTGGACAAGTTCGGCGGAATCGATGCCATAAGGGGTGACGGCGAATGTCGTGCCGTTGGTGATATCGACAATCGGCGGCGCGACGATACCTGGGGTGGTAGCGCCACCTGCGGTGTCTCCAACCGAGAGCTGCTTGGGCGGGGAGGCCGGGGAGTTAATGCTGATCTGGTAGAGGGTTCCGGTCAGGCTCCCCACCATCAGCAGCCGCAGGCGCCCGTCGAGAACGGGAGAAGTCAGGTGGACGTTGGGGGTAAGCGAAACCGGCCAAGGAGATGGGCTAATCGTCGACCCTGACCTGAAGACTCCCACAATTTGGTAGACCACGCCGTTGTCGGCACCCACGTAGGCAGTATCCGCACCGTAATCTACCCACGGAGATGACGTGGTGTCATTGGCGGATGGGGAGAAGGGCACTGACGTCATAGACACGGGCAATACGGCGCCGCCCGGGCCGAGCGCACCCCTGCTACCGGCAAGGTTTGCGGCCCAAGTCAAGACGTGGAAAATGGCCTGGGCGGCGATACCCATACCGGCGTTCGCAGGAACGCTTTCAACGAAGGCGATCTTCGTTCCGTCCTCGGAAAGAACCGGGGAGGTTACGATCCTGCCCCCGGTGACAGTGGTGATGTTGTAGGCAAACAGCACCTGCGGACCTAGGCCCAGAGCGGGCAGTGGAGGGTCGCAGAATCCGCCGCCATTGACGGGATCGGAATAGAGGTTGTTGAAGGCCACAAGATTGGCGGTGGTGCCGGTGGTGTCAGCGGTCTCGACCCTTGCCATCGCGAACACAACGTAGTCATTGACGCAATCGGGCGGAGCGCTGGGATCGAAGGAAAACTTGGCCGGAAACGTATCTGGGTTCAGGCGGCCCGCCAAATTTATGTTCCAATCGCGGTGGAGGCCGGATTTGTTTACCGAAGCCGGCATAGCACCGGCGCCGTGGAGGACACCCGAATTCGGCCCCTGCCAACGCTGCATCTGCTGAAACCGAATGCGCGGTTCCCGGTCAATCAGATCGGGGTGTCGGGCGAGCCCATCGCGGCTGAAGACAATATGGTGCTGTGACCAGTCTTGCGGAACCCCGGTGTGCCTGGGTGGAGTCGATTCCTGAGCGCACATATTCGGCGCGAGAGCGAAAAGGATCACACACAACACCGCAACCGCACTATAAGGACGGATTGGCTTCACACCTACCTCCGGTTACGATTGGATTGCCGCCATTGTAGCCGTTTTTCTGTCTGCACGGGATAACTGATTTTAGCCGGACTGACTGCCGGGTAGTGGCGCAGTTTGAAAATTGCCGTCCCTCAGCGGCTGAAGCCGCGATGAAAATACGAACTTACGGCACGGCTGAGGCCGTGCCCTTTCAAAACCGATTCAAACTGCACCACTCCGACTGCCGCTGAGCATGGAGTTCTCGACCGACACAGTATACTCACCTATTACTCTCATGACCGTCGCAACCAACAGCCTTCAACTCGCACTGCTCTCGGCGGCGATTCTGGGATTCCGTCACGGGTTCGACTACGACCACATTGCCGCCATCTCTGACATCACCAGTGTGCAAACCAGCCGCTGGCGTGGCATGCGGCTTGGTTTGCTCTATGCCCTGGGACACGCGGCCATGCTTGTCGCTCTGGGCAGCGCGGTCATCGTCTTTCAACTCTCGCTGCCTCATGACATCGATCGCATCGCCGAACGGTTGGTAGGACTGACCTTGTTGATCCTCGGAGTCTATGTACTGGGATCGCTTTTCCAGGGGAACCCGGCGCCTCGCAGCCGCTTTCACCTTATGGCGAAGGCACTGCAGTGGGTCCAGTGGAAAATGAAAAGCTACTGGCACGAACACGATATCCCGCGTCCCGAGGACAAGACCTGGAATTACAGTTGGAAATCCGTACTCATGATCGGCGTTGTGCATGGGCTGGGCGCGGAGACGCCCAGCCAACTGATGATCTTCTTACTGGCGGCCAATCTTGGCGGTATTGGCAAGGGCTTTATCGGCTTGGCAATGTTTATCGCGGGATTGCTGGTGATGAATACGGTAATGACCGCATCGGCGGTGGGACTTTTCGGTTTCAGTTCGCGGCTGCCACGCTTTCAGTTTGTGGTTACCGCGCTGACGGCGATCTATAGCCTGGCGGTTGGGACTCTCTTCTTGTTCGGGTCGTCCGGACTATTACCACCCTTGGGATAAAGCTGCGGGGCGGACCGTCTGCATACTGGATTGGTTATCTCAGAGTCACCTTCTCGTGCCATCGTCCTTGTCTGATTATCTTCGTGGCACCAAGGCTCCATGTAATCCCCATTCAGCCAGCAATAAATTCTGACACAAACGGTGACTTAGTAATACAATGTCCGACGGTAGTTACCCGAGGGGGTACTTGATGACAAATATTGCAAAGGCAATCGACCGGCTCCGCGAGGAACGCCGGGATGCTCAGAACCAGGTCCAGAAGCTTGGGGAAGCGATTTCGGTTCTCGAAAAGCTTACTCGAGGTTCGGGCGCAACCGTGCACGCCGGGGCGACACGTCGCGCCAAGCGCGTTCTCTCCGCGGCAGGGCGGCGGAGAATTTCTCTGGCTCAGAAAGCACGTTGGGCCAAGATCCGACAGATGAAAAAAGCAGCCTAAACACCAGGCCGGCCGCAGACTGCGCGAATATCGTTTCGCGTAGGCTGCGACCCGCTCTGTTTCTTTCTGGGAACCAGCGTGTAAGGGTGATTCGTATCAGGGTATCGCTTCAGCGATACCATAACTTCCCATGCAACTTATCTCGGAGCCCGTGGTGTTCCGATCTCCTGCCGCGGCGGCTGAAGCGCGCCTTACGGCATGCCTGAAGGCATGCCCTGATACGAATCGCACCTGCGCTGCCAGCTACTAGCCGTGTCCTCCGCTGAGCTCGCGCACGATGCTGCCGACAAATGCCTTGGCGTCTCCAAACAGCATCAGCGTGTTATCGAGATAGTAGAGCGGGTTATCGATGCCCGCGAAACCGGGATTCATGCTGCGCTTGATGACCATAACAGTATGAGCCTTGTCGACGTCGAGGATAGGCATCCCGTAGATGGGACTGGAAGCATCGGAGCGGGCGGCAGGGTTGGTGACGTCGTTGGCGCCAATCACCAGGGCGACGTCGGTCTGCGGGAAGTCGCCGTTGATCTCGTCCATCTCAATCAGGCGGTCGTAGGGAATATCCGCTTCGGCGAGCAGCACGTTCATGTGGCCGGGCATGCGTCCAGCGACGGGGTGAATGGCGAAGCGCACGTCCACGCCACGCTTGGTGAGAGCATCGTAAAGCTCGCGAACTTTGTGCTGCGCCTGGGCTACGGCCATGCCGTATCCGGGAACCACGATCACGCGGTTCGCGGCGGATAGAATGGCCGCGGCTTCTTCCGGCGTCGCACTGCGGACCGGCCTGGCCTCTTCTCCTGCAGCGGCCGATGCTTGCACCTGACCAAAGGCTCCGAACAAAACGTTGGTGAAAGAGCGGTTCATCGCCTTCGACATGATGATGGAGAGGATGAGGCCCGACGATCCGTCGAGCGCGCCGGCGATGATGAGCAATTTGCTGTCGAGGACAAAGCCCATGGCCGCCGCCGACAGACCCGCATAGCCGTTCAACAGAGAGATGACGGTCGGCATGTCCGCGCCGCCGATGGGAATGATCAACAACACGCCGAACGCCAGCGCGATCAGGACCATGAACGGAAACAGTGATCGAGCTCCTGGATGCAAAACTAGCGATACGGCGATGACGAGGGCGCCGGCGAGCAACAGAAAGTTGACCAGGTTCTGACCTTTGTATGTCAGCGGACGCTGCGGCAGAATTTCCTGCAGCTTGCCGGCAGCCATCAAGCTGCCGGTGACGGTCAATCCTCCGAGAATGACTTCGAGGGAGAGCACCGCCATCATGAAGCGCGAGATATCGGGTGTGCGCAAATAGAACTCGGCCGAGCCGACCAGCGTCACGCAGAGAGCGCCAAAGGCGTGACTGAGCGCGGTTCGCTGCGGAACCGCCGTCATCGCCACTTCTCCGAGTGGAACGCCGATGATGGCGCCGAGCACGAGCGCAATGGCGATCAGATGGTAGCTCATGCCGTGGTTGAGCAGTGTGCCGCCGATCGCCAGCACCATGCCGATTTCGCCCGCCCAGATACCGTGACGGGCCGTGGTCGGCGAGCTCATCCACTTCAGCGAGAGAATGAACAGTACGCTCGCGATGAGATAGAGAAGCTCGACGAGGACCTGGATCGCTCCGATTTCGCCGGTCATTATTTAGTCACCGATTTATCCGCGGGACGGCTGGATTTGAACATCTTCAACATGCGGTCGGTGATCAGGAAGCCGCCGACGATGTTGCTGGTGGCGGCGACCACGGCAATGAATCCGAAAACGGTGGAGAGCGTGCTCTTGTGCTCTCCGACAAGCACGATTGCACCCACCACCGCGATCGCGTCCAGGGCGTTGGTGAGCGACATCAACGGAGTGTGCAGCAGGGGCGAGACTCGCCGGATCACTTCAAATCCGATGAATCCCGCGAGCACAAAAATAAAGAGTGCGTTGATCAGGTTCGAACTGCTGTTCATCTTTCCTCCGTCCCATCTTCTTACTAGCGGAAGCCATCACCCGGTCACGAGCGCCAGCGCGGGCAACTTAAAGAATTCGCGAACCCGGGCCTGCACAATCTCTCCACCGTGGGTAAGCAGAGTCTCGCGCACAATTTCATCTTCGAGGTTCAGGTTCAACTTCTGGTCTTTTATGAGATGAGTCAAAAATGCGGTGATGTTGCGGGCATACATCATGCTGGCGTGATAAGGCACGCCGGTCGCCACGTTGATCGCTCCGATAATGGTCACGCCATGCTTGACCACGGTCTTGCCCGTCTCCGTGATCTCGCAGTTGCCGCCGCGTTCGGAAGCCAGGTCAAGGATTACCGAACCGGGCGCCATTCCCTTCACCATGTCTTCGGTCACTAGGACGGGCGATTTTTTCCCGGGGATCACCGCCGCGGTGATCACCACATCGCTTTCCTGCACAGCCTTCCCGAGCAATTCGCGCTGACGGCGATAGAAGTCTTCATCCTGCGCGGTGGCATATCCGCGAGCGTCCTGCGCGTCTTTCGCCTCGATGGGCAACTCGACAAAACGTCCTCCGAGACTTTGCACCTGCTCTTTTGCCGCGGGCCTTAGATCGTAAGCGGAAATCACCGCGCCCAGGCGGCGCGCGGTCGCAATCGCCTGCAATCCAGCCACACCGCAACCGATGACGAACACGCGGGCGGGCGTGATGGTTCCCGCCGCGGTGGTGAGCATGGGAAAGAACCGCGGATGGCAGTCGGCCGCCATCAGCACCGCCTTGTATCCGCAGACCGTTCCCATCGAAGACAGCGCATCCATGCTTTGGGCTCGCGTGGACCGGGGCATCAACTCCACGGCAAACGCGGTGACGCCGGCGTTCGCGATCTCCTGCACGATGTCCAACGAACCGAACGGACGCAGAAATCCGATGAGAATCTGATCGCGGCGAAAAAGCGGAACATCCTGTTTCCCGGTCACGTCGTTAGAGCCATAGCAAAGAATCTGCACGACAATGTCAGCGGCGGCAAACACCGCGGCACGGTCGGCGACGATCTTCGCGCCCTTGTCGGCATACTGGGAATCGGGATAGCCGGCCTCGATTCCAGCGCCGGACTGTATGTGGACCTCGAAACCCGCCTTGGTCAGCGTGGGAACAACTGACGGCACGAGTGCAACCCGCCGCTCGCCCGGATAACTTTCTTTCGGTACACCAATGATCACGAGGCCCTGCCTGTTGAAGCAATTTTGTGTCGCGACGGAGACAATCGTAGCCGTCCGGCTCGCATCAATCGTCAAATATCAATCCTACTCTTGCTCTTGCAGAAACTTCTGAGAAACCGGGAACCGAGGATTCTAGTTGAGCGAATGGACACATGCAAATAGTGCCAGGTCTCAGGAACTTGTAACGCCGGCATCTTGCCGGCTGTCCCGAGGGCGTCGCGCCCTCGGCGCGGCGGGCGGAGACGCCCGCCGGGCCGCCGGGACGGCGGCGCTACCGTCACAACACACCGGATCGACTCAGTAGTAGAGATCACACGGTCACAGTACTAGCACCTGAGGGTCAACCGTAAACCGTCGCCGTCATTGGATGCCGTAATGTCAGCGCAGTCTTGAGCGACCCAATCGGCACCAGCGTTTTCGAGGCTGCGGCGGATCATGGTCGTGAGAAATGCAATCACTCGGGCGCCAGCGGCTTTTCCCGCGCGCACTCCTGCAGGAGCATCTTCCACCACGATGCAATCGGCGGCGGGGAAACCAAGCTTTGCCGCCGCCTTCAGATAAGGCTCGGGATCCGGCTTGCCAATCTCTACGTCGCTCGCTGTAATCATCGCCTTGGGGATAGGCAGGCCGGCGGCCCGCAGGCGCACCTCGGCCAGCGCGCGCGTACATGAGGTCGCAATGGTCCAGCGTTCCCGAGGCAGGCTGTTCAGAAGTTGCCCGGCACCCGGCAACAAGACCACGCCCTCGAGGTCTTCCATTTCCCGGCGTTCGACTTCGCGATTTTCGCGGTTAATATCCGCGTTGGGCAGAAGTTCGCCGATCGTGATCCGGCTCGGGCGCCCGTGCGCCAAGTGAACCACAGTCTCTGGATCAAAACCATGTTCAACCGCCCACCGATGCCACACTCGCGTAACCGCGGGAGTGGAATCAATGAGCACGCCGTCCAGGTCAAATAGCACGGCACTGCAGCGGATCGTAGCCATTGCATTCAATTTACATTGTCCCGATGGAATGAAGATTGGAAGAGTGAGTCACTACTTCGTGACGCCTCCGAGGACATCCTGAAAGAGCTCTCGCAGCTGACCTTTCACTACTTTCCCGTAGGCCGTGCGTGGGAGGTCTTTCACGGAAATGAACTGCCGAGGAATTTTATATTTTGCCAATCTGGCGGCAAGAAAATCCGTCAACTCCGCGCTGGTGGGAGCCTTGGTTCCGTCTGTCACCAGAAATGCTACCCCCACTTCGCCCCACGTCGGGTGCGAAGCGCCGATCACCGCGGCATCGCGGATTTGCGGGTGCTGGAGCAGCACAGCCTCAATCTCGACAGGATAAACGTTAACCCCGCCGCTGATGAACATGTCTTTTGATCGGCCCGCAATATAGAAAAAACCTTCATCGTCGCGCCGCGCAAGATCTCCCGTATGGAACCAGCCCTGGTCGTCAAGAGATGCGGCGGTCGCAGCAGGATCATTCCAGTATCCGCTGCACACGTGGGGACCGCGCAGCCAGAGTTCGCCGGCCTCACCACACGATACTTCCTGTCCGTCCGAACCCGCGAGTCGAGCTTCGGTGAACATCATGGGTCTGCCAATCGATCCCGCCTTACGGATGGAATCCGCGCTCGACATGGAGAAACAATTGACTCCAACCTCGGTGAGTCCATAACCCTGCTTCAGAACCACACCTCGGTTGCGGTAGGCCTCGATGAGTTCGACTGGCAGCGGGGCGCCGCCACTAATAAACCAGCGCACGTGCGACAGATCCACGCGTTCGAATTCCGGAGCTTCCATCAACATCTTGTAAATCGTGGGGACGGCGAGCATCACCGTGCATTTTTCCCGTTCAATGGTGCGCCAAACGTCACCGGCGTCGAATTCACGATGAAGAACAATCGTTCCTCCTACCACAAAGATGGGCACCAGAAACACGCTTAGCCCTCCCGCGTGATAGAGCGGAGTAAATACCGGGCTGATGTCGTTCTCGCGAAGTTGCCAGCAGGCCGCAGTGTTGTATCCATTCCAGACCACCATACGGTGAGGGATCATCACGCCTTTGGGCTTTCCCGTCGTGCCGCTGGTATAAAGCAAACAGTACAAATCCTCCGGGCGGCAGCGTGTGGCGTCCCATTCCTCGGATGACGACGATGATGACAATTGAGCAAGACAAGTCGTGTATGACAAGTCCGCGGCGTCCAGAGGATCGTCGAGCGCGATCCAATGCGCGAGCGAATGTTGCTGCTTGAGGGTTCGAATCGTGCCGGCAAATTCTCCGTCGTAGAGCAGCGCCTTCACGCCACTGTCTTGCAGGATGACACCCAGTTCAACCGGCGTGAAGCGGGTATTGAGCGGCACGAGGATTACGCCAGTTTTGCCGGAGGCAAAGAATGCGTCCAGAAATTCAACTCTGTTCTTGGCCAGGATGCCAACCCGATCGCCCTTGGACAGATTGCAACGCTCAATCCAGAATCGGGCGCAGCGCGTGGCGCGATCATTCAGTTCGGAATAGGTGAGCCGCAGCCCCGACGGCGCGCAAATCAGGGCGGTGCTTTCAGGACTCAGCCGCGCGCGCTCGCCAAGAACATCGCCGTGAATCATAAAATTGCAGGTTTCAGGTGTTAGGTGTCGGGAAAACCTCAAGAGCATCGGGCTTCTGGTTTTTCCTAAGAACTAGCATCTGAGACCTGAGACCTTTTCCTATGGCATGCGGAACGCAACGCCCGCCTGGTTGTATCCCACGCCCGAACCTACCAACACGACCAGTTCGCCGGCGCGAAGCTTGCCTTTCAGAATCGCATCGTGCAGAGCCATGCCCACGCAAGCCGATCCGGTATACCCGCACTCTTCCATGATCGTGTGGGTACGTTCGAGCGGGACGCCAAGGTCTGCCATCACCTTCTCGATAGTCGGGTTGCGCACCTGGGTAAAAATGAACAGGCTCACGTCCCCGAGATCGAATCCCGCATTCGTGGCCAATCTGCGAACGATCCGCGGCCAGCCCTGTTCATTGATTTCCGGGGGATAGCGCTCGATAAATCTCACCTGGGTTCGCCCTTCGCGGACCGCTTTTTCGCTGGCTGGTTCGGCCGTTCCCCCGGAATAGATTCCCCAGTTCCGGTTGTACGATCCGTCCGCCTGCATCTCGGAACCGAGGAAGCCCGGATGATCGGCGGCTTCGAGGACCGCAGCACTCGCGCCATCCCCATAGAAAAAGACGGTCGCATCGTTCGCATCTGCCAGTCGGTGCATGAGATAAGCGCCAACCACAAGAACCGTGCGCAGTGACGGGTTAGTCGCGATCAATCCAGAGGCGGCCGCCAGGCCCGTCGGAAAAGATGCGCAAGCGCAGCCCACGTCGAAAGTTCCGGCATTCTTCGCGCCCAGCTTATGCTGAAGCACAACCGACGTGGCCGGAGTAATAAAATCCGGCGAATCCGTTCCGAGGATCACCAGGTCAACATCTTCCGGCTTTCTTCCTGCTCGTTCCAGCGCCTGGCGAGCAGCCGGCAACGCCAGATCGGATGTAGCCCAATCATCAGGCGCGTACCAGCGCTTTAGAATTCCAGTAGCAGTCTCCAGCTTGTCGATTGTGTCCGGGTTACTGGCAAACTTCTGCCGCAGTTTGTCGTTGCTGATCTCGTCCTCCGGCAGATAGCTGCCAGTCGCGACAATTGTGGCAAATCGAGACATAAGTCGAGTTTCCTGAATTGCGGATCGAACCTACAGTGTAAGGCCGCCGTCAACGCTCCGGACGGCGCTGCCGTCGCACTCACGTCAAAGTCTCCGATAGCGCTTCCCACTCGGTCATCAGGTTCTGCAAGGCGCTTTTGTGATGGGCTAGTTCCTGGGTCCGGCGCTGGGTTTCTTCCGCGCTTACAAAACTCTGGAGTTCGGTTTCACACTGCGCAATCGCAGCTTCCGCGCGGGCAATCTCTTCTTCTATTTCGTGCAGGCGATCTTCCATCTGCTGGCGCTTGATCGGGTTCAGGCGCTTGCCCTTGGCTTCTTCAGCGGCGGGCGCGCGGTCTCCGTTGGCGGGCCCCCCGGAAGAAGCAGTCGAAGTCACCGCTGCAGACCCAGCCGAAGATATGGATGGCTTTGGCGTTTCCGCTGCAACCTCGTCCCTTCCCTGCTTCCGCCAGAGATAGTCTTCGTAATTTCCCG
>Ga0116218_1001683_pt1 | contig 13453 bp, 9 predicted proteins | sample Sb_taG_2_FD_88966 | JGI IMG/M metagenome (GOLD analysis project Ga0116218, IMG submission 88966) | Peat soil microbial communities from Weissenstadt, Germany - Sb_50d_5_LS metaG | ecosystem: Environmental > Terrestrial > Soil > Wetlands > Peat | place: Germany: Weissenstadt | collected 2010-09-21 | reverse complement strand
TCGCTACTACGAAAAGGTCTTCGGCGCTCGCATTCTGACCATGGGTGACGGCAACGCGCCTCCCTACCTTCAGCTGGCGAATATCTGGATGATTCTGAACGTTGGAGGCGGGCCGACCCCGGATAAGCCGACCGTAACCCTCAGCGTCCCCGACCCGAATCACATCAACAGCTTTATGAATTTTCGCGTTGCGGATATTCAAGCGTGCTACAAATTATGGAAAAGTCGAGGAGCCGAATTCATCACGGAACCAATACCCAAGTACGGCGAGACGCGCTGCTACATCCGCGATCCTGACGGCTATATCATCGAAGTCGGACAGAGCACCGAGCTCAAGTACGGTTAACGCGCCGCCCCGATGGGGTGGCGGGCGGCCCGCCCTGGCGCAATCAGTTGACCGCGCGAGGGTGCCCCGTCCAAGCTTTGCTCGGGCGGGCCTGTGCAAAGCGCCCAGCGTAAGAAGTACAGAGTAACAACTACCCGCCTGTGGCCGTTTAACCACAAACCACCCTGAGCATTATCAATGACTTGAAACCCCGTCCCCGCTCAAAAATCGGCCGAGCCTTTTTTACACAGTCACTCAATTACATTATTGTACGTACAGTAAGACAAGTACACAGTGTTCCACGCGAAACACTTTGTACGTACACGGGAAACCTTCAACCACACCAAGGTCGAAGGCAGGTCAAAGACAAACTACTGGCAGGGCGGCCACGCGATGGCCCATCGTCTCGGGATTCCTATTTCAATTTCACGAACAGCAAGACGAAAATCGCCCATATCCCTACCGTCACCGGAAACAGCACCAACTGAGCATCACGCAACGGATTTCCTCTGGGAACCAAGTACGTAAGCCCCAACATAGCCAAAGCCGTGAGTATCCCGAGGGCCAATCTGCTCTTGGAGTTCATGGGTGGATTCCACCTCGCTGTAAGGGTCGCCGGTCCCGCACGCCGGGTAGCGGCATTCTTGCGATCAACGTCATGATCATGCTCGCAAAGCCGGAAGAGTGCAACTCGTCACTGCGACAGGAACGCAGGAAGAAAGGTTCTACGCTAAGCCCTCTCTGGAGATTATTGTTGCTCTGATCGGCACGGCTGAGGCCGTGCCCTTCCACGAAACCCCGATGCACGGGGAGAATTCCCTGCGGCGTCCTGGCTGAGCGTGAAGATGCAGGGGTCTTTCGACTGCGCGGCTGCTGCGCTTCGCGGAGTAGCCACTTCGCTCAAGATGACAATTTATATATAGAACAGGGCGGGTCATTTTCCAGAGCAGGACGGTCGAATGCGCCCGTCCCCACGTAATCTTGGTTTGGCTGAGAGCTGACGGCTGATGGCTGAGAGCTTCGTGTTTACGCGGCAAATCCGCGCCAGTCGGCGATTTCTTTCAGACCTTCTCCGCGGGCATGCTCGAAGAGTCGGACGCGGTGACGGTCATGTTCGAATTCGTGGATGTCGGCCCAGACCTCCGCCTGCCACGCTCTTTCGTGGGTCGCGGTCTCGCCGCAACTGGCACAGCGGGTGTGAAAGGTCACGCCGGGCTTGGGATTTCGACGAGCCTCGACGCCTTCGATTTGCAGGTCTTCGTTTTGCAGTTCGAGGTTTTGCAGTTCGAGGAAGATGCAGCGCACTTCTTCGAGCTCTTCGTCGGGACCCAGAATGTGTTCGTAGCGCAGCAGGTATCCAAAGCCGAGTTTGCGGGCTTCAACTTCGGCTTCTTCGCGCGTGTGAAAGGGCCCGTATTCGGCGCGCAGCTGCTCGGTCGAGTCGCAGGCCATCCAGAAAATGTCCTTGTAAGCCATACCTACCTCAGTTGGGGTCCTGAATGATAAAGCTCTGAACCGATCAAGCGCCGAGCGAGTGAAGCCTTGAACGGAACACGCAGATCGAACGGGTCCGCAGGGTAACCAAGCAATTTGATTACCGTGATTACGGGTTTCTGCGCGGAATTTTTGGGGGCTGCTTCGGGCGGAAGATGATTGGCTATGTCTTTGACAACATGCTACTTAGTCTCGACAGCCAGGCGTCGTCAGGGCTCGCTGGAACTGCCGGGCGGGGCGAGCAGTGTGAAATCTGTTTCCGTCGTCGCGCAGCGAACGGGAACAAATGCGCACCGCCGAGACGCAGAGTGCGCCGAAAAGTTCTCTTTTTTTGGGGAAACTCGACGATCCTCTGCGTCTGGGCGGTTAAGCTGCCCCAGTCACTCTCACCGGTCACTCTCACCGGCCATTTCTAGCGAATTCCACCCGCCGCGACCACAGCGGCCTTTGCCTTCCCATCTGCGTAGACAGGGCTTTCTTCGCCAATGGCTACGCTCCACCCTGGGGCTGACGGCGCCAACAGGCCGTTTCCCAGTTGCAGATGCCAGTTCGCTCCGCCGTGGCCGGCTACGTAGAGAGCGAGTTCGAGCCGGGTCCAGACGCCCAGCTTGTCAAAGGTGGTGCGCAGGTAGTTTTTCACTACCTGCTCGCTGGTTCTGAGCACCAGAGCAACGTCTTTATTGGTAAGACCCTGCCAGACCAGGGTCGCGACTTGAACTTCCTTGGCGGTTAGCCGATCACGGGGTTGCATGGTTGCACCTGCTCCTTGATGAACATGGCCGTAGCCAGTTTGACCCGCTTGCGGCCTTCTTTAATGCCGGCGCGCAGAAACAGCGTGCGCAGGTGTTGTTTGACGGTGCGCGGGCTGATGTTCAAGTGGCTCGCGATTTCTTTGTTGCTGCATCCCTGCACCAGCAGACGTAACACCTGCTGGTCGCGGGGGGTTATTTTGATCTCATTGAGGTTAATCATTGGCTCTTTGTCGGCTCCTTCGGTTGAGTCTTGGGGTCGCGACCCGCCGTAAACAGAAGCAAGCTGTTCGCCAAATCTTTGCTGTTGATGAAATCCGTTTAAAACCATAGAGTTACGCTTCCAGCTTCTACTTTCGTTCGCCTTCTCTTAGATCGTCTTCATGAGTCGCTCCCAGATCGGCATCCCTAAACGGGATTTCCTCCCCCAAGAAACCGCTGTTTTTCTCCGTTTCAGACCGCCCCGACTTGCACTACAATAGCGTCAGTCTGGACGTTTCTTTTCTCCCCCTCGATGCTATGTCCTCGGACCGGCCTAACCTGACACTGGATGAGCAGTCCTTTCAGGGCTTGCTCTCAGCCGCCTTCATCATTCAGCAACATAATGACCGGCGCAAACTCGCTCGTGAGGCGGAGGCGGAGCCGGAAGTAAAAGTCGATGCGGAAACCAACGGCGATCGGGAAGCCAAAGTCGATCCGGGAACCAGCATCGTTTGCCCCCATTGTGGCGCGCTGAAGGCGGCAGAAGGATCGCCGTGCGAGAGCTGCGGCCTGGACGAGTTTCGTCCGGGAGAACGATTGCAGCGCAACTGGGCCTCGATGTGGCTGAGGAGCCAGGAGCAAAGCCTGTGGCCCGAACGCTCTCCCGAGATTGGCGAAGCGGCACAAAACGACGTTCCCTCGCTGGAGGCCGAGCGCAACCCGCGATCGCATGCCGCGCGGGATTTTGCCGCCTCCAACTTTCTCGCTGCGCCGGATGCAGATGAGGTTACTCAGGAAATAATCACTAACGAGAAGACCGACACCATCCACGATCGAGTGCACACCGAATCGGTGGTGAGCAAAGCAGCGCTCGAAGAAACAACCTTGGACACCAGATGGGCCACGGCAGCAACGCAAAACGAAGCAGCCGAAGACTTTCACTTTCCATCACAAGACGTCGCACCTAAGGACTCGGGCCTGGCCCTCCAGCGCTTTCAATTATCGGGGGACGACGATTCTCCGGTGGACGATCCTTACGCAGCCGATTCTCCCTCGGACGAGGCAACCATCGACGAGGCCGATGGCAGCCCAAGGTCTTCATCGTTATCCTTGCTGCAGCGTCTCGCGGACTTGCGGGTAACGCTGCGCTTCCGCCGCGCTGATCTATATCTGGGGGCGGCCGTCTTCGTGGCCGCGTTCGCCCTGTTGTGGCCGGCGGCGAGTGCGCCGCGGCGGGCCGCGCTCGGCCCCTTCGAAAGGCTGCTGGTCACGCTCGGAATCGCCGAGGCTCCCGCACCGGTCGTCCATCTTCAGGGAGACCCCGGTATTGAGGTGTGGATCGATCCCCACACCGCGCTCTACTATTGCCCCGGCGAAGAGCCGTACGGGAAGACTCCCAACGGGCGCCTTAGCAGCCAGCGCGACGCCCAAGTGGATCGCTTCGAACCCGCCAACCGCAGCGCCTGCGAGTAACTGGTGCAGGGCCCCACTCCCTTCGGCAATCAGCGGGACATCCGCAGAGCGACCTTTCTCCTGCCCTTGGAGTAGTCTCCTGATTTGAAATAGCTATCGTTCGAATCGAAACTAGGACTCTGCCTGTCCTGTCTTTTCTTGACAGTCGCTGGCCCTCAGGTATTAAATTAGCCCCTTTAAAAGCACTGTGTCTGACGGTCAAAGCCGTCCACTGGGAGGTGCCTATGTCGACGACTGGAAAGTTAGCTGCGCTGTTGCTGTTGTCGCTGTTCTTTGCTTTTGCTTCGCTCGCGTTCGGGCAAGGCGGAGCCACGGGTGCCATCAGTGGCGTGGTTCAGGACCAATCTGGAGCCACCATCGCGAACGCCAGGGTAAGCGTGAAGAGTGAAGCCACGGGCGAGGTACTGCGCCAGGTGGCGACCGACGCATCCGGATTGTTCACCGCCACATTATTGCCGGTAGGCAACTATACGGTGGAAGTGAGCGCGGCGGGCTTCCCCATCACCCGGTTTCCCGGCGTGGTGGTGCGGATCACGGAAACGACGCGCATAACCGCGGCTCTTAAACTGGGTGCGGTGAAGGAGATTGTGGAAGTCCAGTCGCAGGCGGAGCAAGTCAATACCACGGATGCCACCACCGGCGAATCGCTGGTGGCGCAGACGATTACCGATCTCCCGCTGGCGACGCGAAATTTTCAGCAGTTGCTGTCGCTCTCGGCGGGCGCTGCTTCGGACCTGAACAATGCTTCGCAACTTGGCCGCGGCGCGGTCTATATCCACGTGAACGGCGGCCGCGAGGATAACAATAACTACCTCATCGAGGGCATCTCGGCCTCGGACTATGCCTTCGGCGAACTCACTTTTACCCCCCTGCCGAATCCCGACTCCGTCCAGGAATTCAAGGTTTCCACCAGCCTCTACGATGCCACCCAGGGACGCAACGGCGGCGGCAACATCAACGCTGCCCTCAAAAGCGGAACCCTGAAGTTTCATGGCGACCTTTGGGAATACCTGCGCAACACCTCTCTGGACGCGCAAGACTATTTTCTAGGCAAGGTGGTGATCAAGCAGAATATCTTTGGCGGCGATTTCGGAGGCCCGGTCGGTCCAAAGGCGCAATTCGGCTTCTTTTACGTGAACTACCAGGGCACGCGCCAGCGCAGCGGTGCGTCACCGGGAACGTTTATCAATATTCCGGCCGCTTCCGGCATGCCATACGTTCCGCTGGTGGACCGCCAGAGTGCAACCGCGATGGCAAACGATTGCGGCTTAACCAGCCAGGGCTTCACTGTCGATCCCGTCGCTTTCAAGTTCTTGAATGCCCAGGGCAACCAGTTCGGACCACTCGCCGGCGGTTACCTTTTTCCTTTGCCCACCAATGTTGATTCCTCCACACCCTGCGGCACGCTGGTTGGGTTCCAGGTCACCGATCCCGGAAGGTTCAGGGACGATCAGTTCACCACCAGTTGGGACAAGGATTTTCGCAACGGCAAAGACCACATCGGCGTGCGTTTCTTCTGGTCAGATTCCGACACTTTCCAGCCATTTGGCGGCGATAATTTCAGCATCCAGACTGGCGGGCAGCCTGCGACCAACAACCTGAATTTTCCGCTGGATATCCCTCTGCACAGCCGTTTCGGCAGCATCACGGAGACTCACATCTTCAGCAACAGTCTGGTGAATGAATTCCGCTTCGGCATCAACATCATCGGGGATAAGCTCCACAACGAAGCGCCCATCACCGGAGCCGACATTGGGATCAACAACCCGACCGCGAACCAGGATCCCAACATGTATCGTCTCCACTTCCTGAATTTTGAGATTGGGCCTTACACAACGGAAGAGCAGTCGGCGCTTTCCGACAACTTTGTGTGGCTCGATACTTTGAGCTGGACTCACGGATCCCACCAGTTCCGGTTTGGTGGAGAAATCGACCGAGTTACGTTACGCCGCAACTTGCCGATCGCCGATAACGGGTATGTGTGGTTCATACCGGTGGGGCTTCCAACACTCAATACAGATTTCCAAAGCTTCCTGGCCGGTAGCCCACTTCTTGGTGAAGGCGGCGGCGGCCTTGGCAATCACGATTACCGCATCCCCAGTTACGCCTGGTTCGCCCAAGACGACTATCGCGTACGCAAAGACCTGACCCTCAACCTCGGCTTCCGCAACGAATTTGTCGGCGCGCCCTATGACCTTCTTTGCCACACCGGCAACACGGACCCTCTGCTGGCGGCGACGACCGGGCAACCTTTCGTCTATCCCAAGTGCGTAAACAAGTTTGGTCTCACGGGCATCACCGGGACGCTCAATCAAGCTGGGCTGAAGAACGAATATGCCACGGTTTGGGAGCCTCGCATCGGCCTCGCTTATGATGTGGGCGGTCACCACACCACTTCGATCCGCGCGGGCTATGGCATTTACGCTGTGCGCGAGGACTTGGGTGCGGTCGATAATCTCGCCATTACTCCGCCGGCTTACCCATTCAAGGTTGGTTTCCTGCCCGGTCCGGGCAGCCTGGCCAACCTCTTTTCAACCGCCTTCCCCGTTCCGCCACTGGGCGCGCCTCCGACGCAAGCTTTTGTGCCCGTACCCTCGTTCTTCACCGGCTTTCCGGGAGGCGACACAACTGGTGCCCCCAATTTCTCCGGAACCGTGCAAAGCCTGATCGAGCTTGCGGTTCCCTTCCATTGGGTTGTGGGGACCACGCAGCAGTGGAACTTCACGATTCAGCGCGAATTAGGCCACGATTGGTTTGCCGAACTTGGCTATGTCGGCACCAAAGGCTCGCGCCTTCGCTCGACTTATGATGATGACCAGGCCACACTAGCCACCGCCGCGAATCCGGTAACTCTTCCCTACGACTGCACCACGGGCGGCCCAGGAACCTGCAAAATTATCGATTCGACGAGCTCAAATTCACCCGCCCGCGCGCCCTATTTGGGGATCAATGCGGTCGATTTTGAGGACTTCGCTCCCAACTCCGACTCTCACTACAGCGCTCTGCAATCCACGCTGGCGCACCGTTTCTCCCATGGTCTCTATTTCCAAGGCGCTTACACTTACTCCAAGTCCATCGACGACGTCTCGACCGCGTCGGTGGCATTCGTGACTCGGGTTAACGATCAGACGGATCCGCGGGCGTCGCGCGGTCTCTCCGACTTTGATCGCCGCCACCGCTTCGTGGCCAGTTCCGTCTACCAACTCCCCTTCTTCTCCAGCTCTCATGGCGTGGCCAAGGCCGCGCTTTCAGGATGGGAGACCAGCCCGGTGGTTACCTTGCAGTCCGGCTCGCCCTTCACGGTCTTTGATCCGGCTGGAGGCGCTGCCTACAATCTTGCCAGTTCCTCCTCCACCGCCGAGTTCGCCCCGGGCTTCAATTGCGCGAACGCGCTCAGCACCGGCAGCATCACCTCGCGCGTGAACAACCACAACTGGGTCAATCCGGCAGCCTATACGTCCGATCCCCTTGCACCGGTTGGTACACCCGGAACCGTAGAAGCATCTGTCTATGGGAACACGCCACGTAATTGCATCATAGGCCCACATCAGAGGAGTTTAGACCTCACCATGGGCAAGACGTTCCAACTTACAGAACAGCAGAACTTGCGCTTCCGTGCGGACTTCTTCAACCTGTTCAATCATCCATCGTTCGCCAACCCGGTGCCGGCGGTGGTCGGGGCGTCGGGTGGCTCCGCTGCGGTTACGTCGGTGGTCGGCACGCCGCGGCTGATTCAGTTCTCGTTGAAGTATTCGTTCTGATGTTTCGAAAACAACCTCTCTGGTGGAGTGCCGGGCGTCCCCGCCCGGCTGGACGGGCGGGACGCCCGTCCCTCCACCGTTCATCTGATAGAAGGAGGAACTGCATGCAGTTGAAACACGGCGTTCTGGCGCTGCTCGGCGTAGCGTTGACGGCACCGGCCATGATTCATGGGCAGACCGCTCAATCGCAGACGGGCAACGTCGTCCACTACACCACCACCATCGACAACGTGAAGTATCTTTTCGCCACGGCCGAACCGGTGGCGCGTCTGAAGTCGGGCGACATCCTCGACACCAACACCCTCGACTGCTTTGGGAACGCGCTCAAAAAGCCCGGCGACACGCTCAGCATGTCGAAAGGCGACAACCCGCTGGCCGGGCCATTTTTCGTCGAGGGCGCGGAGCCCGGCGACACGCTCGCGGTCAAGATTCTCGATCTCAAAGTCGATGGCGACACCGGCGTGGGCGCGTTCGCTCCTGGATTCGGAGCCATCAACGAGACTAACTACACGCCCATGCTGCATCCGCCGCTGCCTGAGCGGGTCTGGTTCTATCACATCGATCACACCGCGAACACGGCGCTGTTCAAGGCGCTCGATTCCGATTTCACGGTGAAGATTCCCATGCATCCTTTCTTCGGCTGCATCGGAGTCGCGCCCGCCAATGGCGAAGCGCGCAGTTCCGTAGTTCCCGCGGAATTCGGCGGCAACATGGACTCACCCGAAGCCAGCGTGGGCAACACCGTGTATTTTCCGGTGAATGTTAAGGGAGGGCTATTCTACATCGGCGACGGCCACGCCGCCATGGGCGACGGAGAAATTGCCGGCACCGCGATCGAGGTTCCGCTGAAGGCACGCGTGCAGTTGAGCGTGATCAAAGGCCGCACCATCGCCTGGCCGCAGTTCGAGAACGACGACGCCATCATGACCGTGGGCGCTTATCGTCCTCTGGACGATGCGCTGCGCATCGCCTTCACCGAGCTTGTGCACTGGATCCACAAGGACTACGGCTTGTCGGAACTCGATGCTTATGAGCTGCTGTCTAAAGTCGCGAGGATCCACCTGAACGAAATGGTGGATCCGAACTACGTGGTAGTTGCCTCGATAGAGAAGAAATACCTGCCCGCGAAAAAGAAGTAAGGCTTCACGCGCGAAACTTAGGCGTGATACATCTGTTCGTGCTGCCGCGCTTCATACCACAGCGCCAGCTCGACGCGGTTCCACAATCCCAGCTTGTCGTAGATCAAGCGCAAATAATTTTTCACCACGTGCTCGGTGGTCCCGAGAGAATCGGCGATCTCCCGGTTCTTGCAGCCTTCGGCTACGCGTTGAATGATGATTTGTTCGCGCTCGCTGGGTCCGCGCCGGTTTGCTGTTTCTCCAACCATAATTGCCTCCGATAAAGTAAAGTCGCGAGCTTAACCCGCTTGATGCCACCCTTGATTCCGAACCGCAGAAACAGGCGGTTGAAATGCGCTTTCACCGTGCGCTCGGCCATGTTCAGATCGCGCGCGATTTCCGAGTTGTCACATCCCTGGAGAAGCAGCTCAATGATCTGCCGGTCCCGTGGGCCCACTTGATTGAAAATCTCTTCCATAAACATTGCACCTGACCGATGCGCTCCGGCCGCCCGCAAATGCCCTCAAAACCAAGCCACGGGCCGCATCTGGATTCGGGTCCTTATAGTCTTTGCGTCTCATTTTGCATTCACGCGGCCAAACCGGGCTCGCGATGTTAACTAAGTGTGAAAACCTTTGCGATCCGCTTTTTTCCTTGGAAAAACGCGGTTACGATAGTCATTGCAGACAGTTGCGGGCGGGGATGTATGGCAGTTTTACTCAGCCTCTAGGGTGAACAACTTAGTACAAACTTCCGGGGTATCGGCCTTCCAAAGAGCATATTTACACGGAAGTGCATCCGCACCGCGCCTCCTCGCCCTCCCATATAATGACTTGTGGACTTCAAGCTGGTAAGTAGCTACAAACCCCAGGGCGATCAGGGAAGGGCCATCGAAGCCCTCACCCGAGGGGTCTTCGACCGCGAGCAGCATCAGGTGCTGCTCGGGGTCACCGGATCGGGCAAGACCTTCACCGCCGCCAAGGTGATCGAGGCGGCCAACCGCCCTGTCCTGGTCATGGCCCACAACAAGACGCTGGCCGCCCAGCTCTATCACGAGTTCAAGAGTTTCTTCCCGCACAACGCCGTGGAGTACTTCGTCTCCTACTACGACTATTACCAGCCCGAGGCTTATGTGCCGGCGGCGGATCTTTATATTGAGAAGGAATCCACCATCAATGACGAGCTCGACAAGCTGCGGCTCTCGGCTACGCGGTCGCTTTTTGAGCGGCGCGATTGTCTGATTGTGGCGTCAGTGAGTTGCATCTACGGTTTAGGTTCGCCCGAAGCTTATTACGGGATGATGTTGTTCCTGGAAAAGGGACAGAAGATCAAGCGCGCCGACATCACTCACAAGCTGGTCGACATTCTTTATGAGCGGACGGAAGGGGATTTTCGGCGCGGCACGTTTCGAGTGCGCGGCGACGTTATCGAAATCTATCCTACCTACGACGACAACGCTTATCGCGTCGAAATGTTTGGCGACGAGATTGAATCGCTTTCACAGATCGACCCTCTCTTCGGCACGGTCAAGCAGCGTTATATGCGCCTGCCGATTTATCCGAAGACGCACTATGTGATGAAGGAAGAAACACGCGCCTCCGCGGTCGCTTCTATAAAAACCGAACTAGCCTGGTGGGAAGCGGAGCTTGAGAAGCAGGGACGGCTGGTTGAATCGCAGCGCATCCATCAACGCGTGATGTACGACCTGGAAATGATCAAGGCCATGGGCTACTGCCACGGCATCGAAAACTATTCGCGCCATTTCACCGGACGACTTCCCGGCGAGCCGCCGCCGACTCTGCTTGACTATTTTCCGCGCGACTTTCTGATGTTCATCGACGAGTCGCACCAGACCGTGCCGCAACTCCATGGGATGTATCACGGCGACCGCTCGCGCAAGCAGACGCTGGTCGAATATGGATTCCGCATGCCCTCGGCGCTCGACAACCGTCCGCTCACCTTCGAGGAGTTCGAGCATCGCACCAACCAACTGGTTTATGTCTCCGCCACCCCCGGCCCTTATGAGCTTACTAAGTCGGCCGGCGTGGTGGTGGAACAGATCATCCGCCCCACTGGGTTGATCGACCCGCCAGTCGAGATTCGTCCGGTTAAGGGACAGATCGACGACCTGTTGCACATGATCCGCGACCGCGTAGCCCGCAACGAGCGCGTGCTGGTGACCACGCTGACCAAGCGCATGTCTGAAGATTTGGCCGAGTATTACAGGGAAGTCGGGGTGAAGTGCCGCTACATGCACTCTGAAATCGAGACACTGGAGCGGGTGAAGATTTTGCGCGATCTGCGCAAAGGCGAATTTGATGTATTGATCGGCATCAATCTTCTGCGCGAGGGGCTGGACTTGCCGGAAGTATCGTTGGTGGCGATTCTCGACGCCGATAAAGAAGGCTTCCTGCGCTCCGCCGGTTCGCTGATCCAAACGATCGGCCGCTGCGCCCGCAATTTGAACGGCCGGGCGATTCTCTACGCGGATCGCATGACCGACTCGATGAAAAAGGCGCTCGACGAGACCAACCGGCGGCGCGCCATCCAGCAGGCCTACAACGACGAAAACGGAATTACTCCCGAGTCGATTGTTCGCCCGCTCGACATGACGCTGGTGGCGATTGTGGGCGCCGATTACACCGACTTGACCGGCCCTGAGGCCGATGGCATACCGGAACTGAAATCACAGGAAGAGTTGGACGCCTACATAGGAAAGTTAGAGAGCGACATGCGCGAAGCCGCCAAGCGCTTCGAATTTGAGAAGGCGGCCAAGCTCCGGGATACGATTAAGGAGCTACGGACTAAGGAATTTCTGTTCGCGTAGCGACAGCCGCCTCGGCTGTCGAGCCGAGCAAAGCTCGGCAGGGTTTCGCCCTAGGCCTCTTCCCTCTATCCCGGCCGAAGGCTACTTTTCCTTGGCATCATCTTTCGCGACGCTGAGCCGCGTTTCCGCGCGCTGTAGTGCGTCTTCTGCGCGTGTGTAGTCCACCTGCGGATCGTTGCTCTTCAGGCGCTGTTCGGCTCGGTCTTTGGACTTTTGCGCGCGCTCGGTGTCAATTTCTGGCGGCCGCTCCGCCGCTTCCGCCAGGATCGTCACCTTGTCCGGCAGCACTTCCATAAATCCCCACGCCACCGAAAGCGTGTGCGTCTCGCCGCTCGCCTTGTATGTAAGCACACCAACGGCCAGCTCGGTAATCAGCGGAGCGTGTCCGGGAAGAATTCCCAGATACCCGCTCAACCCCGGAATCTGCGCTTCTTCCGCCGCGTCCTTCACCAGGAGCCTGGAGGGCGTGACAATTTCGAGTTGGAAAGTATTAGCCATCTGGTCGTTAGTCGTTAGTCGTTAGCGCACAACGTCAGTCGCGGGGCTTTTTGCCAACGACCAACGACGAGCAACCAACGACCGTTCTTACGCTGCTGCGCCCTTCATTTTCTCTGCCGTCTCCAGCACTTCGTCGATCGTTCCCTTCATATAGAAGGCCTGCTCGGGAATATCATCGTACTTTCCTTCGACAATCCCGCGGAAACCTTTCACCGTGTCGGCAATCTTCACATAGCGTCCCGGAGTGCCGGTGAACTGCTCAGCCACAAAGAACGGCTGCGAGAGGAACTTCTGAATCTTTCGCGCTCGCGCCACCGTCACCTTCTGGTCTTCGCTAAGTTCGTCGATACCCAGAATGGCGATGATGTCCTGCAAGTCTTTGTAAGTCTGGAGCGTCTTCTTCACCATCTGCGCCACATCGTAATGATCCTGCCCAACAATTCTAGGATCAAGAATTCGCGACGTGGAAGCGAGCGGATCCACCGCTGGATAAATTCCAATCTCCGTCAGTGCACGCGAAAGCACGGTGGTCGCATCCAGGTGCGCAAACGTCGTAGCGGGGGCCGGGTCGGTCAAATCATCCGCCGGAACGTAAATCGCCTGCACCGACGTTACCGATCCTTTTTTCGTAGAAGTAATTCTCTCCTGTAACTCTCCCATCTCAGTCGCTAAGTTGGGTTGATATCCGACGGCGCTCGGCATGCGGCCCAAGAGAGCCGACACTTCCGAGCCGGCCTGGGTGAAACGGAAAATGTTATCGATAAAGAGGAGAGTGTCAGACCCTTCTTCGTCGCGGAAGAATTCGGCCACGGTCAGAGCGGTCAGCGCAACGCGGAGACGCGCGCCTGGAGGTTCCGTCATCTGGCCATAGATCAGCGCGGCCTTTGACTCGGCGGGCTTGCCGGGCTTGATGACTCCCGACTCGCTCATTTCCAGCCAGAGATCGTTGCCTTCACGGGTGCGCTCGCCTACTCCGGCGAACACGGAAAATCCACCGTGCTGCTTGG
>Ga0116218_1001680_pt1 | contig 13464 bp, 17 predicted proteins | sample Sb_taG_2_FD_88966 | JGI IMG/M metagenome (GOLD analysis project Ga0116218, IMG submission 88966) | Peat soil microbial communities from Weissenstadt, Germany - Sb_50d_5_LS metaG | ecosystem: Environmental > Terrestrial > Soil > Wetlands > Peat | place: Germany: Weissenstadt | collected 2010-09-21 | reverse complement strand
CGCAAGCTGATCGGATGGGCCATGGGAAAGGAACACGATGCGACGTTGGTGAAACATGCGCTTCAGATGGCTCTTGTGCAACGAGATCCTGGAGCTGGTTTGATCCATCATTCTGACCAAGGCAGCGAATACGCAAGTCAGAGCTATCAAGAAATGCTACATCAGCGAGGAATTCAGGTAAGCATGAGTAGAAAGGGGGATTGCTATGATAACGCCATGATAGAAAGCTTTTGGGGAACGCGTGACGCGAAGAAGGGATCGGTCAAACCATCTATCAGTCACGAGAAGACGCACAAGTAGCGCTCTTTGACTACATAGAAGTGTTTTACAATCGTAAAAGGAAGCATTCTTCTCTTGGATATCTCAGTCCAGTTGAATATGAAAAACAGGAAAAAGAGAGGAATACTTGACAATGAAGTTTCCGTGGGATACTCTCTCAATACCATTTAGGTTCTCTTTTTCATCTCTTTTGATGCAATCTCCACTGACTCAACTTCCACGTTTGAGTCCCCCCCAAAAGCGGGTCAACTTCAACTGATGCAATCTCCTTATGATATCGAGGCACACTATAGCAAGAAGAAAAATACCAAATGGATAGGATATAAAGTACATTTTACCGAAGGATGCGATGCGGATCAACCTCATTTTCTTCTTGAAGTCACAACGACATCCGCCACACTTCCTGATGGGGAAGTCATGGAAGATCTTCATGAACGTTTAGCGGAAAAACAGGTCCTTCCCAGCCAGCACCTGATCGATAAGGGCTATGTCGACGCCGAGCTGATTGCTGGAAGCCAACACACTCATCAGATTGAGATCATTGGGCCTGTTCTGCCGGATACTTCTTGGGCATCACAAGAAGCTGGACGCTTTGATCACAGCCACTTTCTCATTAACTGGGAAACGAAAAGTGCTCTCTGTCCTGCTGGACAAAAAAGCCGGGATTGGGGTCATATTCCTGATAGGCATGGGAAACCGAGCCTGCGTATCCGGTTCCCTTTGCCCCTCTGTCGCGGTTGTCCTCTTCATGATGACCAATGTACATCAGTAGCTGCGAAAGTGCTTATTCTGCGCCCAGATGAGCGAGCTACAACGCCCTCCAAGAAGCTCGAAAATGTCAGGAAACGCCTGAATTTCGATCTCTGTACGCAAAACGTGCTGGAGTTGAGGGGACAGTAGCTCAAGCAGTACGAACTTGTGAACTCCGAAGATCGAGATATATTGGACAGAACAAGCTCAACCTCCAAGCTTTTCTTACTGCTACGGCGATGAATGTCCTGCGTGCTTGTCATTGGGTAACAGAGGAGCAACTTGCAGTTACGCCTACTTCTCGCTTTGCACATCTGGTGGCTTCGAGAGAGCACGCCTTTGCTGCTTGAGCCTGAGCCTATTCGCCAACAATATCTTTGTATGGCTCTACCAACATATTTCAAGTATAGGTTTTTTGAGCCTGCTCAAAAAACCTATACTTGAAAGCCGGGAGGCGCGCCGCATATCACGCCCGCTTCAGCGGACAATCTTCGTTGTCATCATCCCAGCCTTCTTCTCGTCAGGCTCAACCTGCTCCCGCTACGCAGCTACCTCTCGCAACTTGCCAGTGTGGACGTCGAACACGAATCCTCTGATGGGGATGTGCTTCGGTATCCAGGGGTGCGATTTCACCTTCTGGACCTGTTCCCGGGTATTTTCCTCCAAGTCGGTGTCGGTGAACGAGTAGAAGCGCGCGGGCTCGACCGCGGCTGTCCCTGTTAGCTTCTGCAGCTTTGCGTCTAGCTCTTCGTCCTTGAAGGTCGTCATGCCGCAATCAGTGTGATTGATAATCATGATTTCCTGGCTACCGAGCACACGGGTGGAAACGAGCAGCGACCGCAGGGAGTCCTCAGTGATGGCACTTCCAGCATTTCTGATAACGTCGGCGTCGCCCGCCCCAAGCCCCAGTGCCTGCAGAATATTTGTTAACCTGGGATCCATACAGGTGACAATGGCAAGCCTGGGAGTAGGTGGACGATCAAGGGCGGAATCGTAGCTCTTGGCGTAGGTCTCGTTTGCTTTCAAAGCTTCATCGATTGTAGTCATCATCTCCTCCTTTAATATCTGCCTCTCGTTGAAATTCGCGATGCTTCCCGCAGAGTGACGGATCGCATCAAATTCGGACTGACACCGAGAGCATTTTACCGCGGGTATTCTACCACAAAAGGTTCTCCAGTGTCGAACCATGAGGTCACAGTGCCATTTAAGCAAGCAGGCTCACTTATTTTGGTATTGGTGGCGAAATCCCAAAGCCTCTTTTTTTGATAAAATAGAGGGAGAGTTGTATTCCCCACACACAATGTAGGAGGCCGGTAATGTCGATGAAACCCCAACCGATCCCAGAAATCCCAGCAGAAACTGTTCGCGTCGTGCGTGCTGTCTTTCCCAAAGGAAATATCTATATCCATCTGCGGGACACCTTTGTGAGCACCTGCACGATCTCCCGACCGGGAATCGAGGATGCGCGGTGCTGGAGCTCGGTGCACTTGAGCTTTCCCGCGAGTGCGTCGTTCGGTTGTTGCGAATTCGTCATAGGGTTGGACCTCCTGATTGATTGAGTTCACAAGTGGTCAGTGCTAAGAACGAGTGTCAGAGGTATGCACTACCCTTCTTTAATTTGAAGGACGCGCACGCCTCGCATATCGAGCAAGTAGCGTCCCCTGGCATGCATAATGCGAATGAGCACATTGTCGCACCTGGGACAGCGTACGATTGTCCCCATCCCGTGCATGTAGGCAGCGGTCGCTCCAATCACATTGGTGGTGCCACAGCCTGTGCATGTGACCTGGACGAGTGTCATGTCAAAGGGGAATATCTCTTGTAGCATGCCCGCGGCAGCGTTGCCATCCAGTTTATTCTCCACTATGCTTCTCCTGTCGGTCCAAAGCGTTCCGTCTTGATTCGTCCTGGTTCATGTCCCAATTCCACGAGACTTGCCGCGGCCGTTTCGACGAACGGGGTGGGTCCGCAGATAAAGGCGAGGGGGCGCTGCTCGACTGGCCTGGCCACCTCACGCAGCATCTCGGTATCGATACGGCGGTGATATCCCGTCCAGCCCGGTGGCTGCGCCCGTGTCAGCGTCTGCACCACCTCCAGCATTGTGCTGCTCTTCATCAGCTCGTCGAGTTCGTCACGGTAGATCACATCCTCAAGGGAGCGCGACGAGTAGAGCAAACGGGTCGCAACAGTGCTGCTCGCGGCGGGCCGGTGACGCAGCATCGCCATCAAGGGCACGATCCCCGATCCCCCTGCGACCAGCAGGAGCGGGTCGCCTATGTTCGCCTCCCAGACGAAATAGCCCCCGATCGGGCCACGCAGTTCCAGTTTATCGCCGATGCGCAGTTCCTCGCTGAGGTACGGTGAGACCTCCCCGTCATCGAGCCGTTCGACGGTGAGCGTCACGCGCGGTGCCTCCTCCGGTGGGGAGGCGATCGAATAGCTGCGCTCGGCCTGGTAGCGGTCTTCAGCTGTGAGTCGCACATCCACGTGCTGCCCCGCTCGATGCCCCATCCAGCCAGGGAGATCAAGCGTGATGCTTTTGGTCCGTACCGTTTCTGGTCGGGTGGCGACCACCTCACCGATCTGCCAGCTCAGTCGCCCCAATAGCGTTCTTCTTTCCATGGATCTCCATGATTATTATAGCCAAGCGACTCCCAGAAGCCCGGTTCATCTTGTTTGACCAATCGCAGACCCCGCACCCACTTGGCACTCTTCCAGAAGTAGAGGTGGGGCACCAGCAGGCGAGCCGGGCCGCCATGTTGAGGCTCCAGGGGCTGTCCTTCATAGGTTTTGACCACCCATGCTTTGCCACCCAGCACCTCTTCCAGGGGCAGGTTGGTGGTATAGCCGCCATCGGAGAAGGCGATCACATAACTGGCTTCGTACGTGACCTGCGCCAGTATGGTATCGAGAGAAACTCCTTCCCACTGCGTGTCCAGTTTCGACCACTTGGTCACGCAGTGGATGTCCTTTGTCACCGTCTCGTGCGGCAGAGTTTGAAATTCATCCCAGGCCCACCGTTTTGGCTGATCGACCTCGCCTACAATGGAGAAATCCCAGGTCGCCAGAGGCGTATGCGGCGTCGGCCCCGCTGAGAGCACAGGAAAGCCACGCTCGAGATATTGTCCAGGTGGGATGCGTGCGCTCGTGTCGCTTTGCTGGCGTCGACCGCGAAACCCTCGCGAGAAAAATCCTTCACTCATTGACTCACCTCCTGATGTACTAGGGGTTGGCTGCTTCCTACTCGCCTCGCAATTTCAAGCCCTGCTTGGCAATTTTCTCACGGAGCTTGAGAAGCCCTTCAATAAACGCCTCAGGACGAGGAGGGCAGCCAGGGACATACACATCTACCGGAACGATGGTATCAACACCCTGGACGGTATAGTAGCTATCGTAAAATTCCCCACCCGAGTTCGCGCATTGGCCCATACTCAACACCCACTTCGGCTCAGGCATTTGCTCCCAGAGCAGGCGCAGGCGTGGACCCATTTTGATTGAAACGGTTCCTGCGACGATCATCAAGTCCGCCTGGCGGGGGCTGGAACGAAAGACCTCTGAGCCAAAGCGTGAGAGATCATATTGTGGCGCAGAAGCAGATGCGATCATCTCGATGGCGCAGCAGGCCAGACCATACCCCAGTGGCCAGACTGATTTGGAACGAGCCCAGTTCTGTGCCCATTGCAACATGTCCAAAAAGCTGGTGAGCTGAACCGGTAGTTCTTGATCTCCCGGAATGTACTCATAGGGTCCTTTTGCCATAGCAAGTGGCACAGCCTTACGTCGTAGAAACGTGTGCAAATCGTTCCCTTTTCCTGTCTGTTCATGACTCATGAGGTGAACCTCCAATGCAAGACTAGAGCAGTACGTTTTATCCGGTTCGTAGAGTGACAGTGTCTACCAGCAGAAAGGAGAATGGCTCAGACGCCACCCTACTTACTCCAAGTATAGCACTTTTTACCTACTCTATCTCCAACTGAAACAGTAACCTTTAAGCTCCTACTCAATCACGACATCAATCCCAGCAATGTTGCAGATCAATTCTTGTGGGAGAGCCAATTATACGTCGGCGTCTATACTGTTTGCGCTACGCGATCTGATCCGTGAGACACAAGCATTGAGAGCGGCTGAACAGGTAGCTTCTTAGGAGCGAAGTAGCCACTAGCTTGCCTTAAATGGGCAGAGATGATGCGAGTGCTTTCAACGTGCCGGGGCTCTAGAGATGCAGTAGAGTCCCGGCGCTTTTGAAGGGAAGCATGGCAAGAAATCGATGATAAAAAAGAAAGTCGATTGGGCATCAGCGAATATGGAACAGATTTTGCATTGGTTACAAATAGATGGGACAGGTAAAGCAAACACGTGGTGGGCTGAGCCTCTCATTGTGATCGGTCAAGAAATATACATGAAAGTTGTCGGGTTATAAGCACTCTTCATGATGAGCTCATCTCTCCCAAAAGAGTACCAATCTACGCTGAAAAGGAATGAAATAGGGTTTCAGGCCACCTACCCTTTCTGCGCATCTAGACGAGGAACCGACCGACACCTTACAATGGAAGAGAGGGAGTCCTTTTCACCTCAGATGAGGTACAGGTAATTCCTACTTTGGTTCAGCTGTGAGCACCAGATGCATCGGTGCAGGACAGGCAAGAGGGAGCTGATGGAGAAGCACGCACTCCACGTGAGTATCATTGGTGGCGGCATTGGCGGACTGGCCGCGGCCTCCGCCTTACAACGCCAGGGCATCGAGGTCACGGTCTTCGAGCGCAATCCGGAGTTGCGCGAGATTGGGGCAGGCTTGACCCTGTGGGCCAATGGGGTGCAGGTCCTGCGACAATTGGGTCTGGCCGATGCTCTGACTGCGGTCAGTGCTCACCTCACCCACTTTGAGTGCTGGTCCTGGCGAGGAAAACGGCTGGGGAGCATGCGACTAGACACCATCGAACGACGGGTGGGAGCCCCCAACCTTGGCATCCATCGTGCTGATCTATTGCGGCTGCTGGCAGGTGCAGTTGATCGGGAAAGCATCCACGTGCATGCGGACTGCGTCGGCTTCAGGGCAGAGCAAGGAACCATCATCAGTCGCTTCGCCGGTGGGCAACAGCAGCAGACGGACCTGCTGGTCGGCGCGGATGGATTGTATTCCGTGATCCGCGAGCAACTGCTTGGCACGCAACCTCCGCGCTATAGTGGCTACACCTGTTGGCGTGGGGTCGCCCTCTTCGAGGAGCAGCACGTGTCCCCAGGCATTTCCAGCGAGACGTGGGGGCGAGGTCGGCGCTTTGGGATGCTGCCGATTGGGAACGGGCGGGTGTTCTGGTATGCCACGCTCAACTGTCCGGCCAAGGAACAGGACCGCGCAGGGGAACGGAAGGCGAGGCTCTCCCGACTCTTTGGGGGCTGGCGGGAGCCAATAGGGCACCTGATCGAGGCCACCGACGAGCAGGCCATCCTGCGCAACGATATCTTCGATCGCAGACCTGTGCGCCACTGGGGAAGTGGCCGGGTAACTCTGCTGGGCGATGCCGCTCATCCCCCTACCCCTAACCTCGGCCAAGGGGCTTGTCAGGCTCTGGAAGATGCCCTCGTCCTGGCTGGTTGCCTGGCAGTCCAGCGCGAACCAGTGCCTGCCTTGCGCGCCTACGAGGCACGCCGCATGAAGCGGAGCGCCGCCATCATCGAGCAGTCCGCTCTGTTCGGCAAGATCGGTCAGTGGGAGCAGCCGCTGCTCTGCTCATTGCGTGATGGGCTCACCCCGCTCGCCTTCGCGACGTTTCTCCCCAGACTGTTCGGAGCACTCGTGAGCATCCCATCGTGACTGTGTCGGAGAGGGATCCATGCAATGAACTCGCATTGGGAGGTACCACTTGCTCGAGGCGTTGTGGTCAAACAGGCTCACGTGTCTCTGCTTACGCGTGAGGAAACCAAGTACTCGTCATCTTGGTCTAGATGTGCAGGAACGAGGTGTGGCGTGAAACCCTGTTAAGGCTGCAGGGATACACCCACCCATCAACAAAAGTACTTATAACCCACGGAATGAGCCACCTTGTTAACCTAAACAAGTGGAAGCCAAAAAAAGGATGCAGCTGGTGGCTACATCTCGATTGAGGACTCACAAATCTTGCGTCTCATGTTTGTCCGTTCCATTGGTCACAATCGGCATCGTAGTAGCTTTCCATGTGCGCAATGCCTCGTATCTGCTCAAAGCCTCGCCAAGAAACGTGAGTAAAGCCTCTTCAAGGGTTGGGCCACTGGTATAGATCTGCTCGTACGTGAGGGTGGTTACTGCAGGCGAAACGTCTACCTCGATTCCAAGTTGCTCCAAGCGCTTGACCAGGTCTGATTCGTGCTGTTGTTCCAATGCTTTGTCCTTTCCTTTGTGCTTGAGTCGTTCCTCTCGCTTTTGTGTTTGTCTGCACTCTGCACAGACTCGCTTGACCAGCCCGCTTGTCGTCTTGTAGCACATTTGCGACCTGTATGATGTTAGGAAGAATAATATACTCTCGATGCATGAGAGCAGGCGCTCGTAAGGCCAGTCGCGTCGCATCGTGCGTAGATGCTCGCCAACTTCCAGGTCCCAGATGGTGATGGATCCTTTCTCCCCACAAATGTCGAGCCAGCGGCCATTGGAACTAACTCACCTTGAGCGAATGCACTGTGCACTGATGGTCCTCTTGTACCCGCACACACTCTCCATTCGGCACCTCCCACCAGCGCAACCTGCCGTCAGTACCTCTACTGATACGCCACTCCCCGCTCGGAATCCAACTCAGCGCAACCTGCCATCCCTGGATGCCGCGCCAAGGTGCACACTCGCTCTCCGCTCTGCGCATCCCACAAGAACAGCTCCTCACCATCTCCCTGCCTTTGGCTTCCGGAGCCTCTGCACAATTGCGTGCCATCCAGGCTCTAGGCCACGCGCCGGATCCAGGTCGCGTTGTAGGTCGTCAAGGTAGAACCATCACTTTTATTGCTTGTCGCTGATCCATCGCTACATAGCCAGCGGCGACCTCGTTCAGCAGTTCTGGCAGATAGGCGCTCGCTGGAGCCAGCACACCACTCAGATCAATATTTTTGGAAAACATCCGTTGCATGGGAACTTGCCCGCTTCCATGTGGTGCTCCAACAAAACCAACCATCCCGCCGGATCGAGCAACGCTCACACTCAGAGTGAGTGTCTCTTCGGTTCCAACACATTCCAGGACCGCATGTCCTCCTCCTTTGGTGAGTTCGAGCACCTCGCTGATGGCCTCTGTCCCGCGCGTTGTCACCACATCAGTCGCGCCAAACAACCGAGCCAGTTCAAGGCGTAATGGCTGATGTCCCAGCACCACAATGCGTACGGCTCGAAGCCGACGCGAGGCCCTCGTCCCGCAGAGGCCAACGGCTCGATCTCCGATCACAATAGCTGTATCATCGGGACGCACTCCTGCCGTGACTGCCGCGTGAGTCCCGCTGCCATCACGTCGGTCACGGGGAGCATGGCCTTGAGAAGGGCTTCGTCTCCTTCGACAGACGGAGGAACGACGACCAGCGTGGCGTCAGCGAAACGGGCGCGAATCGCTTCTGCCTGGCCCTCCTTCGTGTCCAAAGCCCCAGAGTCCTCCTTGCACACATGCGCTATCAAGGCCCTTTTGGCAGAACTCGCACGTGCCATCAGCAAAGTCGTAAGGGGCGATGACGCGGTCTCCTCGTTTGATCGTTCGTACCTCTGGCCCAACATCTTCAACCATGCTCATCCATTCATGCCCTATCTGCCACCCTGGAGTATAGGGATCCTGTCCCTGATACGGCCAGAGATCAGTGCCGCAAATACACGCATGGGTGATACGTATGATGGCATTTGTTGGCTCAAGTAGGCTTGCATCAGGTATCTGCTCAACCAGAATATCGAATGCTCCACGAAACACGGCTGCTCGCATGTTTTTTCTCCTTCGTTGCTGAAACTCCAAGGGAGATAATCTCTCCATTGCTCGTGCTCGACTTCTGAAAATCATTTACCTTCCTGATGGATATATGCCTCTTCTGGCGGACTTGTGGCTCTCTTATCTCAGAACTGACACGAAGAGACCCGTAAAGATGAGTGAAAGTCCTGAGCCAATACCCATGACCAGCCCAGTAGTGAGCCAAAGCCCTTCAAACGAATGGATTTTTGCTCCAGAGGGGTGGTTTGGATCACAGAGAACAGGAATCGATCTGGCGACTGTCTCGGGATTACCCTAAAAATGATGACTTTGAAAGTCTCTAGATTCCTCCTGTTCTGTTCAAAATTGGATGGTCACGATACGACCAGGGAAGAGATAGTCACTCGCCCATGTTGGTGTAACCTCATAGATGTCACTGACATGTCCTTTCGCAGGTGTTGCTTTTCTGAGAAACGTTCGTGTGCCAAGCAGGGACATCAACCCTGCCAGAAAAATACACGGACCGGAAATGAACATCGCGCCAAGAGTGAGTAGCGGCAACGAGTGTTCAGCTCCTCTTTGGTGCAGGGCAATGAGACTCCCTACCATGGCTGGTACTCCCAGAGCGAGTAGCAAAAAGGAATGGTTCCATCTTTTCATGAGGTATCTCTCACATCTTCTCTTCCTATCCGTTCACCGGGTGGAGACAAACCCTCAACGTGAAGAACCGACAAAGCCTCGGACCAATGTGGCGATCTCATCTGCAGCCGTATCCAATGCGAAATGACCGGCGTCGAGCACATGAGCTTGAGCGTTCGGCACGTCCCGGCGATAGGCTTCCGGCTCCGAGAGGTCGAACGAGAGGTCATACTTCCCCCAGATCACCATCAGGCGCGGCTGCTTCTCGCGCATCCATGCTTGCCATTTCGGGTAGGCGTCCACATTGGTTCGGTAGTCGTAAAACAGGTCGCTTTGAATGTCGGCCTGACCGGGCTGGTTGAGAAAGGCATATTCATCGGCCCAGAGATCGGGATCATAGCGTTCCACGTTGGGATCGTTTCCGACATGGCGCGTCCGCGTCGTCGGCAGCGACAGGAGATTTGTGCGAAGCGTGCTTTCGTTAGCTGCGCGATCTGCCCAAAAAGCCCGTCGCGGATTCCAATTCGCCCCCAGACCTTCGTTGTGCGCTACAGCGTCCTGGACAATGAGAGCCTCGATCCGGTCCGGATGGGCCAGAGCCATGCGAAAACCCACGGGTCCGCCGTAATCCTGCATGTACAGCGTGTAGCGCGAGAGCCCGAGCGCTTCGGTGAAGTTGTTCATGATCTCGGCGTAGTGATCGAAGGTATACGCGAATGTTTTCGGGTCCGGCCAGTCGCTGTGTCCGAAGCCCGGGTAATCGGGCGCGACAAGGTGGTAGCGATCGGAAAGTCGGGCGAAGAGAGGCTCGAACATCCGCGATGAAGAGGGAAGTCCGTGCAGCAGGAGAAGCGTCGGCGCGTCTTTGGGGCCGGCCTCTCTGTAAAAGATGGAGAGCTCATCTATCTGTGTCGTGCGATAAAAAGTCGGGTGTTCCACGGGGAGTTCCTTTCCTTGGTCTAGCAATTATCTCCTACGTAACGTTGGGGTTCCAATGCTCTCTTCGGCGAATCTCCTAAGCGCAACCTCTCAAAACATCGATGCACGTTATTGCACACCGCAGCAGTGAGCCTCTGTGAAGGGAAGCCGCCGAGCGGCCCTTGAACGATCGGGTAGTCAAGGCAAGCCTGACCGAAAGCTGTGCCCTCGTCCACGCCTGGCGTTGCGCTGCGGTGGGTCCCTGCATCACGGAGCCTCTCTTACCCCGCCACCTCGAAAATGATTTCCAGCTCGACCGGGGAGCCGAGCGGAAGGCTTGCGACTCCATACACCAGGCGGCAAGGGCTCTTGTCTTTTCCGAAGACGTCTTGCAGCAACTCTGAAGCGGCGTCAGCGACTTTCGGCTGATCGTGGACATCTCCCGAAGTGGCCACCAACGCGCCGAGCCGGACGATCCGCGTCACTTTGTCGAGCGATCCCAAATGCTGCCGCGCGACAGCGAGGGCATTGAGAGTCGCGAGGTGAGCCGCCTTGCGCCCCGTTTCTACACCCAGTTCCGCGCCGACGCGTCCGATGAATTTCGCCTTATGGCCTTCCGTGGGAAGCATCCCGCTCAGGAAAAGCAGATTGCCCGTCTGCACCGCTTCCACATAGGTGCCGAACGGCTCAGGCGCCTCCGGGAGGTTGATGCCAAGTTCTTTCAACCGCTGCTCGGCACTGGCCGACCGAGAGCCTTCGCCGGTTCCCATTTGCTCTTGCGAATGTGTATTCATGTATCTCTCTCCAATTGGGAGATGAATCCAGGCCACCGCCAGGGCACATTGATGGGGTAAAGTGCCTCTGTCATGGATCAGCCGAAGGTGAACACAAACGCCTCCACCCCCGCATCGAGAAACTCGATCTCGAACTGCCGATCATCAATAGGCCTAGGCTGGCGGATCAGCTGATACAGCCGCTGGTCGCTCACCGTGCCGTTGCCCTGCTCGTCGACGTCAGTGCCGTGAGCCTCGCCCGGTGCCTGTCCATCGATGAACACGCGAAAGCGTACGGACGTGCCCCGCGCTGCCGGTCCCATGACGAGATGCAGATCACGGGCGTGAAAGCGGTATGCAATCCGTCCGTTGGCCTCGTTCAGCACCGTGGCTTCTCTTCCCACCGTCCACTCACCCGCAAGAGCCCAATGATTGAGCCTCAACCTCTCGGGAGCCGTATAGAGGCGCACCTCGTCTAATTTTGCACCACCAGGAGACGCAAAGTGCTCGGTACGCTCTAAGCCGACATAGGTTTCCACAGACCTTAAGTTGTCCCAATCGGCGGCAGCTTCCGCCGCCTTCCCATCGACCGAGACCAGCTCTTGATCAAAGCCACTCATGCCCGCCTCGGCCAGCAGGTGTTGCAGCATCATTTCCGACAGTTCGTAGGCGCCCTCGCCGAAGTGATGGTAGCGGATATGCCCCTGCGCATCAACGAGATAGAGGGCTGGCCAGTAGTGGTTCGTGAACGCCTGCCAGATCGCAAAGTCGTTATCGACCGCGATCGGATACTCGACACGCATGTCCCTGGCGGCCCGGCGCACGTTCTCCAGGTCGTGCTCAAAGGAGAACTCAGGCGCGTGCACGCCGATCACCACCAGGCCGTGCTCCCGGTATTTCTCGGCCCACGCGCGCACATAGGGCAGGGTGCGCAGCCAGTTGATGCAGGTGTAGGTCCAGAAGTCGATGAGCACGACTTTTCCGCGCAGGTCGGCCGCCGAGAGTGGTGGTGAATTGAGCCACGCACTCGCGCCACTCAGAGCAGGCAACTCCCCTTCCATGGGTAAGTGAACTTCCGCGCGGTGTCTGGCGGCGAGCAATAGCTTGTTTGCTTTCATGATAGATACCTTTCCTCTGCTTGGATGTCGAAGCTTTACGCGTCTGCACCATGCAGGACGCCAGCATCGCTGTGCCTCAGTCTCGCCACGTGGTTCGGGAGGGAAGCGACCAGCTACCGACCGCCCATCCGTTTAGCTAACGGCTGCGACCGCGCTCAGGATCACATCCGTGACGGTCTGCGGCTGCGAGATCATGATCACGTGGGAGCCCTCGACCTCGGTGGTCGTCGCCCCGGCGCGCCGGGCCATGGCACGGATGACATCGGTGCCGGCCGCCTTGTCGCCGGTCGCAACCACGGTCCAGGAGGGTAAGGACTTCCATGCAGGCACCCCGGATGGCTCGGAGAAGGCCAGCTCGGCGGCGGGGCGCTGGGTGGCGGCCATCACGGCGGCCTGCTCGGTGGGCAGGTCAGCGGCGAAGGCCTCATGGAAATGGGTCGGATTGATCGCAAACTCCACGGCGGTCTCTGCGCCCTGTCCCGTTGGATATTTGAGTGGGACCAGGGCGGTGTTCAGGACGCTGTCCTTCGAGTTGTTTTCGACATCGCCCAGGCGCTCACCTTCGTCCGTGGCGAAGGCGGCGACATAGACCAGACCGACAACGTTCTTGGCATTGGTGGCGGCGTTGCTGATCACCGCACCCCCGTAAGAGTGGCCGACGGCCAGGACCGGGCCAGGAATCTGGTCGAACACACTGGCGATGTAGGCGGAGTCAAGGGAGAGACCACGGAGGGGATTGGCGGGGGCAGTCACCTGCACCCCTGCTTTCTGCAGCCGCTCAATCACGCCAGTCCAGCTGGACGCATCAGCAAAAGCGCCATGCACGAGCACGACGGTGAGAGGGCCAACAGTGGGAGAAGGTGTCTGAGACATGAGAGATCCTTTCTATGGTGTCTAGCGACAAATCAGGCAATGGGATCGTTGACAAATCTGCCAACGAGTATATCGTTTCTGCTGTGGTGCAGGACGACGGGCACACGGTGTGCCCATCGTTCTCCTCTCCAACTAGCGCAGGGATCGGAATGCGGCGCGAAGCTCTTCTGAAAAGAGGTGTGGTTGCTCCCAGGCCGCGAAGTGGCCGCCTTTGGG